>Ga0209562_1000097_pt1 | contig 43682 bp, 40 predicted proteins | sample WorMetvacBELIZE2_FD_187399 | JGI IMG/M metagenome (GOLD analysis project Ga0209562, IMG submission 187399) | Marine gutless worms symbiont microbial communities from Max Planck institute for Marine Microbiology, Germany - Olavius vacuus BELIZE.2... | ecosystem: Host-associated > Annelida >... | reverse complement strand
ACGTGCAATACGCTCACAATCTGGCTGATGCAATCAAGGCAAAGGATCATGCAAACATGCAAATGCATTCGCATACGATCAAGGGATTGTTGGCCACGTTCCACGCCGAGCACGGTAAAGATATCGCTCTGCAGCTTGAGCAAATGGCACAACGGCCAGCTGCTGACATAAACTGGCGAAGTGCTATTGAGACGTACAACGCCTTGCTGGCTCAGCTAAAGGCAGTCAGGCCAGTGTTACAAGAATATATCTCCTAAAAACCAGACATCCATGCATCAAGGCGAGATATTTAATAGCTTTTACCGACCAATATAAGTAGAATCCGCACCATGGAGGCGCTACTTTAAGGCCATGCTTCAACACAGCCGCTGCTATTGTTTATCTACTTGTAGCTCACTCTGGCTGGCGCGGGAATCTTTTTAAGTACAAGCCCGTTTGCCGCCTTGTCGCTACGGTGGTTCTTTATGTTTGTTATTTGAAAAAGAAAGGATCTCTATCATGGAAAAATCTTCTAATACACGTCCAATTGTTACTGGAATGAGCTATGGTGTTCAAAGTAGTACCCTGTTGGCCATATTGGTAGCCACCATTATGGCCGGTGGCTGCGCGACTGATGGCAGCGGCTCTGCGTCGTCATCTTCAGACGGCTATTCCAAAACAGCTATAGGAGCGGCCGTGGGAGCCATAGGAGGAGCCATTGCCGGTCAGGCAGTTGGCGGCAAACGAAAAGATACACTGATAGGCGCGGTTATTGGTGGTTTGGCTGGAGCTGGCGTCGGTAACTATATGGACAGACAGCAGCGCGAACTGGAAGCTAAATTGGAAAGAGAGCGGCGTTCAAAACTGGTTTCTATTCAGCGCTTATCGGACAATTCGCTCAAGCTTAATCTTGATAGTTCTGCTACATTTGCCAGCGCCTCTTCCAGATTAAATTCTGGCTTTAGTCAAAGCCTGCTGCGCATTGCACAAGTCATTGGAAAAAACGACCAGACCATAGTGCATGTTCTTGGCTTTACCGACAGTGTTGGCTCTGCTGGTAGTAATAAAGTGTTGTCACAGCGCCGTGCTCAATCCGTAGAACAGTTCTTTACGCAAAACGGTGTTGCGTCCAATCGAATCAGAACAGTTGGTTATGGCGAATCCCACCCGGTAGCCAGCAATAAGGATGAAGCAGGAAGGAGCCAAAACCGTCGAGTAGAGATATACCTGCGTCCGGTAGTTAAAGGCAGAGAGCAAGACGCCTATAAATCTCCTGTTCTGTAATCGTCAAATGCTATATTTCATGCTGCCGCAGAACAGAATACTGGCGCTGGCTACGTGAAATACTCTCATGCTTGACGCGCGCTCGACCGTTCTTTTTAAGACCCTGGTTGAGCGCTATATCAGCGAAGGTCAACCGGTAGGTTCTCGTACCCTGTCGAAGCATTCCGGGCTGGAGCTCTCGCCAGCCACGGTACGTAACGTGATGGTTGACCTGGAAGAGGCCGGCTTTGTTTCCAGCCCCCATACTTCCGCTGGGCGCATTCCAACTGCCCTCGGTTATCGCCTGTTTGTCGATAACATGTTGACAGTTCGTCCACTGGTAGGGGAAGAGCTTACTGAAATATCCGGCGCCATGCAGCCGGACCAACCTGATCAACTGATTAGCAAGGCGTCACAATTGCTTTCTGGCCTGTCGCATTTCGCCGGGATCGTCATGGCGCCGCGGCACCCTACAGCAAAAATTCGCCAGATAGAATTCCTTGGCCTGTCAGAACGGCGCACCCTGCTAATCATTGTCTCCGCGGATGGAGATGTGCAGAACCGCATCCTGCACACAGAAAAAAAATATAGCCAAAAGGAGTTAACCGCTGCGGCCAACTATCTAAATGAACACTTTAGCGGTCTCGATTTTGGGCAAATCCAGGCGCGCCTGCAAATCGAGTTGGAAAATCTAAAAAACGAGATTCGCCCTTTGGTCAGCGCAGCCTTGTCCAGCCATAGCGGAACGTCCTCACCGTCATGTGTTATCAGCGGAGAAAGGAACTTGCTGGACGTTGAAGACTTTACATCCAACATTAGTTTACTGAGGCAATTATTTGATTTATTTGACAAGAAGGCAAGCATAGCCAGGTTGTTGAGGATATCGCAAGAAGCCGAGGGAGTGCAAATATTTATCGGCCATGAATCGGGTCTTGCCCCACTGGATGAGTGTAGCGTTGTCGTGGCTCCTTACGAAGTTGATGGTCAGGTTGTGGGTTCAGTAGGTGTAATAGGGCCAACGCGCATGGCTTATGAACGGGTGATCTCACTAGTCGATATCACTGCCAGGCTTCTTTCCAGCGCCCTGTCAGAGCCGTCAACGAGTATTAAGCAGAGAATAGATGACAACGACAAAAAAGCGAAGAATACAAATGGCAAGTGGGCTGCCTACTCAGCCTGTAGCTAGTTTCGCCGGAATACGGGTCTTTCGGTAGTTCCAGCTGCTTGCGCCCAACAATACCCATCCAGATCAAAGGCCTGTAAGTCAGCCGGATGCTGTAGACGGTTTCGCACTATATAACGCGCCATCAGGCCACGCGCGCGCTTGGCGTAAAAGCTAATGATCTTGTAGCGTCCATTTTTCCAATCCTCAAACACCGGTTGTATTAACGGTACAACAAACTCAGCTGGTTGCAAAACCTTAAAATACTCCTCAGAGGCCAAATTCACCACATAAGATGCTTTTTGTTGCTTGATATCCTTGTTTAATCCATTGGTTAGCTCGTTTCCCCAATAAGCGTATAAGTCCCGACCTCGTCTGTTAGCAAGCCGACTACCCATTTCCAGGCGGTAAGCTTGTATATAGTCGAGTGGTCGCAACAAGCCGTACAGCCCGGATAATATTCTTAAGCATCCCTGGGCGAAGGATAAATCGTCAACACCTAGCGTATTGGCTTCCAGCCCCTCGTATACATCGCCTGAAAAGGCCAGAACCGCTTGTTTGGCGTTTTCTGGCGTAAAAGGAAGAGACCACTCGCTGTACCGCGCGTAATTCTGCATCGCCAGTTTGTCAGAAATCCCCATCAAACTGGCCAGTTCCGCTGGCGAAAAGGAGCGCAAACTGTTCACCAGATGTGCAGAGTCGTCCAGCCACCGTGGCTGACTATTTTCAATGATATTCGACGGCGTTCTAAAGTCGAGCGTCTTGGATGGGGAAAGAAGAACAATCACCTTGTTTGGTTCTCGGTAGTAGCCTATATTGCACCCTCGCCCTGGCAGGATGCGTGTGAGAATTGCAGCGTTCTAATATGAGCTGACATATAAAAAAACAATGCTTCTTCAAACCGTGACGCTCTTTGCCATCAACCTGCGAGGATACATCAATGCGTCAGTACGCATTTCCCCGGTGCCGATAAAAGACTTGCCTGTCTCGTAGATACGATAAATGCCATCCTTCAAGCAGTGCTCATTACTGGATGGAGCTACCGCCTTGCCACACCGAAACAGCCTCGTTTCAATTTCTGACAAGTTACACGATGGTAGGCCAACGAGCAACTTGTCGACCGGTTCCAGCCTGGCGAACAGTTCGGATTCGTTAAGAGCTGATAGCGCAGAAAGCGTGTGAGAATCAGCAATCTGCAAGTCGCCAACCGCAGTGCGTCGCAAGGATGCGAGGTGTGCGCCGCAACCTAGCCGCTCACCTATCTCTTCCGCCAGGGTGCGTATATAGGTTCCCTTGCTGCAAGTGACAACGATATGCAGATAATTATCAACCCTTTTCAGTAACTCCAGGGTGTAAATATGTACTTTTCGAGCCTTGCGTTCAACGGATATCCCTTGCCTGGCGAGCTGATACAAAGGTTTGCCTTCCTGTTTTATGGCGGAAAACATCGGTGGTACCTGCTGCTGTTCACCAAGCATTGCTTCCAGCGTAGTCTTGATTTGAGTCAAAGTGACATCCACCGCACACTGACTGACTATCTTTCCTTCCAGATCAGCGGTACTGGTGCGTATGCCAAGGTGTACAAGAGCCTCATAAGACTTGTTGGCCGCCAACAGTCCACCGGAAAATTTGGTCGCCTCGCCAAAACAAACCGGCAGCAAACCGGATGCCAACAGGTCGAGGGTGCCGGTATGCCCTGCCTTGGCGGCTGAAAAAAGCCTGCGCGCCTTTTGCAGCGCATTGCTAGAGCTTAGCCCCTCCGGCTTGTCGAGGAGTAATAAGCCATCAATAACGCGCCAAGCCAAGTGACCCACGTGGGCAACCAAAAGTGATAGTGTTGGCTATTTTTTTACGGGAAGCTTGCCTGTATAGCGAATGGCGCGCGTACGCAAAATAATACCTGTACTCAGCAGACCGGTTCGCCATTCCTTGGTGTTGTCGATAATCACTCCGTCAGCGTGCAGCTCCCTGCCCTTTTTACGCAAAATTGGCAACACGTCACCCAAGTTTATGCGATTGAATTTTCCAGGGTCCAGGTGGTTGATGTGCGCAAAGACTACGTAAGGACGTTTGATTTCGTCGACATCGTAAAATATTTCGACGTCCTTGGGTTCAGTGCCGACTGCGCGTGTCGGCTCAATTGATACGGCAGAGGAAATAGGAATGACGCTTGTTTCGGCGCACCCAGCCAGCAATACTACCATGATGCCTGGCAGCCATAATCGCAAGTGTTGTAGCATGCACCTCTCCTCTATCGTCAGTCCCACGAATTCTAACCCATCTGCTGCCATGAGTATTGATAACATGACTGCGCATATCATGCCGCAGGAATCAATATTTCGACGCAACCCCAAAGCTGGCTTTTTGGTTTAGAATGGCCGCGTAATCTAGATTGGAGCAATCCCTTTGAACAACATGTTTCGCAGTGTAGTGGTGTGGCTTTTGATTGGCATGGTTCTGATGACCCTGTTCAACCACTTTAACACTAAAATCAAGGCCAAATCCAGTACTACGGTCGAGTATTCGCAATTCATCGAAGAGGTGAAGGCGGGTCGTATAAGCAAGGTGACCATCGAAGGACGCAACCTGGAAGCCAGCACAACTGATGGTTCCAAGCTTCGCAGTTATGCGCCTATGGATCTCTGGTTGGTTTCTGACTTATTGAAAAGCGGCGTTAAAATTGAGGCTAAACCGGAGGAAGAACCCTCCATCCTGATGAATATTCTAATCAACACGCTCCCCTTGTTGTTATTTATCGGAGTTTGGATTTTTTTCATGCGTCAGATGCAGGGTGGTGGCAAGGGTAGTCCGTTTTCGTTTGGACGCTCCAAGGCGCGTATGACTGACGAGTCGAAAAACACTGTTACCTTTGCCGATGTTGCTGGTTGTAGCGAAGCCAAAGAAGAGGTGCAGGAGGTGGTCGACTTTTTGCGCGATCCCACCAAGTTTCAAAAGCTGGGCGGGCGCATTCCCAGAGGCATGCTGCTGGTCGGCAACCCTGGCACCGGAAAAACACTGTTAGCGAGAGCCATTGCTGGCGAAGCCAAGGTGCCTTTCTTCTCAATTTCTGGTTCTGACTTTGTTGAAATGTTTGTCGGTGTTGGCGCAGCCAGGGTGCGTGATATGTTTGAAAACGCAAAAAAACACGCGCCGTGCATTATTTTTGTGGATGAAATTGACGCTGTTGGACGTCATCGTGGTGCAGGACTGGGTGGTGGTAACGATGAGCGCGAACAAACGCTAAACCAAATGTTGGTCGAAATGGACGGTTTTGAGAGTACCACGAGCATAATTGTAGTCGCCGCCACCAACCGGCCAGATATCCTGGATCCTGCCCTGCTACGGCCAGGTCGATTTGACCGCCAAATTGTCGTACCACTACCGGATATAGTAGGACGTGAGGAGATTATCAAGGTACATATGCGCAAGGTGCCGGCAGATAACGATGTAGATCCAGCTGTTATTTCGCGCGGTACCCCCGGCATGTCAGGAGCAGATCTGGCGAACCTGGTCAACGAAGCCGCATTATTTGCCGCGCGCTACAACAAACGCTATGTGGACATGGAAGATTTCGAAGCCGCCAAAGACAAAATAATGATGGGCGCCGAAAGACGTAGTATGGTTATGAGTGACGAAGAAAAACTGACCACTGCCTATCACGAGGCCGGACACGCTGTTGTAGCCAAGTTGGTGCCAAAGTCTGACCCACTACACAAAGTAACGATTATTCCGCGTGGACGAGCGCTGGGCGTTACCATGCAGCTACCTGAACAGGACCGTTACGCGTACGACAAGCAGTATCTGATGTCACGAGTCGCCATTCTTTTTGGCGGACGTGTTGCCGAAGAGCTGTTTATGGACCAAATGACGACTGGTGCTTCCAATGACTTTGAACATGCCACGGAGATGGCACGCAATATGGTCACCCGTTTTGGCATGTCTGATGCCATGGGACCGATGGTATATGGCGAAAACGAAGGTGAGGTATTTCTCGGTCGTTCAGTTACGACGCATAAAAACGTTTCCGAGGCTACCATGCAAAGAGTGGATGACGAAATCCGACGTATTATTGACCAGCAATACTCCCTTGCGCGTAAACTGTTGGAAGACAACCGCGACAAGGTTGAAGCAATGGCTAAAGCATTGCTCGAATGGGAAACCATCGACGCTGATCAGATCAACGATATCATGTCAGGGCGTAAACCTCGCGCAACAAAACCGCCGCGTCAGCCCGCTACAGCTCCTGATGGTGAGTCACCGGAAGCAGCTGACGCATCCTTACCCGGCAGCGAGGATGCCTCGAAAAAACCTCCCCCGGCTCCTGCCATGCGTGTTAGCAACCAGCCCTGGTCGTAACCGGCAAGGTTACATTATATTTCTTATGCAAGCATCTGTTATAGAAGATATTATTCGATCTCAAATCGACTGCGCACACCTTAAGATCGAAGGCGATGGAGTACACTGGCAAGCGTTAGTCGTCAGTGAACAATTTGCCGGTAAAAATCGCGTGGCCCGCCACAAACTAGTCAACGCAGCATTAAGCGAGCATATTGAATCTAACGAAATCCATGCTTTATCACTAAGAACGCTGACGCCCTCGGAATGGGATCAGGCAGATTAACAATAAGATATTTAAGCTGGATTGTAATGTGCAGTACGGCCACGTCTGTTTTTCGGGCGGCGGTTAACTGAAGAAGCGCAGGCTATATCTTGGAGAAATTGCTAATCACAGGCGGTACGCCGCTGGAAGGTGAGGTCGTCATTTCTGGTGCCAAAAACGCCGCCTTGCCGATCATTTGCGCCAGCCTTCTTGCGTCTAAACCATTAACCATCAGCAACTTGCCACAACTAAAAGATGTACGCACCATGCTTGCTCTGCTCAAGCAAATGGGTGTGCACATTGACGACAGCGATCCCTCTCGCCTGGTCATTGATGCCCAAACGCATATTAATCCTCTGGCGCCTTATGATTTGGTATGCACCATGCGCGCTTCCATACTGGTGCTCGGTCCTTTACTGGCGCGACATGGAGAAGCGCAGGTTTCCTTGCCAGGTGGGTGTGCCATTGGCGCGCGCCCGGTTGACCAGCATATCAAAGGCTTACAGGCAATGGGAGCGGAAATAAATGTCGAACAAGGCTACATCCACGCCAAGGTCGATGGGCGATTACGGGGAGTGCGAATTTGCACTGACATGGTAACGGTTACTGGTGCCGAAAACCTGATGATGGCGGCCTGCCTGGCTGAAGGTCAAACTATCATTGAAAATGCCGCTCGCGAGCCAGAGGTGGTTGACTTGGCCAACTGTCTGAACACCATGGGAGCGCGCATTAGAGGCGCAGGAACGGACACTATATGCGTAGATGGCGTAGAACAATTGCATTCTGCCGAACACCGTGTCATGCCGGATCGTATAGAAAGTGGCACTTATCTTGCTGCTGCCGCAATCACCGGCGGCGAGGTCAGGTTAAAGGAAACTGATCCATCTAGCTTCAACGCTGTTATAGATAAATTTGTTGATATGGGCTGTACGATCAGGGTTGACGAAGACTCGATCTATCTAAAAGCTCCACGTTCCCCGCAACAATTGCATGCAGTAAATATCCGCACTGCACCATATCCGGGGTTCCCTACCGACATGCAGGCGCAATTCATGGCGTTAAACGCTGTTGCTGATGGAGTCTCCTGCGTTAGCGAGACCATCTTTGAGAATCGTTTCATGCACGCCAACGAATTAATGCGCTTGGGTGCCGACATTCAGATCGAAGCTAATAACGCCATTATTCGTGGCGTCGGCAAACTGGAAGGAACAAAAGTCATGGCTACTGACTTACGCGCATCAGCCTCGCTGGTTGTCGCTGCTCTGGCCGCAAGTGGTCAAACTCTAATAGACCGTATTTACCACCTGGATCGCGGCTACGAGATGCTCGACGGAAAGCTGACGCAGCTCGGGGCGCTAGTGAAAAGAGTCCATTAGGAAAACGCTGTTTTGTGCAGCAAGCGGGAACAGAACAATGTCTACGGCGCTACGCTAATGCGCCATATAATCCCCACCCATCTTGTGCCAGAGCTTGATCAACCCAAAGAGGCCATAGGCGAATACAATTCCACCTGCCAGACGCCTTAACCAAACTTTGCTTGCCAGGCGCCGCATTTGTCCGGCAAGGACTCCTGCAAGCAGCAGGTTAGGCAAGGTGCCAAGTCCAAAAGCCAGCATCACCAAAGCCCCAGACGCTAACGAGGCGCTAGCCAGCGAACTTGCCAACATGCCATAGACCAGACCACAAGGTAGCCAACCCCACAGCAAGCCGAGCGTAAAAGCTTGCACACCTGAGCGAACTGGCAAGATTTTTCTGCCCAGTGGTTCGACATGCCGCCATAATTTTTGCCCAAGGCGCTCAAACAGTGCCATGCTGCTTGTAAACCCAGTCAAATAAAGGCCGAGGACGCAAAGAAACAGGTTAGCAAGTACAAACAGGATAATACGTGCGTTACCTAATGCCCCCGCTTCTGCCACAGCCGCTCCGAGTCCGCCAGCTAACGCTCCTGCAATGGTATACGATGCAACACGCCCAATATTGTAGGTCAGGTGCAACCCTATTCCCCGCCCACTTCGCTCCTCAATACCGCTAGTAAACGCCACGACTATGCCACCACACATGCCGACGCAATGCACTCCGCCCATCAGGCCAACCAGAAAAAAGGGGAAAACACCTACTATTTCTGAGGTTGAATTGATGTCTTTGCTCCTTTAGGGAAACGCTGATTTATTTTGCGAGCGGAACGAAAGGCAAGGCGCACGGAGCACAGAAAGCGAGACATATCATGCAGATAGGCGAGCTTTTGAGCACCGCGCAACGCAGGATTTCGCCCGCGCAGCCAATAAATCAGTGTTTCCTTAGGCATTGAGCCAATTATTTCAAGGAGTGCAGGCCAAACATGTTTCCTTCTGCATCAACCACCATGGGCACAATGCCGTGTCCCCCAATTGACATTTTACTTTGCTGAACATTTCCGTCTGCACTTACAATTCTTGACACCTCGAGCGCGCAATCGTCACAATCCTCTTAATCACGGTGGTAAGGCAAACCATGCAATACACTCCAGGAGCGGTACAGCTGTTCACATAATAGCAAACACGCAAAGTTGTGCTGCAGCGTCAGGCTGGAAAGCCTCAAACACTCATCGGCAGCCTTCTTCAGGCGAGTATCTACTCCATCTGCCCCACCAATTATCAACGCAAGCGGTCGGCCAGCCTGCATCCACAGGCCCAGTCGTCGTGCCAAAGCCAGCGTGTCGTATTCCAGTCCTCTTTCGTCGAGCAGCACAGTATACACACTATCACCAATGGCGCGGGTTGCGGCCCGTATACGCATATATTCTGCTGAATGTGTTCTGGCGCATTCTGCGGCGCAATTTTTGTGACTTGCCTGGCGCATCTCCGGCTTGACTCTTACTATTTTGGGCATCAATTCGCGCGGCATGCGCTTTAGGTATTCGTCACATCCAGTTTGTACCCAGGCTGGCACCTTATGGCCTACAGTAATTATGGCCAACCTCACTGCTTCAGAGCTTGGTCAGTGCTTGCTTGGCAAAATCGATAAAGCAGTTTACCAAACGACTACGATATTTTTCACGTGGGTATATCATCGACAGATTACGTATCAGACGTGGCTTAAGAGGGATGATAATCAGGTCGCCGCTTTTTGACTCTACCTGCACAGCCGCACGTGACAAAATGGTGTATCCCAGTCCAGCTCCAACCACACGTTTAATTGCTTCCGGACTACCCAATTCCATGACTCGATTTAGCAAATCTGGCGAAATGTCGTGTTCGCGTAAATAAGAATCGAAAAATTCACGTGTCCCTGAACCGGGCTCTCGTCCAACAAAGTGGTATTTCTCCAACTGCTTTGGCGTCAACTCTTTTTTATCGGCCAAATCAAAGTCAGGCGCGCAAACTACTACCAACTCGTCGTTGCAGCAGGTTTCTATCACCATGCCATGATGTCTGGATGGAGACTCAATCAGACCTAGGTCAAGAAAGTGCTCCTGCACGTTGGAAAAAATTGTTTCAGAATTGCCTACCTGCAGCCGCGGCTCAACACCCGGGTAGGAGCTTTTGAAAGCTCCAAGGATGGACGGTAGTATGTATTCGGCTATCGTCAGACTGGCACCTATCATCAAGGGGCCTCTTATCTCGCTGGTCATTTCGGCGACACGCGCCTCCATTTCTTCAGACAGCGACAACATGCGGGCAGCGTAGCCCATCACCATTTCGCCTGGCGGAGTTAAGCTAATACGACTATGCTGCCTGTCAAAGAGGCGCGCGTTAAAGTGTTCTTCCAGCTGCTTGATCTGGAATGTTACAGCTGGCTGCGACATAAACAACTCTTCAGCTGCTTTGGTAAAAGACAGATGACGCGCCACTGCGTGAAACACCTGTAGTCTACGATCTGCCATGTCTGACAAGCCCCGCTGCTAACAGGTTAATAATATGGGATACGCACAAAGCCGCAACCCTCGCAACGCCTGCATCATATCAGATGCGCTTGGTCGCATGTTTCTTATTTTATTGCTCGAAAGCCTATATCGCGTCGATAATGCGCGCCGGGCCAGTCAATTTGACCGCATACATCCAGCGCATTTTGCTGTGCCTGCTTAACGTTGCTTCCCAGCGTGGTAACGCATAACACCCTTCCGCCCGAAGTTGTAATTTCGCCTTCCTGGTTCAGAGCAGTGCCTGCATGAAACACGTGCATTCCTTCACTGTCAGGCGGCAAACTGCCAATATTGTCACCAGTTCTCGGCGACTGCGGATAGTTTTCTGCTGCCATTACCACCCCAAGCGCCACCCTCTGGTCCCAGATAACCTCAGCTTGATCGAGTTGGCCACACATAGCATTTTCAATAAGTTGCAGCAGGTCGCTTTTCAAACGCATTAGCACAGGTTGTGTCTCAGGATCACCCAGACGGCAATTGAACTCGAGAGTTTTTAATTCACCATTGGCGTCTATCATCAGGCCTGCATATAAAAAGCCGACGTAGTTGTTGCCTTCCTGCGCCATGCCCTGCACCGCCGGTAAGATAACCTGCCGCATCGCCTTGAAATGAATACCAGGAGTCACAATGGGGGCAGGAGAATACGCCCCCATGCCGCCGGTATTGGCCCCGCTATCGCCCTCACCTACTCGTTTGTGATCTTGACAGCTGGCCAGGGGAAGCACGTTTTTCCCGTCCACCATGGTAATAAAGCTGGCTTCCTCGCCTTGCAGATACTCTTCAATAACGATACGCGCGCCTTTGATCAAAAACAACTGATCTACTGCGGCGTGTGCCTCGTCCAGGCTCATGGCGACGATGACGCCTTTGCCGGCAGCCAAGCCATCTGCCTTGACAACTATAGGCGCACCAACCTCATCCAGCCAGGCGTGTGCTGCCTCTGCTTCTTCAAATACCCTAAAGTCGGCAGTAGGGATATTGTGTCGCTGCATGAACGCCTTGGCAAAACCCTTGGAAGATTCCAGTTGCGCTGCCGCCGCTGAAGGGCCAAATATGGCAAGGCCATGCTGCTGAAATTGATCAACCACTCCGGCTGCCAATGGAGCTTCTGGTCCTACCACGGTCAGATCAATCTTCTCTTGCCGCGCAAAATTTAACAAGGCATCAAAATCGTCACTGCCAATCGGCACGTTATCAAGATAATCCTCCCTTGCCGTACCGGCATTTCCCGGCGCAACAAATATTTTTGGCATGCGAGGGGAATTGGCCAGGCGCCAGGCTAGCGCGTGTTCCCTCCCGCCGCCTCCTATGACCAATACTCTCATTGTTTTTTTATTCATATTATGCTAGTCAATTGAGTAACGTAGCCAGGTAAAGAATACATTACCGTTGCCAGGGTTGCCTGGAATAAAAAGCGTTTGCACACTAAGGCGGTTGTAACCGAGTTCCATAACCGGAATTATAAATGGTAGCGGAAAATAATTTCCGGGTTCAGGCCGCCCTAACACACCTGTTGCGTATCCGAGACCAAACCTCGCGCCGTCCTGGCTACCCCAGATTGCACGCCACTCATAGCCAAAATTGTATTGAGGTTTGTAGTGCGATTCTTCAAACAGGAAAGCATAGACGCCCTCATAATTACCATTACTATTGTATAGTCCGTGTTCAATGCCTATCCCGGCCGGATACTCCTGGAAGGTGCTTATCTTTTCACGACTGTAGGCGGAACGCAAATGGTGGATGTTAAGTGGCAGCAGGATTTCAGTCCTGCCGTTTTTCCAGGTATGCCTGACCCTTTCTATTGCCGAGCTGTACCAGCTTTTTGAATCGTTATCACTCTTTGGTTCAACAGCAGCAACGCTGGCGGGAATCATAAATAACCCCACAAACAATAGCTTTAGCTTTCCGATAAGCTCGCCATCGCCCAGCGACTGGCGCTGGAAAAAAGTTCCATGCAAGGAGGAGCAAACAAACCGTGTGCATGGCATAAACACACGCAAAACCATTATATTACTGCGCATATTTAAATAGAAACATTTACGTTGGAGTCGAGAAAAACGGATGAATTATATAGTAGAAGCACCATTCTACCTGAGCAGATTCTCGATTCCGGCATTCGCCAGTTGGTCGGCGCGTTCATTGTCCGGGTGACCACAGTGCCCCTTTACCCAGTGCCATTCGATCTGGTGTGTCAGTGTAGCCTTATCTAGTTGCTGCCATAGATCAGCATTCTTTACCGGAGTTTTGCTGGCAGTGCGCCAGCCATTGTTTTTCCACTGGTCAATCCATTGCGTGATGCCATTTTTCAGATATTGTGAGTCGGTATGCAGTAGGACGCGCGCCGGTCGCTTAAGTGCCCGTAATCCACAAATGGCCGCCATTAATTCCATACGATTATTGGTTGTGTGTTGCTCGCCACCGCACATTGTTTTTTCGTTGTCCGCATAGCGCAACAGCACTCCCCAACCGCCTGGGCCCGGATTACCCTTGCAGGCCCCGTCGGTGAATATCTCTACAGCATTTTGTTCGTTCGGATTAGGCACTTTCTTCCCTTCTTAAAAGCGTTTCTGCCAAACTGCTTACTTTTCTTGCCTCGCGAGTGGCGGCTGGCAATACAGTTGTTTTTTGCAGTTCTCGCCATGCTGGTCCCACCAAATGCATACCGCGTAATCTTTTCACTGCCCGCAGACAATAAACCGCGCCAGCAATAGTCCACCAGCGTTCACCCGCATGTTCAAGAAATGCGAAACGGCGCAGCCATTTCTCGCTCCGGCAAGGTGGTGCAAAGCAGCCAAAAAGTCCGCGCTCTGCTTCCAGGCCAAGTAGCTTAAACCAGTCTTTTAGACGCAAAATTGTAAAAAAATGACCGTTCCACGGATAAGTCTTGCGCCGACGAATAGCTCGTGCTACACCCCATAGCGAAAAGGGGTTAAAAGCAATCAACAGCAAACGTCCTTCAGGAATAAGAATTCGCTCTACTTCACGCAGAACCTGGTGCGGGTTATGGCTATACTCAAGCACATATGGCAATACGACCAGATCAACGCTGTTGGAGGCAAATGGTAAATGGCAAGGGTCTCCGCACACGCCGACGTGAATATTTTCCGTACCGCTAGAAGCATAGGAACAGTACGTCGCCAATTTTTGCTTTAGCGGAATACGGCAGGCTGATAACAAGTCAAATTCAGGGCTGCCAATCTGCAGTGCATGATACCCAAATACATCGGCAGTTAACTGGCTGGCACTGGTTTCTACCCACTGTCGGATATAACCTCCCTGCTGGGTATTTAGCCAGTTGGTGATTTCCAGGTTATGCATACAGCCAGTTTAGCAAGGGCCAAAAGGTCACTAATGATAAAGCATGCAGCACTTTTTAACAGCATATTTACCCTTGCCGCTGCCACGCAATCAAGCTGAAGGAAGGCTATTGCCCATTGTGCACCTTTTGGGGCCATAACCGTTAACCCTGAGTCCGGGACTATTTCCTGTGCAAGAGATTGCAGCATCATGTACCATCGTAACTGCAAGTTTTTGACTTGTCACTGTGTCGGATTGCGATGTCCAGCAACTTGGGCTTTGAGTACTAGAGCGTGGAAAGGAGTAGCAGGTGAACGTAATCCAATTCAAGCTGTGCGGCCATTCAAGTTGGTGCAAGCTTATTGGCGTTGTTGGTAAGGCAGCGGCTCTGCTTGGCATCGCGGCAGTAGTCAACCTGTTCGCTGGGTTGCTGCCGTCCGCAGTTGGGGTGGATGCTGCGTTAGTCATGTCATCGGCTAACGCCGCCGAAGACAGAATCGTGCTGTCTCACAAAACCAACAGAGATCGGCGGCATCGCCACAATCGCAACCGACGAACTCGTTTTGCAGTGCATATCGGACTGGGACACGGCCATTGGGGTTTTGGTTTCTGGCCTTGGCATTCTACCCGTTGGTGGAACCCGTGGTGGAACGAGCCGGTAAGAACAAAAGTGGTTGTACAGCCCCCGCCAGTGTATATTGAGCGCTCAACGCCAACAGTGACTGTTGTGCCTGATAGCGCAACAAGTACAGGCCAGAGTTATTGGTACTACTGCGCCCCTAAAAAAGCCTATTATCCCTACGCCAAGAAATGTAGCGAGGAGTGGATGAAGGTCTTGCCATCTACCCCACGTTAATCTTGCTGTTACACGTAAATAGCATAAGATAAGTGAAGTATTTCGTGATGTGAAGCAGGAGCTTAGAAATGAATCTCAAACCATTAACGATTTGCAGTACGCTAGGCGGCGTGCTGATACTCGGCGCTTGTACAAGCCTGCCAACAGGGCCAAATGTCATGGTTCTGCCGGGCAGCGGACAAAGCATGGAGCAGTTTCAGTTAGACGACCTGTATTGCCGTAATTTTGCGCAAACCAGCATTGGTGGTCAGGCAAATAATTACGCCGAAGCTTCAGGCCTGAAAAGCGCGGTAATTGGTAGCGTGGTAGGTGCTCTGGCAGGAGCGGCAGCTGACGGACGTAGCGGAGCTGCCACTGGCGCCGGCATCGGCCTGCTTGGGGGTGCTCTTTCTGGCAGTGAGGCTTCTGCCTCTTCCCAACGCGGCTCGCAGAAACGTTACGATATGGCTTATACCCAGTGTATGTACGCCAAAGGACACAAGGTGCCAATCCATCGGCAACTAATACAGCGTAAAGATAACAATCTGAGCAACGCCAACATTCCACCTCCACCACCTGGTAGCCCACCACCACCACCTAAGCGGTAAGCTTGCATAGACTTCGTGAAGCGTTTTTTTGCACGCTTGCAAAACCGGCGCTTGCGTAGGGCTGCTATCTTCCTGGCAGGAATGGTATTTCTTGTCATACTATCCCTGCTGTTGTTATACGGACGTGATGGCGTGGATTATTTCGGGCAGCTATTTGACCTGCCACCTCCTGGCAATACAGCGCAAGACGGGCCTTTGGTAGTTGTCACACGTGCCAGCCCTGTTGTGTATGAAACGTATCCACTGTCCACTACAGGTGAAAAACGGCAGATCAAGGGTTTTGAGTATGATCTGTTAAAAGAATTTGCAAATAGCCAAGGCTGGCAATTAGATACCATTGTTGCTGATGCTGCACAAGTATTACCAATCCTTGATGGCGGCAAGGCTCATATGGCCGCTGCCTGGCTGGGTGGCAAGGCAGCACAGCGTCATGAGTTAATAGCCTCGGTTCCGTACATACACACGCAAGATGTTTTGCTGCAAAGAGAAGCCAGCTTGCCGATTCGCAATCTGGCCGGACTTGCCGGGCAGAAGGTGTATGCAATGCCGGATTCACGACAGATCAGGCGTTTGCAAAACATACTCGACAGGCAAAAGAATTTTGAGGTTGTGCCTTATACAGGCGGCGACGAACTTGATCTGATGGCAGAGCTTGAAAAAGGCTACATAGGCATGGCACTGCTTGATTCAGCCATGGCCAATGTTGGCATTAACCACTTCCCGCAGGTTCGTACAACCCTGATGCTTAACGTTAAGCTGCCCATTGTCTGGCTATTCGGTGGCAAGGAAGCAGAACGTATTAGGCAACTGGCAAACAGATTTATCCTGCAGGCGAAGGAAAGCGGCCTTCTGCAAAAGCTGCAAGAGCGCTATTTCGGTCACGTAGATCGTTTGCACTCGCAGGATATTGAGCGCTTCATTGGCCGCATTGACAGCGTGCTACCGCGCTTCCGCAGCATTTTTCAACGTGCTGAATCCATCAGCGGCATAGACTGGCGCCTCCTCGCCGCCTTGTCTTATCAGGAATCTCATTGGAACCCACTTGCTACCAGCTACACAAAGGTGCGAGGCATAATGATGCTCACTGAGCAAACGGCTGACCAACTTAAGGTTAGCAACCGCCTCGATCCGGCACAGGCCATACCAGCTGCTGCACGCTATCTGGAGTGGCTTGGTAGTGAAATGAAGGGCGCCCAAAATCCTGATCGCCTTTGGCTTGCTCTGGCTGCCTATAATATCGGCCCTGGACATATGCGCGCAGCTCGCCGTCTGGCTATTCGGCTAGGCAAAGACCCGAATTCCTGGTTGCAAATGAAGAAGGTGTTGCCATTACTGGCCAAGCGAAAGTATTACTCTCGCCTGTCTTCTGGTCAGGCGCGAGGAGGTGAAGCTGTCATTCTGACTGAGAATGTGCGCGTGTACTACGATATTCTGCAACGACGGCTACCACCGTATGTCGCTACATCACTAGAGCTGCCTGCCGTTGGCCAGGCAAGGCCTAAACTATCATCCTTCGCATATCATTAAGTAGTTGAGCAATATACACGTTGAACCGTGTTGCCAGTGCTCCGTCAATGACTCTGTGATCAGCAGTCAACGAAAAAGGTAAAATCAAACGTGGTAAAAATTCTTGACCATTCCACACGGGCTGCATGGACGACTTGTTTGCCCCTAGAATAGCCACTTCGGGGGCATTAACAATTGGCGAGAAGGATGTGCCGCCTATGCCCCCCAGACTGGAGATTGTGAAACAGGCCCCTTGCATGTCAGTCGGCTTGAGCTTGCCTTCACGCGCCGTCTTGGCCAGTGAGCTAGCTTCAACGGCAATTTCAATTGACGACTTTTGATCGGCATTTTTGATAACCGGCACCACCAACCCATTTGGCGTATCGGCGGCAAAACCTATGTGGTAATACTTTTTCAAAACCAGATTGTCACTTTCAAGCGAGGAATTAAAGGCAGGATATTTATGCAAAGCCTTGACAACGGCCTTGACCAAGAATGAAAGCATGGTAAGTTTAACGCCAGCCTTTTCGTTCTCCTTGTTCAGCTGCAATCGAAAGGCTTCCAAATCGGTTATATCTGCCTCCTCATAATAAGTAACGGCGGGAATCATTACCCAGTTGCGCGCCAAATTTTGCGCTGAAATTTTGCCAATGCGTGATATGGGTTGTGTCTCAACCTCGCCAAACTTGCCAAAATCCACCTGCGGCCACGGTAATATGTCAAGCCCACTGCCAGATCCAGTACCGCCATGCGTTGCTCCTCCCGAGAGTGCGCCTTTAATGAAGAACTTGACATCTTCTTTCAGAATGCGCCCTTTCGGACCGCTTGCTTTTACCTGGCTCAGGTCTACAACCCCAAGCTCACGAGCGAAGGCGCGCACCGAAGGCGAAGCGTGCGTATTACTGCTCATAGACAATACTTCAGCAGGATGCTTGATTGCCATGTCCGGCACTTCTGAACTGATGGTTGAAGGTGGATTAGCAACCGACGCCTGCCGCTGCTGACTGGTTATCTCGGCTGGAGCCACTTCAGTTACGGCATCTCCAGCTGCTGTCCCAACCGCAAGGGATGGTTTGGCTCCACCCATATCCTTGCTTTCCAGCAATAGCAGCAATGAGCCTTCGCTCACACGGTCACCCATTTGCACCATAATTTCTTTTACCACCCCTGATACGGGAGAAGGCACATCCATAGTCGCCTTATCAGATTCCAACGTCGCTATCGCGTCCTCTTCCTTGAGGCTATCGCCTGCCTTGACAAAAACCTCGATGACCGGAACATCTGCAAAGTCACCTATATCTGGCACCTTGACTTCAATAATTTCGCTCATGTCCTGCTCCTCAAACCAGCAGTGGGTTGGGTTTGTTGATATCTATGCGGTATTTTTTCAGTGCTTGCCCCAAGATGGACACGTTTATTTCGCCATCGTCAGCCAATGCCTTAAGGGCTGCCACCGTAATCCAGTAACGATCAACCTCAAAAAAGTTGCGCAGCGCCTCACGTGTGTCAGAACGCCCATAACCATCTGTGCCCAAGGTCACAAAGCGGCGTGATACGGCAGGGCGGATCTGCTCTGCATATAGCCTTACATAGTCACTGGCGGCTACAACCGGACCACTGGTCTTTTTCAGGCAGGTTGCAACATGTGATTGCTGCTGATTATTTTGCTCATGGTGCAATATGTTCCAGCGTTCGACTTTCTGAACATCTCGCGCTAATTCGTTAAAACTGGGACAACCCCACAGATCGGACTCAATGTTCCAATCCTTTTTAAGCAGGTCGGCTGCGGCGATCACCTCGAGAAATATTGAACCACTGCCTAAAAGTTGCACTCTTGGCTGTTTAGCTTTGCCTCCCGCCTTGAAAAGGTACATACCTTTGATGATGTCGGATTCAGCTCCCCTGGGCATTTTAGGGTGCTCATAGTTTTCGTTCATGACGGTTATGTAGTAATAAACGTCCTGTTGTTCGGCATACATGCGGCGCAAGCCATCTTGCACAATAACCGCTACCTCATACTGAAAGGTAGGGTCATAGCTAATGCAGTTAGGTATCATTTGCGCAAGCAGTTGGCTGTGGCCATCTTCGTGTTGCAAGCCCTCGCCGTTGAGTGTTGTGCGCCCAGCAGTGCCGCCGATCAGAAAACCGCGCGTACGCTGATCGCCCGCTGCCCAGCATAGATCCATAGTGCGTTGCATGCCAAACATGGAATAAAAAATGTAAAAGGGAACCATTTGCAATCCATGCACGCTATAGGCTGTGCCTGCCGCTATCCAGTCACACATGGCCCCCGCTTCGTTGATACCTTCCTGAAGCACCTGACCTGTTTTTGACTCCTTGTAAAACATCAATTGATCATGGTCTTCAGGTACGTAATTTTGCCCTTGCTGGTTCCAAATGCCATATTGGCGGAACATACCTTCCATGCCAAAAGTGCGTGATTCATCCGGTACAATTGGCACTATATGGGCCCCCAGCGTTTTGTCCCTGAGCAATATATTCATGATGCGCACTATCACCATGGTGGTAGATAATTCGCGGCCGTCCCCAGAGGAAGATAACAGGGGCTCAAAATCGGAAAGAGGCGGTACCTTAAGCGCCTTTGCTTTATTGCGCCTCTGGGGAACGAAACCACCAAGGGTATTTTTGCGTTCTTTTAGGTAACGCATCTCAGGCGAGTCATCGGCAAACTTGATATAGGGGAATTGCTCGAGCTGTGCGTCGCTAATCGGTAGCTCATATCGGTCTCGAAAACGGCGCACCGATTCATAATCCATTTTCTTTTGCTGGTGGGTAATATTCATTGCCTCTCCCGAGGCACCCATGCCATAGCCCTTGATAGTCTTGGCCAGAATCAAGGTCGGCTGCCCCTTGTGTTGTACGGCTCTGGCAAAGGCCGTGTAAATCTTGTGAGGGTCATGGCCGCCCCTGTTGAGCAGCCATATATCAGTATCTGACATATCGGCGACCATCTCTTGCAACTCCGGGGTATTAAAGAAATATTCGCGCACGTAAGCGCCATTTTTTGCCTTGAAAGCCTGGTACTCGCCATCAACGCATTCCATCATGCGTTTTTTGAGGGTACCTTTCTTATCTCTGGCCAGGAGATGATCCCAATGCCGACCCCAAACAACCTTGATGACATTCCATCCTGAACCGCGAAACTCGCTTTCCAGTTCCTGGATTATTTTTCCGTTTCCTCGTACCGGCCCATCCAGTCTTTGCAAATTACAGTTGATAACAAAGACCAGGTTATCAAGCTGTTCGCGCCCTGCCATGCCTATAGCGCCCAACGTCTCTACCTCATCGGTTTCACCATCGCCAACAAAGGCCCATACTTTGCGCTGTTCAGCGTCGTTTGCGTCTATTAACCCGCGGCTTGCAAGGTATTTCATAAATCGCGCCTGGTAAATAGCCTGAATTGGCCCCAAACCCATTGAAACGGTTGGGAATTGCCAAAAGTCTGGCATCAACCAGGGGTGCGGGTACGACGAAATTCCCTTGCCACCAGTTTCCTGGCGAAAGGAGTCAAGCTGCTCTTCGCTAAGTCGACCCTGCAGGTAGGCTCGGGCATAGACGCCCGGGATGGAATGCCCCTGAAAAAAGATCAGGTCGCCTTGTGTTTTGTCTGATGGAGCACGCCAAAAGTGATTAAAGCCCACATCATAAAGCGTCGCTGATGAGGCAAAGCTGGCTATATGGCCGCCGACATTAGTGTTTTTATTTGCGCGCGCCACCATGGCAATTGCATTCCAACGGATGTATGAGCGTATCCTCTGCTCAATGTTCTGGTCACCGGGAAACCTGGCCTGCAGTTCCGCCGGGATTGTGTTAATGTACTCTGTAGTAGCGCTGTAGGGAATGTTGTTACCCTTCTCGCGTGCTTCAGTAATAACCGATTCGATCAAAAAGTGCGCCCGTACGTGTCCTTCTCGGTCAATAACTGCGTCAATAGCGTCAATCCATTCACGCGTTTCTACTGGATCAACATCTTCGAGATTGGGTTCGTGCGGCAGTGAAAGATGCAGCGTCATAAACAGTCTCCTTTGGGTTGCTCGCGGTCCAGATAACGCATTTAACTACCGGAGCGAGGCGAGGCATGGCTATCTCTTTGCAACGTATAATTGTCGTCTTACGGCAAACCCGTCCGCCACCTGGGCTGCTGATTACAACTACTATACTACAAGTTTCTCCGCTTGCTCTGCCACAGGTCACTGCTATGTAGTTTATTGATTTTCGCCGAGCATAGGGATACACTGAGGATCAGATTCATCACCTCAAACTTATAATAATTACATAGAATAAAAGCATGTTGCAGATCCGGATTCACGGTCGCGGGGGGCAAGGCGTGGTAACAGCCACCGAGATGCTGTCAATTGCTGCTTTTGAAGAAGGAAAGCACGCTCAGGCCTTCCCCAGCTTTGGTTCAGAGCGCACCGGCGCGCCGGTAGTAGCTTACTGCCGCATCTCTGATCGCGAAATCCGCCTTCGCGAGCCAATTATGAATCCTGATGCACTTATTATTCAGGATCCAACTTTGCTGCATCAGGTGGATGTTTTCGCCGGCCTGAAAGAGAGCGGTTACATACTAATCAACACCAACAAAAGTTTTGCGCAGCTTGGTCTGGCCGAGATCGTCAATAACTGGCCAGCAGAAAACCTATGCACAGTTTCAGCTACCGAACTAGCGCTGAAGCATGTCGGCAAACCGGTGCCTAATGTGCCATTGCTCGGTGGTTTTGCCGCCATATCAGAAAGCGTTCGACTCGATTCAGTGATAAAGGCTATCAATGACAAATTTACTGGCAGGGTTGCTGAAGGAAACGTGGCGGCCGCCAGTGAGGCTTACAAAATGGTGCTACAAGAGATTGAGGAGGCATCCCATGCTTAAACAATGCGAAGGTTCGCATGCGGTAGCCGAAGCTGTAGCGCTTTGTCGGCCCGAAGTTATTTGCGCATACCCCATTTCGCCGCAAACCCACATTGTAGAAGGCTTGGGTGAGATGGTAAAATGCGGTGCGTTGAGCGATTGCGAATTTATCAATGTCGAATCCGAGTTCGCCGCTATGTCGGTAGCAATCGGCGCCTCGGCTACAGGTGCCCGTGCTTACACCGCTACCGCCTCACAGGGTCTGCTATTTATGGTCGAAGCTGTTTATAACGCTTCCGGCCTGGGCTTGCCAATTGTCATGACCATTGCCAACCGTGCCCTTGGAGCGCCAATCAATATATGGAATGACCATACCGACGCGCTTTCTCAACGCGACTCTGGCTGGATACAGCTGTTTGCTGAAAGCAACCAGGAAGCCGTTGATTTGCACATACAGGCTTTTCGCCTCGGTGAAGAACTATCACTGCCGATTATGGTCTGCATGGACGGCTTTATCCTTACCCATGCCTATGAACGCGTCGACATGCCGAGTCAGGAACAAGTAGATGCCTATCTGCCGCCTTATGAGCCACGTCAGCTACTTGACCCCGCTGACCCGGTTTCGATTGGCGCCATGGTCGGCCCGGAAGCTTTTACGGAAGTACGCTATCTGGCACACGCCAAGCAACTGCAGGCTCTGGCGCGTATCCCGGCCTACGCCTCGGAATTCAAATCAATCTTTGGGCGTGATTCAGGTGGTCTCATGCATACCTACGAGGCGGACAATGCTGAAACAATTGTCGTCGCCATGGGCTCTTTGCTGGGTACAATCAAAGATGTTATCGATGAAATGCGTCAAGGAGGCTGCAAGATTGGTGCATTGGGCATTACCTTGTTTCGTCCTTTCCCCCTGCAGGAAGTACGCGAGGCGTTATCAGGCGCCAAGAGAGTTGTGGTAGTAGAAAAAAGCCTCGCCGTTGGCAAGGGTGGAATAGTCGCTACCGATGTACGCATGGCTCTCTCTGCGCTACCGATTGAAGTATTTACGGTTATAGCCGGCCTTGGGGGGCGTCCGATAACCATGAGTTCATTACGCGAGCTGTTCAATCAAGCCGAAGCAGGGAAGCTCGAGAGCGTTACATTCTTGAATCTGAATAAAGAAATCGTCGATAACCAATTGATACGTGAGCAAAACAATCGCCGTTCCGGTCCGATTGCCGAAAACCTGTTGCGTGACATTGGCGTGGTTGCTGCAAAAATTGCCTGAACTGTCAATAGAGAGGGTTGCATGAGCTTTCAACACATTAAGTTTTACCAAACAGGTACATTTTCTGTTGGCAATCGCTTGCTTGACGTGGAAAAACGTACCGTTCAGTCGCGCATACACCGTAAAAATTCAATCAACTCTGGGCACCGCGCCTGCCAAGGCTGTGGCGAAGCGCTTGGGGCGCGTTATGCTGTTGATGCCGCCATAGAGGCCACTCAAGGGCAATTGATTTGTTCCAACTCCACTGGTTGTCTTGAGGTTTTTTCCACCCCTTACCCTGAGACCTCCTGGCAATTGCCTTGGATCCACTCTTTATTTGGTAACACGGCAGCAGTTGCCACCGGCATAGCTGCTGCTCTCATGATAAAACATCGCAAAACAGGCAAAACGGGCAACTCGCCAGTCCGGGTTGTGGCACAAGGTGGCGACGGTGGCACCACCGATATAGGTTTTGGCTGTCTTTCAGGCATGTTTGAACGCAATGACGATGTGCTTTTCATTTGCTACGACAACGGCGGCTATATGAATACCGGCATACAGCGTTCATCGACAACCCCGCCAGCAGCACGCACGGCGACGACCAAAGCAGTTGGCGACAACCCAGGCAATGTTTTTGGTCAGGGCAAGTTTGTGCCAGCCATTGCTATGGCGCACGAGATCCCTTATGTTGCCACCGCTACTGTTGCGGGTTTGCACGACCTTGAAGCAAAGGTGCAACGCGCAATGGGTTTTCGCGGTGCGCGTTACATTCACATCCTGGTGCCGTGTCCATTAGGCTGGGGAACCTCCTCTGACGAGACCATACACATTGCACGCCTGGCAAAGGAAAGCGGTGTTTTCCCGGTTTTTGAGGCTGAGCATGGAATTCTCACCAGCAGCCTGAAAATCCGTGACAAGGTGTCGGTTGAAGAATACCTGCGACCTCAAAAACGATACGCGCATCTGTTTGCAAAGCAAAAGGATGAGGAAACAATTAGCCAACTACAAAAAATGGCTGATAGGAATATCGCCAAATACAACTTGATTTAGCGAAGCTTAATATATGGACAAACCCTTTGCCATTACGCTTGACCCAGGTTCAAGCCTGGCTAATCTTACCGGTTCGTGGAGAACCTTTCGCCCTGTATACGTTGATCGCCTGCCGCCTTGCAACAACGCTTGCCCTGCTGGTGAAAACATTCAAAATTGGCTATATCACGCCGAAGGCGGCGCTTATGAGACTGCCTGGCGCTCGCTGGTAGAAAACAACCCTCTACCAGCGATTATGGGCCGCGTTTGCTACCACCCTTGTCAGGGAGCTTGCAATCGTCAGCATATTGACTCCCCGGTTGGTATTAACTCGGTAGAACGCTTTTTAGGCGACGAAGCGATAAAGCAAGGCTGGTCTTTTGCAAAGCCTTCCCATAGTAGCGGTAAAAGAGTACTGGTAGTCGGAGCCGGGCCTTCTGGATTATCAGCCGCCTATCACCTTGCACGCATGGGGCACCAGGTTGAAATCCATGAGGCTGGTCCACTGGCAGGCGGCATGATGCGTTTTGGTATTCCAAAATACCGTTTACCACGGGAAATTATTGAAGCTGAAGTCAAGCGTATACTGGAGCTCGGTGTAGTCCTTAAGCTTAATCTGAAAGTAAACAATATCTTGCAATCGATGCAGACGGGTGGTTTTGACGCGGCTTTTCTTGCCGTTGGTGCCCATATTGGCAAACGTGCCTATATTCCAGCTGGAGACGCAACAAAAATTGTTGATGCAATTTCGGTGCTGCGCTCAATGGAGGGAGAGGACAAACCCAGGCTGGGTCGACGGGTTGTTGTCTATGGCGGCGGCAATACTGCTTTGGATGTTGCTCGTACAGCAAAACGCCTTGGCGCCAGCGAGACCATTATTGTCTACCGGCGTACACGCGAGAAAATGCCGGCGCACGACTTTGAGGTTGAGGAAGCCTTGCAGGAAGGCATTATGGTCAAATGGTTATCGACTATCAAACAGGCAGACGAAGGCAACATCAAAATCGAGAAAATGGAGCTCGACGAGAGCGGATTCCCGCAACCGACAGGGGAATTCGAAACGCTGGAAGCAGATTCGGTAGTGCTGGCGCTTGGCCAGGACGTTGACTTGTCGCTGCTGGAAGATGTTCCCGGTCTGGTAGTGGAAGATGGTGTAGTACAAGTTTCAGAGAATATGATGACCGCCCACCCTGGCATATTTGCTGGTGGTGACATGGTGCCATCGGAACGAACGGTCACCGTGGCCGTTGGGCACGGTAAAAAAGCAGCGCGTAACATAGACGGCTGGCTGGCAAAAGATAAATACAAGGCCCCGCCTAAGCACGAGCTGGCGCTTTTTGAAAATCTGAATACCTGGTACTACACCGAGGCGCCTGCTACCGTACGGCCAGCGCTTGACATCGTTCGCCGCCAGTCTACGTTTGACGAGGTACTGGGCGGGCTTGACGAAGGCAACGCCTTGTTTGAGGCCCGACGTTGTTTGTCCTGTGGCAACTGCTTTGAATGCGATAACTGTTACGGCGTTTGCCCGGACAACGCGGTAATCAAGCTTGGCCCCGGCAACCGCTTTCGATTTAACTACGATTACTGTAAGGGCTGTGGGGTTTGCGCAACTGAGTGCCCCTGTGGCGCTATCAAGATGGAACCCGAATACATTTAATATCTTTATCCTACCCGTCACCTCTCCCCTATGGCAGCGCTAGGGTCCACTTCGTACATTGCTGGCAAGGAGTGGGCGATGCCTTTGTGACAATCGATGCATGTCTGTCCATTGTCAAAGCCGCTAATGTGTTGCTGTACCGAGCGGCTACCTTGCTTGGTGTAGTCCATTGCCAGGAAATCGTGGCAGTTACGACATTCACGCGAATCGGTTTCTTTCATGGTTCGCCAGACATTACGGGCCATTTGCAAACGTTTGCCTTCAAATTTTTCAGGGGTGCCAATTGTGCCAATCAGTTTGTGCCACAACTCGTTAGACGCCTGAATTTTCCGCAACATCTTGTGCGTCCATTCTTTTGGTACATGGCAATCGGTACAAATGGCGCGCACTCCAGATCGATTGCTAAAGTGTATAGTATCTTGGTATTCGACATAAACGTTGGTCTTCATTTCGTGGCAACTTATGCAAAATTTTTCGGTATTGGTTGCTTCCACGACTGTGTTAAATCCCCCCCAGAATATGATGCCGACTACGAAGCCAAGCAGCAGTATAGCTCCAAGGGAGTAGCGGGAGCTGGGACGTTTTAGGGCTGCCCAGCATTTTTTACATTTTGCAAACATTGGTTGGCTCCTGCCTTATTCTTTGACGAAATTGGTAATTACCTATGCCTGATTGAGCGAAGTGGCTTGAAGGTATTCTCTACCAGCGGCCTGGCCTCAACCTGTGGCACGTGGCATTGACTACAAAAATAACGCCTGGCTGAAACGTTAGCGAGGACGGAGCCTTCGCGGTCTTCAAAGTGCGTCTGACTGATTTTGGTGGCGTTATTCTGTTTGTAATTTGCCCAGCTATGGCAGGTGAGGCATTTGTTGAATTTCAGGTTTATCCTGTAGCCTTCTACTGAATGTGGAATTAGCGGCGGTTGCTGTACGTAATCGCGCTCAATGGGTTTCCTGTCGCCTTTCCATCTTTTGAGTTCAACCTTGTCTGAGGGCGCATCCAACTTATTGACCCCACGTAGCGAGCTAACCTCATTCGCCTGTACCGTAGCGAAAAACACCATACACAATGGCAACCCCAATATTAACGATATTTTCCTGCTCAGCATGTTGAATTCTCCTTCCGAGTAAAAAATTAAACCCCGGCATGTTGTTTATAACGATTAGCAAACCGAAATACTTCCTTGCCGCAAATATCAATGCACCGGCCACAATTGGTACATTGGCTTGACATTATCAGGCGTGTTTCCTCCTTTTCGCCCTTCAGCGCAGGGCGAATTACCTGCGGCTCAGGACAGACGACGAAACAATCCATACAATCATCACACTGCTCGCGCGCAATGGCACTGACACGCAATGGCGACCAGCGACTCAACAAACTGTAAAACGCACCTACCGGACACAGGTGCCCGCACCAGCCACGACGACTGATGAGCAAGTCAAGCAGAATAATCGCCAGCAGGATCAACCACGCCATCCCCATGCCAAAAACCATCCCGCGGTGGATTACGCTGACCGGATTAACCTGTTCCCACGCAAGCGTGCCGCTCACCATGGCCATGACCATAGCAAGGGCAATCAACCAATAGCGCGTATTTCTAGGTAATACAATGGCTGTGTTTATAGACAGTTTTTGTTGCAACCAGGCGGCAAAGTCGGTTGCAAGGTTGAGCGGACAGACCCACGAACAATAAACCCTGCCACTGACCAGAGCATAAAAAGCAACGACAAGCGAGACTCCGACAAGAGCCTCGCTTGAGGAAACATGTCCCGCGAAAACGGTTTGTGCAAAGACAAAGGGGTCGGTTAGCGGCAGAATATCAAGTGTCAAGCTGGAAGTCAGCGTGCCTTTCACGATCCACACATTAGCGAGCGGCCCCAGCAAAAACAGCGCCAAGATGCCTATTTGCGATGCGCGGCGCAACAATAGCCACCTGTACGTACGCAACCAACCCTTGCAAGCAACAGCGTCAGCTCCAGGCATGGCTTTAGTTTCAGTCACGCTGCACGTCCTTTCTTCTTCTCAGGCTACCGGATACCAAATCGCCGCCACTACTTTTATTATCCTGAATCAAGCCCTTGCCAGCGTGGTCGTAACGCATGCCTTCAGGCAGGTTGTAACGATGCTTAATATCGGGAGAAACCAACGATCCGCCCGCCTGTCGCTTCTCTTCCCAACCCAGCCGGTAATGTTGGCCAATTTTGCCCTTTGCCAGTTGTACAGAAAACACTTTAACCGCAGCTTCTTCAAGAATGCAGGCGCGCTCGCACTTGCCGCAACCGGTACAATCAGTCGAATGCACAACGGGGATAAATAACGCGTGTTTACCAGAACGCCTGTTATGTTGTCTTTCAAGAGTAATAGCCTTGTTGCGCAGCGGACAAACGTTAAAGCAGACCTCGCAACGCAGACCCTGGAACGCGATGCAGGTTTCCTTATCTACCAATACCGCCAGACCCATGCGCGCTTTGTCGATATCGGTTAGCTTCGGATCAAGCGCGCCAGTAGGACAAGCCTTAACACAGGGGATATCCTCGCACATTTCGCAGGGGACCTTACGCGCCTCAAACCACGGCGTGCCCACACTTACCGGATCGCCTACCTGAGCCAGCTTCAGGGTACCGTATGGGCAATCACGCACACACTGTCCACAACGGATACACGCTGATAGAAATTCTTTTTCCATGCCAGCGCCTGGCGGACGAATAGCCAGAGGTGGCAACGAACTGACCTGACGCGAGTAGAGACCGAGTCCAACTCCCAGCAGAGTCACCCCACCGCCGACTGCGACTGCCTCGCCAAGAAAACGCCGCCTGCCCCTGAAGCCAGGCTTCTTGCCCGTTTGCGGTTCCTTCACGACTGACTGCTCCAGGTCACATTAGCTCTTCAGGCCCTGGTTACCTTAACTGCGCATTTTTTGAAGTCTGTTTCCTTTGACAGAGGGTCAGTCGCATCCAGAGTCAGTTTGTTAATCAGGCGGCCAGCGTCGAACCATGGGACAAACACTAAACCTTCTGGCATTCGATTGCGACCACGCGTTTCCACCTGCAGGGTGATTTCGCCACGACGGCTAATGACCTTGGCGCTCATGCCCCGGCGCAAGCCTCGTTTCTTGGCGTCGTTGGGATGAATGTACATCACCGCGTCGGGAACGGCGCGATACAATTCTGGTACCCGCCGCGTCATTGAACCGGAGTGCCAGTGTTCAAGTACCCGGCCAGTGCATAACCACAAATTATATTCTTGATCAGGACTTTCGGCCGCTGGCTCATAAGGAGCGGTGATAATGTTAGCCTTGCTGTCCGGTTTGCCGTAGAACTGCACTTCAGCCCCTTGCGCGACGATCGGGTCGTAACCCTCCCGATAACGCCACAAGGTCTCCTTGCCGTTGATTACTGGCCAACGCATACCACGAACCTTGTGATACTGGTCAAACTCCCCTAGCTCGTGGCCCTTCTTGGGTCCCTCCAGACCGAAGGTACGATACTCCTCATAAAGTCCTTTTTGCGGATAAAAGCCAAAATGCTCCATTTCATCATTGTCATAGCTGTTGCCAGCGCTGTCGGTAACCGTTTGCTGAGCAAATTTATCAACCTGTCCGTTTCTAAACAGCGCGTCGAACAATGTTTTGCCTTGTAAATCCGGCTTTTTGGCGATCAGTTCCGCTGGCCAAACCTCCTCAACTTTGAAACGTTTTGAAAACTCCATCAATTGCCAGAGATCAGATCTAGATTGCCCTGGCGCTTTCACTTGCTGCCGCCAGAACTGGGTGCGGCGTTCGGCGTTACCATAGGCACCCTCTTTCTCGGCCCACATTGCGGTCGGCAAGATCAGATCGGCTGCTTGTGCGCTCACCGTCGGATATGGGTCTGAAACGACAATAAAATTCTTGGGATTGCGATAACCCGGGAATCCTTCCTCGTTCATATTGGGCGCCGCCTGCATGTTGTTGTTGCACATTACCCAGTAGGCGTTGAGCTTGCCGTCCTTCAGCATGCGGTTTTGCAATACAGCGTGATAGCCCACTTTGCCTGGTAGAGTTCCTTCAGGCAGCTTCCAGACTTTCTCTGAAAAAGAACGATGTGCTTTTTTGGCAACTACCAGATCGGCAGGCAGGCGGTGGGCAAAGGTACCAACCTCTCGCGCCGTCCCGCACGCCGATGGCTGGCCGGTGAGCGAAAATGGACTATTGCCAGGTTCAGAAATTTTGCCCATAAGCAGGTGCACGTTGTAAAGCAACCCATTGACCCAAACACCCCTGGTATGCTGATTGAAGCCCATTGTCCAGAACGAGGAGATCTTTTTGTCGGGGTCGGCGTATAGTTCGGCGAGACGCTTAAGCTGTGCTTTTGGCACACCTGACAACTCGTGTGCTTTTTCCAAGGTGTAGGGTGCCAGTGACTCTGCATACTCCTCAAAACTGATTTTTGTAAGCTTGCCTTTGCCCGCGTTTTTCGCCTTTTTTTCCAGTGGGTGCTCAGGACGCAGACCGTAGCCAATGTCAGTTGGTGTCTTGGTGAAGTTGACGTGCTTGTTGACAAAGTCCTTGTTATAGTGCTCGCCCTGAACGATGTGGTTGGCAATGTAATTCAGGATGGCGAGGTCGCTCTGCGGTTCAAACACCATGTTGTTGTCACCAAGGTCAAAACAGCGGTGCTGGTAGGTAGACAGCACATGCACCTCGCAACCTTTTTTGGTGAGTCGTGTGTCAGTCAAACGCGACCAGAGTATGGGGTGCATTTCAGCCATATTTGAACCCCAGAGCACAAAAGCATCGGAGTGTTCAAGATCATCATAACAACCCATCGGCTCATCGGCACCAAAGGCGCGAATAAAGGCACCGACTGCTGAGGCCATACAATGACGCGCGTTAGGGTCAATGTTGTTAGAACGAAAGCCTGCCTTGTATAGCTTGGAGGCTGCGTACCCTTCCCAGACGGTCCACTGGCCAGAGCCGAACATTCCTACTGTCGAGACAATTTTCTCCGGCGGTTTTCCTTTGTTTCTTTCAAGGTCGTTTCGAATAGCCGCCTTCCATTTTTCAGCCATAATATCAAAGGCTTGGTCCCAGCTAACCGAAGTAAATTCGCCGTTTTTGTCGTACTTGCCATTGCTCATGCGCAATAGCGGTTGGGTCAATCGATCCTTGCCGTACTGTATCTTCGATAGAAAATAACCTTTTATGCAATTAAGACCCCGGTTAACCGGAGCGTCTGGGTCACCCTGGGTTGCGACTATACGTCCTTCTCTGGTTCCTACCAAAACAGAGCATCCAGTCCCGCAGAATCGGCACGGGGCCTTATCCCAACGGATTTTTCCATCGCTCCCGGCAGCCATCGCCTGTCTTGCACCGGGAATCGCCATCCCGGCTGCCGTGGCAGTTACCGCAACTGCATTGCTTTTGATGAAATCACGCCTGGTCAGCTTCATTGTTGCACCTCCTGGTTAACTTATGTCGCAAATGTCTCGTTTTCAAGATCCTCAAAATGGTGGTAGACCATCGAGGCTCCGACAACGCCGTCAATGTCTTGTAGCTCGTTAATGGTTGATACCATTTGCTCATCGCTTTCTTCCTCAATGGTAACAACAATACGCCCGTCGTCTTCAAACGCGTGTACCTCGATACCCGGCAGGCTAACAAGTTGCATACGGACCTTGTCGAGCTTTGCCGGGAGTGCACGAACGATAAGGCCACTTATATTCATGCGCTTGCCGTGACAGAAACAGCTTGGGAAGATGCGAACTTAGGTATACGCAAGTCGATTGCCGATACCGGACAAGGTGCAACGCAGGCACCACAGCAGCTGCACTTGTCAGTGATTATTTCGGGCTGCGCGACGCCACGCAAAACAGGGCTCATACGAATTGCTTCCTGCTCGCACTGTTCAACGCAACTGAAACAAGTCACTTGCCTTTTGGCAAGGCAGGTGTCGGCGATAACTGGTTGCAGATTCCAGGGTGTGGTACTTGGCAAGCTCAATGCCTTGTCGGGGCAAGCGTCCCTGCACTTGCCACAAAAGCTGCACTCCCCTTTGTGAAAATTTATTTGTGGGAAACCACCGCTTCCTGGCTCAATGATGTGCTCCGGGCAATGCTCCACGCATGCGTTGCAACGGCTACAATACATGACAAAAACTGCCTCCTCAACCGCCCAGGGAGGTCGTACCGAAGATTTTTTCGCCCGGAAGTCACCACGAAGAAAGCCCCGGCGATTGCCTGACGTCACAGCCATTTTCCTGATCCCGAATCCTTGACCTCCCACTGTAACATAAGAAGGCTCTATGGTGCACATTTCAGTCTTGTCCACTGAGAAATGAGTCTGAAATAGTGTAATAGGCTGCGTAAAAGATCGATCATCCATTGACTATGGTGATCGACGTGAATGAAGCAAAGATTCGCAGTGTAGAACAGATTCGACAAGTGCTAGGCACACAAGAACTGAGCTATAGCCCTGCATTCTGACGACAATGGCGAGAGATATGCCCGTGCTTACCTCTGAATTGAAGGTAGCGACCTCTACACTGCAATATCAAGTAACTCGTACTGCCCATTATAGGTAACTCTGGAGGCCGCTCTGGAGGCCGTCCAGACAGTTCATTCATCGCCTTTTATAAATGTAAGCCATATCACAATGAGGAACATTCTTTATTTGGTAGACGTTGGGTTGATTGCTACCGCACCCCAGGGCTTTGATGGTTATTTTGGGCGCAATGCATGAAGTGGCAACACCATTCATAAAACCTGGCTTACACATCGTTACATCAGTCACGTCATTAATAGGCAAGTTTTCCAGTTGAGAAGAAGTTACACCGCCATTCGGATCAAGGTGTAACGGAAATGCCGTTTGTCCAGCACTGTATAACCCGGAAAATGGACCATCGGCAAAATAGGCTTCGGCACCATCCGCCCATAGTGTCTTATACCATGCACTTTCGTTATAATAGTAGTCGCAGAGCGAGGCTCGGGTATTGTCATATGCAAATGTTTCTGATCGATTGTCATCGGCATTATCCAGTTTTAAATTGGTACCACAGGCCACTTGTTTTTCCTGTGCGGTTAGGCCGTCACTGTCAGTAAAGGCTGGATTAATAGCGCCTAGGACTTGAAACGTTGTTTTATGCGTTGTTGCATTCGCCACCAAGAAAATCGTGTAGTTGTCTTCTGCCGCAGGGGATAGAGTAAGCGTATAGTGCGATGAAGTACCGGCAGGGGAAGTATGGCTTCCACAATCGTATATCACTTCTGTGTTGTCAGCATTGAGGCTTCGTTGTGTGCATAGGTGTCCATCCCATCGGGCACCTGCAAGGTACTGTAAATCCCTACCCGCCACCTTAAAACTGGTATTGACGTCAGCTGCAATGGTTTGACCTTCAACCAAAGACAAATCGTCTGTCTTTAGCGCTGTAACGCTATTGATGGAAACGCTGAAGTATCTTTTCTGATGAACATTATTTGCTTCAGGCAATGTGACGGTATAATCCCCTGTAAAGATTACTTCGTTTTGTCGGTTGTAAATGGTTAGAGTGTCGCGTGCACCTGCCTGGGTTGCTTTTCTGAGGAAACAACCCACTTGCATTTCGCTGTAAGCTTTACTGGCATTGTCAAAGAACTCACATTCTCCAGCACGATCAAAGGTGATTTTGCCGATGGTATCGCCATCCGCATTGCGTGGTTGATCATCAAGCTCAACTCTACTGAAAAATCCCTTCAAGTTTTTTCCTGTTAAGGTAAAAATATTAATACCACTGATTATCGTTCCCTGGCTGTAAATACCATTAATGGCGACATTGGAGCCTTTTGATGGTGTAATACTATCTACAACAGGTTTATTCTCATTCGATGGATCTGACGTTGCTGCGGTCACTTCTTGTGTTGTAGGCATGGCTACTTCTGGCACCAATAACGGTTTTAATTGGCGCATATCGCGCATGGCTTTTTCAAAATCTTCTTTGAATGCTTCTGTGAAACCCGATGAATATGCGCCCCCACTGGAAGAAATATAGGATTGACCGATTTTGTCAATCATCGTTTGGTAGCGCGTATTACCTACTTCTTCCTTTGTGCGACTGTACATCGCCATGGATGCCAATACGGCAGCGTAGCGCGATTCGTCATCACTTGCCAATGTTTCAGTGTTAGCATCCTTTGGTATGGTGTATATGGGATCAAATGAATCCGGCAATCCTAAGGCGCGTGCAATCTCTTTGGCCTTGCTTTCAAAGTCGAGTAAATTCTCAGAATTGGTTTTTTGAAAAGCCACTTCGGTAATAGGGGTGATGGCCACCTGCAGCCTGCCATTGGTATATTGGACAACCGTACGCATCTTTCCTGCCCGCTGCTCCGATGCGTCGGATTCATCTTGATAGCTGCCCCCTTCGCAGGTAATGACCATCGTTTTATCTTCATGAGCGCTTGCAATCGTCCCAAAGTCGATGCTTCCTGAACCGCTCAACACCGGCCCGGCTATTTTTTCGCCCTGACTTCCATCGCGCCATTCATGCAAATTACAGGTAGCCCCATCAACCGGTCCCTTGGTTATGGATGCGGTAATAGCATTGTCGGTGGTAGCCGATGAGGGATTGCTGCTGGAGCCACCACTACTACTACCGCTACCACCACCCCCGCCACCACATGCCTGAAGCAAGAAGCTGACTAGCAAAGCAAGGATAAATCTCCTATTGCCAATTACAAGCAATTTTTTGCTGTTCATTTTCGCTCTCCAAGGTAGTAACAACGCTCCACGCATGCGTTGCAACGGCTACAATACATGACAAAATCTGCCTCCTCAACCGCCCAGGGAGGTCGTACCGAAGGTTTTTTCGCCCGGAAGTCTCCACGAAGAAAGCTCCTGCGATTGCCTGACATCACAGCCATTTTCCTGATCCATAATCCTTGCCCGCTCGTTGTAACATAAGCAGACTCTTAGTGCACATCTATGTACTAGTCCAGTACATTTTGCACTCGGGTGATTGTTGGATGAGGAAAATCATCGTGGGTTGAGGCATGTTTTCGAGCAACGCGCAACGCAGGATTCGTCCGCGCCGGTAATAAATCAGCGTCTCCTTAGTGCATATTACACATCTCGTTATACTTTTTATGCCAGCAGTTCCCCTTGTTCAGTCAATACATACCGGGACAGGAAGTGTATACTCGACTTTATCTTGTACGTGACCAATCCAGGTCGCAACAAAAACAATCTTGACAGCTGAAACCGGTTTTAATAATGGTGATTTATAACCAATAACTAAACAGGAAGTCACGATTAGAAACTTGGCAATACCGGCAGAAGTTAATCCGGCAGGAGATACTCAGGGATACCTGGCTATCGATGGTAGGTTACGCAACAACCACTCTACGCCGTACCCTTTTGCAGAATTTTGCGTGAACCACAAGAGGAGTAGCATATGCCACAGACAATAGGAATCCCCAAAGAGACAGCCGCAAATGAAAAAAGGGTGGCCTGTGTCCCCGAAGTGGCAGAGAAGCTGCTGAAACTTGGTTTCAACGTCTGCATCGAGGATGGGGCAGGATTAGCGGCCAGCTACGACAATCAGAGCTATATGAATGTTGGGGCCATTATCGCATCTGAAGCAAAGTCGGTGTGGCAGACTGCAGATGTTGTTTTCAAGGTTCGCGCCCCTGATGTTGATGAAATAGCCTTGATGTACGAGGGGCAAACGCTTATTTCCTTCATCTGGCCTGCGCAACACCCTGAGCTGATTGAACAACTTGCTAAGCGCAAGGTTAACGTGCTGGCTATGGATTGCGTGCCTCGCATCACCCGCGCCCAAAAAATGGACGCGCTGTCTTCAATGGCTAACATTGCCGGTTACCGTGCTGTTATTGAAGCGGCGCATCACTTCGGACGCTTCTTTACTGGGCAGATAACAGCTGCCGGTAAAGTGCCGCCAGCTAAAGTTTTTGTCATTGGCGCTGGCGTCGCTGGTTTGGCCGCTATTGGCACCTCATCAGGTCTGGGCGCCATTGTGCGTGCCAACGATACGCGCCCTGAAGTCGCGGACCAGGTAAGATCAATGGGGGCCGAATTCGTCCCGGTCGACTACCAGGAAGACGGCGAAGGTACCGGTGGATACGCCAAATCCATGTCGGATGCCTTCTTGCAGGCTCAGGCTGATGTCTTTGCCAGGCAAGCAGCCGAGGTTGATATCATTATTACCACAGCGTTGATTCCTGGAAAGCCAGCGCCACGCCTGATCAGCGAACAAATGGTCGACTCAATGCAGCCCGGCAGCGTAATCGTCGATCTGGCCGCCGAACAAGGTGGTAATTGCGCTTGTTCCGTAGCTGACCAGGTTGTCGAACGCAATGGGGTCAAGATCATTGGCTATACAGACCTGCCTAGTCGCCTCTCACGCCAGTCATCAACCTTGTATTCCACCAATTTGCTCCGGCTGAGCGAGGAGTTATGTAAAAACAAAGACGGCGAGATTTTTATCAACTTTGAAGACGAAGCCCTGCGTGGCGCAACGGTGATAAAGGCTGGCAACGTCACCTGGCCACCACCTGCGCCAAAACCTGTCGCCAAACCGCCCGTGCCGCCACCCCAGGCACGTCAACCGGTAATGGCTATAGAAAAAGTGGGCAAGAAAGCCTCTGCCGGGCATGCGGCAGGCTCGCCCATGTCCTTCAAGTCATTAGGGATAATTTTTACGCTGAGTGCGCTTTTATTGGCTTTGATAGGCCACTTCGCGCCAATGTCTTTTGTCAGTCACTTTACCGTTTTTGTCCTCGCCTGCTTTGTTGGCTATATGGTTATCTGGAATGTTACACCGGCACTACATACTCCGTTAATGAGCGTCACTAATGCCATTTCCTCAATCATCGCCATTGGAGCCTTGGTACAAATCGCCCCTCCTGTAGCCGAGGCTGCTGACCGTCCAGAGAGCTGGATACTGGGGCTGGCGGTAACTGCCTTGACACTAACGGCAGTCAACATGTTTGGCGGCTTTGCAGTCACTCGTCGCATGCTGGCGATGTTTAGAAAGGACTAGGCTATGACTGCAGAACTATCCAGCGTAGCTTATATTGCAGCTACTATTTTGTTTATCTTGAGCCTGGGTGGTCTTTCACACCCGGAAACATCACGGCGGGGCAATGTCTTCGGCATTATAGGCATGACTGTCGCTGTACTCGCCACCGTTTTTGGGCCGCGCGTCACTTTAAGCGGAGCTCCCTGGATCATCGGTTCACTACTGGCTGGTGGTTGCGTTGGTCTTTACGCCGCCCGTATCGTGCGCATGACGCAGATGCCTGAACTGGTAGCCCTAATGCATAGTCTGGTTGGCTTGGCCGCTTGCCTGGTTGGTTTCGCCAGCTATATTGATACTTCGATTGTCTTTAAAGGCGCGGAAAAGCTGATCCATGAACTGGAGATATACGTCGGTATTTATATTGGCGCGGTGACCTTTGCAGGTTCGGTAATCGCTTTTGGCAAACTTTCAGGCAAGATACATGGTAAACCGATGTTGTTACCGGCCAGGCATTGGTTAAATGCTATTGCGGCGATACTGGTTATCTATTTTGCTTATGCATTCTTGCAGGCACAAACGCCTCTTGAGGGTGCCATCATGCTGGCCATAATGACAACCTTGGGCCTGTTGTTTGGCGTACACATGGTAATGGCTATAGGTGGTGCTGACATGCCGGTTGTGGTTTCCATGCTCAACAGCTACTCTGGCTGGGCCGCTGCTGCCACCGGCTTTATGCTAAACAACGATTTGCTAATAGTGGTTGGAGCTCTGGTCGGCTCATCGGGCGCCATTCTGTCTTACATTATGTGTCGCGCCATGAACCGGAACTTCATCAGCGTTATTGCAGGAGGGTTTGGCACAGGCGGCAGCACTTCGCCAGCCAACAGTACGTCCAGCGAAGCAGGTGAAGTGTCGTCTATCAGCTCCGAAGAGACCGCGACGCTACTCAGGGACTCACAAAGTGTCATTATCGTCCCCGGATATGGTATGGCAGTGGCACAGGCACAGCATACGGTCTATGAAATCAGCAAACTGCTACGTGAAATGGATATTAATGTCCGCTTTGGCATTCATCCTGTTGCCGGACGCATGCCTGGTCACATGAACGTCCTTCTCGCCGAGGCGAAAGTGCCATACGACATTGTTCTGGAGATGGACGAATTGAACGATGATTTTCCACAGACCGATGTTGCTATCGTTATTGGCGCAAATGATATCGTCAATCCAGCAGCGCAAGACGACCCTGGCAGTCCGATTGCTGGCATGCCAGTGCTGGAAGTCTGGAATGCAAAAACGTCAATAATGATGAAGCGCTCAATGGCCTCAGGCTACGCAGGGATAGACAACCCTCTTTTCTACAAGGAGAACAACCGGATGCTCTTCGGGGACGCGAAAAAAATGCTCGATGAAGTCGTTGGGCACTTAAAGGGCAATTGAAAACAAGGAGATAACACCGCCTTGCATATTAATTAATTTTGATTCCACGCAACCGCCGAGGGTTGGTGCGGTCTTCGGGTTAGATAAAGCGCGCAACCACTACCACTCCGGCATGCTGGATGAAGGGTCAGTAGGAGGAGGCGGTGAGATCCAGCTGCCGCTTGCGGCATAAACGGCGGCGATAGCAATGGCCAAGGCAATAACAAGTGCCAACCAGCCTCCCCCGCTTCGTTTAGATTCGGTTGTCTCATCTGTCGCTTCGATTCGCCCATGCAACATGGGTGGTAGCAGATTCTTTTTCTTTATGCTCGCATAATAAGCAATGGCAGCTACGTGCAAGAGCAACAATGCGTACATAACATTGGCGAGCCGGTGGTGCCAACCGCTAAGCCAGTTGGACCAATCGTGATCAACCAACTCGTACAACGGGGCGGTAAAAGCGATATCATCGTTACTGAACAGCCCTAGCAGCGCCTGTAGCAATAACGCCAGCAACATGGCAAATACCGACAAGGCGCCAAGCGGATTATGTCCAACAACGTGTAAATTTCCACGCCAATAGGCAATTATCCTCGTCGGCGTCGGGGCAAATTGCGCAAAACGGGAGTATGTCGAACCGACAAAACCCCACACTAAACGAAATACCAACAACCCTAGAATCAGCAAGCCAAAGCGGCTATGCCAATCCATCAGATTTCCGCCAATTTGTGCCGTAATGATAGAGCCGACTACTGAGACGACTAACATCCAATGAAAGATTCTTAACGGTAGATCCCAGAGCAATATTTTTCTTTCGCCGCTCATTGGTGATCCGCCCGTATTTTTTCTGACTAGACTACTGCGCCATCTTTGTTGGCGCCCTCAATAGCGGGTTTTTTGCGTGGCACAAACTGCTCTCGCGATACCCCTAACCACATGACCAACGGCGAAGCTACCAAAATCGATGAGTATATGCCGAAACAAATGCCGATAGTCAGGGCCAGCGCAAAATAATAAAGAGCCTCGCCACCAAAAAACAGCATCGAGAGGACCATCATTTGGGTTGAACCGTGCGTAATAATGGTGCGCGACATTGTGCGGGTGATTGCATGATCGAGCACCTGTGGCGTAGTAAAGCTACGCATTTTCTTGAATGTTTCCCGTACTCGGTCAAAAACCACCACGGATTCATTCACCGAATAGCCCAACACGGCAAGCACAGCGGCCAACACTGACAGGGAAAACTCCCACTGAAAAAAGGAAAAAAAGCCAAGAATAATGATGACATCGTGCAGGTTGGCAATAATTGCCGAAACCGAAAATCGCCACTCAAAGCGAAAAGCCAGGTAGATCATGATACCTACCACCACCATGAACAAGGCCATCAAGCCGTTCCAGGCCAGTTCCTCACCCACTTGTGGGCCGACATATTCAACTCGCCTCAGAGTCGCTCCTGGGGCGTATTTGTCGAGCGCCGCCTTGACCAACTCACCTTGCTTGCCGGATTTGCCATCGCCTCGTAATGGCAGACGAATCAGTATGTCGCGCGAACTACCAAAGTTTTGCACCGAGTAGTCAGCAAAATTTGACTTTTTTAAAGCCAGGCGTACCTTATCCAGATTGACAGTTTGGCTGTAGCTAGCCTCGATTAGCGTGCCACCAGTAAACTCAATGGAAAGGTGTAAACCTCGGGTCAGCAAAAAAAGCACTGCCAGCACAAATGTGCTCAGTGAAATAATATTAAACACCAACGCATGACGCATTAGTGGAATATCTTTGCTGATGCGAAAAAACTCCATGTCGCTTCCCGTTCGCGGCTTTCAGGTTCACCTAGTTGGCATTATCTGCCGTACGACGTGCCCCAGTCTGTCTACCTTCTGGTGCAGTTGGTTTCCACACTTGGCCTATTGATAACTTATCCAGCTTTTTCCGGCGTCCGTAAATCAGGTTAACCATTGAGCGCGACACTACTACTGCTGAAAATATGGAAGTCAATATACCCAGACAATGCACGACAGCAAAGCCACGCACTGGACCAGAACCAAAAGTAAGCAGTGCCAAACCAGCGATCAGGGTCGTTATATTGGAATCAAGAATGGTATCAAACGCACGTTCGTAACCCCCCGCAATCGCCGCCTGAGCAGTAGACCCGTTCCGTAACTCTTCACGAATACGTTCATTTATCAGCACATTGGCGTCAATAGCCATACCCAATGTGAGCGCGATGGCGGCAATACCAGGCAGTGTCAGGGTGGCCTGTAACATTGAGAGCAATGAAAACAGGAATAACAGATTGGCGGCCAAGGCGCACACCGAAACCATGCCAAAAAGCAGGTAATACAAACACATAAAGACGGCAATAGCGGCGACACCCCACAAGGTTGAATTAAAGCCGCGCCGTATATTGTCCGCACCCAAAGAGGGGCCAATTACACGCTCTTCGACGATTTCCATAGGCGCTGCAATAGAGCCTGCGCGAATCAATATGGCAAGCGTATTGGTCTCTTCGGTTGTAAAGTTACCGGTAATCTGAAAGCGATTGCTAAACTCACCCTGGATGGTGGCGACTGATATGGCCTCGGCTTTGCCTTTTTCCACAAGCAAAATACTCATCAGCTTTTGCAGATTCTCGCGTGTCAGATCACGCATAATCCGTCCACCTGTTGCATCCAGATTAACCGCTACCGCCGGACGTTGTTGTTCGTCAAAAGTGGCCTGCGCATCCTCAAAGTGATCGCCGGTCAACACAACCGTTTTCTTCACTGCCACATGGCGCAAGCCACCATCTCGCGTACGTTCCGGTACCACGTCAGTGCCAAACGGAGAACTTTCAGGCGTTACATCTGGCGACTCAACCATACGCACTTCAAGAGTTGCCGTGCGACCAATCAGGCTTTTGGCGCTTGCCACATCCTGTATGCCCGGTAATTGCACAACAATGCGATCGGCCCCTTGCTGCTGAACAACCGGCTCAGCAACGCCCAGCTCGTTCACCCGCTTGTGCAAGGTAGTTATATTTTGTTTCAGTGCTGACTGCTGAATACCTTGAATGGCTGATTCCTTAAACGCCACGCCAAGTATGAATTTACCATCAAGCTCGCTTTCAGTCAGTTCAATATCAGTCTGGTTGTCCAGGATGGCGTAACGAGCACTTTCCCTGTTTTCAGCCTTGCGAAAGCGAATACGAAGTTTGTTACCCTCGCGCGCCACACCGGCGTGGCGTATGCGTTCATCGCGCATAAGAGTGCGAATATCTGCTGCAGTCGAATCAAGGCGCTTTTCAATTGCGCCCTTCATGTCCACTTGTAACAAAAAATGCACGCCACCGCGCAAGTCAAGCCCCAGATACATCGGCAAGGCGTTCAAAGATCGCAACCAGGCTGGCGATGACGAGAGCAAATTAAGCGCTATTACATACTGTTGGTCTTGTGGGTCGGGATTAAGAGACGCTTCAAGTGCGTCTTTGGCCTTGATTTGCAGTTCTTCACTCTCGAAACGAACCTTGATGCCGTTTTCGTCGGGAAAGACACCTATATGCGGCACATTTACGTTGGCCAGGATGTCTTCGACCTCCTCTTGCGTACGCGCGGTAATTTTCAGTGTTGCCCTAGCGCTGGAAACCTGAACTGCGGGTGCCTCACCATAAAAATTAGGTAGGGCATACAGTAATCCTATTACCAGGGCAACGGCGACGCTAATATATTTCCAGAGCGGATAACGGTTCATGTAACTTGCAATATTCCGACAGCGCTCAGAGCACCCCCGGCGCTCCGACCTTGCAGACGATTCGATGTAATTAAAGGTTTTTCAGGGTGCCCTTGGGCAGAACTACGCTGACGGCAATTTTTTGCAACTGAACCTCCACTCCGTCGGCAATTTCGACGCTGACATAGTTGTCCCCCAGCTTGGTCAGGCGTCCAGTAACACCACCTTGTGTCACTACCTCATCCCCTTTTTGCAATGCGGCCAGCATTGCCTTGTGTTCCTTTGCCTTTTTCATTTGAGGCCGAATCATCAAAAACCATAAAATGGCAAACATGGCAAGCAAGAAAACAATTTGTGTCATGCCGCCACCCTGATTGGCGGCGGCTCCTGCCTGTTGTGCAAAGGCTGGACTAATCATCTCGACTCCATTAATTTATCTCAAGAGGCGGAATTCTATCACCATGATAGCTGCGCGAGACAGCAAGCGCAAAATAATGCTTTATTCTTTCGCTGGAAAGCACGTTAGCGAAAATACCTGCCGCATGAATAATATCCTGGCATTTCCAGAGTTTACGTACAGCCTGGCGCTGTGGTTTTATTACCCCAAGGTCTGATGAGCGTCGCTGTCAATAGGAATAATTCAGACCACCAGATATCAGCCGCACGTTATTGCCAGAGGTCCCCATCTGTTCGTATTCAAAACGCCATTTTAGACTGGGACCAAGCGGGTAATCTATTCCCCAGCCATAGATCAGATCGTCCTTAAATCTATAGACACGACGCTGACTGTAAAACAAGTCGATGTCGGTGGTGCGCTGCACACCCGCTTTGATAAAAAAGTAGTATTCGTTGTTAATCAAACTTTGCAGCCTTACGGCCAGGCTATAACTGCGCAGGTTTACTTCGTGGTCCACGTTGCTGGACGGGTAGTGAAAATTTAGCTTCCCCCATTGGATAAAGCTCGCTTCCAACGCCCAGTTTGAGTCGATATTGTATCCAAGATACAGTTTTTTACCGGTATAAGTGGTATCAACTGCCCCACCATCCACTCTGACCAGTTCTTCATCCCGATCACGTCGCAAGGTTGTTCTACCGGCACCAACGCCTACGTAAATAGAACCCTTGACACCGTTACCGTGAAATGACTGCTGTTGTTGTTGGGAAAAAGCCAGCCCGCTAAAAAGTGACAGCAACAATAAAATATAGCGGCAAGGTCGCAACAAACCAAGGAGCATAGCGAGAGGACTGGCATGTATTATCATATTGTTATTTCATCATAAAAACGCAAATGTATGTTTACGCAACTTCACCTGAATTACTTAAATCACCCGGACACCCATGCTGGTTTCTATCATCTATACGATTTTATCGCAAGCCGGATAAATTACCGGAACAATATTGCCAATTAATTAACGTTAGCTTTTATAAGAATAAAATGTAGCCCGGCAAAGTCGACGTATTACTACGTTATTGCTAACTTGTAATACCATTGAATAACCTCAGGCGGCCATCAACAGGCTGGCGTCGGCAACTCCACAGCGCAGGCTTCCATGGACAAAGTGCCGATGGTAGCGAGAGTTAAGGTTGTCGGCATCTAGCAGGATAAACACGTCC
>Ga0209562_1000096_pt1 | contig 43857 bp, 43 predicted proteins | sample WorMetvacBELIZE2_FD_187399 | JGI IMG/M metagenome (GOLD analysis project Ga0209562, IMG submission 187399) | Marine gutless worms symbiont microbial communities from Max Planck institute for Marine Microbiology, Germany - Olavius vacuus BELIZE.2... | ecosystem: Host-associated > Annelida >... | reverse complement strand
AATCCTCAACAGGAGGCTTTAAATTGCATTATTTTTATTTTCAGTGATTTATGATGTAGATCGGCCATTTTATTTTAGGCCAGTTTCGAAGGTTTTTATCACTGCCTTCCCATTTTTCAACAGGGCCCTTGTGTGCTAGAAAATATACAAGGCTCAACATGAACTTCCACTTCTCAGAAAAACACCTCTTCAGGAGCTTATCTAAACCGTACATATGGGTAATTTTTTCTAAGAGCAGATAAGGGCCCGCAACTCTGGCAGTAGCCGTCACGTTTGGCGTTGATACAGCTCGCTTAATCGTTCCGGACCGTCGTTTTGATGGAATAATTTCCCCAGTCTCTGCATCAAGCTTGCCCAGATAGATCTGTTTGTTTCTCGGGCTTTTCTTGTTCTTATCCCAATAGGACTTTTCGATTGAATAGACGTAGGTAACGCCGGTTTTTTTATTAAGTCGATGATAAAGTCTAGCCATTTCGGTTCTCCTCAAAAACATAGTCGTAAATACGATACTACAACTATATATAAAAAACGCAACCTCGCTTTTGATGTTTTGGATGGTTGATTTTAAGTCGGTTAAACTAAACGAGCATGAAAACTAGTTGCAATTTCCGGGAATTGAGGTTGCCAAAGCGCAGGACCTTCTCCTGCTGATAAAGCCTTCCGCGGATTGTGCTGCTAAAAAAGCCTGCAGATGAGGACCAAAGCTATGTTGGGTGGTTGAGCTCGCACCTTTTTTCCACAATGCGCACATTTAAGCGTGTGTATTCGATATTAGGTCACGTTTGGAGAAATTTCTGCTATATCTGCTACTTGATGCAATTGAACGGATGTCACAGATTCTTCAAAAATTTTGCTATGACAGCCCGAACACTCTTCTGGAAAAAGCTCTACGTTCTTAGTGACCTCATCCTCGGAATAGAGTGCCCTTATGTGGCCAGGATGAACAAACTGACCCCCTGGCTTTCTACCTGTGGGTCTAGAAAATCGGCTCCCACGAAAAGGATCTTGTGACGGAGGTTTAGAGCTGTTTCCGCTATTGGCTCCAAGTTTTTCTTTGAGGGCCTGATTTTCTTTTTCCAGCTGAGCACACCCCTGTTCTAGCTGAGCAGCTCTTTCTTTCCACTGAGCACACTCCTGCTTCGAGATGATGAGACTTTTTTCCAAACAGAGAATTTTATTCTCTGTTTTTTGGTTCAACCTTTTTTTCGCCATCTGAGCAGCCCCGCAGAGTTAATCTTCCTACACCAAAGAACCACAGTATATAAAAATTTTTTTTGTCTTCCTTTAGGAAATTTGATAAGAGTGACTAAGGATTAAGGCTTAGTTAGTGCTGTTTACCGGTCGTAACCGAAAAAATGGTGGCTTGGCCAAATCTATTCGGATCTATTTGCTATCCCCGTGAACGCGCACATTTGTGGATTATGCAACGGTTTTGCCAATTAAAGATAAGAAAATTTTGTTTTTTTGATTATGTTGCATTAATATGTTGTGTTATGTCACAGTGCACACTGCTGTTTATTGAGGAAAGATGTTTGCGTTGCATGTTTGATGTTTTGGGTTAGTGTAAAAGGTGTTGTTATTATGATAATTAGTGTGATTCTGGGGTCTTTTTGCTTGTCAAGATTTATTGGCAATGAAGTGAAAGCAGCTCTTCATGTATCTGGTTGTCGTCTGATTCATGTGCTTTTTGTCGATTTTTTGCAAGCCTTGATCCATGTCTGTATATCTTCAATCATGCGGTCTTTGCTGATGGGCAGGCGAAGGCTTTTGGTGCATGCGAGCCTGGTGATGATATTCGAGTATGTGTCCTATCGATTTTGGGATTGGAAGAAAGAAAGAAAACCGTATGGATATGACCTCCGATTGACCATCTTAATGTGAAAAACCATGGGAGTTCAAGCGAAGGACCCAAAATTTACAGTTTGAGTAAGTTTTTCACTGTAAATTGCTTATACATATTTTCCTCTTTTCTATTTTCGTTGTGCCACATGGTTTGGTGATCAACGACAAGCTCTAAGGGAAGTTATGCAACGGTCTTATACTTCGAGTGTTGCTTCGTCCACAATAGATCAGCTATCATGACCGGTTATCACCTTCCATGATGATTCCTTGGGCGAGTGCTAAAGAGGCTAGACAAGAAGAATGGAACAAACCAACAAGGGAGAAAGGTCCTTGGAAAGAAGGAGAGGGAATCTCAGTCGTGTGCCATATGTTTCCCTACTTCATCCAAGATGATCTCCTCTCTCCCTTAAATAACTAAGAACAACTAAATGTACAAAATCGATAGAATTTCTTTGCACTCGTGTCTTTCAATTGTTTACCTCGTAAAGGTATACAAAGACCGTTGCATAACCTATGGCTGGTCAACTTTATGTAAAAAACCATAAGAATTCGAGTGAGAAATCCGAGATTTGTAATCATCATAAGATATTCATTACAAATGATTTGGACATATTCCCTCTTTTTCTATTTCCGTTGTATTACATAGCTTGGTAGTCAACAACGAACTCCAAGAGAAATTATGCAATGGTCTTACCTCTTGTCTTCTCATCACAGGAAAGACAATGTTAAAACTACGCTCTGCTCCCTTCACTTTGAGTCAAGAGAGAGACACAGTAGATAGCCAGACTACTACATAAGAATCCCGGGACCAATGTGGGAATGAATAGAGGAAGAAAGCGAGAGACATAGGGCCATATCAGAGAGATCCCCCCCCCGACTAAAATCCCAGACCAAGCCCCATATTTGTTGGCTCGCTTCGAAAAAAGGCCAAAAATTAATAATGGCCCAAAGGAAGACCCCAGGCCAGACCAAGCGTAGCAGACCAAAGAATAGATGGAGCTCACCTTAAAAAAGGCGACAAGGTAGGAAACAAGACCTGTTAATAAGATGGCCATTCGGGAAACCCACAACCGTTCTCGAGAATTCGCTTCCTTGTGAAAGATTCTTTTGTAAAAATCTTCTGTCAAAGAGGAAGCGAGAACCAAAATTTGAGAATCCATCGTCGAAATAGTCGCCGCTAATATCGCACATAAAATAAATGCCATTACGAATGGTGGAAACAGATCGACGACCATGTTGACAAAAACTAATTGTGAATCCTCAAGTCCTTTGTTTGAAAAAAAGGGTACGCCGATAATGCCAACCAGAGTAGCAAAGGTGAGCGCAAGTCCTTGCCAACTCATCCCCACGATCATCGATTTTTTCATCTCCTTAGAGTGCGCAATTCCCATAAATTTTGTGATAATATGAGGTTGTCCAAAATAGCCAATCCCCCAACCAAAGATCGAAAAAAATAAATCGAGATAGGTCGTGAAACGATGATCTGGGACCATAGATAGGGAAAGATGTCTCTCTGCGAACACCTCGCGAATCGCTGCAAGTCCCCCAACCTTCACATAGGCAACTGAGGGAACCAAAATGAGCATGATCAATAAGAATATCCCCTGAAAACAATCTAACCAAGCTAGGGTCACATAGCCTCCAATAAAAAGGTAAGGGATGATGATGATTACCCCGACGGTAATCCCAATATGGTAAGGGATATGGAAGAGAGACTCGATCAACAAGCCTAAGCCAACCATCCCTGCAGAGATATAAATGGTGTAAAAAATTAAGGAGAGAAGAGCTGTGAATAGACTAATCTTTCCACTATGATCCTGAAATCGGTTTTCAAAAAATGAAGAGAGAGTCAGACTGTTGTAATGTTCCGTCTGAGATCTCACCTTTGGGGCCACAAATAACCAGTTGAGCCCCATAAAAAAAGCCAAACCTACAGCAAACCAAGAGCGGCTAACCCCCTGCGTGAAGATGATGGCTGGAAATCCCATAAACAACCAGCTGCTCATATCGCTCGCGTGAGCCGCAAGAGCAGTGAGCCAAAAATTTAATGAACGGCTCCCAATGATGAAGTCGTGCGCAGTCTGGTCCCTTTTGAAGGACCAAACCCCCACGCCCACTAAAAGAGCAAGATAGAGTAAAATCGCTAAAACTTCCGCAGTCAAACCCGTTTTACCTGAAAAGCGATCAACATGTAGGACCTCCACCCAATTTTCTTATTTTCTCGACGGACTCGATATCACACCCTCACCTGTTCGAAGAAACATTATCTCGAACATCAGGGAAAAATGCGCAAAGACTTCGATCATCTACAAATCTGTTCAGAACCCATAGCCGATAGATCGGCTGAACCTGCCCCTTCACAACATATCCCACACCCCTCCCTAATCTTGTCCGCCACAGGGAGAAAACCCCGCAGTTTTAACATGTTGTCTTAATTTTTTCAAGTAGGAGAAGGGAGAGGAGAAGAGGCAATTCCCTTGGAGATTTTAAAAATCGCTAAGCAAGCGCAAAGGGAAACAACGATGAGATAAAGGGCAGGCATTCCCATCCACCCAGTAGCCTGATAGAGCCACAGACTGATCGAATTCATGCTTCCACCAATCAACTGGTGCCCCACCATGGTTCCCATGGAGATCAGGGTATAACGATATGCCTTAGGGGTAACCTCATGCATCCATGCATAGAGAGGAGCGGAAAAACCTACTCCTAAACAGACCAGTGTTGTGCGGACTACGACCACGGTCATCACACCAGCTCCTCTCAAGCAAAGGATCAATGGCAATATAAACAGGGCGGTCATCAAGGCAAAACAACCCATCACTTTCTGTTTAGAACATTTCATGAAAATGAGCCCACATATCGGCAATAGAGCGCAATCTAAGAGCAGCAGCCAACTATTTAGCTTAAATGCTTCGGGCAAAATTATCGCTTCAGAAAAAAGCGATACATAGACATTCATTAGAGAAGTACAACATTCATAAATCGCGTAGGAACATCCCGTCACGACCGCAATAGCGCATAGAAGAGGGAATGACCTCCATAGCTGCCAGACTGAAGACGAACTCCTAGATGAGATCAATGTGATCCTTTTTTCAATAGGTCTAAGTTCACTGCACTTGGAGAGAACAATCCGAATAAGCAGACCAACTAGAGCGGTTAAACTCCCAGCCCAGTAAAAAAACCGCCATCCGCTCCCCAGGTTTTCTTGACGACTCCAACAAGAGATAGCTAGAGAGGCGATCAAAATCCCTACCATAGAAGAACAATCATACAAGGCACTGAATAAGCTACGTTTCTTCGCATCGCAATATTTTAACATCAAAAGGGCTCCTCCGGTCACCTCTCCCGCAGCGAAAAAATGTTGAGCTAAGCGCAAAAATATTAACCAAATGGGAGCAAACATCCCCGCCTGCGCATAATGGGGAAGAAACCCCATAAGACAGGTCGTCACAGCCATGCCGATCAGCGTGGTGAATAGGGCGACATGATACCCATTTTTATCCCCGATTTTTCCAAAAACGAGAGCGCCAATTGGCCTCGAAAGAATGCCGAGAGGGGTCAATCCATAGGTCAAAATCAACGGGGTAAGGGAAGAAGAAGGTGGAAAGAAAAGGGGAGATAAAAAGGGGACTAAAAAAACGAACAGAGATTTATCGTAATGTTCCAAGACATTTCCCACCATACTAGAACAGATGATGAGCACCCTTCTATGACTTTGATCCATCATCCCATCAACCAGTGCTTAGACCAAAATGGAAAAAACAGATGCTTCCAACCCTAATGTTCCTTTGCCCTACTCTCTCCCTTCTTATTGTACAGGCCATGCTTCACTTCAACCGCTTCAGATGACCCCAACCATTACCGATGACTGGACTCGAACCAGCACCTTATTGCTAAGAACAGATTTTGAGTCTGTCGTGTCTACCATTCCACCACATCGGCACGTAGTGGGGATGTTATCCCAAAAGCCAATTGAATCAAATCTTTTCTTCTAACCAGAAAAAAGCCCCACAAGAGATAAAAACACCACACGGGAGAGCCCTCTCGCTCCACTCTGTATTCGACGCATTCTAAAAAAGGGGAAGTTTAAGTTGTCCAAGTAACGTGCTGATATTGCTCTTCATCGATTTGGCCCTCTTTTTTCCCTACATAGACCGCAGCAACTGCATCCCCTAAAATGTTCACCACAGTTCCAAACATATCTCGGAAACGATCAATACCCGCCACCAGAGCAATGCCCTCCAAAGGTAATCCCATCGCACTCAACACAATAGAGAGCATGACTAAACCGCTTCCAGGGATCCCTGCAGTTCCTACAGCTGAGATCAGTGTGGTGAAGGTTAGGATCAAAATCGCTACGAGGTTAATTTCAATCCCATAGGCTTGTGCAATAAAAATGGAAAGAACGGCCTGTCCGATGGCAGTCCCGTTCATGTTGACTGTCGACCCCAGGGAGAGGACAAACCCCGCAATGTCAGAAGAAATCCCCAAATGATTTGTCGCACACTCTATGGAAACTGGCAGGGTGGCAGAACTGCTGCTCGTCGTGAATGCGACCACAATCGCATCTTTCATTCCCTTGAAAAAGGGCATAACGGTTAGCTTTGCCAACCTACGAATCGCCAAAGCAAATACTACCGACACCTGCAATATACAAGCTAAAAAAATACACACAACCGCCCAAAATAGACGAACAATTGCATGAGAACCAATCATTGCGATCGTATTCGCGATCAGTGCACACACGCCATAGGGAGCGAATTTCATTACAATCTGAGTTAGACGATGCATCACCTCACTTAGAGATTCTATGAAATTCAACACCGGTTTTCCATGTTTTCCACACAGAATGATCGCGAAGGCAAAGAGGATTGCAAACACAATAATCTGTAAAATATTCCCTTCCGAGAAAGAAGCAAAAGGGTTAGAGGGAACGAGAGAAAAAATAAAATCTAATAAGCGCAGAGGCTCCTTGGAGGTCAGATCTGCCGGTGTTAAAAGCAATCCCTTTCCCGGTTGGATGAGATAGACTACCAAAAGACCAATGCCAATAGCTAAAATCGTAGATGTTGCGTAGAAGAGAAGAGTGCGAATACCGATACGGCCTAATTTTTTAGGATCATGGATATGACACATTCCCACTACGAGGGAAGAAAACACAATGAGGCCCACCAACATCTTCAACAGATCAATAAACGCTTTCCCCACCAAAGATAAGAAATAGCTTGTCGTCCTGCCGAACCCTGTAGAAATTCCTCCCCATTGGTTTAAAGATAGGCCTATGATCACCCCTATGAAAAGACCCACCAAGATTTTCAACCAAGGTTTCATACCCGCATCCCTTAAATTGCTCCTTGTTAGACAAATACGCTCTCACCGAACTCACGCGAACAGCCCCCGCCGACGCCACTGGACAGAACACAAATCGCGTCCCCCCTGGTGGGACACTCACTCTCCCACCGTCTTTCCCTCCACCGTCTTTCCTTAGAATGCCCCGACTACGCAAAGACGAGCGCAGCGTAACACAACTGTGTAAAACCATGCTAGCAAATTTAGCATAGATCATCCCAACACAATAGCAATTAATCATAGAGGATATAAAGAAGGCGGAAAGACAGACGAGCGAGGTTCTCATCGCATGGGATTCCAGCCAAAATGAAAACACTGCCCTTGGCGGAGGATGTATATTGGGAGTGTTGAGAAAATAGCATTTTTCGATGCAAGTGGTCTATATGCACTAAATCGTCAACAGGAGGTTTTAAATCGTATTCTTTTTATTTTCAGTGATTTATGATATAGATCGACCATTTTATTTTAGGCCAGTTTCGAAAGTTTTTATCACTGCCTTCCCATTTTTCAACAGGCCCATATTCTTCCGTCCGCCCCTGCATCAAAGAAAAGCATGCCCAATAAACGCATAGGCAAAAGCAAGTGAGTTTTAGGTTCTTGACCAAAAACAGTATGATTGGGAAATCTAATAAGGGCCTGTTGAGAAAATGGCATTTTTCGATGCAAGTGGTCTATATGCACTAAATCGTCAACAGGAGGCTTTAAATTGCATTATTTTTATTTTCAGTGATTTATGATGTAGATCGGCCATTTTATTTTAGGCCAGTTTCGAAGGTTTGTATCACTGCCTTCCCATTTTTCAACAGGGCCAATAAAGATGACAAGAATGGAGGCCCAGTTAGTATTGTTTACCGGTCGCAGGAAGATGATGCAACGGCCTTAACTTTCCCTTTCTAAGCACAATTTGATCACGCTTATTGTCAACCGAATAGGCTAGATTTTTTATTCTTGCTCGTTATACACTGCGATGGCTGATGCGACCGTGGGTTTTCTTCTTGTCTACATCGCGCAAAAGGAAATCAGAAAAAGAAAAGTTTGTGAAGATATAAGTAGGGAGGGGTGGGGTAGGAAAAAGGATAAACAGTGTGAGCGGGTGATAAAGCGGTTCCGGGAGAATCCACAATACCGAGTCGTGTGCGAGGTAGAGAAATTATGCGGTCTTCTGTGAAGGTCGCCGGCGTGATGTAACGAGAACGGATGCTATAGGTTGTAATGAGAATGTGGGCTAAGATCCTATTGGGTTTATCCCTGGGGGTGGTTGTGGGATGGATCATAGGAAACCAATCCTACTTTGCAACTCAAACCACTATCCGCCTGTTGGATCAGGCGGGGAAAGCGTTCATCAACCTGTTGAGAATGGTTGTCGGCCTAGTCGTTTCCTCTTGCCTCGTCGTTGGTGTCTGCCATATCGGAGATCTCAAGAAATTAGGAAGGGTGGGGGCGCGCACGGTGCTATTTTACACAATCACCACATGTGTCGCGATCTCCTTCGGCCTGCTTTTGGCATTCCTCATCAAACCCGGAAGAGGGTTAAACCTCCCCCTTCCTCCCCCAACTTCTTCTCCTCCTAGACCAGTAGGCTTGCTTGCTTTTCTATTTTCTATCATCCCCGCCAATCCACTCAGGGCGTTGATAGAAGGCAATGTGTTACAGGTAATCTTTTTTTCTCTCTTTTTTGCCATGGCGATTACCTTATCTGGGGATAAGGGAAAAGCGGTTCTTTCATTCTTTGAAGCAATCAAAGAAATCATGAGTTCTCTTACTCAGTTCATCATGAAATTGGCCCCTTATGGTATCTTTGCCCTCATGACCACAGCGATGAGTTCGTTCGGGTCCAAAGTCATCTTACCGCTGATTCTAGTTCTTCTTTGCAATTACGCAGCTTGCGTCTTGCAGGTCCTGTTAGTGTTCTGTCTTGCCCTAAGGTATATCACCAAGTTGCGGATTTCTCCATTTTTCAAGGGGATGAGAGAGGCTATTGTGCTGGCCTTTGCAACAAGCAGTAGTTCTGCCACCCTCCCCATTTCTCTTAAGTGTATACGTACCTATCTAGGGATCTCATCTGATATAGCGGATTTTGTCCTCTCTCTAGGTTCTACCATCAATATGAATGGGACAGCAATCGGACAGGTTATCTTTTCTCTTTTCATTGCACAAGCCTATGGGATTGAAATGTCCTGTTTAAAAATCGTGATTCTTTCCCTCGTTTCCTTCATTTCAGCAGTCGGGGCGGCGGGCATTCCAGGGGCAGGGTTATTGGTTTTATCTATTGTGCTTAGCACCGTCGGGCTTCCCATTGAGGGGATCGCCCTCATCGCGGGTATTGATCGCTTACGCGAAATGGTTTCCACTGTGGTCAATATTTTAGGAGATGGTGTCGCCGCCGTGTTGGTAGCCAAAAAGGAAAGTCATATCGATATTCAGCAATACTGTAGTGTGACCGAATAGGAAACGAAGATGGCGGAATATGTAGAAGTTTATCTTCCCAAACTGGGGGAGAGCATCATGCATGCAACGATCATTCAATGGCTAAAAAAAGAGGGAGAGGAGGTCTCGCGCGACGAACCGTTGTTGGAAGTCTCCACAGATAAGGTCAATAGTGAAATTCCCTCACCTACCTTCGGTATAGTTAAAACCATTGAGGTCCAAGAGGGAGAAGAGGTCGCAGTGGGAGATCGATTGGCGATCATTGTCGCTACTTCGTCCTCTGGTCCACATCCCACACAAGAAGAATCTCAAAAGGAAAAGCACTTAGATCCCCTCCCCTCTCATAATGGGGTTAAAGAGCCCCGCCATGGAGATGAACTTTTTCTTTCCCCCGTGGTGAAAAAACTGGTGGAGACATCCCGGATCTCCATGGAAGAATTGCAAGAAATTCCTACTACGGGAAAGAGGGGACGGCTCTCTAAGAAAGATCTTGATACTTACCTCCAACAAAAGGGTCGACAACCTCCCTACCCCTCCTCCGAAGAACAGGAGATTGAAGAAAAACCGATGTCTAACCTGAGAAAAGTATCCGCTACTAAAATGGTTCAGTCAATGCGGCAAGCCCCACAAGCCACTCTGATCCATGAAGTAGATGTCACTCATATTGTCAAGGCATTACAAAAATACAAAAATCTATTCTTTGACACCCATGGATATAAAATTTCGATCACTAGCTTTATTGCCAAAGCACTAGTACAAAGCGTTCAACACTACCCTCTGGTCAATTCTTCCCTGGTGGAGGAGACAATTCTCATTAAACATTTCATTAATTTAGGGATAGCCGTTCATGTCGACCAGGAGGTCATTGTCCCCGTGATTCATCAGTGCCACCATTGTTCCCTCCGCGAGATTGCGCAAAAAATTTCTCACTTGGCCCATAAAACGCGAACTCATCAATTACATCCATCAGATGTACAGGGAGGCACGATGACGATCACCAATTTTGGAGCCTCAGGCATTCTAACAGGCACTCCCATTCTTCCCCTAGAAGAGGTAGCCATCATTGGAGTGGGGGCTATACAAAAACGAATTATCGTCACTTCTAAAGAACAGCTTGCTATACGTTCCATGATTTACATATCTCTCACGTTTGACCATCGAGTCTTCGATGGCATGTACGGGTGTCATTTCCTAAAAGAGGTCAAAACCTCTTTGGAAGAAATGCTTCCAGATCACCTTCTTAAGGAGGCTCTCACTTAATGTATCGAACATCTAGAAAAGAATTTTTTCAAATTGAGAAGAGGCTAGAAGAGTAGCGCAGTCTGGGAAAAGGTCAAAAAAATGAAAGAGAATGGAAAGGATGGATAGAAAACGGTCTCATCCCCAACCAATAACACATGGTCTAAAAGATCGGGAATGGATCATGATCTTTCTTTTTATCGCTCTTATAGCGACCCTCGTTGCCAGTGCTTACATCTCTCGAGCGCACACTGATAAAATGATTCGTACATTGTCCGAGTCAGAAGGTCCCCCCTCCTCCCATCGGTCAAGACCTAAAGAGGGCAACTGAGCAGGGACAAAAACACAAAGAAATAGCAAACAAGACACCACCCGTTACACAAAAAGCAACTGGTAACGGCCAACTAGGGGCGCCCAATAAAAGAACACCTATGACCATGAAAATGAGACCCAAACAAAAAAAGAGTGAGCTAATCGCATTAGCAGTACGCCTCTGTTCCGACTGTGGACAACACCCCAACCTTCTTCCCCCTGCTGGAAACGAGTATTCTTGATCGGATCGGCTGGGATTCTGATCCAAGTGGGAACCCCCTACGACAGAAACTTGATAAACACCCTGAGCCCGAGCAACGCTCACAACCGCCTCAACTTCCATTAAACGCAACGACACGCCGATTCTATTATGTTCATAGTTATTTATCAAGATATTGATGCACAATTCAACAAAACATAGGAAAAATTTATTCGAGCCACGCTTGCTACTCTCAATTTTTCACCTCAACACTAAGATCGCTGCATAACCTTTGATTGATCGACTTAGCGTGAAAGTCTTAGGAATGCAAGAGAGGAATCCAATATTTGCAATCTTTATAAGATTTTCATTATAAATTGCTTATAGACATTTCCCTCTTTTCTATTTTCGCTGTGGTGCATGGTTTGATGATCAACAACGGACTCTAGGGGAGGTGATGCACGGGTCTTGCATTGGGGATCGGTGAGTTTGGAAGACACTCCAGGTCAAAGATTGTTGCATAACCTTTGGTTGGTCGATCCAATGTGAAAAGCAATGAACATTCAAGTGAAGAACCGGTACCACAATAAAAAGAAGAACACAATAAGAATGACTAGTCAGAAAAAGACTAATGGCAATAGCAAACGCCCCCCTACAGAAAGCAATAGCCGTGACTACGAGCAAGCCAACCGACGGCGACAGAGAGGCGGAATCATATCTCAAATGTGACACCCAGTCACACCCACTTCAGCTTTCTAACGAACGAAACTATCTTTTCTCCCAAGAACAGACATCCAGTTGAAGACCCATATCCTCTCTTCTCCGCCTAGCTTGAGCAACTTTTTGAACACCCCCCATAGGCGTGCTCGCTACCCGCATCATTAACATGTACCACCTCAACTTCTGTTAAATCCAACGATAAGACCGTTGCATAACCTCTGATTGACCAACTTAATATGAAAAACCACGGGGATTCAAACGAAGGGACCAAAATTTACAGTCTAAGTAAGTTTTTCATTATAAATTGCTTATACATATTTTTTCTTTTCTATTTTCGTTGTTCCACATGGCTCGGTGATCAACGACAAGCTCTAAAGGAAGTTGTGCAACGGTCTTACGATGGAACGATCACATTATGTCCATGATTATTTTCATCAATACATTCACGCATTTCAAAAAATAGGGGAAGGAAGAGCAGTAGATCTTATCGTGCTATCGAGGAGGAAAAAAGACCAAAGACACAATCACTGCATAATCTTTGATGGGTCGACTTAATGTGAAAAACTATCGAGAATGCAAATGAGGAACCCACAATCTGCAATTGTCAAAAGTTTCTCATTATAAATTGCTTAGATAGATTGCCTCTTTTTTCCTTTTTCCTTGTGCTGCACGGCTTGTTAGTCAACGACGCACTCTAAAGCAAGTTACACAACGGTCTCAAGACATGTAACAAAAAAACCATTCTTGCCTTCCTTTAGGGAGTCCGATAAGGAAGGCAAGAATAAGGCCCAACTAGTAATTGCTTACCGATCACAACCACAGTCGCAACCGAAAGAACACCGGCTTGGCTGAACATTTCGAATCGACTTGTTACCTCCGTGAACCCATACTAAGTGCACCCAATCCTACGTCCCTCTCCCGTGAACTGGAAGGAACATGTCCCCCCGATGGATCACACTGGGTGATATCCATTGTGCGCAGGACGGTTAAGACAACGGGCCACAAGGAGAGGACAAACAAGGAAAAACAAGAGACCAGCTATACAAAAAACAACAGTAACAGGAAGCGGAACCCTCTTGTAGGAGGAAAAAGCCGCGACGAAACACAAGACACCTATAATACTTAAGGGCAAATAAATCATATCCCGACCACAATTCACTCCCCCCGACCGACCTTCCCCCAAAGTTTGATTCTCTGGACCCGATCCTACAGTCGTCACATCTGCCAAATTTGTCACACTCGGTTGCATAACTACCTCAACTTCTGTCAAAACCAACAAGGCGCGGATCCTACTATGTTTATGATTATTTATCAATACATTATTACAAAACTCAATAAAATTAAGAACCATTGCATGACGTTCCCTAGAAGTCGTCATCAGCCACCGAACTGCATAACACAACAGAAACAGAGAAGAAAAAACGCACCTAAGTCATTCGAAATAAAAATCTTATAATGATTATAAACTTTGAGCTCCTCACTTGAATTCCCGTGGTCTTGCATACAAAATCAAAGGTTGTGCAACGCTCTCAAATAAAGAATGGGCCTGTTGAGAAAATGGCATTTTTTGATGCAAGTGATCTATATGCACTAAATCCTCAACAGGAGGCTTTAAATTGCATTATTTTTATTTTCAGTGATTTATGATGTAGATCGGCCATTTTATTTTAGGCCAGTTTCGAAGGTTTTTATCACTGCCTTTCCATTTTTCAACAGGGCCAGAATGGAAAGACAGCACACTGTACCGCACTCGCGAGATAGAAAAATTGAACAAAATGAGTGCAAAGACAAGTACGTGTGAAGATAAAGGGAGTGTTGAGAAAATAGCATTTTTCGATGCAAGTGGTCTATATGCACTAAATCGTCAACAGGAGGTTTTAAATTGTATTCTTTTTATTTTCAGTAACTTATGATGTGGGTCGGCCATTTTATTTTAGGCCAGTTTCGAAAATTTTTATCACTGCCTTCCCCCTGTTCAACAGGGCCATAAAGGGATAAACCGATCCTTCTTCTTTATAACCAGCAAACTACCACCAAATCTTTCATCTTGAGCCTGTTGAGAAATAGAAAGAGGGTGATAAAAATTTTCAGGAATAGATAGAGACCTTCTCGAGGAAATCTTTGCACGCATTCAAGAACGCGTGCTTCATCCCGATGAAAAACAAGAAATGAAAAAACAGCGCGCTAGCCAACATTTGCCTTATCCAGCTACTTCAACCTTGTCACACCACCACCAAAACCGACGAATTTGAGAAGATAGTCCAAGTCGCGACGAGGTGTGCGGACACACCTTCCTCCACCACGCTTGCACCTACAACCAAGATCACTTTCCCAACGCCACCAAACGAGACCTGCGAGAAGAATACAATGAAATCAGCAAGAAGCGGAGTTGACGCACCCTCCCTTTCCTAAAAAAACAACCCTCTCAAACACCTGTTCTCGTTTTTTGCCGTTCGTTCTTTCGCTCCATCCACCAGAGAGGCAAGAGAGGCAACCTACGACAAACGGAATGAGCCCACAAGCAGAGGGGGAAAGCGGTAAGCAGGACACCGAACGAACCTACCGAGGATATCATGATGATATCACTATCAGAAGGATCCTCAGAAATAGACACACTAGCTAATGAGATAGTGATAATACCTGATATGAGGGATGGCACACTTAACGTATGCAACGTACGCCAACCTTCATCCTCTACTTCTGGGGACAATGCAGAACCTTCTCTTCTTTCTCTTAAAGGAAATGCCTCATCAGGAACAATAGAAACATCAGGAACACTAGAAACACGTTCCGCACGACCAGCCATAACCACCTCGACTTTCACTAGAATTAACGGAGGCCGGTCATATTATCTTAATGATTATTTGTCAATGATTTGTTGCACATTTCAAAAAATAGGGGAGGGGAAGCAGAACATTAACCATAAGACCGTTGCATACAACTTAATGTGAAAAACTATGGGAATTTGAGTGAGAAACCTGGGATTGACAATCATCATAATATCCTCATTACAAATGAGTTAGACATATTCCCTCCTTTTCCATTTCCGTTGTATTACATAGATAGTTGACCGATGATAAACCCTAAGAAGAGTGATGCAACGGACTTGCCTTTTGACTTTAAGAAATGTTGAGAAAGTAGTATTTGTCGATACGAATTACCACACATTAAACCTTCAACAGGAGGTTTAATGTGTGTTCTTCTTATACTCGCACTCGATGAGCTGTAAATGGATCAGCCATTTTTCTTAAGCTGGTTCTGAAAAATTTTTACCAGCACCTCCCTATTTCTTAACAAGACCTTTTTCCCTTGCCCACTCTCCCCAAAACAAAACGCCCGATGAACATATCTCTATATCCTAATCTCATTGCCAAAAAAATGAGAAAATGGTACCATGGTCCTTCGACGATACAATTAAAGAGGGAAATATCAAACCTATGCTTGTGACCTTAGCCTCCCACATCATCACCGGAGCTGATGGACTTGGAAGACATTCTAAGTTAATGGTAAAGTGCGGAGTAGATACGATCTCCTGCGCTTCCTATCGCATTTCCCTCTATCGTGTTCACACTTCGATTAAAGCTTACCTCCTCGAGGCAATCAAAATCTGGAGAATGACCAAAAATAGCTACGAATGGCTGAAAACAATCAATAATCCCCACCTATCCCTGTTGACCCTATGGAAAATCGGTCTCTTTTCCCTGAACAGAATACTCGACGCGAAATTTCTCGCCCAATGCTCCTCCCGATGGATGTTTGCAATCACTCAAATGAACCATTATGGCCGATTAAATTCCCCTACTCTCAGAGAATGTGAGAAAAAATTGTTGGTACAGGTTTCCTCTCTTCGTGACCTTATTACATCTTATGAGATCAGCTTATGTTTCGTCGAAGGTTTCCTCTCCATCGTCTCCATCGTGCACGTTATCCAAAATAGAGAAAATCAAAGCAATATCCGTTTCGCTCTTAACCTGACAATTGGCTTCCTAAATCTCTTTAAATGCCTTCTCTTATTTTACCCATTACTGGAGGCACTGGTGGAGGTATTATTGTTCTGGATAAATATTTTAGTTCGCTTCGTACCATAAGATGACCTCACTTAGAGAGATCGACCAGATGAACGAAGAACAAGCAGGATAAAAACAGAACCCATCGAGAAGATTCCACATGGATTACGTTCCTTCCTAATCGAACCAGCGTCACATGAACCATCTTCTCTTAAGGAACTTCGTCAATTGGTGGGCAGGGTGGTGGCTCCGCAATGGGAGAGGGAACAATTAAGCACTGTTGCTGATAGAGATAGATCTGTCGAGATAGTTCTTCCACTCGATAATAAAGATCCTCCAGACTTTGTCGAAAAATAGGATGAATAGCCTCTTTTGGGTTAGGATCCGCCTTTATAGATTCAAGAGTCTGAAAGAGACGGGCGAGTGCAGTGTGAATCAGGTCAGCCTCTTTAAGAAAATATTGTCGAAGATGTTGCGGACTCTTTAATGCATTGAACTGAGTCGCCTGTTTAACCCTTGTGCGTTGCCAAGACTTGTTTAGATGAAAGAGAAGTCCATAATGGTTAAGGTCGTTCATCATCGTATCTATTTTGCTTAAAATGGTGGTAAGACGTAGATGAATGTAATTGTCCGACAACAGCTTTCCAAGGCTACCCTGCCCTTCATTCAGCTTAGTTAGCGCAACATGCGCAGATTGAGCTGCCTCTTGTGCAGAAGACAATGCTTGTTTAGCCCTTCTGACGACCTCCTCTTTTTTGATCTCTCTGCAAAGCGTCCCCATTTCTCCCATAGCGAAAGAAAAGGCCTGAATGCTCCTCGATATCTTGGGGAGGACCTCTTCCTGTTGGCATGATGAGAAGAGCAAACCAGCTTGCTGTAAAAGGTGTCTCAGAGAATGTATAGTCTTCATGACATCCCCTCCACTTACCTCTGCCCATTGATTGAGTTTAGCGGATAACGATTTCAGGTCCTGTATCAAATCTGTCACATCATCAGATGAGGGTTGAGCATAGAGGGGAACCTTACCCTCGCTCGCAAGAGGAGGAGTTGTTCCCTTCCCAACAGGACGAGGAACGATCGCGATCCATTTTTCCCCCAGTAATCCCGCGGTTTGTGCAACAATCTTGTCTGTGCGGTAGATGTGAACAGAAGAATCGATATGCAATGTTAGCTCATAAAAATAGAGAGGCCTGTCCTCATCAGAAAAACGCGCGTTGGGAATAAAGCTAACACGCACAACTTTTCCGATAGGTCTCCCCGAAAAAAGGACCCGAGTCCCATTATGGATGCCATTAACATTCGTAAAACGAACAACTAATTTTTGTTTCTCATCTCCAATCTTAGGTTGAACAAATAAAACCATTTGAACAATCAATAAAAGTCCGATGACAACAACGGATCCAATAAGTATATTTTTCATTGAATGGGTCATGTTACCCTTTTTCTTAAGGATCGAGGATCCTGGGTAATCATTTTGTTCAAAAAAATGATGTCAGGGTCATCGATACGCATGAATGCATCCGGAGTATCAATATAGACAATGTGGCCTTCCCTTTGCAAAGCCAAACGATCCCCAACAGAAAGGGCGGAAATAATGTCATGTGTCACAACCACACTGGTTGTTTTGAGTTGCTGTTGTGTCTTTATAATGAGCTCATTGATCTGCATCGCGGTCATCGGATCCACTTCAGAGGTAGGCTCGTCATATAGAAGAAGTTGGGGTTGATAAACAATTAGACGCGCTAACCCTGCCCTTTTTTGCATCCCCCCAGATAGGTCGGAAGGCATGCTTTTCTGTATTCCAGAAAGACCCACCATATTGAGGGCATGATCGACCCTCTCTCGAATCTCTTTTTTAGAATATTTTTTGCCCGTATGACGGTTCCCATGTTGGCTTAAATAGAAAGCCACATTCTCTTCAATACTCATCGAATCAAAAAGCGCAGATCGCTGAAAGAGCATCCCCATATCTAATTTAGCAGCATACCGTTTTTTCCCACGCAACTCCGAAATCATCGTCCCGTTGATTTTGACATATCCCTGATCTGCCTCCTCGATACCAATAATTTGTTTTAGAAGCACGCTTTTCCCCACCCCAGACCTTCCTAAAATCACTAACGTTTCTCCTCGTTCTATCGTTAGCGTGAGCCCCCTTAATACGGTGTTCTTTTGATAAGATTTCCACAAATTGTGAATGCGAATCATCGAAACAAGTTCCCTACGATAATGAAGGAAGGCATAAATGAAACCGCGGTAAGGAAGAGGCGAGCAAGATCTGAGGAAGAAAGGAATGCTCTATTCACAAGGACCACCTCAACCCCAAAGTCATGACAAAGTTAGCAAGTAAGATGAAAATGCAAGAGATCACAACACTTCCTGTGATGGCATGTCCTACGCCAAAAGCTCCTCCCGATGCTTTAGATCCCTTGTAGCATGGAATCGTCACCAACAAAAACCCAAAAAAGCTCGCTTTCGCCAGGCCAACGAGGATGTCGAAACGGGTCATGTGAAGCGCAATAGGACCGAGATAATCAAGAGAAGAGAGATGAAAATAAAAAATGGATAAGAGATACCCTCCGAATACTCCCATAAAGATCGTAAACATGGAAAGCAAAGGCGTCATCACCATACCCGCAATAAAGCGAGGTACCATCAAATATTTCTCAGAGTTCACTGCCATCGTCTCTAAGGCATCAATCTGCTCGGTTACCTTCATCGCCCCAATCTCCGAACAGGTTGAGGCTCCCACCCTTCCCGTCATCATAAAGGCTGTAAGTACAGGACCGAGCTCCGTCATCATCGACTTGCTCACCATCAGACCCACGCCGCTGATCAATCCCGCATCTTGCACTTGGAAAAAAGATTGGGCTGCCAATACCAAACCTGTTGACAATCCTGTGATCGTGATGATGGGCAAAGAGCCCACCCCCGTATGGTACAACTGCTCCCGAACTAGAGACCAGCGAGGCCGCTGAGTCAAAGTAGCCACAACAACGCGCCATACCAAAGAGGTATAATCCCCGACACATTCTAGGAGAGTGAGAAAGCTAAATAATAGCCCACACCCATGCGATTTAGACGAACGATACTCCATATAAGGGCAATATAGGAGAAGTCTCTTAATTTTTCAAACCCCCTAACCCGCCAAAACCGAACTTGCCAGTGGGCAAAGAAACCTGAGAGAGGAGGCCTCCCTTTCAAACCAAGGTGCTACTGCACCGTCTGCGCTATCGACTCCATCCAACGTCTCACCACGTCTTGCTGATCAGAGACTTGTCGTTCGAAAAACCCGCGGGATTGCGAAAAACTCTCCTCTTCTGACTGAGACGAGCCTATCGACTCATCTAGAGAGGTCACTTTCGCCGTACGACGGCTATCGCTTATCTCTACCATCGTGGAGGCAATGGCTGAGCATAATCCCACCACCGCGGATGAGGAAGCGGCGACCCTTAAAAAGCCTACCATCACCTTGGAGAAGTGAGCAGTCATATTACGCTTTTGTGTCCTTGCCTTGTCAGAAAACCCCCTTCTTCTTTCCTTTCCCTTTTGAACTTTGCCACACGACATAGCTATTAAACGCTCTGATACTTTCCCCGTCCCCTCGAGCAAATGCTGAAAATATACGCAGAGAAGAACGTTACCTTCGACGCCTTCCTTGTCTTGGGCTTGTCCGTCGACCGTGATACCCTTCTTTTTTGGAAACTTCACTTTCATCACACCTCTCCTAAATAATCTCTATAAGTCAGCATTCGAGGCGGCATCCCCCGCTCTATTCACTCCCCTCGACAATGAAAAGAGCAACTTAAGCCGAAAAAAACACCCCTCTCCTCCTTCCAGTTGATCCAGAAGTCCTCGGCATCGTTGAAGAGAATCTTGTAATTCCCCTTTGATCAAGGTATGTCTTCCCTCTGACTGACAACCATTTCTCTCACAAAGGTATTCCAATGCGGACACAGCTAAGGCAGAACAAACGGATGCCCCTGCCGCACCTTTTTGTATCCATCCACCAACAACCTGAGTAGACATAGCAAGAAGAAAGAAAAGGGAAGAAATCATCGGTGGTAAACATGCCATGACAGATTGGAGCCTATCCACCCTCTTCCTGCGCATCTGACATTCCCTTTTCGTCTTGCTATCTATCCTCTCGAGATCAACAATTCTCTCCATTATCCTTCCACATCCCTCCCTATGTTCCTCAGCATACCTGATCATAGATCGAACGATCCCGTCCACCTCTAAGACGAGCGGTAAACCCATCCGCCCCACAACATCGGCTATCCCCTGTGGAAAATGGTGAGACTCCATTCCCTCCCCGGAAGCCACTTTACCCTGCTTCATCCCTCTAACCTCTTGCTCCCAACCTCTGAGTAATCCTCGATTTGGATTCGTTCACCCTTTTCAATATATCCACAAACGCCTTCACACACATAAGCAAAAGTTGCATCTTCGCATTCTGCTCCAGAAAATGCCTTCTCCCTTCAATTTCAGTTACCTTCTTCATCGAGGAAAGCGTCTCTTCAAGTTGTTTGAGCTCCTCCTTAGACACCCGGCTCCAATCCTGAGGGGGGGGGGAGAGACCGGCGCGAACTTTTTCGCTGATCAGCGGGGAGTTTTGCCAACTCTCATAAGTGAGAAACACCTGAGACTGAGTCAAATCATACTCCCTCTGATCCTGCTCCAATAGCCGACCCACCTCATTCTGCCCAAGACTCAACCGGCAAACAAGATCATCCAGCTTACGCTGCGGTCCCCCCTTCATCTCTCTCAAAAACAAATCATCAAACATAGGGCACCGCTCGGCCACCGCCAAACCGGGGTCAAGACTTAAGTCTCTCCTACCCCTAACCGGAGACGCTACCCCACGTGCTGCTCTACGTGCTGCTTTATCCAGAGGGACTCCCATCACTCGGTCAAGAGCCACCCCCGACTTTAAGCCCATCGGACTCTCTTTGTTAACGGGCCCATCCACCTCGTCGGCCTCGACAACACCACGACGAAACCTCTCGCTTATCGCTGAATCTGGCATATGCCCTCCCGGCAAAAACCCTATAACCGCCAATTCTCACATACACATCATCATAAAAACAAGAACATTCTTCTCAATTGATATACCCAACATAGAAAATCAAAGGTCTTAAAAAAGAGCTTGAGATTAAGTCTTTAACTGTGAGAATAATTGCACGACAGGGGACTCTTCTAAAGTATTAGAATTGGTGAAGGAGGCATGCGCTGCGAAGAATTGGAATAATGGGAAAGAGACAATCAAAAGTCGCCTTCCATGCAAGCTGGTGGTCCTCTTTGCACAGTAGGTCCGGCGGTTCGGTGAGATGGTGGTTCCTCATTCTTTTTTGTTTCATCGGATGGTATCTCCATGCGACCCCACGTCCTTCCCCTTGCCCTCGTTATGCACCGGTCGCAAGCGAAAAAGGATTGGTCTTTTCCCTGCGAGGCCATTTGGAAGGACAGAGACTCTACGCCTTGGAAAAGGGCTTACAAGCATTTTCTGCGAGGGAAAACCAGGATATTGTCATTCATGTCGATTCATCTTCGGGAGATTTATGGGCAATGTTACAATTTGCTCAAACCCTGAAGGAGATGCGTACACGCCACGGAAAACAGTGCACGATCTACATTCAAAAGGCGGTAGGTCCAGCCGCTATTCTCCCCTTTGTGGCCAATGACATCTTGATCTCTCCCTCGATGTCATGGGGGAATATTCCCCACCGCTCAAAAATAGAGATAGATCGAGAGGTTTTGATCGAAATGGTGAAAGCGTTGATCGAACCTGATCGATCGTCTTCTTCCCTACTGGAACAGGTGGCCAAAGCCATGATTGACCCCTACCATCAATTAGTTTACGACAGGGGAGCCTCTCACATTCCCTCCGCTTTCTTGGATTTTAAACCTCTAATTTTGAATGAAAGGGGAATGAAAACATTGCGCCTAACAGAAAAAGTGATGTCTAAAGACGAGTTTAGGGCAGCCTATTTATCGGACCAAGGGAATGGAGAAGAAAACGGTGAGCGGGCGGATCATGCACATACCCTCTTTCGAAAGTATCTTTCCTATAGCAAGATTCACGACAATCTTATCGGATATCTGTCAATTGGAAATGAACATCCCATCGATCAGGCCACCTACATCTATGTCAAGTTCGCTTTGGAAGAGTATAAGAAAAGAGGAGTACGATTTATCGTCCTCTATTTAAACACCCCGGGAGGGGATGTGTTTTCAAGCATGAAGATCGTCGATCTACTACAAAAAAGTGATGTCAGAGACCATATCCCCATTATTGCCTGTATCGACCCGTGGGCAATATCTGCGGGGGCTATGCTGGCCTACGCGTGCCGCTTTATCGCGGTGACCGATCAGTCTGTTATGGGAGCTGCAGAACCGGTGATAATCGACTCAGGGGGAGGGTCGGAAAAGGCTTCAGAAAAGACAAACTCCGCCCTTAGGGCCGCATTTAAAAGCCTCGCTCATTTCTATGGTCGAAACCCCTTGTTAGCAGAGGCAATGGTAGATCGAGATATGACCCTAGTGGTTCGCAACCATAAACTTGTACAGTTGTTGCATGACAATGACATCGTTTCCAACGGACATAATCCAGATACCGTGATCACCACACAGGGAAAATTATTAACCTTGACTTCTGAACAGCTTTTAGAATTGAAAATCGCGGACTTTCACCTTCCGCTCGGCCACACCCAAGACCCTATTTCCCCTCAGGAAGAAAGACAAGGAATGTGGCCAGCAAAAAAATCCTTAGTTTTCCAAGAACCTTACCTCTCCCACATCCCCCGTGCAATGATGATCTCACATCGCGATTGGAGGATCCAATTTTTTTCTGTGCTCCTGCATCCAGTGATCGCGTCCTGCCTATTGGTAGGATTAATCATCGGGCTATACATTGAAATCAATACCCCAGGATTCGGACTCGCTGGATCAATGGCGCTCACCTGTTTGATCCTTATCCTTCTTTCCAACTTTTCCGTCCACATAGTGCATTGGTTAGAAATCGTGATTTTGTTGATGGGATGTCTCTTTTTAGCCTTGGAGTTATTTGTCATTCCAGGATTCGGCATCGTAGGCATGTTTGGGATTTTGCTGACGATTGTCGGCCTATGCATCCTGATGATCCCCGGGATGAATACGCTCAACCTGTTTGACCTAGATACATTACAGCTATTTGGCACCCTGTTTCTCAGAAGACTGGCCTGGTTTTGCGGAGCGCTTTTGCTATCAGCTCTTGTTATCATCTTTCTGGCTAAATGTTTTTCCCATCGTTTTTTTCGTTTTTCTAAACTTATTTTGAAGGAGGAACCAGGAGTCAAACTGAAATCAGTGTCTCAATTCCCCACTGGATTGATACCAGAAGTCGGTTCAATAGGAGAAACGATGACTCCTTTAAGGCCTTCTGGTAAGATCAGTATAGGAAAGCGTCCCTTTGATGCAATGACTCAAGGGGTTTACCTAGAAGCACATGTCGTTGTAGAAATCACTCGCGTTGAAGGAAATAGGATGATCGTTCGTGCCATTGGAAAAGAAAAGTAGGAAAATAGAGGAAAGGCGATGTGGTTAGCCATTGGATGTTCTTGTTTGGGTCTCCTTTTGATCTATATTGAGTTTTTCACGCCGGGAGGAGTGATCGGAGTGCTGGGTGGGGTGGCCCTTTTCTGTGGAGGAATTCTCTTTGTACGTCGACAACCCTACGCATTACCCATCATTACCTACGTGGTCGTCATATTGATTTTACTCGTTTTGACCATTAAATTAGCGTTATGGACTATCCAACATAGTAAATATCGTAAAACGATCTATGCAGATCAAAACCAAGAGGGATTTATTGCCGCGACCTATGAAGAAGAAGTTATAGGTAGGGAGGGGATCGCAGATACCAATTTAAAACCCGCGGGATATATCATCATTGATCAGAAGCGGTTTCAGGTGATCTCGCAAGGGGGATATGTCAAGAAGGGAAGTTGTGTGAGAGTTCTCGGTGGGACTGGTGCCCATTTATTTGTGTATAAGGAGAGAGATTAATGAATGTGATCGAAAAGGGTCAAGGGATGCCCATAGAATTTTCCCTATTGATGATTGTATTGGCCCTGATATGTGTGATTTTTTTTGCGATTGTTGGAAAATATGTGAAACTCTGGTTTCAAGCCTTTGTCTCTGGAACTCCTATCTCTCTGTTCAATATTATTGGGATGAGCCTAAGAAAAATTCCTCCACGCGTCATCGTCTCTGCGCGTATCAATGCCTACAAGGCGGGGCGAAAGGAAATCTCTGTATCCGACCTAGAAACTCACTATTTAGCGGGGGGGCATGTCTTAGACGTCGTCCGCTCGATGATAGCGGCAGATAAGGCAAACATTCCCCTAGACTGGCGACAAGCAACAGCGATTGACCTAGCCGGGCGAGACATTCTCGACGCAGTAAAGACCTCTGTAAATCCTAAAGTGATTGATTGTCCGAGTGGAAACGTCTACATCACCGCTGTTGCCAAAGATGGGGTACAACTATTATGCAGAGCGAGAGTGACCGTGCGTACAAACATTAAGCAACTGGTAGGTGGGGCCACGGAGGAAACTGTCATTGCTCGTGTAGGGGAGGGCATTGTCAACGCAATTGGCGCATCGGACACCCATGCGCATGTGTTGGAATCTCCACAAATGATCACAGAACTGGTATTGAACAGAGGGTTAGATGCACAAACTGCTTTTGAAATTTTATCCATCGATATCGCTGACATCAGCGTAGGGGAAAACATTGGAGCTAAGTTGCGCATTGATCGTGCTGAAGCTGACAAACAGATTGCACAAGCAAAAGCGGAGGAGAGGCGCGCCATGGCCGTCGCTGCCGAAAGGGAAAATGTCGCTAAGATTGCAGAGATGCGCGCTAAAGTGGTCGAAGCAGAAGCGGAAATTCCTAAGGCTATCTCAGTAGCATTCTGTGAAGGAAGACTGGGAGTCATGGACTATTATCGTTTGAATAATATCCAATCTGACACAAAAATGCGCACCGCATTAGCAGGGGAAGAGGGGATGGTGGAAGAATGAAAGAAAGAATAAAGAAAAAAACTGTAGGAACACGCGCGCCTTTCAAAGAAGTTTCAACCCTTTTGAATCGTCGCTCCAGAGTACCTCCCATCCGCACCCTGTTCAAAAACATCTCCTCTAAGAAACATCTAATTGTGATCGCAGAGGTCATGAATGTGTATCGACCAAAACAATAGGAGGGGGCTCACTATCCTCAACCAGTTGGAGATGATTTGGACCTTTCGAAGATGCGCACTCAGCCTTACTACAAGAGTTTTGTAACAGTTTTAAAGTCACCTTAAGATCATTGCATAACCGCTACATTGATCGGCTCGATGTACAAGATCAGGGGAACACGAATGAGGAACCCAAAATGTGTGATTTTTGCAAACTTCTCAGGCTTAGATATATTTCTCCCCTTTTTATTTCCGTCTGTGTTGCATAGTAAGACCGTTGCATAACCTCTGATTGACCAACTTAATGTGAAAAACCATGGGAATGCAAGCGAAGGGCCCAAAATTTACAGTCTAAGTAAGTTCTTCATTATAAATCGCTTGTACATATTTCCCTCTTTTCTATTTTCGTTGTGCCACATGGCTTGGTGATCAACGACAGGCTCTAAGGGAAGTTATGCAACAGTTTTAGCCTGGCTGAGACTGTGCACAGACAGGTTGAAAAAAGTGAGTTCGGTAGAATTTAGTGGTAAGAAAAATTTACAACCAATACAATGGCCCCGTCAAAATCAAAAGCAAAGGAGGAAATTATGGAAGAACTGGGATATGTGGAGCTGGTAAAGCAAACGTCTCCTACATTTCTTGTGGGGTCCATTGCAACCTCTTTGATGGGATGTTCTGCTTTTGAGTATCTCCGGGTGGGACACGCTATTCTGTCTATAGGTTTGAGTATTTGCTTGGCAAGCCATTTAGAACAGTTCATGGGTCCTCCTTCTCAAAACGCATCTCTTACAACGGATCAATCAGCTCCTAAAAGATGGGCAATCGTGCAGAAAAATTTCTACACACTCATCCTTAGACTATGTTTAGCAATTGTTTTCTTTCTCGTGTTGCCTCAAAAGATCAGCTTTTTTTTCAGAGCGATAATGTCAATTTTGAATCATTTGTCTTTGCAACATGGGGTGATACAAATCTCTGCGTTGATGCTTTTCGACATATTTCGATTCATGCGTCTGATCTTCCAAAGAGGAGAGAAAAAAACGATTTGCGAAATCGAACAACGGAACACAATGGAATATTTCACACAAGATGGAAGAGCTATGGTCAGGCAAGTAAAAATAGAGAGTCGGACTGCCCCTGCAGAAAAGATTGGACACAATCCGTGGGCTAGATCTGAGCCGAAGAGTCCGTTCTCACAAGCAATAAAAGGAGGAATAGCGGGGCAAGAGAACGGAGAAGCGGACAGGGGCATGGACAACATGAAAGATTTATCCATACAAACATTTCGCGAGGCAAAAGATACCGCGTGGAAGGTTGGAAAATTTCTCTTCAACTGGACAATAGGACAGGGTGGGTCCAACTCATAAAAGGAACTGCCAACGATGTAAGAACCCCCGAGAAACATTCGACTCAAAAATCGTAGTGAAATTCCCATGTGCGTTGAAGGGCTCCCACATTCTAAAGAAGCTTGTATAGTTTAAAACCGTTACATAACCTCTGATTGATCAACTTAATGCGAAAAACCATGGGAATGCAAGCGAAGGGCCCAAAATTTACAGTCTAAGTAAGTTCTTCAATCGCTTGTACATATTTCCCTCTTTTCTATTTTCGTTGTGCCACATGGCTTGGTGATCAACAACAAGCTTTAGGGAAGTTATGCAACGGTCTTAGTTTTCCTCCTCATTCGAAAAAAATCCTGATCCATCATCTTGCCTGATTTTTTATGTTTCGATTTGTACAAAAACATCTCCATAAACTATGAGGATTAACTCTTTTGAAGCTTTACTGTCTTCTCTTAGTTGACCTTTTCCCTTCAAACGACCATACAAGACCGCAAAATCAAAACTCTGATTGGCCAACCCGATGTGAAAAACCAGTGGAATTCGAATGAAGTGTCCAACACTTGAAATCATTACAAGATTTTTATTGCGAATGAGTTAGGTACATTCCCTCCTTTTCTATTTCTGTTGTGTAAGACCGTTGCATAACCTCTTCTTTATGAAGGTAGAGATCTGGTAAAATCTTTTCAGACACACAGAGAACCGAAAACAAAGAGATCTGGTTGACGCAAACAAAGAGTTTATTTCAAAAGTACATATGACTCCAGCAAATCAAGAGGAAAGCCTTGAATTACCGAAGATGATGGAAGATGTTGAGACAAAGAGACTAATGACTGACAAAGTCATATGATTCCGAGAAAAATTGACAATTTTTGAAAAGCAGATCAATAAAAGATGGAATCGTGTATAGGGCAAGAAAAAACCATCCGCTATGACCTTCTCAGAAGAAATTTAACCGATTAATTTCTCAAAAAAGATTTAAAATAGAGCAGGAGATTTGGGCCTGTGAAGAGGCAATAAATATGGTAAGGTTTGCACAAAATGGTCAAAAAGTAAATCCCCCAACCCGGATAAGCACAACAAATTACTGAAACAATGGACGGATCTTTGAGGCTTGTACACGAAAATGACCAAAAATTCTTAAACTTCGAGCTCATTTTTTAAAAATATCTAGATTTTTTGAATGAAACCAAACGGTTAGAAGTTGTACAACGGTCTCTGTGTTGCCATGGGTGGTCGACGACAAGCTCTAAGAGAGGTTAAGACCGTTGCATAACCACTGATTGACCAACTTAATACGAAAAACTATGCGAACTCAAGCGAAGGGCCCAAAATTTATAGTCTAAGTAAGTTTTTCATTATAAATTGCTTATATATATTTTCTCTTTTTTTCGTTGTGCCACATGGTTTGATTGATCAACGACAAGCTCTAAGGGAAGTTATGCAACGGTCTTAAGTTAGGCAATGATCTTGCATCCAAAGTTTTTTACACTGGCTTTATCCAATTTTTCTATCCCATGAATGCATACGCAAAAAATAAAGTGCAAATCGATCTGCTTGCCTCTTTTTTTTTATCCTGTTACATTCCCCACCGGGCGAAATGAAGGGGCGTACATATAGTGAGCAGTTTAATTAAGAAATCGTTCTCCGTCAGCATAGGCGTCCGATGAATTGGAATGAACCTTCTCAATTTTCTACCATACGTCTATTTGATGAAATTTCCCCAAAGTATGACACTCTTAACCATTTGTTCTCTCTTGGAATGGACTTCTATTGGAGAAAGAAACTGATCAATTACCTCCCCCCCTGCCCCTGCATTCGCTTGCTCGATCTAGCTACAGGGACCGGAGATCAAATCATCTCGATCATGCATCGTGTCCCTCGAGTTAGATCAGCATTGGGATTGGACATGTCCCAATGTATGATTCAAAGGGGACGAAGAAAAGTACACGATAAAGCCTATGCACATAGAGTATCCTTCATGTTGGGGGATGCGACTCACCTACCACTACAAGAATGCTCTGTGGAATGTATTACTCTCTCTTTTGGAATTCGTAATATTGCCGCCAAGAAAAAATGTTTAATAGAAAGTTATCGCGTGCTAAAGAAAGGGGGACGCTTGTTAATTTTGGAATTTTCCATCCCCAAAAATAGGATAATTAGAGTGGGCTATCTTTTCTATCTTCGACGCTTTCTTCCCTGGATTGGAGGGATCATTTCTGGTCATAAGGAAGCCTATCAATATCTTTGCCACACGATAGAGCAGTTCCCTACTAGAGAGCATTTCTGTCAATTGCTAATCGCCCACCATTTCAAAGTCAAAAAGATCATCTCTATGACATTTGGCATCGTTACTCTCTACGTGGGAGAAAAATAGATGTCCTATCAAGTGAAAACCATGATACAGAGGTTGACCGAAGCCACGCGCACCCTTCCCTCGCCCAAACAAGTGGTTATTAACGGACGCTCGATTTCTTATACGCGTCTATCTCTGCAGCTTCCCCTGAATGACCTTCCCTTGTTTCCCTGGTTAGAGGTCCAAACTATTTACCCCAAGGTCTACTGGAAGGATGAGAACTCTGGCCAAGAGGTTGCTGGCATGGGAGTCGCCCACCAGCTTGATGAGATCCCGACCATCGTAGGATCAGACACACTGCGTTTCTTCGGTGGACAGGATTTTGGCCCACGGCAGACCACCACTTGGGAGGGGATTCCCTCTTGTCGATACCTGTTGCCCCTGATCGAACTTCATCTCACTGATAGGGGTCATACCTGTTATCTCAATCTCTTTGAGTCGAAAGAGTTTCTCCCATTCATACAACAGCTCCACTTTTCCCTTTCTACGGTTCCCTCCTCTTTACCCCCTCCCATCGAGCGGTACGATGCTCCGGTTTACTCTGTTTGGGAAAGACAAGTTCAAGAGGGCCTGAAAAGAATCGCTCGCGGAGAAATTCAGGGAATCACATTTTCTCGTTGTTCTCTATTCCATTTTCCCTTCTATCCGTCTCTCTACCCTCTCTTGCTACATCCAAATGGAAAGGAGAGAGGAAAAAGCGTGTTTGCCTATACCTTTGCGCCTCACTTATCGTTTGTTGGAACTGATCTTGAGACCCTCTACTCGAAGGAAAACTTTTCCCTTGAAAAGGCAGTTTTTCTCAATCCTCCCTCCGACAAGGGGAAGCAAATGGGATTCGATTTGCGTAGACAGAGACGTGAACAGGTTTTTCATCTTCTATGTCAAACGACCTCTCACCCATGTCGTCCCGTTCGGAATAGATTGGCGAAGCCTCGCTCCGACAAAGAACTGATTCATGCGTTCCATTCAACCCCTTCAATGAAGACAAACCTCTCCGGCCATATGTCCAAAACGATGCACATCAGAGAGTCCTTTGACAGAGGGTGGTTTTCTGCTCCTGTGGGTTGGGTCACCTCCCAAGCAAGCCACTTCATGACTTCAACCCGAAGCTTCCTCTGTTCGGGAACCACTCTGCGCGTCTTTACCGATGCGGAGATCATTGAGAATTCTTCTCCTCGATCCAAGTGGGCAGAGCTCGAGGAAAATATTGTCTCATCGATCTGGAGTCAGAGATCATAAAGATCATTGCGACCATACTGGGTATATGTAAAAAATGTAGGCAAAATATGTGTGTCCAAAGGATAAAAGATTAGTACCAAGAATTTTTTTCGATTGCATACGTTCAGTTGCTTGGGAAGGAAAATAGCATCTTGAGTAAAGTAGAAAAGGGCTAACCCGCATGGCACACGAAGGATCAAACCAAATAGAAAAAAAGCGAAGAGTTTATCCATCTTCTCTCATTAAGACCGTTGCATAACCTCTGGTTGGTCGACTTTATGTGAAAAACCATAAAAATTCAAGCGAGAAATTCGAGATTTGTAATCATCGTAAGATATTCATTACAAACGATTTGTACATATTCCCTCTTTTTCTATTTCCGCTGTATTACACAGCTTGGTAGTCAACGACGAACTCCAAGAGAAGTTATGCAACGGTCTTAAAATTAAATCGCCATCACGTAAAGACTAACCCACGCACACCCCACAAGCCACCTACGGCTGCTTCTCCATTTGTAAACAGCACGATTTCCCATCCAAAAATAGACAATGATCAATATTAACTGGTTGACAATTAACTCCAATCTCCTCTACCATCTGGGGACCGATAGGCAAATAGCGCTCCCGGTATGCACATACAGGCTTCTCCACCATCCCGCAAAGAAAAACCAAGCCTCTCCCCGGCTCAATGCCTCCTGATCGGGATGATTTCTCTCTACCAGTACACGATCGGTCCACTGATCGGAAACAGTTGCCGGTTTTATCCCTCTTGTTCCGAATATGCCAAGGAAGCATACCAACAACATGGAATCGTCAAGGGATCCTATCTAACCGTAAGGCGTCTGATGAAATGCCATCCCTGGACAACAGGAGGCGTTGATGAAGTCCCTCAATAAGGACTCATTTCCCACACTCTCTCTTCTCTCAAGGGCCTATTGGTCGGGTTTATACCGACAAATCACGCGCGCTACCCCTCTTCCCCAACTTCGTCAATCTGTGACTCGAAAGGATCAGGGGCCGGATAATCCTACAAAGACGCACCGAGGAGGACTCGAACCTCCAACCACCTGATCCGAAGTCAGGGACTCTAATCCATTAAGCTATCGGTGCACACACCCCCTTACTTAACCCTCTCCTTAACCTTCAGGGGAAAGAAACCCATCGTAATGAGGTAGAACTTAATGGTCAAGACTTGATATAGTGCGGGTGAGTGAAGCAGATGTTAGAAGTTCACAGCGAGGGGATTGTTCTCAGTGCTGTCCCCTATCGGGAGAGGGGTCGTATCGTCACTGTATTGACCTCCGGTCGTGGTGTGGTTAGTCTCGTCGTGCGTTTATCTACCAGGCGAGCCCACTTGATCAGTTTGACCACCCCCCTATGCCGTGGCGCATTTATCTATAAGCCGGGACGCACCTATCTTCATTCTCTTATCGATGGAGAGGTCTTGAACTTGTATCTCAATGTGCGTCGCTCTCACCTGCACCTCCAGGTAGCTGGACAGATGTTGAACATGGTCAAACAAAGCCAGGATGCTGAGCACTCTTCACCAAGCCTGTACCGTCTCTTCGTCTCATTCTTAAAGCAATTAAACCTCTCCTCCTTCCATCCCCACCTCATCTACAGCAGCTTCTGTATGAAGTGGCTAAAATATGAAGGATTGCTCTCCTGTTCCCTTTACTGCAATCGATGTTTTCACCATTTAGCCTCTGCTCTCCATCTAGGGGAGAGTTTATGTGTACACTGTTCCCCTCAAGAGACCTCACAATTTTCCAAAAAGGAGTGGGAAATTATCTATCTCCTCTATCATCTACGCTCTTTTAGTGAATTAATCCCCATCTCCTTCTCTCAAGAGTTATACAAAAAGTTAACCAGATGCTTATACAATGAAGAATACTTTCCCTTCCCCAGTCCTCCACCAATGGAAAAAAGTGGCTCTAAAATGATAGATATGAAATCCTCCCGTGGTGAGATGAGAGGGAAGTGAGCAGGAAACCCATAGCGGGTTGGATGTGGCTCACTTATTCCGAGGAAGAAGAGGGACAAAAATGGGCTTATGGAGGAATCGGAACCAAAAACAGATAGACCGTTTAAGTCCAAAAGGAATGAGGCTGCTGTGGGCCTGTGCTAGATTCCATCCTTCACGTAGATTTTGCCAAAGGACTTCAAACATATTTAAAAGGGCAAGCCCCCTTCTAATTTTGCAGGAAATCTTGTCACTTATAACGTCGATAGAACAATATTGATTTTATATGCAAAGTGCATTTATATGACGGATAGAGGATCCCCACGATGATAGATAGTTAGAGGCAAATGTCTGCTTTTTTAGTGATTGAAGAGGGCGTTTTCGCCGGATCGGTAGTACAGTTGGACGAGGGGGACTCTTGGACCATCGGAAGGGACCCCGACGTATGTTTTCAAACATTGGAAGACCCAATGGTCTCCCGCAAACATCTGGTGGTCTATCGCACCGACCAGGGATATTTCTCAGATAATCTCAGCACTACCAACCCTGCTGCCGTCAATGGTAAAGCCATTTCTCAAAACATGCCTCTGCATGAAGGGGACATTATACAAGTTGGGCGGGTATGCCTGCGGTTCACCAAACATCACCCAGAAGAGCTGCTTCTGCACGAAGATCAAAGCCGTGTAGAAGAGTTAACCATGGCCAATCCTACGATCTACACAGGCCATGAAGAGCTAGATGAAATCGTCGCTATCCACAGCCACGAAGGGGTAAGATGGATCATGAAGGTGATTTCTGGTCCAAATGGAGGAGCGGAATTTGGCATCTACCCCGATTGCTCTTATATCATCGGAAAGGACCCCGAACATGCCGATTTTGTTTTCCAAGATGTCACGATTTCTGTCCAACATGCTAAAATTACGAGCGAAGGAGAGGAACGCATCACTATCGAGGATTTGAAAAGTACCAACCATGTCTTTGTCAATGGATTTTCTATCCAAGAACCCACGCTGCTACATTCACAAGATCTGATTTCTTTAGGTACCACGTCAATCTTAATCGTCGACCGAAAGCACACGAGACAAACTGTAGTCACCCCCTCCGTCTCGTTCAAAGATTCATCTGCAGAGAAAGTTCCCCTCACAGATCAATTATCTCAAGAACGAACCGAAGAAAAGCCCCCCTCAGCCCACCTTCCCCCCTCCTCCCGGGCAAAGGTATTCAGAAAGCATTGGAAACAGGTGGTCATTCCTACCCATCATCTTCTTATTGCCTCAATATTTTTTCTACTTCTCTGCGTCACATTGGGTGGACTGTTGAATTTGTTTAGAAGCGACCAAGTGATAGTCGCTCATGAGGAGGATGAACGTCGTCAAATTGGTCAGGTTCTTCACTCTTTTCCGAAAGTTGAACATCTGTTCAATCGAGCTAATGGCAAGTTATTTCTTTTAGGACATCTATTCACAGAAGTAGACCATCAGGAGCTATTGCATCTACTCTGGGAACTTCCCTGCATCAAGTCAATCACAGATAACATTACAATCGACGAGCTGGTCTGGGAAAATACCAACGCGCTCCTGATGCAGACTCCAGAGTGGCGAGGAGTCCATTTGACCTCCACGACCCCCGGTCGCTTCTCCCTAAGAGGGTATGTCCAAACATTGCAGGATTCCGCCCAACTATCCGAGTATATCCACCGCCACTTTTCCTATTTAGATCAGTTGAAACAGGAGGTTATCGTTGAAGAAACCCTAACTCTACAAATCCACAACCTTTTACTTCAAAATCAGTTCCCAGAAGTCACCTTCAAATCAATAAGGGGAGAACTGATTTTAACCGGCCATATTCCTACACATCGAGAAAGTATTTGGCAAAAAACCCTGACAGAGTTAAAAGGAGTCAGGGGCGTTTGTGCGGTCAAGGATCTTGTGGTAGCGATCCAACAGGGAGATGGAATGGTTGATCTTTCCACACAATATCAGATTACTGGATTCTCAAAACAAGGAAAAATGGGCCGATATGTGGTCATTAATGGGAAGATTCTCACAGAGAACGATGCGTTGGACGGGATGGTGATCACAGAGATCAGCGATCAATCGATCTTTCTACAAAAGGGTGGGGTTAAATATAGAGTTGATTATAAATGAGAAATCCATCAGTGTTAAAGATGTTTAATGTGACGGTGGAGGTAGTCGCTCGAGTTGGGGGGTATTCTGTCCCATACGTGATTCATAATCTGACTTGTACTGCTACGCCGCAAGTGACAGTAATGAATTTCTCCAATGAACATTTATCGTGGAGGTTAGGAAAACCATGTTTGGATTAGAGGAGCAAGACAAAAAGAAAAAAGCTCCGCAGTTTCGTTTTGATTTGGAGCATGAACTTCAGCAGGATGAACAAAAAAAGAAAGAAACCTTGGATCATGTCGAGAATAAGATTCAACTTCTAAAGAGTGAGCTTCGAGAAGGGTTGGCGGTAGAAAATCGTGATCAGTGTGGGGTGCTGTTACAAGGGTATGCTTCACTGAAAACAGTCATCGTGCGAAGCACCAAAGAAAAAATCGATCAACCTAAAAATTAAAAAAGAGGGAGGACATCCATATGCCTACACCAAATAAGCATGATATCGCGCTTGTCTTTGCTTATGTAATCGAGAAATATGAAAAATTGCAAAAAGCGGTTGTAGAAAAAGTACGAAGCGTCGCCAGCCGTTTGAGCGCAGCCACCCCCGGAAGGTTTCTTTTGTTGCAGTTCGCCATGGCTCAGGTCACTCAGGTAGGAGATTCTATCTCAAACCTCATTGCTCAGGTTAATTCCATGATCAATAGCTCGGTGCGAAACCAGAAAACCAGTTAATTGGCGGTTTAATTGGCGGTGGTTCACGTCCCCTTCTCATTTTTGTGCGCAAAGAAAGTGGGGATTCTTTTGTCTTTTGTTTGCTTTATATGCGATAGTTTGGCATACAGCAAATAGACCTGGGGTTCAGGCAGAGGGAGACATGCGAAGGCGGTGAATGATGGAAGATATGCAGAAGTATGACGAGGATTTTTTTTTGTTTTTAGAAGCAGGGTTTATTGCAATCAATCAAGCAGATGAAGATTCCTGCGTAAAATTGTTTAAAACTTGTGAATTACTCAGGCCAAACAACCTGCTTCATAAGGTGGGTATAGGGTACCTTCACCTGCACAAGTTAGAGGTGAAGGAGGCAATATCTCACTTTCAGGAAGTTTTGGATGAAGAGCCCGATAATGATATGGCGATGACCCTCCTCGGGGTAGCAAAAACCTTAACACCAGATCAGGTAGCTGCAGGAGAGCGACTCTTGACTCAGTCCGTTCAAGAGTCTAACGATCCCTACGTGAAAAATGCAGCGAACACCGCTCTCGATTTTGTGGATCGATTCATCAAAAAGTATCCTGGGCCCGCTGAAGTTAAGCCTAAACCACCGTCGTAAGAGATCTGCCATAGTAGCTTTCTGAGAGCAAAGGAAAGGAACCGATGTGGGAGACTTTTTTTGGAAAATTGCTCTTGGTTGGAGGCTGTCAGAAAAAGTTTCAAGAGATTCTTCCTTACCGTGGGAAAATCGGAGAAAAACATGGTAAGGTTAATATGAAAGAATGGTAGGAGAAGTCACGGAGAATTATGGGAGAAGATGATCTATCAAAAGGTCCAGCAGGGGTGGAGCCTACTAGACCAGAAACGGAGTCTACTCAGTCTAAGTTAGACCCCTCCGGGCTTGCTGGGCCAGCAGAGCCTCAAGTTGACAAGCCCTTTTCTGAATATATGAAGTCCTCTTCTCCACAACCAGAAGCCCGGGAGGAGCCCACCTCTCCCTTCGACCTCATGGGGGGTCAGGGAAAATCTTCCGTCCCTCCCTCTTCAGAAACCGTCTTGTCCCAAATAAAAGATGCTTCTGCACAATTGGAGGAAGTCAAAGGTCAATTGGAAGGCATCAAACCTAATTTTAGACCCCAGCAAAGACACCTGCTCGATCAAAGGTTAAAAAACCTAATCTTCCATATCAAATCTGCTGCAAGAAAACTACAAGCCACTCTCGTCCCTTCCCGCGAAGGGACTCGCAGGGCATCTCCTGTACGACAATTTCTCGGTTTAATCACAGATGGATTACAACAGCTAAAACATGTAGAACAGCAAATAGGCTCTATGCAAAGTGATGGTCGCCCACTCTCCCCAACTACACTATTGCTACTGCAAGTCAAACTCGCTAAGGCACAACAAGAGATTGAATATTTCTCCGTACTGTTTAGTAAAGGCATAGAGTCGATCAAACAGATGTCCAACATTCAGATCTAAGCCTCTGTTCAAAGTGGAATAGCTAAGTTCTCATGAAACATTCTTCTTACTTTGATCAACTCATGCACCATATGAAAGATGTACAGTTAACAGAGGTACATGGGCGCATTACAGAGATCGTAGGAATGTTGATCAAGGCGATCGTTCCCAACGTAAAAATTGGGGAAATTTGTTTGATCAAACGGGAAGGAGAACCTCTCGTCTCGGAGGTCGTCGGCTTTACTAAAGAGGAGGTTTTTCTCTCTCCATTGGGTGAAATGCATGGCATCGGACCTTCTTCAGAGGTCGTTCCCACAAATCTTCCGTTGCATATTGAAGTTGGAGATGGACTCTGTGGAAGGGTCCTAGACGGACTTGGACAACCCCTTGATGAAGAACAAAAGGGACCATTAATTCTAACAGAAACGTTTCCTGTCGTCAACGCGCCACCCGATCCTCTAAAAAGACAAAGAATCGCCACTCCCCTTTCCGTAGGGGTACGCGCCATCGATGGTGTCTTGACCTGTGGTCAAGGACAGCGCATCGGGATTTTTGCTGCAGCAGGGGTTGGTAAATCCACCCTGCTGGGAATGATTGCCCGTTATGCACAGGCAGACATTAATGTCATCTCATTAATCGGGGAAAGGGGGAGAGAGGTCAGAGAATTTATCGAAAATGATTTAGGAGAAGAAGGATTAAGACGTTCGGTCATCATCGTCTCCACCTCTAATCAAGCAGCGCAATTACGCTTAAATGCGGCTTATGTAGGCACCGCCATCGCCGAGTATTTCAGGGCAAAGAAAAAAAGAGTGATCTTGATGATGGACTCAGTCACTCGCTTTGCCCGCGCATTAAGGGAGATTGGGTTAGCCGCGGGAGAGCCTCCTGCGCGCGCGGGATATACCCCCTCAGTTTTTGCAACTTTACCACGTCTGTTAGAGAGGTCGGGCAATTCAGATAAGGGGTCCATCACCGCTTTCTATACGATTTTGGTCGCCGGTGACGATATCAATGAACCTGTCTCTGACGAAACTCGCTCCATTCTCGATGGACATATCATCCTTTCTCCAGACTTAGCCAAACAATATCACTACCCGGCTATCGATATCCTTTCTTCCATCAGCCGTTTGCTGAAATCAATCACTACAGAAGAACATCAAAAGTATATCAGCATGATATACAACGTCTTATCCCATTATAAGAAAAATGAGTTGCTGATTCGTATCGGAGAGTACAAAAGCGGGTCCAACAAAGAGGCTGATTTTGCTATCAAGTATATAGATAAAGTCAATCGATTTTTACAACAGGCGGTCACCGAAAAATCTTCTTTTGAAGAAACTCTGTCCCAATTAAAATTGCTCTTTAGATGAAATCTAGCTATCCTTTAAAGCAACTTGTTGAAATCAAAAACCGGAGATTGGAGGAGGCTGAACAAGGGCTTAAAAAAGCTAAAGAAGAGACTAGAAGAGAAACAGAGAAACAAAGAGAATTGGAGAAAGAGAGACAACAAACTGCGCAACATCGAGAAGACAAATTAAAACAGATGAGGGAAACGATAGACCAGGGAACCACCAGCGATCAAATTAAAATTATGAAAACCTACTTGAAAATTGTGGATGAAGAGCTCACTCAGAAACAAAATAAGGTGGAGAAACAAAAGAAGCATGTAGATGCTGCAAAGACAAAAGAAAAGGCTGCCCTCCAAAATTTTTTTAAAAAACAGCATGATGTAGAAAAATTACACATGCATCACAAAGAATGGAAAAGGGAAGAAGAACAGGAAGAAATGCGTACAGAGGAGAGAGAAGCGGATGATATCAGCACCTCCTCCCATTGCCGCAAGAAGGGGAAAATGGTAACAAGAACCAAAGCAAGGAAGGTGGGGGGAAGAGGGTCCTCATGATAAAACATTTGTCCCCCTTCTCAATCACTTCCCCGAAGGTTTATCATGCCAGATAGTATACTCCCCTCTTTCCCCCTCCGCCCTCGGCGGGAAGAGGAAGACAAGGAACAGAAGGTCGATCAAGAAAGATTTAAAAAATTGTTAAAGGTAGAAGGTACGGATGAGGCTCCTAAAAAGAGAAAACGCAAGAGAAAAGGAGAAGAAATAGAGGAAGAGGCAATAAAAAAACCCTCAGATCCTCCTCCTCCTTCTCCAGGCTTTGCGGGCTTGATGGAAAGTCATCATAAAGAGACAATTTTAGACAAGCAGTCTGGGGGTGTCCGGTACCGCAAGGAGACAGAAAATGAGCCTGCCCTCCCTCTTCCCCCTTCTATTTATGCGGTTCCGGGTTCCCACACACTCCCCCCGACCACTCCTAAATGGGAGAGTGTTTCTCCCATATCTCCCCCTGAAGAACCCAAGACTTCCCCCTCTACGTCCCTCTCTAACCAGAGCCTTCCTCCTCCCTCTACGTCCCTCTTTAGTCAGGACCCTTCTCCTCCCTCTACGTCCCTCTTTAGTCAGAGCCCTCCTCCTCCCTCTACACTTTCATTCTCCTTCAACCAAAACCCCTCTTTACAACCTCCTTCTCCCCCACCAACAGATCATCGAAACGTCATCTCTCAACCGAGAGGAGCAGCTCCTCACATCTCACAATTTGAAGAGTCCGATGTATCAGCCGAAAAGGTCGAAAGTAGGGTAGATGATCAATCCAAGACCAAACGATTCTCCAAGAAAAAGTTGAACCTTTCCAAGAAAAAGGGCCACGGTCTTACCCTTCTCTTCCGAAAGGCATGCGCGCGCCTAAAAAAGAAAGATAAAATCCCCTCTGCTGAGACAACAAGTCCTCTAGAGTTCCCACTCAGTGCTCTCCAAAGGGAGGAGGCCCTTCCTATCCCCCTTCCAGAGAAAGAATCTCCTCCTTCAATGCTGGTAAAGAAAAAGGCTCAATTTTTCCATTTTTTCTCTCCACAAGAGCAAAGGTCGATCAAAAAAGAGGCTCAAACAACCAAGAAAACAGGCCCCTCGCCGGCTCATCGAGAAGATTTTCTCGAAGCAACCCGGGGGAACAGCGCAATTCCTCTTCCTTCCGTAGCGGAGCCCTTTACAGCTCTGGTAGCACCCTGCCAAGCGGCCAATCCCATCCTTTTCCCCCCTGAGGTTCTCGAGATCTTAGAACAATTTATGGCAATGATTACAATGAGGGAAGATTCGATGAAAAGTTCTATTGTGATCACAATCACAACACCTCATTCGATTTTTTATGGATCACAATTGGTGTTGGATCGATTCACCACCTCCCCTAATGCTCTTAACCTCAAACTCCTTTCCAATCAACCCGAAGCAATTGCCCTCTTCGAATCACATCTGTCCAGTCTGTCCCAATCACTATCTCAAAGCTGTCCCCACCTCGACATCAATATCTTGAAACCTTCTTTTCACACGCGCACTGCTTCTACACAGAAGAGAAAAGCTCGCGTCCATCGAAAAGAGCTACAGGATGATGATCATCAAGAAGAATAAGGGCAAAAGCAAAAGGAGAAGTGCTCCTCCTTCATCTTCTTTTTCCTTTAACCATTTGAGGATTAGGAAAATAGTTGGAGAGACTTCACTTTAGAGAGCATATCCGTGACACAATGAGGTTGAGAGAGATAAACCAATCCCTTCTCGATTGTTTGGCATACCATGTTATGCATTTCTCGATCACATTCTCCCACTCTCTTTATCCCAACCTCTTTTATTGTTTTTCCCACAATGTTGTTCCCTAACCTAAGGAGGGGGGACGTCCTTTCACGGAAGGAATCCAAAAGTTTTTCAGCCATCCCTGGTTTCATCCTTTCCCTCCATTCGATCAATCCCGAACGTTGAAATAGATGTTCAAGATCGTTCACCAATGTACAAAGCATGCTTTCACTCGCTTGAGGATCTAAGCTCTTTTCGATCATATCATTCAGAGAAACTAATAGGGGGGTCACCCTCATCTGTAGTTCGCTTCCTTGCCAGTCTTCCCTTTGAGCTAAATCTATGAGCTGTTTTTGGATAGATTGGACAAGAGTGAAAAGCTCTGACCTCAACATCACCACTATATCTTCACCCAATGTTGCCCGTGCCTCAAAACACCTCTCATCATCTATTGTTACTCCAAACCTCTCGATGATATTGAGAGAACAATCCAAAACTCCTTCTCTTTGAGTGAGTTGAGAGAACAAGTAATCGACCAATTTTCTCTGAGTAGTTGTAGGATTAGACAAATTGTGTGCCGCATTATACACCGCTTGATTAAGGGTGTGTTGAATCGCTTCTTCCAGTCTGTTTCCAAAAATTCGTTTTGCCCTAGCAGCTTTCATCTCTCCAACACCTGGTTCAGCATTTCTGCCATCGTCCAAAGTAACCCCTCCCCCAATCATCGTTCCATCCATTCCTGTTCGTGCATTTCGTGCATACAGATTGGCTTCTCTCATTAGAGATAACAGGATCCAATTCAGACAACCCCTCTGATTGTGCAAGGCGATATAGAAATAGGGAAATATACTACGACATAAGCGATTAATCATCGCTTCTCGAACGAGCTGCCTGTCTATCCCCATCATCGAATGATAGAATGTTGTAACAAAATCCTCGAAAGAATTAGAGTAGGAGCTTGGAAGCGATTCTGGCACAAGATAAAGTAAGGGCCATGCTTCTGCGTTTGTCATCCTCTCGGTAAGATCAGATAAAGTGTTATAAAGTTTAAATTGTATAGAGGGATCCCGAACAATATCTCTTACTTGAGCGTTCGCGATGTCGCCCATTTTCTTGTCCAAACCTAAGAAAACCACCCCCTTTTTGAGAAAAAAAGAGAAAAGGTAGAGCTCTTGAATCAAGACCCATTGAGAGATACCAAGGATCACGTTGATTGTCTTCGCGACCCCTTGTCTAATCCCTTTGAGGGAAGATGGACGATTGGACCATTCCTCTACCGATCTTTGTGTTTCAGATATCTCCTGAGGGAGCAACTGCTCTGTGGCTTCGTCTACAATCCAAAGAAAAGTTTGCTGCCAAAACTCCCTCTCCCCTTCCTCTATTCTCACTTGATCCTGGATTATCCACTGCCTGGCCTTTTGTAACAGATCTATCACAGACTGGTCCAATTTCTTTTGATCTGACGCACGCGCACATAGCTGACCTAAAATCTTTTTTGAATATCCCCTTGCGATGCGGTGAGCCAAAGGAATCCCTACATGGTTAATCAATGCGTGTAAGGCCCATCTTTGATACCCCCGTTGAAAATATTGGTCTACCCATCGGTTGATGCCCTCCGAAAAAGAATCGATATTTCCTCGCACAAGAATTTCCCTTTCTTTTTCTAAAGCTTCCTCATAGGAGGAATAGCGTAACCCTTCCCTCTCACTCATCTGATCCAATTTCATATGTCCATAGAGAGCCCCTAAGGCCTCCTCTTGTTTTTTTTGTGTGATGCGGAAAAGACAATCTGTTAACCCATTCCAAAAATCAGGTTCTTCCTCTCCCGCTCTATTGAAAGAATGCTGTTCGGACAATTTACCATACATCCACTCCACAAGATGATGCAGACCTCTCTCACGATTTTGGATTATACAGAGTCCCAAGCGATGAAGTTCCTCTTCCTCAGAAGGGAAGCGTTCTAGAAGAAGGGGATACGCTTGTTTCATCCACCACAGAGTAGACCTCTTTTGATCATTCTCTGATAGATGACTTCTCCCTGTTTTCTGAGGTAAAAAATCTTTTGTAGTCCAGACCAACTGTTGGGCTAATTGGAACAGGGAACTAGCGGGGGCAGAGAGGGCCTCCCGCAGGTGACGACCAACCTCACTCTCCACTGCAGTTGGGGAAAGCACTCTCTCTTCTGTTTTTGCCAATTTGAGGAGGTAGCTTATACTTTCTATAGCCTCTGTTGGCGCTGCTTCCCGAATCAACCTCCTAATCCATAAAGGGTATGGTCCATTCTGCGATTCTAAAAAAGGAAGAAGGGCAATCAATCGATCATGCCAATTGTAGACAAGGACGACAGAAGGATTGCGTTCTCTCTGGACCTCTCTCAACAAAGAAAATATATTATTTTCGATCGATTCAAGACCCGCCCCAGAATGATCGGAAACCGGCAAAACTGCTTGTGGAGCCGATGCAGTGCATGTTGTGAATAATTCTCTACAGAATGATTGAATTTGCATTTTTCCCCCCATAATTTTTCCTCCATTCTAACATAATGAATTAAATTTAGTACATAATTAAAGATGTTTTTTATCAGAAATAATTGTATGTCAGTTTATAAACAGATAGAATGAATTATGGATTCGTTATAAAATAACAGTTTTTGGATCAAAAACATATACAAACACACGAAGATCTATTCATCGTTTCGGAAATTTGTTGTGCTTATCCAAACTGGGGAATCGATTCCAATCTCAAACGAGCCTCAATCTTAATCCTTGTTACATCACTCACTTAAACAAATCTGAATCGTTTCTTTAAAAGAATTGCATTCTTGCTCTATTTTAAATCTTTTCTAAAATATTCATTGGTTAAATTTCTTTTGAAAGGATCGAAGCGGATGGTTTCTTTGTGCTTGAATGCATGATTTCATCTTTTATCGGTTTGCTTTTCAAAAATTGCCGATCTTTCTAGGAATCACACGCTTTGTCAGCGATCAACCTCCCCATTTCAATACTTTTCATCATCTCCGGCAACCCGGAACTCTCTCCTCGACTTATTAGAGTTACATGCGCTTTCGAGACAAACTGTACGCGTTCACGAGAGTAGCGGAATAAACCCATAAACCGATACCCCTCCTTCTTTATAACCAACAAACCACCATTTAGACCTTTCATTTTTCACTTTCTTGAAAAACGTGTTTCTCCGAAAAATTTCTGAACAGGAGGGAGACACTGCGGAGCACGACCCATGCCGCCTCCAAAAATATACCTAACTTGAAACCGTTGCACAACCTTTGATCGTTTGGTTTTATTTTCGCTCACTCGCACCTAAAAGAAAAAATGACACCTCGTACCTCCTTGCTTTCGGTTCTCCGTGTGTCTGAAAAGATTTTATCAGCTCTCCACCTTCATAAGGAAGAGGTTATGCAACGATCTTAAAGCAGGAGGGGGAATGAACGAGGAAACCCAATATTAGGGCTAGGCTAGGGCTTGCTTCAATTGTAGCCTTGTTAAAATCTTGATAAAATGTTACGCTGGGGCCAAGAGCAGTGAAGAAGCAAAAATGACAAACGGTTCCGAAAAGTGGGTTTTTGTGCCCACACCTTCAAATTTTCGAGTGTAGATCAAGACCGTTGCACAACCTCTGATTGACCAACTTAATGTGAACAATCATGGGGATTCAAGTGAAGGGTCCAAAATTTAAAGCCTAAGTAAGTTTTTCATTATAAATTGCTTACATATATTTTCTTCTTTGCAATTTTCGTT
>Ga0209562_1000092_pt1 | contig 45565 bp, 34 predicted proteins | sample WorMetvacBELIZE2_FD_187399 | JGI IMG/M metagenome (GOLD analysis project Ga0209562, IMG submission 187399) | Marine gutless worms symbiont microbial communities from Max Planck institute for Marine Microbiology, Germany - Olavius vacuus BELIZE.2... | ecosystem: Host-associated > Annelida >... | reverse complement strand
TAGTACCTTCAAAGATGCACACAATCTTTCAAAATTCACAATACGTAGCAACTTTCGATAAGGGTGATCTTTACACACTAAATCATCAATGGGTGTCTCAAACATATCTTGCTCCTGTTTTCGTATGGATTTGAACATAGTCTTTGTACTCAATTGCTTATGAACGAATTATACCTCTCAAATCCTTTTATTTTAAGTTAGTCTTGAAAAATTTTGTCGACATCTCCCATTTCTCAACAGGCCCTCTATGTGTATGGAAAATTTTACAGGCCATTACCTTCAAAGGAAGGTTATGCAACGATCTTATAATAGAAATTATTTTTCATTTGCTTTTTTTGTCTGTTGATATAACAATGCGTAGCGAGGTTTAAAATCTTGGGCCAAACACAATGGCTGCTTCTGTCCATTGTTTTGGCTATTATGAAACATAATGAGACTAGGAGTTAGTGATGAATTTCTTAAAAGAAGATAGCTGTGCAGGGGCACAATCTTTGGGAGAAATCAAAGATATTATCGAGAGAGCCATACGTAAGGTAGGCGGCGAGAAAGAGAAGGATTTGTGCAAATATATCCCGGGCAGTGCTGGTGGTTATATTCACCATTTCACGTTGAAAAAAATTAAGGATAAATGCCCTGAAGAATTGATGTGCTTGATTGACACTTTTATTCTAAAGCCTGATCGTCCAGAGGCTGTTCCTCCAAAGCGAAGAATGCCCCGCGGTCTAAGAAAAAAGAAAGGCAACTGGCCTTTTACTAAATTGCAAGTTGAGCGTTTGCTTCATTTTGCTACTCAGGCTGGGGATCAGGAGATGATTTCCATTTTGAGTCCTGGAAAATCTTTGTCACAGTGTAAAAAAGAGTTGATGCAATCCATTCGTCGTGGAGAGGTCAATTTCGATCTGTGGCATAGCTACGTGGATACTGTGAATGGACAAAATGCAAGTAGTGAAGCTTCTTCAGGAGTTTGATAGCCCAGGATAGGCGGGGACCCATCTTTTTTTCAATGTTTTTCCCTTCGATTAGAGGGGGGGATTTGAAAACCATGCGCTTTGTATCAGGGGTAGTCGGGCCCTTGGCGCATGGTATGTTTACCTTTCCTCGGGAAAGGTAGTTTTGGTTTCCGTTTCATAGCACTTGCAGCCATTCTCAGCAGGGAGAGGTTTGCGCTTCGTCAAAATATTCTTCTGTCAGAATTTTTTTGAAAATGGTTCATTATAATTCGAGAAAGGTGGCTGACCATTCGAACTTAAAGGGCAAACAGAGATCATATGAGCTTGTCGAGAAAATGGACAAAAACTTTCAGAACCATTTTGAGATAAACTGAGTATAAAAAGAATGCCATTCAGACTTCTCGTTGGAAATGCGTACGGACCATTTACGCCGAACAATTTTCTCAGTATTCTCCGTACCTAAAGACCGTTGTTGCATAACTGTCCCTTAGAGTTTTTCGTTGATCACCAAGCCATGTGGCACAACGAAAATAGAAAAGAGGAAAATATATATAAGCAATTATAGAAAAACTTACTTAGACTGTCAATTTTTGAACCCTTCGCTTGAATTCCCATGATTTTTCACATTAAGTTGGTCAATCAGGGGTTATACAACGGTCTTACCTATGGGATATTTTGTGCACAAGAGCCATTCATGAAAAGGTGAAATGGCTTGGAAAATGTTTGAACAAGCCGGGCTTGACCATGGAACCTGTAGTGACGCAGAGTGAGGTCCTTGTCAAAACGAAGCTAACACTCTCACCACATGTCAGATGCTGATCATCAACTCACAGATTTTAACAGTAGAGAAAATGTGATCCTTCCATTTATAAGACCCACTCGTATGAGCATTTAATTTTTCAAGGGATTTTGACAAGGCGTACCAAAACAGGTTAAAAGCTCGTGAGCGAGCGGACATAAAAGCTGGCAAACGAGCGAGCTTGATGAAAATTGCAACCCTTTCATTTACAAATGTTCTCATTATTTGCTAGCAGTTGTGCCCGTTGTCTAGCAAATCTCTCTGGCGGCAATCCGCCCAATGACTCATGAGGACTGTCTTCGTTATAGGATTTTAACCGGTTGTGGGTTATCTTCTACATTTCACACAAACTAAAAACAAATTCATATCCAATACATCTTTTGCGATACGGTCCATTAAACCTTTCAATCAAAGCATTTTGAGAGAGTCTACCAGGCTGTATGTAATGAACAAGCACTTGATGTTGTGCAGCCCACCCCTTAATTTCTACTAAAATACATTCTGATTCATTATCTACTCTGACTACATCTGAAGAACTTCCTCGTTCCAGAGCAACCCGGTCTAATAGTCAAGTGACCTGTTCCGTAGGCAAAGAATAGTTTGGTTTGATTAATAGTCCTTCTCTATATATAATCATATATTACATTAAATGTTTTAAACCTCCTGCCATTACGCAAAACATCTGACATGAAGTCAACCAATCAACAAACGTTTGGGTTGATCGGTTGGGCAAGAGGCTTAGCTTGCCTTAGTGGCGCCCTTTTCTTCGGTTTGATGTGAATGTTTAGTTTCAATTTACAATAAACTCGATTTTAACTTTTTGCATCGTCTTATCAAAGCCCCAACATATATGTATATGCAGTTCTGCAAGCGACGTCAGAACATCTCAAGATCATCAGCTTTTTTGATTTGTAGTACAACATAGTTTTGCTAACAGATATTAATTTACAAGCACGACTAACACTAATGATATAGTATTGTTACGGGTCAGAAATTAATTGTCGTCTGTTAATCCTGAGAACTTTTTTAATCAGTTCTTTTAAAGACTAACTTCCTAAAAAGTACGCAACAACAATGTCAAGCGCCTTAAAAAATTTTTTCGATGACAAGGGAATTTCAGCTTGGACCCACTTTTGGCCTATACGCAAATGAAAAACACGAGATAATCGCATTAACAAATCTTTGGGAGATAGAATGCTTGACTTTCTTTTGGCCCTAATGAGACTCAACAATTTGTAATATAGCATTGTTTCCAGACGATTTATAAACACGGAGCCTACAAAAGCAGCGTCTGTTTGCATATAAGACCGGTCCGCTTGAAGAAGATTTTTGTACATATCAAATACGGTCTCTACTTCCGTTCTAGATTTATATTTTTCATATATTTCTTGCACACAAACATGAGAAATGCTTTCGGATTCATAATATTTCATATGATAAATCATTGACATTGCTGCAAAAGCAAACTGTTTATTTCTAAAACCTTGCATTGTATAATCATTGTTTGGGTCCCCTACTCAACGCAAGTAGCAATCCTCTTCTTTTGTGCGTAAACAGGGATCATAAAAAACAATGACATTTCTTTTCTTTTTTTATTCCACTTAGATGAAATGCGATAAAGATAAAATCTTCCTCTAATATTTCTTAGTTCAGCCCCCTTTCTTTTTCGGCCAAGCCGCTATTCTTTTGGTTTCGATCAGTAAATAGCACTAACCGAGCCTCAATCCTTGTCACCCTTGTCAAATTTTCTAAAGGAAGGCGAAAAAAATTTTTTGTTACATACTGTGGTTCTTTGGTTAGGAAGGTTAACTTTGAAGGGCTGCCCAGATGGTGAAGAAAAGGTCTGGTCAAGAAGGAGAGAGCGTTTGGAGAAAAGTCTTATCATCTCGAAGCAGGAATGTGCTCAGTGGAAAGAAAGAGCTATTCAGCTAGAAAAAGTAAATCAGGCCCTCAAAGAAAAACTTGGGACCAACAGCAGAAACAGTTCTAAACCTCCGTCACAAGATCCTTTTTGTAGGAGCCGGTCTTTCTAAACCCACAGGTTAGAAAGCCAGAGGTTTGGTCATCCTGTCCACATAAGGGCACTCTATTCCAAGGATGAGGTCACGTAAGAACGTAGATCTTTTTCCAAAAGGGTGTTCGGGCTGTCATAGCAAAATTTTAGAGGAATCTGTTACATCCGTTCAATTACATCAAATAGCAGATATAAGACCGTTGCATAACCTCTTATTGACCAACTTAATATGAAAAACCATGAGGATTCAAACGAAGGGACCAAAATTTACAGTCTAAGTAAGTTTTTCATTATAAATTGCTTATACATATTTTTCTTTTCTATTTTCGTTGTGCCACATGGCTCGGTGATCAACGATAAGCTCTAAAGGAAGTTATGCAACGGTCTTGATATAGCAGAAATTTTTCTAAACGTGACCCAATGTGGGAGCGGCACCGGATTGCACCTTTTTTCACATTGACCCCCCTCCTCGCTCTGCTGAGACTTATAAGCGCATTGTTTGGTCGTTTAGAGGAACCCTGACCAACAAAAGATCGATTAGCGTATACAGCACCCTGGCCGCAAACAGAGTTGTCTGGCTCATATTGATAAGGTCGCTCGCTAAAATGTAGCAAAGAGAAGAAGTCGATGCATTCCTTGGCAAAACGAGTCAAAAGGAATTAGAAGACTGTTGCATAACTTCTCTTAGAGTGCGTTGTTGGTATAACACAGCGGAAATAGAAAAAAAGGAAATATGTTCAACCCATTTGTAATGAACATCTTATGATGATTACAAATCTTGGATTTTTCACTCGAATTCTTGTGGTTATTCACATAAAGTTGATCAACCAGAGGTTATCAACGGTCTTATGTCAGAAAATCATGAGAAAACTTCCTTTCTAACCTCAACCCTTCTTAAGCCTTATTTTCATGAGGGAAAATCAAAGAGATAGCGTTTTAGGGAGATGCATGGCCCGACGGACTTCATCCAACGTCTCCGTAGCCGCTTGCAGAGCCACCTGACTTCCCTCCATCAGCATGAGATTTAGACTATATAGATCATTCTCATATTGCTGACGCCTTTGACGAATCGGTTCCAAGAATTCATGAATCACTTCTGAGAGATATTCCTTGACCACGCGATCTCCTAAACCTCCCCTTCGATAATGGGCCTTGAGTTCAGCAATCTTATCCAAATCTTCCCCAAAAGCATCGAGATAGCAAAACACGGGACTGCTTTCCACACATCCGGGATCTTCTATCCTCTGGTGGTTAGGATCAGAACACATTTTGAAGACTTTTTGCGTTACGGTGTCAGGATCATCGCACAAGTAGATGGCATTATACAAAGATTTCCCCATTTTCTCTTGACCATCTGTTCCGGGCAACCGAGAGATCTTGGGAATCATGGCCTCCACTTCACACAAGACATCGGTAGAGTAGGTCCGATTAAAAGCGCGCACGATCTCGTTGGTCTGCTCGATCATTGGCTTTTGATCTTTCCCCACGGGGATCAAGGTAGCTTTGAATGCGGTAATATCGGAGGCCTGAGCGACAGGATAGATCATGAATCCCGCTGGAACTCCTTCCCCAAAGGACTTTTGCATGATCTCTTGCTTGACAGTTGGGTTGTGTTTCAACCGATTCCATGTTACCAAATTCAGATAATGCATTGTCAATTCGGAAAGAGGCGGGATAAGTGACTGAATGAAAATCGTCGTATGGCCAGGATCAATGCCCACTGACAAATAATCCAAAGCCACCTGCATTACATGCTCACGGATTTCCTTTGGGTGCGATGCGTGATCTGTCAGAGCCTGCGTATCGGCAATCATGACGTATTGCACATGGCCAGCCTCTTGCAAGCTGACCCTCGAACAAAGGGAACCGACATAGTGTCCCAAATGCAATGGCCCTGTAGGCCGATCACCCGTTAAAACAATACCCTTTTTCTCTTTCATGATAGGGGAGGCTATCACCTTTCTTTATTTTTGTAAAATAAAAATGTACATGTTCACAGAACGGAAAGTTGGGAACAATGCGTGGGCCTGTTGAGAAATGGGAGATGTCGACAAAATTTTTCAACAGGCCCATGAGTGGTCTTAATAAATGAGAGGCTTACACCTCCCATCTCTTCGCTTTTAGCTTTCTATCTGTCTGGAAAAATTTTCAGACCATTACCTTACATAAGGGCCCTGTTGAAAAATGGAAAGGCAGTGATAAAAACCTTCGAAACTGGCCTAAAATAAAATGGCCGATCTACATCATAAATCACTGAAAATAAAAATAATGCAATTTAAAGCCTCCTGTTGAGGATTTAGTGCATATAGATCACTTGCATCGAAAAATGCCATTTTCTCAACAGGCCCATAAGGAAGGTAATGCAACAGTCTTAACTTTTATTTAGTCTATACGTCATAATCGCGTGATGATGTGTTTTCAGCGAAATAGTTGGCGTACCCTAAGCGGGATTTTTTTTGTGGCAGGGACGGCGATCGGGGCGGGTATGCTCGGTCTACCATTCGTTACCGCTCAACCCGGGTTTTTTCCAGGGGTTTTGGTCACCCTATCCGTATGGATTTTAATGTGTTGTACAGCGATTTTTTTACTAGAGGTCTCTCTGTGGTTTCCCAAAGGGGCAAATCTTGTATCGATCTCCACAAAGTTGTTAGGGAGAGGGGGAGGATGGTTCGTCGGCATGATGTTCATTTTTCTCTACTACTGTTTAATGGTCGCCTATTTTGCTGCGGGTTCGTCTCTTCTTTTTCAGGTAATTTTTCCGAAATTTCTCTCTTCCCCAATCTGGCAAAGTTGTCTTCTGTTTGGTCTGGTCTTTGGCTTCATTGTCTACGCGGGGCCAAAGTGGATCGATCGAGTTAACATCTTAACGAGTATTTTGATGATGGCTTGTTGGCTGTTGTTGACCGGACTGGGAATCAAATATCTTCGCCCAACGCGATTGATCGAAACAGAATGGAATCGTACTTTCGTCGCAATTCCTGTTTTTTTTAGTGCCTTTGGTTTTCACAACCTCATTCCCTCCCTAACCACTTACCTGCACAGAAATAGAAAGGTGTTATATCAAACGATCTTCTGGGGATCAGCCATTCCACTGGTTGTCTATATTCTCTGGCAAGGATTGGTAATAGGAACGCTCTCCAGATCAGAGCTTTTGCATGCGGTTCAACAACAAGTTCCGGTAGTCGACCTATTGCAAGCGATTACCAAAAATTCCTGTTTTTTAATTTTTGGACGCTTTTTCTCCCTATTCGCTATCGTGACCTCTACCCTGGGGGTTTCCCTGTCGATGGTGGATTTTTTAGGAGACAGTTTGCACTGCCTTAAACGCACGGGGTGGACTCGTCTGATGCTTTGCCTACTCACCTTTGTCCCCCCGGGAATCCTGGCGGTGATCTATCCAGGAATCTTTATTAAAGCTTTGAGCATAGCTGGGGGCTTCGGAGAGGCCTTCCTAAATGCCCTTCTGCCCATTCTGTTACTTTGCCTCGGAAAATATCGCTCACGCTATCCTCTTCAACGCCAATGGTTATACTCCCCGGCCGTGTTAGGCTTCTTTGCGCTTTTCGCTATTTTCACAATGATGTTGGAGGTTTATTTGTTGTAACTGCTGGATGTTGAAGGTCATCCCGAATCAAGCCGTGCGAGCTCAATGTCTTCTTGAGCGAAAGATGGTCAGGACGGTCCAATACTCCGCTCTTATGAAGCCAAGCATAGTACCCGGAAGGCACATCTTGAAATCGTCTACCCTTATATTTGCCAAAAGGCATGTAGCATAGCTCTTTCTCCTCCTTCATTAATCCAAGAATCATATCTAACGTCAAATCATCTACCAACTCATCAAATACCTGGGAGAGAACTATAACATCGTCCAAAGCTCGATGTGCTTGATTCTCTACGATTTGATAATACTGGCGCAAATATTGTAGAGAATGTTTGGGAAGATCGCTCCGGTATCTTTTTGCAAAGCGGTAAGAGTCGATATAAGACCAACTAGGAGCAGATAGGTGAAATCGTCGACACTCTTCTTCAAGAAAAAGTTTGTCAAACGCATCATTGTTGTGGGCGATTAAGACAACATCTCCAGAGCAAAATTCAAAAAAAGCAGGCCCCACTTTCTCGAAGGTATCCGATCCCCTTAACATCTCATCTGTGATATGATGAATAGCCGTTGCCGAGGCAGGAATCTCACACTCTGGATAAACAAAAGAACAAAAAGTCTGTTTCCTCTCCGCATCAAAAGCGGCGATTTCAACCACGCGATGCCTTTGTGGCTTCGTTCCCGTTGTCTCTACATCGTAAAAAATAGGGCGCCTCGGCATATTTTCCCTTATATAAAGTGAGCTATGAGGAAGTGTAGCAGCTCTATTGCCTCTTTGTCAAAATTGAATCGAAAGATCCCCTACTCCCTTCTGGCCCTGTTGAAAAATGGGAAGGCAGTGATAAAAACCTTCGAAACCGGCCTAAAATAAAATGGCCGATCTACATCATAAATCACTGAAAATAAAAATAATGTAATTTAAAACCTCCTGTTGACGATTTAGCGCATATAGACCACTTGCATCGAAAAATGCTATTTTCTCAACACTCCCCTTCTGCATCTTACCCGTCTTGACTAAGATCTACCTTCGCACCTGTCCTCTTTTAATTTTTAAGACGTTGTTGCACAAATCACTAAACAATCTGCATCCGAAAGAGTATAGAAAACCTTGTCCTCATTACAGAAACATCTATCCCTCTCCCCGGAATAACCATCTTGCCAAAATCTTTCCTCGGTTATGGAGAATCCCACCCAGGTTGTGGCAATGTCTGGTCCAACAGGTCATAAATATGTTACCCTAACTCCATGCGTGTACTGGGGATTGAAACGACTTGTGATGAAACGGCTATTGGCATTGTCGTCGACGGTGTGGATATTCTGGCTAATTGCATAGCATCACAAGCGACACTACATGCAAAATATGGAGGGGTCTTCCCAGAGATAGCATCTCGAGAACATGTCGACGCGATCCTTCCCACCCTTTCTTCTGCGATCTCTATTGCGTCCCTTCCGGCTGAATCTCTCGACCTCATTGCGGTCGCCCACGGCCCGGGATTAATCGGATCATTGCTGATGGGAGTGACTGCGGCAAAAGCTTTAAGCCTATCTTGGAATAAACCATTGATAGGGGTCAATCATGTCGAAGCTCACCTCTATAGTGCGATGATGGGTGCACACTCTTCTTTGAAGTTTCCAGCTCTTGGCGTGGTGCTATCCGGTGGTCATACCCTACTGATGAGGGTAGAAGGGGTGAATGAATATCGCATCATCGGAAAAACAGTAGATGATGCAATGGGGGAAACCTTCGATAAAGTCGCCCTACTACTTGACCTACCCTATCCGGGAGGTCCTCATGTCGAAATGTTGGCACGGGAAGGCGATCCCCAAAGATATCGCTTTCAGGCAGGAAAAATCAAAAGTTATCCTCTCTATTTTTCGTTTAGTGGATTAAAGTCCCAAATCTTACGCAAAGTGAAGGGAACTCATCAAACAGATCGTCACGCCCCCAGTGTAGTGAATGCAAAAGATAAGCAAGATATCGCTGCTAGTTTTCAACAGGTGATTTTCTCAGACCTACTTCACAAAGTGATGAAAGCGGCAAACACTTTTGATTGTCAGGCAGTTTACTTAGGTGGAGGAGTAACGAGCAACATGACTCTGAAAGCTCTGTTTGAGAAAGAGCTTCATCCCTTACCTCTCTACTGGCCTCCTCCCGCTTTGAGCCTCGATAATGGAGCAATGATTGCAGGACTAGGATACCATCTCTACCGACAAAAACCAGATTTATGCCGATCAATAGAGCCATTCGCTCAGTTTCGTCCTGCAAAACACCTATAATTAAAACCAAAGATAATGCCATGCGAGTTATGGTCGATGGTTCCTAGGAGAAACTTGGCCCTGAATTGTCTTCAGATCACTCCTCACGGGATCACATTTCCGCACAAAAATAAAAATAAAACATGCTAAATTGGCCCCATAAGGCTGCCCTCCGGAGGGGAGTCAAAATTTTCAAAAAAACATAGAATATCAGACACAAGCCAATCGAATAAAATCATCATGAAAAGAGAGTATGTGTTGGTAGTGAATTGCGGGAGTTCTTCCATTAAGTTTCAAATCATTCACCCACATTATGGACAAACGGTGTGCAAAGGAATCGTGGAAAATTTAGCCACCGCTCGATGCACACTCCGTTGGAATGGTGAAACTAAACAGCTTAACAGCTCTAATGATTGTTCAGTATTTGAAGAACTATTCTCTGCAATCCAACCTTGGGAGAAAGAACTGATTGCTGTCGGACATCGTGTCGTGCATGGGGGAGAACAGATCTTTTCAGCGACGATGATCGATGATCAAATCATTAAGGTGATTGAAACATGTTCTGCCTTTGCCCCTTTGCACAACCCATTAAATTTGAAAGGAATTTGCAAATTTCAACAACATTTTCCTCAGTTGCCTCAGGTCGCCGTGTTTGACACCGCTTTTCATCACAGTTTGCCCCCACATGCCTATCTCTACGGGATCCCCTATGTTTACTACCAGCGTTATCAGATTCGTCGATATGGATTTCATGGAATGAGCCATCGTTATGTCACTCAAAAGGCTTCAGCTGTTTTGAACACTCCTATCGAAACTTTAGGGTTGATCTCTGTCCATTTAGGAAATGGGTGTAGCGTGAGTGCGGTTTTGGGTGGAAAGAGCGTAGACACAAGCATGGGAATGACCCCCCTAGAAGGGCTGATGATGGGTCAACGATCGGGAGATGTTGACCCTGGAGCGTTAGCGTATTTGATGGAAAAGGAGAGGTTAACCCCAGAAGAAATACATCATATTTTGAATTGTGAGAGTGGGTTATTGGGAGTCTCCGGCTTAAACAAGGACATGCGCATCATAGAACAGGAGATTGATAAAGGAAATCAAAGAGCTAAAATCGCTTTCGACCTATTTTGTTATCGAGCTGCAAAGTCTATTGCCTCCTATTTTGTTCCTCTTCCAAAGGTGCATGGAATCATCTTTACTGGAGGAATTGGAGAGAATAGTTGTCGGGTGAGAGGCTCGATTATCCGTTGGTTACAAGGTTGTCACCTACTGCTCGATGAAGAGAGAAATACGAATCACGGCTTGGGAAGCTGTTATCTGATCTCTCCTGAAAACTACTCTCCTTCAGTCCTAGTCATCCCTACCAACGAGGAACTTAACATCGCCGAAGAAACCATAAAGATTATAGAAAGAGAAGTAAAATGAAACATATAATAATGTTGATACCCTTCGGTGTGAATGTTGGGTTGCATATGGTAGCATTAGGCCTGATGAGAGCATGCGAATATCAGGGACTAAGAGCCGTTTGCCTCAAACTAGTAGATTATACCCCCCGCCAAAGGGAAAAATTTGACACCGAACGAAACTTGAGCCAACTGGAAAATCCTTTGTCCATCCGTTTTGTAGAATATCTTCTAGGTCAGGGAGAAACAGACCGATTGATAGAATTTTTCGTGGCTTATGTTAATGTAAGGAAGGAACAGGCAGATATTTTTATTATTCCTGGTATCACATCCGCCCATGCCCACTCCTATGCGAACTCCCTCAATGCGGAAATTGCGCAAGCGCTCAATGCCGAGGGAATCTTAGTCCTAACTCCAGGAAATCAAACGATTGAAGAGCTGAGCGAGCCCATTGAAGTTTTTTTAAAAACTTATCAGAATATCTATCAATTTAAGATGGTAGGATCGATTTTCACCAAAGTAGGAGCCCCTATAGATCCACATGGACACATCCGTTTTGATCTGTTCGATCCCCCTCGAGTGGCACAACAACAGAGAGAAGCTTTACATTTTTTCTATCAACAGACTCAACTTCCCGTGTTGGGTTGCATTCCTTGGAATCGTTTGTTAATGGCTCCTCGCACAAAGGACGTCGCCGACTATTTAGGAGCAAAAGTCCTCTGTGCAAACAAATTTAAAGAACAGCGCATTCTGCACTTTGTGATGGCCGCCGCAACGATCGAGAACATGGTCCATGCCTTAGAGTCTGGCGTGATGGTGATCACCTCTGGTGACCGAGCGGACGTAGTGGTAGCCACATGTATGACAGCTTTAAACGGAGTCAACATTGCAGGAATTCTACTGACCGGAGGATTTTTTCCTGGAGAAGCCACTATGGCCTTCTGTCAAAAAGCGATCGACCAAGGGGTTTCTATTCTTTCAGTGCAGACAGATAGCTTACGCACCTCCATCTCCTTACAACGTCTTAGCCAACATATTCCCCCCGATGATGAATGGCGGTTAGAGGAAACAAAGGAACATGTAGCTCAACACATAAGTAAAGGATGGGTGGCCAAACTCTCCTCTAAATTTCCCGAAAAAAAAGAAAAAACGCCTTTTGCCTTCAGGTTTTCCCTCATTGAAAAAGCGCAATCTGACTATCAGCGCATCGTTCTGCCAGAGGGGGACGAGGATAGAGTCGTCAAAGCTGCCAACCGATGTGCTCAGAGAAAAGTAGCGCATTGCATACTTTTGGGAAATCCTGAGATGGTGAACCAATCAGCCAAAAATTGTGGGATTTCGCTATCTTCAGAAATTGAAATCATCGATCCTGATACAATCAAGGAACAATATGTCGCTCCTCTTGTCTCCCTTCGACAACACAAAGGGATGAACTTTAAGGATGCGTGCGAGTGGTTGGATGACCCCATTGTCCTGGGAACAATGATGCTGGCACAAGGGCACGTCGATGGATTAGTAGCTGGATCGAGGACCACTACCGCCCAAACGATTCGCCCAGCTTTTAAATTAATCGGAGTGAAAAGTGGCATCACAAAGGTTTCTTCCGTTTTTTTTATGTGTTTGTCCAATCAAGTGCTCATTTATGGCGATTGTGCAGTCAATCCTAATCCCTCTGTTGAGGAATTAGCGGATATTGCTATACAAAGTGCAGAATCCGCTCTTCTGTTTGGTATCAACCCAAAAATTGCGATGATTAGCTATAGAACGGGAACATCTGGGCAAAGGACAGATGTGATCAAAATCGAACAAGCGACTCAATTGGTCAAAAAAAGAAGACCAGACCTTTCCATCGACGGTCCTCTGCAATATGATACTGCATTTAGCCCCAATGTCGCCCGGGCCAAGGCTCCTCATAGTCTTGTTGCAGGACATGCAAATGTCTATATCTTCCCCGATTTGAACACTGCGAATACAACGTACAAGGCAGTACAAAGAAGCGCAAAAGTCCCCTCAATAGGGCCAATGCTACAAGGGTTGAAGAAGCCGGTAAATGACCTCTCTCGTGGGGCCTCTACCGGTGATATCTTCTACACGATCGCACTAACCGCTATCCAAGCTTCTGCGCAAAAAAAATGAGACTCTAACAACCTCTCCCATCGATCAACGTCTCGCCTCCTCCTCCCTAGTCAGCCGCTGATCCTTCCCTCTGGGACTGTTCCAACACATCAGTGGCACAGCGAAACCCATATGTGCTGTTAGCCGTCCCAGGGTTATTCCGATGACGGTGAGAACAACGCAAGTCCTCTTTCAAGCTCTTCCAACACCCTCCTCTTAACACACGATATACACCCTGAAATGGACCCTGAGGATCCTCGGGTTCCTGCTTGGAAGTGTCATAATAATCGAATACATACCAGTCCTGACACCATTCATAGACATTGCCCGCCATACCATACAGTTGATATCCGTTGGGGGGATAGCTGCGCACAGCTGTTGTATCTGCGCTAAAAAAGTTTGCCTGTGATTTCTCAATAGAAATACCAGTAGGATAGGCCTCATTCCCCCCCCCTTTTGCCGCAATCTCCCATTCAGCTTCTGTGGGCAAACGTTTACCCACCCATTTAGCATAAGCGATCGACCCGTCCCAAGTCACTCCTGTTACCGGATGGTCGTTATATCCAGGTTCTACCACAAAGCGACCTGATTTCTTCCTAATGCGAGATTCCCTCAAGCAAATCATATCTCGATCATTGCCATCCTTTTCTCCTCCCATGACCTCCAAAAAACGCAAAAACTGCTCATTGGTCACTGGGTGGATATCGATGGCAAAACTTTTCAAAGTCACCTCATGCTCAGGTTGTTCATCTCGAGCACCATGATGGCTACCTCGCTTAAACTTTCCTCCTGGAATCACCACCATGTCAGTATGTAATGGCTGTGCATTTTTTATACCCTTCTTTTGGGGAATATAACGAGAAACCTGACTGTCAACATGGAAAGCGGCCGCAGGATCGGGATCATACTCCGGACGGCGAATCTCTCGGGGCTTCAAAATCGGCTTAGCTCGAAAAGAGGAACTCGATTGCGAGTGGCGTATTGCCTGACTTAGCTGACTTAACATATTTGTTTCTACTCTAGAGGAATCTGAAGGTCTTGTAGCTTCTTCCCTCTCGCTTTGACTTTCCGCAGAAAGTGCGATCGTAAATGATGGCTCAGATCGATCTTCCTGGGAAAAGGACCGACTGCCAGACCCCCCCTCTCCCCAAGACTGAACCCCATCCCAGTTTTGCGAGGAAGAGGTTGCGACAGAAGATCCAACAACTTCCGTATAGAACTCCAGGAGATTAGTTGGCCTTTTCGAAGGATCTAATTGCATACAAGACAGGATCAAACGGTCCCAATCCGAACGCAAGTCCGAATACTTTTCGGAGGGCAGAGGAAAGATTCCCTCCGGGAACATGCGCATAAAAAGAAAGTAAGCTAACACTCCAAACGCATACACATCTGATTGAGGACCGATGGGACTTTTTCGATAGATCTTCTGTTCAGGAGCTAGAAAAGTGAAGGAGTGCAAAAAGGAGGCATGTAATCGAGGGATCTTGTCCGACAAATCGCCAACCAAATAGGAGCTTCCCAATTTTTCGGTCGAAACGGTCGGTGTTAAAGTGCGCGATAGTATGTGATACATACGAGTGAGAATGACCGCCTCGCCTACGATGGAGGAAAGACCAGTATCCGACAGATAAACACACACCCCTTGGGAGCCTTCTTCGATTAACACATTGCTCAGCTTCAACCCTCTGTGAGCCCCACATAACCCCCCTACCCTCTGCTGGTGAAGGTAAGACAACCCTTCAGCAACTTGTAACAGAAGATGCGTAATTTCCTTTTCTTCGAGCTCTTGTTTACGGCTACTAAGGTAGCGCATCAGATTTTTCGTTTCTCCAGCCTCATCTGCAATGGCATCTGTGACGAGAAAATAATACCCCTCTGCGAAGGAGACGTTATACGTTTTCACTAAGCGAGGATGTTCCAGCAAAGCTAAACCACCAATTTCTCTTTCAAATCTCTGTATAAAATTCCGATCTGTCGCCAATTCTTCTGGAAAAACCTTGACCACAAACAACTTCTTGACAAATCGATGCTTGGCCAAATATGCACTGCCCAAGGTCCCTTGCCCGATCTGTTTGATTAGTTCATAGTCCCCAAGCATTTTCTTATCCATGATCTCCTGCCCTGTCATATCTCCACATCATCCGCGTTTGAACATCGACATTAACAGCCACACCTTACCCTCTCTCTGCCTATATTGCAACTCTTCTTCGTGAGGATAAAGCTTGCGGGGCAGATCGATAGGAGGTCCCTACTCCTATGTCCCTTTTTAGCATCTACTATTTTGCGAGGAAAAATGTTCTTTTAGCATCATTATGTTATCTATTATCAACAACTTGAATACTATTCCCCCGAGTCCTTCCACTGTCTAGGAGATGATGTTAGAACCAAAGAATAGGAAGGTAGGCTGAGAAAATCTGGTTGTGGCTAAGGACCTCACGCGGTGGCCATATTCCTGTTTCCTCCTTTCTTCCATGATCTCTTCATAAAAGCCAGCTATTAGGAAGCGCACATACTCTCCTGAATGGTACTCAAGCTGCTTCACCTCGATATTCGTGCTTTCAAGTGATCTGGAACCTCTGTTGCTGCTTCAAGACCTGCGAATAAAATGAAGTCTAACCCGACGCGTAACGGAGGCTGCTCAAACAGTACGCGTTCACGGGGATAGCAAATCGATCTGAAATGTTCGGCTAAGCCGGTATTCTTTTTGTTTCAATCAGTAGATAGCACTAACCAAGCATTAATTTTCGTCATCATTGTCAAATTTCCTAAAGGAAGACAAAAAAAAGTTTTTACAGTACGCGTTCAGGGGGGTGCGTCGTACGAATCTGTCTCCAATTTAACTGTTCAGTTATAGGTTTGTTTTTTGAAAATCAACGTCTTACATTAATTCTTTTTGAGAAAACGTTGCAAAACTTTGTGCGTACTTCGCTTTTTCGACCTGCACAATAGTAAGCCAATAGTATGCGAAACATTATAAACAATTCTTCTTTGTGATGTTTGAATACGAAATTGATTACGATCCCACAAGAGAAGGTTTCTTTGAGAATGTCTTAATTTGTCACTGGAATTTTTAATGCAAAGACTTGGCTATTAGCCAGATATGAACCAAATTCGCAAAAGCTAAATGAGAAGCGATCAGATAAATTAGATATAGTCTCTACCCCCGTGAACGCGTACCAAAATTTCAGATAAGAGTATTGACAGCTAATAATGCACAGTGATAAAATAGATCTTTCTTAAAAATTGGAGGGTATTATTTATGTTAAGTGGTATTAGAGCAAGTGAAGCTTTTTGCAATTTTGCACCGTCAGAAACAGATCTTTTTGACATGTCGGAAGAAACAGGTCGTTCTGAACCGTTAGAAGCAGATCCTTTTGATTTTGAACCGTCAGAAACAGATTCTGACACGTCAGGATCAGAAGCATATCCTTTTGATTTTGAACTGTCAGAAACAGGTCGTTCTGAACCGTCAGAAACAGATTCTGACACGTCAGGATCAGAAGCATATCCTTTTGATTTTGAACTGTCAGAAACAGGTCGTTCTGAACCGTCAGAAACAGATTCTGACACATCAGGATCAGAAACAGATTCTGACACGTCAGGATCAGAAGCATATCCTTTTGATTTTGAACCGTCAGAAACAGGTCGTTCTGAACCGTTAGGAGCAGATCTTTTTGACATGTCGGAAGAAACAGGTCGTTCTGAACCGTTAGGAATAGGTCTTGTTGATTCTAAACCGTCAGAAACAGATTCTGACACGTTAGGATCAGAAGCATATCTTTTTGATTTTGAACCGTTAGGATCAGATCTTTTTGACATGTCGGAAGAAACAGGTCGTTCTGAACCGTTAGGAATAGGTCTTGTTGATTCTGAACCGTCAGAAACAGATCCTTTTGATTCTGAACCGTCAAAAAGAACAAAAAGAAATTGTTTTTACATGTTAGGAGATCATTTTGATTCTGAACCGTCAAAAAGAACAAAAATGAATTATCCTGAACCGTCAGAGCACGCATTCATAGGAACAAAGGAATAAATCAAGGATCTGTGTATGCTGTTCATGGGGGTAACAGAATAAACCGATACCCCCTCCTTCTTTATAGCCAGCAAACCACCACTAGGCCTTCCATTTTTCACTTTCTCGAAACCACATTCTTCCAAAAAATTCTGAAAAGAAGGGAGATACTGTAGAGCACGACTCATGCTGCCCCCCAAAGCACACCTAACTTAAATTACAAAACTAAAGGGGGAGACCTTATCTCGTATAAAGATTCAAAGAGCTTAGTTAGGAAGAGAAACACATTTTTCGACCTTTGTTGCAAAGTGACGGCTACGGTCATCAGCCTTTCGATCAGTCTAGCTTCCCAAGTCGATTAACTTTCTAAGGAAATTTTTCTGAGTATCATATTCTAAGTATCACACAGGAACGAAGAACCCTTTCAGCTAAGTTATTCGTAGGTTCGACTTCCCCTTCATAAAGAAAGGTTCACAGATGTGAAAAAACATTTGGTACCCCCCCTAAAATTAAGACTGCGAGTAAGTAGAATTTTCTGTTAATGTGTTTGCACAGGAGATCTACACATGAAGAAAAGCAAATTAAGTGAGGCACAAATAATCGGTATATTGAGTGAAGCTGCTACGGGTATTTTACCCAAAGATCTTTGTCGACGATATCAAATATCATTAGCTACATATTACAAGCTAAAAAACAAATATTCTGGAATGACGGTTTCTGATTTAAAAAGATTAAAGGAACTTGAGGCCGAAAATCGCAGATTAAAAACAATGTATGCGGATATTAGTTTAGACAATAAAATTTTAAAAGAACTGCTTGAAAAAAAGTTCCCAGGGCTAACAGACGACAATTAATTTCTGACCTGCAACAACGTCATACCGTTAGCGTTAGTCGTGCTTGTAAATTAATGTCTGTTAGCAAAACTATGGTGTACTACAAATCAAAAAATTAAACCGATGATCTTGAGATTTCTCCATTCCTGACGTCGCTTGCAGAACTGCATATACGTTGGGGCTTTGATAAAATGATGCAAAAAGTTAACTTAGAGAAGAAACCATGGAATCGCAAGCGTGTTTATCGAGTTTATTGTAAATTAAAACTAAACATTCGCATCAAGCCGAAGAAAAAGTTGCCACTAAGGCAAGCTAAGCCTCTTGTACAACCGATCAACCCAAACGTTTGTTGGTTGATTGACTTCATGTCAGATGTTTTACGTAATGGCAGGAGATTTAAAATATTTAATGTAATAGATGACTATAATAGAGAGGGGCTATTAATCAAACCAAATTATTCTTTGCCTACGAAATAGGGCCTACGAAACAGGTCACTCGACTATTAGACCGGGTTGCTCTGGAACGAGGAAGTTATCCAGATATAATCAAAGTAGACAATGGACCAGAATTTATTTCAGTAGAATTTAAGGGGTGGGCCGAACAACATCAAGTGCTTGTTCATTACATACAGCCTGGCAAGCCTTCTCAAAACACTTTTATTGAAAGGTTCAATAGAACGTATCGTGAAGATGTATTGGATATGAATTTATTTTTTAGTTTGTGTGAAGTGCAGGAGATAACTCAAGAATGGTTAAAATCCTATAACGAAGACAGGCCTCATGAATCATTGGGCGGATTGTCGCCAAAGAGGTTTGCTAGACAACGGGCACAACTGCTAGCAAGTAATGAAAATATTTGTAAATGAAAGGGTTGCAATTTTGTTATTTTCATCAAGCTCTTTCTTTCCACTGCATACACTCTTTTTCTAGCTGAGCGTATCCCTGTTCTAGCTGAGCGGCTCTTTCTTTCCACTGAGCACATTCCTGCTTCGAGATGATAAGACTTTTCTCCAAACAGAGAATTTTATTCTCCTTAGGCATTTGATGTATTCCGTTGCCCCTATGAACGCGTACTTTGACGGGTCAAGATAATCCTATTTCTGACGGCGCACGAGGATATCTATTTCTAACTGGTCAAAACGATGTATTTCTGACGGTGCACGAGGATCTATTTCTGACGGTGCACGAGGATTTGTTTCTGACTGTACACGAGGATCTACTTCTAACGGTGCATGAGGATCTATTTCCATAAAACGATGCATTTCTGACATATCAAGACAATGTATTTTTGACCTGTCAGGTTCTAACATTTCGGAACAATCTATTTCTGGCATATCAGAATAACCTCTTTTAAATGGTGCAAAACCACCACTCTCTTTGTAAAAAGCTTCTCTTCCAATATTGCTTAACATAAATAACGCCCTCCAATTTTTAAGACAGGCATATTCTATCACTATGTATTATTAGCTGTCAATACTCTTATCTGAAATTTTGGTACGCGTTCACGGGGGTAGCAAATAGATCCGAAATATTCAGCCAAGCCACCATTTTTTTGGTTACGACCGGTAAACCCCTAATTTCTTGAGTTGGTCACGTAACATTTTCATTGAACACAAAAAAAAGACCGTTGCATAACCTCTGATTGACCAACTTAATGTGAAAAACCATGGAAATTCAAGCAAAGGGCCCAAAATTTACAGCCCAAGTAAGCTTTTCATTATAAATTGCTTATATATATTTTCCTCTTTTCTATTTTCGTTGTGCTACATGGCTTGATGATCAACGACAAGTTCTAAGGGAAGTTATGCAACGGTCTTAAAAATGTTAGTAATAAAGGTCCCTATCGTAGCTTCTTTTAGAGTCATATCGCTGGTAACCGAATTGTGCAACATGGCACGAACGACAGGTTATGAAACGTTCGTTATCTCATTCGCATACAACGGATTAGCAAACCAATAGACTCTAAATTCTTCATCTGATAATTCGCGATTTTATCCAAACATACCTTCCTATCAAAGGTTGCATGATGGTCTGTGGAAAGAAAGAGTTGCTCAGCTAGAAAAAGAAAATCAGGCCCTCAAAGAAAAACTTGGGACCAATAGCAGAAACAGTTCCAAACCTCCGTCACAAGATCCTTTTCGTAGGAGCCGATCTCTAGACCTATAGGTAGAAAACCAGGGGGTCAGTTTGGCTATCCTGGCCACATAAGGGCACTCTATTCCGAGGATGAGGTCACTAAGAACGTAGATCTTTTTCCAGAGGAATGTTCGGGCTGTCATAGCAAAATTTTTGAAGAATCTGTGACAGCCGTTCAATTGCATCAGGTAGCAGATATCACAGAAATTTCTCTAAACGTGACCCAATATCGAACACACACGCTTAAATGTGTGCATTGTGGCAAAAAGGCGTGAGCTCAACTACCCGCGAAACATAGCTTTGGTCCCTCAGATCGGTCACGTCTGCAGGCTTTTTTAGCAGCACAATCAGTGGAAGGGTTTATCAGTAGAAGAAGGTCCTGCGCTTTGGCAGGCTATTTTGGGATCAAAGTGTCTCTAGGATCGACTTGTAATATTCTCAAAAGAGCGGCTGATCTTCTGAAGAGTTGAGCAAAAAAGATTCAAGAACATGTTTTGCAGTAGGAAAGAATCCACACGGATGAGACTAGCTGGAGAGTGGCAAAGAAAAAGGGCTATCTGTGGGAGGGAGCGACACCAGATTGCACCTTTTTTCACATTGATCCCTCTCGCTCTGTTTAGACTTATTAAACACATTTTTGGGTCGTTTAGAGGAACCATTAACCATAGATCGATATAGCGTGTACAGTCAGTATCTTGGCCGCAGACAGAGTTGTCTAGCTCATATTGATAGGTCCGCTCGCCAAAATGGAACAAAGAGAAGGAGTCGATGCATTCCTTAGCAAAACGAGTCAAAAGGAGTTAGGGAAGATATTCGCATTATGGCACGAATACAAAGCGGAAAAATTTTCTAGAGAAGAGTTACAGAAGAGGGCAAAAGATCCCATCGAAAACATTAGAACGATTCTTATGTTTGCGGGGGAAAAGGCGAAAGTTCGTCAAAGCAAATCCTTAGCCCACAATCTTTTGAAATGTTTTTCACATCTGTGGACCTTTCTTTATGAAGAGGGAGTCGAACCTACGAATAACTTGGCTGAAAGGGCTCTTCGTTCCTATGTGATACTTAGATGTGATACTCAGAAAAATTTCCTTAGGAAGTCAATCGACTTGGGGAGCTAGACTGATCGAAAGGTTGATGACCGTAGCCGTCACCTTACAACAAAGGTCGAAAAATGTGTTTCTCTTCCTAACCGAGTTCTTTGAATCTTTCTACGAGATAAGGTCTCCCCCTTCCTTAGTTCTGTAATTTAGTATGCTTTTTTTTTGGGGGGGGCAGCGTGGATCGCGCTCTACAGTGTCTCCCTTTTTTTCAGAATTTTTTTGGAGGAATGCGTTTCGAGAAAGTGAAAGATGGAAGGTCTAGTGGTGGTTTGCTGGCTATAAAGAAAGAGGGGTATTGATTTATTCCGTTGCTCCCCCGTGGTACGCGTACTCGAAACCAAAAAAACATCGGCTTGACCGAATATTTCAGATCGAGTTGCTACCCCCGTGAACGCGTACTTAAAAACCTGTTGCGCAATTTCCCTCAAAACTTGTCTTTGATCACTAAGCCACACAGCACAACGAAAATAGAAAAGAGGGAGAATATATACAAGCAATTTATAATGAAAAACTTGCATCGATTACAAATTTTTGATTCCTCGATTGCATCCCCATAGACTTTCACACCAGGTCGACCAATTAAGGGTTATGCAATGGTCTTTTTAGAGAAACCTACGGCCAACATGATGACACACCTAGTCGTCCTCCTCCTCATACTCTTCAGACAAAGGGTATAAATTATCTTCTTCATCAAAATCGCTATCTTCGATATCTCCCCGCGGATCAAGATAGTGAGCAAGGGCCGCCGCTGGAAGGGGAAGATAGTCTGTATGTTCCTCATCAACAGCCCCCCCTTTTTTGACAGAGGGTAGAAAACCCAGCATCATCAAACAAATGCATAAAAGAACTAAGAAATAAAAAAATCCACTAGCCCCCAACCAGGACATGAACAAGGGAATTAAAAGAGGACCAGAGATAGATCCTAATCCATAGATGATCAATAAGGTGCATGTGATCCCAATAAAATTCTTGGTAGAAAAATGGTCACAGGTCAGTGTGATAGATAGCGGATAGATGGTAAAAGAAATACCTCCGAATAGGACCATTAAACATAAAAAAAGATAGTAGTGAAAATGAATGCTTTGAGAAAGCACCAAAGTGATGCACAATAAAGCTCCGACCACACACAATAAGACGGTTTTGCGATTAAATAGGTCGGACAGGTGCCCAATGGGCCACTGTAGCGTTAATCCCCCCAAAATCGTCAAACCCATCATTTGAGAAATTTGAAAAACAGAAAGAGAAACCTGTTTTCCAAAAATCGGAGCTAGACTATAGAAGGAGCTGGTAATCATTCCCCCAATAAAGCAACCCAAAGGACCCAAAGGCACCTTCCTAAGGATCTGTATGCTGTTAGTCGCGGTCAATTCCAAAATCATAGGCCCGCTGCTCCTCATCATACACACGGGTAGTACGGAAAGAGAACTCGATAAAATGGAAATGGCAAAGGGAATGAGGCTGACAATTGCAGCAAAATTGAGAAAGAACTGACCAAAACCTTGTGCCATATAAAGAGTGAGCATGTAGAGAGAGAGCAATTTACCTCGATTCTTTAGCCCTGTCGATAGCAACAACCAACTCTCAATGACGATAAAAAATCCAGCGGTACATAGCCCTGAAAAAAATCTCAAAATGACCCAGGTATGCGGATTGATAGACAATGCCTGCACTACCGCAACGAAGGAATTGAGAGAAGCAAACATAGAGAAGGTACGAATATGACCGATGCGAGCAATAAGTTTTTGCACATAAATGGATCCCAACATTAACCCGGCGTAATAGGAAGAATTCAGCAATCCAATCATCCAGGGAGAATGCCCATCTGCAGACATTCTCAAGCTGACAAAGGTGTTAAAAAATCCATTTCCCAGCATGGCGATCACCAAGCTGATCAAAGGGGGAAGAATCGAACGAAGAAGCTTATTCATGATGGCGCCGTAGCCGAAGTCGTTTTGATCGTCGGTTCCAAAGAAAACCAGTGATCTCGACTTTTGATCAAAGGCTGGACAATGACCAATCGTCTATCACATGCGACAGACTCCTGTTTTTGCCCATGTTTCATAATCACCTGTTCGAAAATGTAATGAATGTTCACCATGGACTCTTGTTCTTCCCTAACAATAGTGATGTCCGCATTGGTCAAAATCGGCAAGAAGTATTCTGGTTTCTCTCCCAAAAGCTTGTTAACTCCTTTCTCGATAGCCTCATGGAAGCCATTTTTTCCCTCTTGTGAGACAGCCTGTTGCAGGATACAAAATAACATTCGATCTTCTTGAGCAAATCCTTCTAATTCTTTATAGATTAAAATCAAACGTTCTACGCTCAGGGATTCTTGAGCTTCAGAATAAAATAGGATCTGCTCTCCCCGATATAGATGGAAGGGGGGCCAATCTCGGTAAAGTTCTAAGGCAAAATCTACCGTCATTTCACTTAGATTGGGATCTTCCTCTATCTTTTGATAAAGGAGGGGAGAAGTGTCTGGATGATCGGTCACCTTCGTATACATCCCGGTCATGATGTGGTCCAGAAAAGAAGGAGAAGGCTTCATCTCTTCGGACACGTTGGCAAGCGCCCAATCCAGTAGGCCTAACGTGAATCGAGAGACTTCCTGGGTTGAGAGAAGAAATTGCCATTGATACTGATTGAGGATCAAGGAAAATGAGCCTAATTGTTCTTCCTGATTGATCGTGTACAATACTTCCTGTTGATTGCCAAGCTGGATCAGTTGTCTTCTATTTTCTAGGGGCAAGTCTTTGGGCAAGGTATGACTATCCAGATAGGCCTGCAACATCTGGATATCACTTTGAGAAGTCGTGGATAGCACCTTAAGTAGACAAAAGAGTCTAGGATGACTTTCTTGTAATTCTTCAAAGTCCTGATATGCAATCACGATTTCTTGAAAGGCTCTGCTTAAATTTTTAAACTGAGTAAGCAAAGTTGGATCCTTTCGGTAAAGCGTGGTTCTGGTCAAACGATCTTGGATTTCATGAGAATTCAAAGAAAATTCCTTCCTTAAAACTTTGTAATAAAAGTTAATATTTTGAATTTGCCTAAACTGATTGACCTTTGCTCTTTTCTTAGACCCATGCCATGTTCGGATATAATCGAGATGATAGGATCTGGATTTCAATCGATAGAGTTTTACTTCCTTTTTCCCCTGCGCTGGATTCGTGATAAAGAGCAAGAGCTCGACCGGAGTATAGATCGCCTTAAACTCAATTAAATCCTCTCCCCTGCCTACACGTTCCGCTTGCACCTCCATAAAAATCGCATTGACCGCCTGCCTGGGATCTATTCTAACAATTTTAGTACGCATCGCTTCAATACGATCAGACAAGTCATTGAAGAACAAAAGCTTTCTGGCAGCTATAGCTTGATGAATTTCCCTCAAGGCCCTTTTTCGTAACCGACACCAGAATATACCCCCCGTCATCAGGGATAACGAAAGAAACCACACACGTTTCCTCTGGAATATTTCTCGAGAATGCCGAGAAACCGCATCTCGAAGCGAAGCCGGGTGGTTTACGTTCACATGTCTAACGTCGGGCAAGGTAGGGGTGGTCATAACTCAATCACTCTAATCACAATCGTTCCATCCAAATTCCCTCTACCCCCTCTACTTCGAAAATGGTGAAAGCACATTAACTCAAACCATATCCACATCAGTAATAAAGTCAACGAGGGGAAAACCATACCTGAAATGAGCTCTTCTCACTCGGAGGAATTGTAAAAAAAAACCGCTTTATTTTATAGCGGAGAGTCCATTTTTTCAATCAATCTGGAAAGGGAGAGGAGGTTGGATAGGGAGGAAGATAGCAGTCATTCATAGGGAAAAGCCGACAAATCTTTCCCAATATTGCCCCATTAGGACTTGAAGGATCCCCCCGCTTCAAACCTACCTCCTTGCTAGGATATGGACCAAATGAGAACCCACCTTGCCCAAACCCATTGCATCCCACCTCCGACTGGGCCGACTTCACTTAGAACATTCCACTTGTTCTCAGGTGATGCATCCCCGTTATTTTATACCTCAATGAAGGCAAAACCCACATTGGCCCTGTTGAAAAATGGGAAGGCAGTGATAAAAACTTTCGAAACTGGCCTAAAATAAAATGGCCGATCTACATCATAAATCACTGAAAATAAAAAGAATGCAATTTAAAGCCTCCTGTTGAGGATTTAGTGCTTATAGACCACTTGCATCGAAAAATGCTATTTTCTCAACACTCCCACATTGGGTCTGAAACCAAAAGAAGAAAAGATGTGCACGATCGTTTCACCCCCATAGAAGGCTCACCTATGGTGAGACCATTACCACCTATAGATTTTTGAAATTTCTCATCTATTTTCTTGCGGGAGGAAAACATTTCCTCTAACATGACCCTTCGGAAGACAACGGGTTTGAGTCTATTAGTCTTCCAAGAAAGGCCTCATTTGGCAGTGATAATGAAGCGAGGAAGGAGGTGTTTGTGTCTAATGTTGGAGAAGTGAATCCTTCACAAAGATTTTGCCCTTTCGCAAAGGGTATGAGTCGCTTTAAGGCTTGGTTTCAGGGGGTCCGTCCTCAAACCCTCATTACCAGCGTCGCCCCCGTCATCATGGGGACGGTAATCGCATATAGAGGCGGTTCGTTCCATACCGTGACTCTGATCATGACTCTTTTGTTCACTCTTTGCACTCATATCGGCACAAACCTCGCCAATGACTATTTCGATTTCATCAAGGGGGCGGATACAGAACAAAGAAAGGGACCCCATAGTGCATTACTTTCTCGTTCCATTGCCCCTAACATGATGAAGAGGGGAATGCACCTCGCTTTTTTGTGCGCCTTCTTCCTTTCGTGGCCTCTTATCATTCGCTCGGGTTACTGGACTCTTCCCCTCTTTGTTCTCTCTATTTTGGTAGGGTATGGATATAGTGCAGGCCCTTGGCCTCTTTCCTATCTTGGACTCGGAGATCCGTTTGTTTTTTTAGGCTTTGGGCCTTTTGCTACGGTGGGTTCTGCCTACCTGCAATCTCACACCATTGAACCCATGGCAATCATTTCGGGGATGGGGATTGGTTTGGTTTCTGTCAGTTTGTTGATCATTAACCATCTTCGAGACATCGATGAAGATCGATTGGCGAACAAAAAAACCTTAGTGGTAAGGTTTGGAAAAACTTTTGGGAAGTGGGAGTATTTTTTTTGTATGATAGGAGCGATCTTTACGCTCTTCTTTTGTGGGGGAGGAGAAAGTTTTTTCTCCCTGTTCGTCAACATAGCCGTAGGCACTCCTATGCTTTTTTTGGTATGGAAGGTCTTGCGCAGCGATAAAAACGAGAAGGCGATAGGACCTCTATTTGCACACACCGCACGTTTACTATTCATTTACCCTGTAGCGTTCATCATTAACTATCTTCATCCTTTCTCCGCATAAACAAGATCAGGATCGCATCTCGTGTTATCCACTCACAAGGAAGTCATGGCCTTTGACCACGTCTTCACTTTCTACGCACGATTCACACAATGATGGGAAGGTTTGACTCATATAATATGAGACCGTTGCATCACCTCTGGTGTGTCGGTTTGATCTTAAGAACCAGAGGAGTGTAAGCGAAGAGCCCAAGATTGACGATCATTATAAGAGTTTCACTTCGAATGACTTGAACGCATTCCCTCTTTTTATATTTCTAATCGTTTTACGCGATCCGTTGATCAAAGATCAAACTATAAAATTATACAACGATCTTAAAACTTGTTTTGCAACAGGGAAGAATCCACGCAGAGGAGGCTAGCTAGAAGGGTCTCATCGAAAACATCAGAAAGATCTTTATATTCGCGGCGGAAAAGGCAAAAGTCTGTCAAAGCAAATCCTTAACCTTTAACCTGTTGAAATATTTTGAACATCTATGGACCTTCCCTTATAAAGAAAGAGTTGAACCTACGAATCACTTAGCTAAAAGAATCCTTCGTCACGTCTATGATACGTTAGAAAAATTTCCTCAAGAAATCGGTCGACTTGGAGAGCCGAGGTTGATTGAAAGGTTGATGACCGTAGCCGTCACTTTGAAACAAAGATCGAAAATGTATTCTTCCTTCTAACCGAGATCTTTAAGCCTCCCTATTAGAGATGAGGACTCCTCCTTCTTTAGTTCTGTATGGGCCTGTTGAGAAAATGGCATTTTTCGATACAAGTGGTCTATATGCACTAAATCCTCAACAGGAGGCTTTAAATTGCATTATTTTTATTTTCAGTGATTTACGATGTAGATCGGCCATTTTATTTTAGGCCAGTTTCGAAGGTTTTTATCACTTCCTTCCCATTTTTCAACAGGGCCATGAAGTATGATGTGCAATCGGCGGAAAAGTGTACGAACCATATGCACGATGTAATAAAATTCTTGTTGCCTTCCTGGCTCAGCTTCCTCAAAACAGTGCCCGTTTGGAGAAGTCGACTAAATCTCTAAGAGGACTCCTGAGGCACGCGTTCACTTGGGTAGAGACTATATCCAATTCACCTGATCGGCTCCTCATTTAGCTTTTGCGAATTTGGTTCATATCTGGTTTATGGCCAAGTCGTTTCATTAAAAGTTCCAGGGACAAATTAAGACGTTCTCAGAGAAACCTTTTCTTGTAGAATCGTAATCAATTTCGTATCCAAACGTCACAAAGAAGAATTGTTTATGATGTTTCGCATACCGTTGGATTACTATTACGCAGATCGAAAAAGCGAAGTGCGAAATTTCATAACGTTTTCTCAAAAAGAATTAACATAACACGTTGATTTTCAAGAAAATAAACATATAACCGAACAGTTAAATTGGGGGAAGATTCGTACGACGCACCCCCCGTGAACGCGTACTATTTTGAAAGTACATTTAACCCCAATAAATCAAGGGGAATATTCTGAGTTGCTAAAAGAGATGTTAAGGCAAAGAAATTGATGGCTAACAAAGCATATGATTCCGAGAAAAGTCGACAATGTTTGAAAAGTGTGGGCCAGTAAAAGAGGGAATCATGTATAGGGCAAGAAGAAACCATCTGCGATGGGAAAGTTTGACTCACAGTATATTACAACTTCCCTAGAGGATATGGCTAGATTAAAGATCGTTGCATCATTCCCCTTAGAGCCTGTCGTTGATCTACGGATCACGCAACGCGATAGAAATAGAAAAAGAGGGATTATATCTAAGTCGTTCGAAATAAAAGTCTTGCAATGATTGTAAATCCCCCCCCCACTCAACACTCCCCTGATTTTAACATCAAGCCGACAAATCAAAGCCATGCAGCGGTCTTAAGTATGGCCTATCTGAGCATGCCGTTTGACCCATATTTTTAATTCATGTTAGGATCGACCCCATGAAGGGTGTGAGGTGGCATAGCCAAGTGGTTAAGGCAGGGGCCTGCAAAGCCTCTATCCTCAGTTCGACTCTGAGTGCCACCTAATTTTAAATGGCGGCAGAAACCTCTTTTAGGGGGTGGTTGCGAACGAATTTGAGCCGAGCACTGTGGGTAGTTGGGGAGACAGAGGGGAGCAGTTCTTTTTTTTGGAGGGGGCAATGATTCAAAAAAAGCAGAGAGGATGGGGGATAGAGAAAGAGCGAATCTAGTAGCCGGATTCAAAATGATAATGGTAGACTGGACTTCCAGTGAAGTGCATTGGTGAAATGGGGGAGGTCCTTTTTGAGGATCTGTCTGCTCCTCCCCTTTCTTAATGCAATCAGTCATAGAGGCAACCCATGCTCATTGTCGTCGGAACTCCTATTGGAAATCTGCAAGATTGGACCTATCGCGCCGTACACACATTACAGGGCTGCCATTTCATCCTCTGTGAAGATACCCGAACCAGTCAAGTTCTATTGAAAGCCTATCACATCTCTACCCCCCTGCTGAGCTTTCACCGGCTTAACGAACGTCGAAGGGAGGGGGAAGTCATCGATCAATTAAGAGAGGGAAAGGTGGTGGGATTGATTTCTGACTCAGGTACCCCTGGAATTTGTGACCCCGGAACTCAACTCATCACCCGTTGCCATCAGGAAGGAATCAAAGTACAAGCACTTCCCGGACCTTCAGCTTTTTTGACGGCATTAAGCTTATCGGGATGGGCCGATCGTCCCTTTCAATTTGTTGGATTTTTGGAAAATAAACCAGGAAAAAGGAAAAAACAGCTGATCAATATGATCCATTACCAAGGCATCTCTATTTGCTATGAAACCCCACACCGTGTACTACACACGTTGGATATGCTTGCCCATTTCCCAGTCGATATCGAAATTTTTCTGGCCAGAGAGTTGACCAAAATCCATGAGGAGATCTTATTGGGAACGCCCAAGAAATTGTGGAACCATTTTCGAAAAAAAGATAGAATCAGAGGGGAGTTTGTTTTGATTCTCTCCCCCTCGTTGAAAGGATCAGGGGATCCTCTCCGCTATCTGGATTTTTTACAAGAAAACTTTTCCCTAGAAAGAAAGGAAGCATTAAAGATCGCCGCAAAATTTTATACACACAAAACTTGAAAGTTACAGTAAGATCGTTGCATAATCTCTGATTGACCAACTTAATATGAAAAACCATGGGAATTCAAGCGAAGGACCCAAAATTTACAGTCTAAGTAAGTTATTCGTTATAAATTGCTTATATATATTTTCCTCTTTTCTATTTTCGTTGTGCCACATGGATTGGTGATCAACGACAAGATTTGAGGAAAGTTATGCAACGGTCTTACAGTTGGGATTTGATGATCCCCGAGGGGAAGAGAGGGGTCACAGGCTCACCTTTGGAGAGGATTTGTACATAAAAGGGAATTTTCAATATCTTGTGCGACATCTTGTGATTTATCCTCAAAAATAGTTTGCCCCACCAAAAGGTTGCCTTCGATGAAGATTTTCGGAAAGAGGCGTAGAACGCTGGAGGAGGGGAATCCCCCTCATGATTTTGAATCCAAATATTTTTCAATTCCTACATGAATTATGCAATCACACCGAAAAAGAGGATCGAACAAAACGCACATCAGATTAAAGGTTTTTTCTTAATTTGAAATCTTTGATCTGTTACCCTTCCCTCTCTGGGGAACCGTTCGGGCTGGTTTTGAGATCGGCTTTGAAAACGTGTTTTAGTAACCATTATTTTTTGGAAGGATAGGAACATATGCCAACGTTAAAGTATGGAGATGAAGAGATGCCAATCGAAAAGGGAGAATCTATGAAAGAGCAGTGTGAGAAATTAGGAGTGCCTTTTTGTTGTGACGAAGGAATTTGCGGGACTTGTGTCATCAGAGTAGAGGAAGGAATGGAACATTTAACTCCTCGCACCAAAGAGGAAGAAGATTTTTTGTGGAATTTAGAATCCGAACGCCTTGCCTGTCAGTGTAAGGTAAAACAGGATGCGCCAGATGATGCTGTGATCTCCATAAAGTATTGATAGGTGAAGAACGAAGGGTTCGACTAAGCGGAAGACAAAAGGGTATGGTCTTATGACAGAGGATGCAGATAGCGTTTCAGAAGGAGAGAGCGGATCGTCGGTAACGGTCACAAAGAAGGCGGCGGATAAGATTCGTGCCCTTTTGAAGAGACGAGGAAAAGAGGGATGGGGGCTTCGTTTTGGGTATGAGTCAAAGGGATGTCGTGGTTGGAAGTACATATTGGAGCTTGAGGAACTGTCTAGGGAAGGTGATGAGATTTTTCATTCCCATGGCGTGATCATTTATGTGAGCCGACGGATGGTTGGTGACCTGTCTGGCTCTCAGATCGATTGGGTTGAAGGCTCAACAAATGCAAAGTTCAGAGTGATGAATCCCAATGCGAAGCGTTCATGTGCTTGCGGTCGATCCCAAAGCGGCTGAGGGTGAACATAGGAAGGTGATTTTCCTTGTCCGCTTCAACGGGATAATGAGACTGACTAGCGAGTGGTTGGTTCTTGGCTCGCTTTTTTGCATGAAGGGGGTGGCGTTGCATGTCGCAAGGAGAGGAGAGAGTACGAAGATAGACAAGGGCGGGGGAAGATCTTCTTCTTTGCTCAGTGAGTTGGGTATCAGTTTTCTAGCCAATCGGTGACAACATGTTTCATCTCGCTATCTGTCCCCCTTTGTATTTTTGTGGTGGGGATATTGATTTTTCATGAGTAAGTTAAGGGTAGGGATAGTGTTTGGTGGGCAATCGGCCGAGCATGAGGTTTCTATACACTCTGCCCAGTTTGTCATCTCCCATATCGATCAAGAAAGATATGAGGTGATCCCTATTGCTATTGATCGAAAGGGAGAATGGCATCTGTTCGATCTCTGTATCCTTAAGAAGTTTTGGGAAGATCATCCCCGCTCTACGGATCTATCTCGACTTATTGATCGATTATCTTCCCTACGTTCGCACCATCGAATGAATGCTCATTCATTGTTTTGTCTCTGCCACTTGAGGTCCACAATGGACCTCCTCTTCCCTGTGCTTCATGGTGATTTGGGAGAAGATGGTTCAATACAAGGCCTTTGCAGGCTAGCTAATCTTCCTTTCGTAGGTTCTGGGGTGTTGAGTTCTGCTCTTTGTTTAGATAAAGGGATGTCGAAGAGAGTATTGCGAGATGCGGGTTTCTTGGTGGGAAAATTTCAGATATGCCATCAACATGAAATCGTGGACGTTGAGAGAATCATTGAAGAAATTAAATTCCCTTTGTTCGTCAAACCCACTAACACCGGCTCATCTGTAGGGGTTAGTAAAGTCGACGAGAAGAAGGAGTTGTTACCAGCCATACAATATGCATTTTCCTTTCATCATACGATTCTCGTGGAAGAATGTATTACTGGAAGAGAAATTGTTTGTGGCATCGTAGGAAATCACCAACCTACACCCTCAACTCTTGGGGAGGTTGTGACCACTCGAGAATTTTTTGATTATCAAGAAAAACACTCACATGCAGATCACCCCCCTCTCAAAATACCTGCCCCCATCTCCTCTGCCCTGAGTAGAAAAATACAGACCCTTGCAGTTCAATCATTTCTTCTGATGCGATGCGCTGGAATGGCACGAGTCGATTTTTTTGTTAGGAATCAGGATGGCAAACTCTTCATCAACGAATTGAATACAATCCCGGGTTTCACTTTGTCCAGCCTTTATCCTCCTTTGTGGAAAGCCAGCGGGTTATGCGCGAGAGAACTAATCAATCGACTGATCGATTTGGCCTTAGATCACTGGCCTTATACCCATGATTACGCCAATAGGTTTGATCATGTTGAAAAGAAGGACAATCCGCCCCGAGAAGACAGGAGACAAGCAACAACGCGCTAGCCAATGTAAGACCGTTGCATAACTTCTAACCATTTGGTTGCATTCAGAAAAATCTAGGTACTTTTAAACAATAAGCTCGGAGTTTAAAAATTTTTGGTCATCTTCGTGTACAAGACTCAAAGATCCGTCCATCGTTTCGGCAATTTGTTGTGCTTATCCAGGTTGGAGGATCTACTTTTTGACCTTTTTATGCAAACCTTACCATATTCACCGCCTTGAGAAGATTAAAACAGGTCGATTTCAATCTCAATTGAGCCTCAACCTTAATTCTCGTCATGTAACTTGCTCGAAAAAATCTGAACCACCTCTTCAAAATCCCAAACCCCAGTACCCCCCCTAAAATTAAGACTGCGAGTAAGTAGAATTTTCTGTTAATGTGTTTATACAGAAGATCTACACATGAAGAAAAGCAAGTTAAGTGAGGCTCAAATAATCGGTATGTTGAGTGAAGCTGCTGCGGGTATTTCACCCAGAGATCTTTGCTGACGATATCAAATATCATTAGCTATATATTACAAGCTAAAAAACAAATATTCTGGAATAACGGTTTCTGATTTAAAAATCAAAAGAACTTGAGACCGAAAATCTCAAATTAAAAACAATGTATACGGATATTAGTTTGGGCAATAAAATTTTAAAAGGGGTGCTTGTAAAAAGTTCCCAGAGCTAACAGACGTCAATTCATTTCTAGCCTGCAACAACTCCATATCATTAGTATTAGTCGTGCTTGTAAATTAATGTCTGTTAGCAAAACTATGGTGTACTGCAAATCAAAAAAGACAGTTGATGATCTTGAGATTTCTCTATTCCTGACGTCGCTTGCAGAACTGCATATACGTTGGGGCTTTGATAAGATGATGCAAGAAGTTAAATTAGAGAAAAAGCCTTGAAATCACAAGCGTGTTTATCGAGTTTGTTGTAAATCGAAATTAAACATTCGCATCAAGCCGAAAAAAAAGTTGCCACTAAGGAAAACTAGCACGCGCTCACGGGGGGTGCATCGTACGAACCTGCCCATAATTTAACTGTTCAGTTATATGTTTATTTTCTTGAAAATCAACGTCTTATGTTAGTTCTTTTTGAAAAAACATTGCGAAATTTTGTGCACACTTCGTTTTTTCGACCTGCGCAACAGTAATCCAAATGCAAAGACTTGGCTATGAGACAGATATAAACTAAATTCGCAAAAGCTAAATGAGGAACTATCAGGTGAATTAGATATAATCCCTACCCCATGAACGCGTACGCAAACTAAGCCTCTTGTCCAACCGATCAACCCAAACGTTTGTTGGTCGATTGACTTCATGTTAGATATTTTACGTAATGGCAGAAGATTTAAAACATTTAATGTAATAGATGGTTGTAACGGAGAAGGGCTATTAATCAAACCAAACTATTCTTTACCTACGAAACAGGTCATTCGATTATTGGATCGAGTTGCTCTGAAACGAGGAAGTTACCCAAATGTAATCAGAGTAGATAATGGACCAGAATGTATTTCAGTAGAATTTAAGGAGAGGGCTGAACAACACCAAGTGCTTGTTTATTACATACAGCTTGGCAGACCCTCTCAAAACACTTTTATTGAAAGGTTCAATAGAACGTATCTCGAAGATGTATTGGATATGAATTTATTTTTTAGTTTGTGTGAAATTCAGGAGATAACCCACGAATGATTAAAATCCTATAACGAAGACAGGCCTCATGAATCATTGGGCGGATTGTCGCCAGAGAGGTTTGCTAGACAACGGGCACAACTGCTAGCAAATAATGAAAACATTGATAAGTGAAAGGGTTACAATTTTTGCTATATTGCATCAAGCTCGTTCGTTCGCCAGCTTTTGTAGGCGCTCGCTCACGAGCTTTCAACCTTTTTTGATACGCCTTGTAAAAGTTCCTTGCAAAATTAAATGCCCATCACCACTCCGAGAGCAGATTCTACTTACAAGTGGTCTTGGTAAATGGGAGGCTTACAAAGGGTCCAAAATTTGCAATCATTATAAGATTTTTATTTCGAACGAGTTAAATGCATTTCTTTCTCTTTTATTTCTACTGTGTTGCACGGTTCTGTAGTCGACGATGAACTCTGTGAGAAATTATACAATAGTCTTTCATAAAATATTCATTACAAATGATTTGGATCTATTTCCTCTTTTTCTATTTTCGCTGTATTACACAGCTTGATAGTCAACAACGAACTCCAAGAGAAGTTATGCAACAGTCTTATCATGTTCCTCAATAAGATTCCGTTTGTCTCGAACGTACTTCTTTTTTTACATTGTTCCAATTAAGGAAGTTAGAAGACCTGCCACTGCTCATGTAGGCATCCCCACGCGCATATTTCAAAATGGTCTCACCCAGACCTTCGGAATCTCTATTCAAACTTTGAGGTAAGCGACTTAGAATGGCTACCCATGGGTGTGAGTCATAAAGCAAACCTTGACGGCTAAATTTATCCAACATGGCGTGAACTAACCTTGCATCTCTTTCGTTCAACGGATTGGGCAAGTGATCCACAAAGACTTGACAGGTCTTCTCCGAGTGAGGAACCATCCGTAAAACAACCTTCATCCAATCTACATCCTCCCCACTCAATGGCTGGGGCAATCGATTCATGATCACCTCAGACAATTCTTTATGCAGAGGGCTCCCATGCTTTAAGGAACAATGTAGCCCTTGTATCACGTGTAAAACCGCGCTATGATTTCTTAGAGGGTTTGGCAGACGATTCACTATGTCAAACCACAACTCCCTTTTCAGAGCAGAGTCCTTACAATGATCAATTCCAAATTTCAATGAGGAGAACAAATTACTGATACCTTGAAGCTGAAACCAGCGTTCATGACCTTCCCATTGGGAAGGTAAAAAGCTTAATATCCCGTTCCACAACTCCCTCCTTAGAGCATGGTTCGGGCAGTCATTAATTCTTTCAAGAAGTTTTTCCAGAGCTAAGCCACCATAAAACGGAGTCATCTCTGAAAGATGGGGGGACAGACGATACAAAATGTCTCTCAGGAATTCCCCAAATATGGGCTTTGTCGAGCAGAAACAGGGAAAGCTCCAACCCGATTTCGGAGGTCGAGGTGCACGATCTAAGATAGCTCCCCACAACATCCATCGCAAATCTGCATCCCGGCAACCATTTACTTCCCCCAAAACAAAAAGCCAATCTTCGCCCTTTTCACTCAGCCTTTTAGGTAGGACAGAACACATTTGCTCTACGATCTCCTCTCGCTCCCGTTGAGTTAAACCCCACCTAACGTGGGACAAAATAGACGAGACCTCTTCGCGAGCCAGGCCATCTTGAAGCATCTGAAATGTAGGATGAATAGAATCCAGGCTTGCTGGAACAGCAGAAGAAACTAACATTTTGAACTCTCTTTTTTTTGAACTCTCTTTTTTTTGAACTCTCTTTTTTTTGAACTCTCTTTTTTTTGAACTCTCTTTTTTTTGAACTCTCTTTTTTTATGAACTCTCTTTTTTTATGAACTCCTGTAAGCCGCCAGTCTAAACTTTTCAAAAAATTTTTTCAAGAAATCAGGCAATTTTGAGAACGTTTTTGGAAAAAAATCTGTGCAAAGACCATTGCCTAACTCCCTTCAGAACGTGTCGCAAAACCGTTGCATAACCCCCGATTAGTCAACTTGACATGAAAAACCATGGAGGCCCGAGAGAACCATTCAAAATTTGTATTCATTACAAGATTTTCATTAAGAATGGCTTAGACACGTTCTCCTCTTTTCTATTTCTGTTGTGTTGTGCAACTCGGTGGTCAACGACATGCTCTTAAAGAAGGTGATGCACACGATCTTAGCTGGAAAAAATTAGTACAAGAGAATTTTTCGAAAAACGAAAAGAAAGTTGATTTCTGATGTTCGTTTTCTATTCTTCAATTTGTAATATCGACATAAAGGCGGACTGAGGAATGCTGACCTTTCCAAACTGTTTCATCTTTTTCTTTCCCTTTTTCTGTTTATCCCACAATTTCCTCTTTCTAGTGATATCTCCCCCATAACACTTTGCTGTCACCTGTTTAGAAAGAGCCGATAATGTTTCCCGAGCAATGACTTTCCCCCCAATTACAGCTTGAATGGGCACTTTGAATTGTTGTCTGGGGAGGACCTCCTTCAACTTTGTACAGATCCACCTGCCTTTAGCCTCTGCTTTAGATCGATGGGTTAAACAAGATAGAGGTTCGACGGTTTCTTCATTAAGTTTAATTTCAAGTTTAATAATCTCTGAAGGTTTATATTGATCAAATTCATAGTCAAAGGAACCATAGCCTGATGTTAAAGACTTTAACTTATCATGAAAATCGGTAATCACTTCGTTCATAGGAAACTGAAAAGTCAGTAGCAAACATTGCCGGCTAATCGATTCCATATTTGATAGAAAACCTCTTTTTTCTGTCCCCAAACCCATAATCGCCCCCAAGTACTCTTGAGGAGTCATAATATGAGCGATTACCCAAGGCTCCTCTATAGATTTAATCAACGAAGGATCTGGATAGTGAGCAGGATTATCTATCTCCTTGCTTTCTCCATTACAAAAAAAGACTTTGTAGACCACGCTGGGAAGTGTGGTCATAATTTCTAACCCAAATTCTCTACGCAACCGTTCAAATGTAATCTCAAGATGAAGAAGACCTAGAAATCCACACCGAAATCCAGACCCCAGGGCTAAGCTACTTTCCTGTTCGATATGAAGAGAAGAGTCATTAAGCTGCAAACGCACAAGTGCCGCTCTCACTGTCTTAAAATCGTCTGAATCTATTGGGTACAAACCGGCATAGACAGAGGGTTGAATAGACTTAAACCCCGGAAGAGGGACGGGAGCAGCACGCGCAAGGGTAGTAAGCGTATCCCCTACTTTAACGTCGGCAATATTCTTGATGTTGGCAGTGATATACCCCACTTCTCCTGGAGATAATCGATCCACAGGTTCTCTATCCGGAGAAAAAATACCCACCTCTGTGATAGAAAAATCTTTCTCTGTCGCTAAAAACCGGATGGATGAATGTTTGGCAAGTTCTCCACTCATCATCCTAACATGGACCATCACTCCTCTATATGGGTCATAACATGAATCAAAAACCAAAGCACGCACTAGTGAATCTTTCGGCTCCTGAGGTGGGGGAATATCAATAATAATAGCCTCTAAAATATCCACAATGCCGATCCCCGTTTTAGCAGAACATGTTAAAATGTGATTGGGCTCGATATGAAAAAGTGTCACGATCTGCTGACGCACACCTTCCACATCTGCTGCAGGAAGATCCACTTTATTGATCACAGGGATGATTTCCAATCCCCTCTCCTTGGCCAAATGAAAGTTAGCCAGCGTCTGTGCCTGAACACCTTGTGCTGCGTCGACGAGGAGCAGGGCCCCCTCACAAGCCGACAAGGATCGAGACACTTCGTAAGAAAAGTCGACATGCCCAGGGGTATCAATGAAATTGAATCGATACACCGCTCCATCTTGCGAATGGTAGTACATTGTCACCGGATGCGCTTTGATCGTGATCCCCCTTTCTCTCTCCAATTCCATGTCATCCAAAAGTTGCTCTTGCATTTTGTGGGCAGAAACCGTATCGGTGATTTCTAGTAAACGGTCAGAAAAAGTGGATTTGCCATGATTAATGTGAGCAATAATAGAAAAATTGCGTATCTGTTTATGAGAAGAGGTGGCCATATTTGGGTTATACCGGTAAAAAGTCAGAAAGTCACTTACTCTTTACGCCGGATCATACAGGTATCAATGTCATGTGTAAAGGTATTCGATAAGAAGAAAGGGGACAAAAAAAGCCTCACTGGAGAGTCCTAAATTCATATTCCTGAAATGAGTTCGATGACATTGCTTACAAAGTGTCTAACTTAAGATAGAATGGCTAATCTATCCACAAGTTGCGATGGTATCGTATAAACATTTCGTGAAAATAAACCATGTTTAAATTTATGAAATGATTTTTTGGATGGGAATCAAAGTCATTTTTTATCTCTCGAAGAACATATGGACCCACCCTCCTGCCGCAATATGAGCATTTAGAAACGCAAAATCAAAATTGGGTGACATCTGGAGAAATTTCCAGTAGATCAGTCACCTGGTAATACTCAATAGAAACAGAGATATCTTCGAAAATTGTACCAAGGTCTGACCAAATCTCCGGATGAAGATCGATATGTTCAGCCACCTCATCCGTGGGATAAAGCTCGCGATTATGACCACAATGACCGGGCCATTCCCCTGAACACATGTACTGTGCAGCCATTCTGCAGGATCTTCTGAGGGGATAAAGTGTTAAGATTAAGTTGCGAAAATTAGACATTTTGAATAGCCTCTTTTGAGTCGGGTGGCGGGTATGCGTCCCCGTTTTTTGCTGGGGGAGGGTGGTGACTTCAGAACGGGAAGAAGCGTGTGACGGTTAGGAGCCCCTTTGTCTTAAGGTAGAGGAAATGAAGAAATGAAACGGGTTGTGTTGTGGTTCATGCTATGTGTGGTAGCTATTCTCCCGATGACGGGATTTGGAGTAACAGAAAAGGGGTTATTTCAAACGGAGGAAGTAGAAGAAGGGGACCTTCTTACAGAAAGAGAAGAGGGTGGTCTTGCTCCCTTTCGTCGTGTCAAGGAGATCGCAAAAAAAGTGTGGAGCGGAGGAAGTAGAAAGGAAAAAGAGCAAGAAAATGTAAAGGTTTGTGACGCTTGGATTCAGGCGGAAAAGAGACAACCAGATGATGTTCTACTGAAACTGACTGGACATCTGTTTCAGGAACTTTATTACGCTGCTGAAAGGAGAAAGGTTTCTGTCCCCTGCCTCGGAATGATAGCGGATTTTGGAGAGAAAACTCTTCGCATGTTTCAACGCACAATGTATGGAGAAGATGTTGTGTGCGAGTGGGATATGACACAGGCCCATGGAAAGGCGACATTTGGGGACGTGTGCGACCTCAATTCGCTCTTAGCATTCTCTCTGGCTTCGCTGAGTTCTCTCCAGGAGGGGGATAAAAGGGTGTGGCAACGGAGTGGACTCTACGCTCCCCAACCTAAAGCAAAATTAAAGGAGGATCGAAGACAACAGGAGATCGTTCAAGAACAGTATTTGTGTGCACACCATCAAATCACGTGGGAAGGAAAGGAGGATGTCCTTTGTCTGTTGCGTGTCACTCTTTCTATCGAGTCAACAAAAGTCAAGTTAAAGTTTGAAGCAAAACAGATTAAATGTAGCGATCAAGCGAAGAGTAAACCAAAACAGCAAAAATTGTGTGGCCGTTTGTGTGAGTTGAGTCGAATAGCTTCTCAGAGTGAGTGGCAACCAAGCGAGAAAGGGAGAAATGTACGTCAGCTGACCGAGTTTTTTCTTTCATCCCCAAAAGAGTGTCAAGATTTGTATGTGGGTCAAGCATGGGAATCCGTTTTTCAAAAACCAACGATGCCCTGTAGGTCGGAAGAGATTGCCAAAGTGAATCCGGACGAAAAGAAGAAATTTGATTCCGAATTTGCAGGGGAATTGTTCAGCAAAGTGATCAGGTTTTATACCAAGAAACTTGCGAAAAACAAAGGGCATTACCCTTTCGCCTTCATAGGCTCTCGAGAGAGTCATGGGGGTACAAGTCAGTGCATCATGTTGGGCACAGGCTTGTTAGATGGAGAAGATGGTCTATGTGTTTCTCATCTGTCCTCTGAAAAAGATTGGGTAGTAGATGTGTCCGTTGTCCCTCATGAGGAAGACCCTCTAAACGAGATGAAGAAAAAATTGAGGCGGGATGATTGCGTTCGTAGGTGGGTGGAAGAAGTTCTGTGTGGACAATTGGCAGAGTAGAAGGGGGAAATGGGACATTGGATGGGTTAGTAGCGCATGTGGGAAAAGTAACCTCGATCCCATAGAGACACGTAGGAAACCTTTCCTATGACTAAGTGATCGTCAAACTTTATCCCCATCATCTGACTTGTCCTTTGAAAAGCTTGTGTGAACAGGATGTCTTGCCTAGAGGGAGTTGGATCCCCGCTGGGGTGGTTGTGTACCAAGATAAAGCTGTGGGCGGAGTGTATGATGGCATGACGAAGGATTTCACGAGGGTGAGAAATGAGCTCATCTAGGGTTCCTATTGCCACAACTTCATGGTGGTAGAGAAATCCTTTTTTATCTCTCAACACGATCAATAAGACCTCCTTCCTCACATTCTGAAAATAGGGGTGGGAAAAAATAAAAACATCTTCGGGAGAACGGACGAGATATTTCGCACCCCCCCCCGAACGAGGCCATTGTTCGATCAAAGTAAAAATTGCTTGCAACTGAATCGCCTTGACTCGACCAATTCCCTTGATCGCCATTAACTCCCCTAAAGTCGCGCTGGCTAACTGAGAGAGGTCCTCAAACGCAAGGAGCAGGGAACAAGCAACCTCCAGCGCGGATTGATCTTGACATCCGCTACCAATGCAGATCGCAAGAAGTTCTACTAAGGAGAGAGCTTGGGGACCCAGACGGGAAAGGCGCTCTCTAGGCCGCTCCCCACTCGGTAAATTCGATAACACCTCTCCCTCATACTATGAAAGGTCGAACGGTCTCCCTAAGGGCTTTGGGAATTTCAACCTGTAAAAGGAGATCATTATCCTCATATCTCTGTTTCAATAGTTCTCCCTCCTTTAAAATCAGACCAACCATTTTATACTCTTTTTGAGGAATGCGTAAACAGACAACCTCTCTTAAGTCTCGAATCACCTGCATGATCGCCTCCGTTAATAGATCAAATCCTTCACCACTCTTTGCAGAAAGCACAACCCCTCTGGGGTATTTGAACTTAAAACGAGGAATCACCGAACGGTCGTCCACTAAATCGACTTTATTAAGAACGGTAACCATTGGCTTATTTTGACTATGCAATTCTTCCAATACACGATAAGTGGACTCCGCATGTTCCTCCGCCAGGGGATGGCTGATGTCGACCAAATGGAGCAGACAATCAGTATAGGCTACCTCTTCTAATGTGCTTTTGAAGGCTTCGACGAGAGTATGAGGAAGTTTGCGAATAAACCCTACCGTATCGACCAACAAGATCTTCTGATGATTGGGTAATATATATCTTTTCACCGTCGTGTCTAAGGTCGCAAACAATTGATCCTCGACGAGAACATCAGCCTCCGTGAGAGCGCGCAACAGAGTCGATTTACCCACGTTGGTGTAACCAACAATTCCAAAAGTGGGCACTCGGGAGCGCTGCCGCGCCCGCCTCTGTACCTGCCGGTGGCGACGGACTTCTTCTATTTCAGATTTCAGTTGACCAATGCGTTTGCGGATCAAATGTCGATCGATCGCGATCTGCCTTTCCCCCTCCCCTTTAAGAAAGCCTTTACCTCCGGTCGACTGCCTGGACAAGTGTGTCCACATCCTCCTCAATCTAGGCAATTGGTAAGCATTTTTCGCTAGCTCGACTTGCAGGCGAGCCTCCTTAGTTAAAGCTCTTTTGGAAAAAATCTCTAAAATCAGTTCCGTTCGATCGATCACTGGCCGTTGAAAAAGCTTCTCCAAATTCCTCTGCTGTTGAGGGGTGATCTCCTCATCAAAGATCAGAAGGTCTGCACCAACCTCCTCAACCTTTTCAGCCAATTCCATCCCCTTCCCCCTTCCAAGATAAAGAGAGGCCGAAATTCTACGCAGAACAGAGGCTTCCGCTTGTACTACTTCTAATCCATAAGTATTGGCAAGTGCTTCTAGTTCAATGAGATGCTCTAGACAAAGAGAACGGTCTCTCGCCTCTCCATAGCAACCCACCAAAAACGCTTTCTCTACTTTTTGATGATCATCTCTCCCTCGATCATCGATCAGCGACTTCTTCTTTCTCAAAAAAGGCCTCAATCTCAAATGTTAGCCCATCATAAGCAAATTTTGTCTTCTCTGGCAACTTTTCACTATCTACAAGATGGTCAATATCGTGAGAAATATGGGTAAAATAGGTGATCCGTGCCCCTATTTTTTTGGCAAAGGCAATTGCTTCCCCCAACGAGAGGTGGGCGGGGGATCCTTCCCACCCTTTCCCATTCATCACCAACCATTCCACACCATCTAGCCATTGATACATCGATTCATTTAACTCCATGACATCCGTCATATAAGCGAAAGAGTTGATTCGAAATCCATTGACCTGGACACCATATTGGGGATAGCTGAAATAATGCACCTCCATTCCTACAAATTTTGTGATCCCCTCCCTTCCTTCTAGAAGGTGTGGCAAAAAAAGCTCCTGCCCTTTCGGACGGCAAAAAAGATGTTGGTAGTGATGTTCCATATATTGGAAGGATGCCCGAGACAATAGACAGGGGATTGGCTGATTTTCCCTATGATAGTAAGACTGTAGTTCGTCAAATCCTGCGCAATGGTCATAATGCGTATGGGTAAGAAAGACCCCATCCAAGTGGTGGATATGGAAACGAAGGGCCTGTTCGCGGAAATCAGGTCCTACATCGATGACAAAACACTTCCCCCCAATCTCCAACAAAAGAGAGGGACGCATGCGCCTGTTCAATGGGGAGGAAGATCGACACACTTGACATGAACATCCTACAATCGGAACCCCCAGGGACCCCCCGGATCCCAAAATTGTCACCCGCCCCCGCATCATACACGCCTACTGACCATCTGTCCGATCATCTGAAACCCCCGCCCGAGAAACGCTTTTTTCTTAAAGCCATTGTCCCCAAAAACAAAAAGTTTCCAAACAAAGAAGCAAAAATACTCCTCTTCTCCTCTATATTTCAACATAGAGCGGAATAGCAACCCCCTGTACTGAAGATAATGTGGCCAAAATTTCCAAAAAGCCCCCCCTCCGCTCAAATTCAAAGGAAGACAAATGAATTAACAGCTTTTCTTCCCATGCCTCTTTCACTAAGTAAGCAGATCACCAACCATCTCTCCCGTTCGATCAGTCCCCCCCTGTTGCCAAAATCTTATCCCGAAGAAACCCGTTCTCCAACTGCTAATTCCACTACAATCCCTTTCAACCTGTCGACCTTGCTAGAAAGCTCGACAATGCGCAAAGAGTCTCCCCTACATTCCTCCACCTATCACCTTAATACGCTTCAACAGCTTTTCCACTCTTTACTCCCCATGATGACATGCGTTCTATTCTTCCCCTCGTGAGGCTAAACGATCACACAGAATATCTCCTAGTGCCTCCTGATATGTGAGGAGAACAGATTCTACAAGTCCTGTTTACAAATTCACTCATAAACTCCACAAGAGGCTCTGCACGGCATGACCAGATTGTGTCGGCATTGTCTAAATTTCCTCCTACACATACGATGTTTACACTGCCCCCTTCAACCCCTCCTACGCTTTCACAGATTAACTTATGAGACAAAAATTCAACCGCCGTTTTTTCTCCTCCACCTGTCTCTTCAACACGCAGCAAATAATGCAACGGAAGACTATGAAACATGTTTTCCTTATACAAGTAGTAATTCTCAAAATTGGCCTGCTCAGCCCTTACCTTATAGTTTTGCCACATTTCATCAACGCATAACGGATCAAATCCTCCCCCATTAGATAAGAGCCGGTCACCTGAGACTTCTATCTTTATTAGGCGCCGTTCAACCTTGTCTCCTTGACAGGACTGATAATATTCCCTCAGCCCTTGCTCAGGATCTGTAGACCAGCCACAGAGATGAGCTAATGCATAAACGCATGAGCCCAAAAAGGAACAGCGAAACACCTTTTGTGCTGATTTTTTCGACGATGCAATGCAACGGTCCAAGATAATAGTGCAGGGAACATTCTCTCTATTAGAGAGACCATGCAAAGCTAATGCACCCACTGAGAAAAGAATCAGAACATTTACCTCACCCTTCTTTTCTCGAAACTCTTGGATGGCAGACCAAATTGCTTCAGTTAGTTCCGCTATGTTTTCCGGCTCCCACCTTCCTCCGTCTGACAATGGTCGGTGCTCATTGAGGCTGTAACAACAAATGTTCACATCTTTGCCACGCACTGGCCGGAAAGATGCAGCCTCCACCACAGAAAAAACAACTTCTTCCTCTCTAGGAGTTGTATGGGAAATCTGCCCCCGATAAACGCGAAAATTGGGATACCTAGAGCAACCTAAAGCATCTCCTTCCTGTATCCACGCATTCTTTTTGGCATGCGTCTTTTTCAGCTCTTCAAGCTCTGGACTGAAAGCCCCATAAAAACCAGGAAGATATATTCCCAAAAAATAGAGGTTGATCCAACGTACTATTGGACGAAGACAAGAATACACCAGACGCTGGAAAAATGTGCGAACAAAAACATCAAGAGCACTCCTCCGCCAAGCCGAAACTCCGGAGGAACACGTGCGACTCGACCATAAGAAGGCAGTCCTTGCCCCATTAATAACAATATCCATAAACTCCACTTTCCTACTTACAACTTCTTCCAACATACAGGCGGCGAGTCTAACCCTATACACTTATTGGTTGCAAGATATTTTTGCAGTTTTTTATGAGAAGATTGCAGACTGTACGCATTCATCGAATAAAGACCGTTGCATAACTTTCCTTAGAGTTTGTCGTTGATCATCAAGCCATGTGGTACAACGAAAATAGAAAAGAGGAAAATATGTATAAGCAATTTATAATGAAAAACTTACTTAGACTGTAAATTTTGGGCCCTTCGCTTGAATTTCCCTGGTTTTTCATATTAAGTTGGTCAATCAGAGGTTGTGCAACGGTCTTGAGTAGCAAATTGGGAAAAATTAGCGCAAAGAAATTTTGTACGCGTTCACGGGAGTAGCACAATCTGTTTGGAAAAAGTCTCATCATCTCGAGGCAAAACTGCTCTCAGTGGAAAGAAGAGATCGTTCTACTAACCTCAATTCCCGAAAATTGCAACTAGTTTTCATGCTCGTTTAGTTTAACCGACTTAAAATCAATCATCCAAAACATCAAAAGCGAGGTTGCGTTTTTATATATAGTTGTAGTATCGTATTTACGACTATGTTTTTGGGGAGAACCGAAATGGCTAGACTTTATCATCGACTTAATAAAAAAACCGGCGTTACCTACGTCTATTCAATCGAAAAGTCCTATTGGGATAAGAACAAGAAAAGCCCGAGAAACAAACAGATCTATCT
>Ga0209562_1000091_pt1 | contig 45751 bp, 41 predicted proteins | sample WorMetvacBELIZE2_FD_187399 | JGI IMG/M metagenome (GOLD analysis project Ga0209562, IMG submission 187399) | Marine gutless worms symbiont microbial communities from Max Planck institute for Marine Microbiology, Germany - Olavius vacuus BELIZE.2... | ecosystem: Host-associated > Annelida >... | reverse complement strand
GCCTTTGGCAGTTTCACCGAGCAAGGAAATAGTGGATGTTATTGAGCAAGTTGTGGGCTATCCCAAGGCAATTGCGTAAAATGCACAAATTAGTAAGTCTGGCTATTTCAGCAGGAGCAGGTAAAGCGCCTTGTTTTACGATTTACCACATTTAACTCCAGGGTGACTCGGTGTCTGAAACTAAACGGAGCATAATTGACCCAATAAACCTGCATAACATGAATTCGCATTCCGCTTCTGCTTCGTCGAGTGGTTCACAAGCAAAACCACTCGCCCAGGTGCGCCAAATCGCGCAGCGGGTGGCGAAGCATATCCATGGGCACAGTGCCAGCGATGAGGCCTTTGTGGTCTCGGTTTATGGCGAATGGGGCGTAGGTAAAACGCATTATCTGCGTGGCATTGAAACATTGTTTGCCCAAAGCCTGCCAGCGCCTTTTCGGCAACCTGGCGTTGATTCGGCGCTTGAATTTAAAGAGCAGGATGGAGTGCCGCCACTGGTAGTTCCGGTCTTCTTCAGCCCATGGATGTACGAAAAAGAGCCGCACCTGATCATCCCGCTATTAAAAACCATAGAGGCATCCTTGCAGAAGGTGGAGAAGCGGGCGCCGAATGAAACCTGGCAGGGTGTCGATGAAAATAGCACCCTACGTGGGAAGCACGGTTTTTTTAAGCGCGTCAGCGACCTGTTTCGCCTCAAGCTCGAAAATACCATCAGCGTCGACTGGCTGTCGGTTTTGAAAACGGTGGCAGCGAGTACAGGTACACTCGGTGGCATGCCTTTGATTGACGTTGTTCTTAAACTTTTATCCGACAAGGCAGTTGAGCTGAAAAGCCAGGTTATTGGCGAAAGCGCAGAAAGCCAGGCTGATGGCAAGAGCGCAGAAACCCACATGCAGGAGCAGGAATCACTTTATTACAGCTTTCGTGATCGCTTGCAGCAGCTGCTGAATGAGCCGATTTTAGTGAGCGATAAAAAAAGTAAGGTATGCAGATACGTCTTGCGCTTTGTGGTGTTGGTGGATGATCTGGACCGTTGCTTGCCAGAAAAGGCCGTGGAGATGTTAGAGGCGATCAAGCTATTTATGAACGTGCCGGGTTTTGCCTTTGTGTTGGCAGTAGATGACGATATTGTCGAGCGCGGTATTCGCCACCGTTATGCAGATTATTTGAAAGAAGCGACTACTGACGCAAACGGCTTTGCCGACAATCAGTTACCGATTAGCGGTCATGAATATCTGGAAAAGATTGTCCATCTGCCCCAACATCTAATACGTTGGGATATAGCGCAGGCTGCCACCTTACTGCAAAGGCACTGCCAAGAGTTTACAGACAACAAGGCGTTGCGTGAACTGGCATTGCGGGTGGTGCCGCTGGTGCCGCGCAAGTTAATTCGTCTGGCCGAGGCGCTGGACTTTCAACAGAACAGCCTGCAAGCGCAATGCGAAGGGACAGAATTAATAGATCAAACTGAAAAGGCTAACGTATTGCAGCAGGCCTGGCAGCCGTTGAGCGCCCTGCGTATATTGATTATTGCCCAGTTGTACCCGGAGGTATATCGGCTATTGCGTCAGGGGGAATGTTGGCAGTTTTGGTGGCGCCTGTTCAGCCTGAGGCGTGACGGAGAAACTGGCGTAATGCTCTATAGCAATTGCCTGTCGTTATCTGCGCCATCGGAGTCACGTGATGCGGCGGCGTTGCATTCGGAGGCAGGTATTGGGCCTGACAAGCAGGCTGGAAAGGTGACGCAAGGGGATGGCCTGCTGGCTTTGAGCTGCGATGATATACGCGCCTATGTTAATGATACAGCGCACCATAGCGTGCGCTACGATAAAGTGAAAGAGCCGGGTAACGACGAAGAAGCAGATAACGGCGAGGCAACCATTGCCCACAAATACCAGGGTTATAATTTCCTCGGCAAGAGCAAACAAAGCGCGCGCGAGGTGATATCTTTCATGCAAACCGTGCAGCGCGCCTGTGAGACTCGCAATGGTTGGGGATTGCTCGACTTATGGACGCAAGAGGAGCGTACAGAGATCCTGCGCCAGGAGGGGGCGGAAAATCCCCGTATAAACGCAGTAATGGGTTGCGCGGCGGCGCCGCTGAATGAAGGTATTTTTCGTGCCTTGATGTTATCCGGTGATATTGAATTATTGAACGAAGAAAATTGGCGGCAGCTACAGGTTGTGACGCCCGGCCAGCAATCGGCAGAACTACCAACAACGGAGACGATAGATAATGAGGCTGAAAAACCAGAAAAAGCCGTTGCTGACGTCGAGGCGTGGATCGCCGCCATATTAGGCGACCGACAGGCTTTTGAGGGCTATTTGACGCAAAACCCGCGCGATGGCGAACCTGCCGATGCGCAAGCCTATAGCCAACTGCTGGCGGCTTTTTGTGGGCTAACCGTGCAAGGGCGGCGGCAGTTGTGTGGCGCGAAAAATTCGGCTTGGCGGGCGCGTGCCGCTGTCTTGCTGGGCAAACGGCAGTTGGATTATCTGCTCAGCCTGGTGCCGGATGATCCGCTTATTGTTAATGTTAATGGAAAAGAAAAGCCCCGCTTTGAGATTATAAATGATGGCAGCGAGGTAACCGATCACCTGACCGGTCTGACGTGGAAACGCCTGCCCGAAGGCATGCGCCTTGCTTCTGACACGGATGGCAAGCCAAAGGGCGAGGTCACAAAAGTTACCTGGGAAAAAGCCAAGGAAAATGTCAAGAAGGCCAATGCCAACAAGCATTCGACAGAAGCAGCCTGGGATTTACCTTCTCCACGCCAACTGCAAAGCCTGGTTAATTACAGCGTCTATGAACCGGCTACGTTTGCAGAAATATTCCCGGCTACCCCGTCAGCTGGCTTTTGGACCATTTCGCCGGATGCGGTTGATTCCGGGCACGCTTGGCTTGTCTTATTCGGCAATGGCAGCGTGAGCCACTTCCTCCACGGCAATCAATATTGCGTGCGTTTGGTTCGTGGGGTGTAGCGGTCAGTATATTGAATATTGAATATGATATTTATATGAAAAAACAATATTTTCTACCGCCCATGTACAGGCAGGCGCAGCAATTGTTATGCCTGATTGAAGAAGCGGTTAAAAGATTTCCACGCTATCATAAGTACACAGTGGGTAGCGATCTGCGGCGTCAGGCCATGACGGTAATGCGCACCATGCATCGCGCTGTTTTTGAGAAAACGCCAGCGCATGTGACAGACTTGATGTGGGCAATGGAAGATTTAAAACTAACTTTACAGCTTGCCAAGGAGCTGGGTGCATTTGCGAAGATGACGCAATTTGCGCCCATTGCCGAACTGGCAGCGCAAATGGGCAGACAGTGCGGTGGTTGGCGGCGGAAGGTTGAAGCCGATGCTACGGCACAACATGTGGTGTCGCCATGAATACCTTGTTCATGCGGCATTATTTGGCAGCAGTTGCCCGGGCCATGGCTCGGGCAACGCGTCCGTTTTCACTGAGTTACCGTGCCTCCCTTGTAAACTCGAGGGGTTATCGGTCGATAGATCACACGATTTTGCTCTGGCTATTTGTATTTGGCGTGAGCGGGAAAGTGGCCAGTGCACGGCAGGATATTTCGCCGGATGCGGAAGATTCCGGGCACGCTTGGCTTGTCAAATTCGACAATGGCAACGTGAACCACAACCACCACGACAATCAATATTGCGTGCGTTTGGTTCGTGGGGTGTAGCGGTGAGTGAAATATGACACGGTTAACGACTTCTGTTTCGCCAGCAGTGTCCATAGCGCTGGATTTTGCTGCCGTCCACGCCGCCTGGCAAAGGGCGCGGCGCAGCAAGAAGCCCAGTACCGGTCAATTGGCGTTTGAGCGTCAATGGCTACAACGGGTCAGCGAACTGAGTCACACGCTTGTTACCGGACATTGGCATCCGCGCCGTGCTGTCTGTTTTATGGTGACCCGGCCCAAGGTGCGTGAAATCCATGCGCCGGATTTTTCTGATCGGGTGGTACACCACGCTTTGGTGCCCAAGCTGGAGAAATATTTTGAACCACGCTTTATCCACGACAGTTATGCTAACCGGCGTGGTAAAGGGCTTCACAAGGCGGTGGCTCAGGCGCAAAGGTTTTCAAGACAAATCCTGGACGGTACTGGTTGTGGTAAAGGCTGGTATTTGCAACTGGATGTTCGCGATTTTTTTTACAGCATTCACCGGCCGACCCTCTATCAGCAGCTCAAGGGTGTTTTGCAACAGTCCCTGGCCAGGAATCCTGAGCAACAAGACCACTTGCTAGCCTTGCAAAGCTTTTGTCACAAATTGCTGTATCGGCCGGTGCGCTCTGTAAACCTTGGCTCAGCTCAGCGTTGTCTAATATCGCCGCGTAAACAGTTACGTTATGCTTCCCCGGGTTGTGGGCTGCCAATTGGCAATTTGAGTAGCCAGTTTTTTGCCAATGTTTATCTGGACAGGTTGGATCAGTATGCCAAGCACGATTTGAAAATAAAACGTTACATTCGCTATGCGGATGATCTATTGTTATTTTCCGAGACTCCCATGCACCTTCTTCAATGGCAACGCGATATTTCTGATTTTCTCAACTGCAAGTTAAAGTTGCAAATAAAGCCAGCCACAGCCCAACCGCTTGCCAATGGCATTGATTTTCTTGGTTATCGCATTTATCCACATCATTGTACGGTGCGAAAAAGAGTAGTCGCCCACTGTCGCGAAAAATTGCATGACTGGCAGAAAAAATACGTTTGTAGCAGAAATGGCTTTTGGTTCATCCAGGCGTTCCCTTCAGCTCTGGCGGAATTGCAGGCGATGCTGGGCAGCTATTGGGCGCATTTTGCTCACGCAGCCAGCTTTAATCTGATTCGCAGCCTGCGACAATCGTTCCCCTGGCTGGATGTCTTGTTTGATGCAACAAGCGCACAGCACGGCTCGTTACGACCCCGTTGGCGGCAAACCAGCGCAGTTGGCCTTCAGGAGTGGTTACAGCAACTGCGCACGGACTATTCCGATGCCTGGTTGGCTGCCGAATGTGGTTGTCGGGTTTGGCTAAGTGCGCCAGCCAGACACGGTGGGCGGTTGGTGCGTAATTTGACGCCCGCTCAATGGCAAAATCAGCGACGTTGTCTATTGGCAGATTCGCAACCTTTCCTGGAATTGCGCGAGCAAGGTTGGCTGCGCCATGGTGCGCGCCGGCGCATAGTTGCTACCTGGCATCTGCAACAGGGGGTAACATGAGTAATCTGGCAAACTTTAAGGATCGTTTTATTGATGAAAAGGATACTGCGCGGGATAAACATTTAAAGCTGGTCTGGCGCAAAAAAGCCGAGCACGAAGGAGGAGAAGGAGAAGAGTTGCTGCGGCTGGATTGGGCGTCTGGCCTGGCGCATGCCTGGCGTCAGAGCCAGCAAGACGAAAATGGCCTGAACTGGCGATTACCGACGATTGAGGAGTTGTCATCTCTGGTGGAGATAGACGGGAAAGGCAGGCTGCAATACCCTGACTGGCTACCTGCAGGTGAAAAAGAACTTATCTATTGGTCTGGCTCGCCGGATGCGGAAGATTCCGGGCGCGCTTGGCTTGTCGTATTCGTCTTTGGCTACGTGTTCCGCTACCGCCGCGACAATCAATATTGCGTGCGTTTGGTTCGTGGGGTGTAGCGGTCAGTGTCTTGATTATTGAATTTGGTCGTTGTTATTAATTGCCGTTAGTAAATATTGCGGTAAGCGTTCTTTTGTTATCTCACCACCATTACCGTACACTTGGCGTGCCGGACTATACGGTCAGTGTTCGGTCCAAGCAGGAAGTTGGCGAGCTCTGGCCTACCAGAAGCCACGACCACCAGGTCGGCCTTTGAATTGTCGGCGATCTTAAGAATCGACTCATATATATTTCCTTGTCCAACAGCGCAACGGCACTCTATATCCTTGGGAATGTGTTGGTTAGCAAACGACCTTAGTTCTTTCAGAATTTTTTTACCGGCTTTCTCGTTGAAACCTTTGGGGAAGTATTGCGCAACGATGGGCATGCCATAATCAGGCAGGATCGTAGCTAGATGCAGACAAGCTTCGGAAATCCGGCATTGAACCAGGGCAGCCGGTAAAGCGTTGCTCCAGGAGCTCTCATGACCCAGATCGACAGGAAGCAAAACATTCTTGAACATAATTTAGGCTGTTACAGGCCGCTGCAGCCTGGCACGTTTACGCTGTATGAAGACTACCATCACCAGCAAAAGCACGGCTGGAAAATACATCAATTGCTTGGGTGGGCGCTTGGCGTCCTCAAGGACTTTGACAATTACATAATCAAAATCAATGCCAGCCTTCTCGGCAGATGAGCCGAAACCAACACTATCGACCACGAGTTTGTCATTTACGCTACGCAGCTCCAGACCCGCTCCGGCTACGCGCTCCTCGCCAGAACCCTGATTACCAATGGACAATGTTACCACCTTATCTACCGGCTTGTCGTTTATATCCGTGCCAGCTACGCGAAGCTTCAATAGCTCCCCTTCTTTGAGGCTTTCGGCTACCTGAAACAACTCGCCACCCGCTTTCTCAACGATAGGCGGGTATAAGCGATCCATCCAAAAACCCGGACGAAACAAGGTAAAGGCAATCAGCAGCAGTAAAACAGATTCCCATATACGGCTACGAGTCATGAAATAGCCCTGCGTTGCCGCTGCGAAAATGAGCATGGCGAACAGGGCAGTGATGATGGTAAGCAGCAAATGGAACGGTCCGCTGATTCCGATCATTAGCAATTCGCTGTTAAAAATGAACAAAAATGGCAAAATGGCGGTACGGATGTCGTACATAAAGCCCTGAATTCCAGTTCTGATCGGGTCACCTTGCGAAATTGCCGCCGCCGCGAAGGCCGCCAAGCCAACAGGTGGAGTATCGTCCGCCAGGATACCGAAATAAAAAACGAACATGTGAGCAGCGATAAGCGGAACGATCAAGCCGGCTTGAGCGCCCAAAGTTACGATTACCGGCGCCATCAAGCTGGAGACGACTATGTAGTTAGCGGTAGTCGGCAAGCCCATGCCAAGTATCAGGCTAATCATGGCCGTGAAAACCAGGATAAGTATCAGGTTGCCACCAGAAATCAACTCGACAAATTCGACCATCACTTGCCCAATACCGGTCAACGTAATGGTGCCGACTATGATACCGGCTGCCGCCGTGGCGACGCCAATACCTATCATATTCCGCGCCCCGGCCACCAGTCCAATATAAAGGTCGCGTATGCTCTCTTTAATTTTTGCAATTTCACTCCCATACTGACCACGGAACAACGCAATTATCGGCTTTTGGGTAACGACGATAAGCACCATGAAAACTGTTGCCCAAAAAGCCGACAGTCCAGGCGACAGACGCTCAACCGTCAGCAGCCAGATCAGCACCAGTATGGGAAGCAGATAGTACACTCCGGCTTTGACCGTCGGCCCGATCTCAGGCAATTCGTCCATTTCGCCTGTCGGCAAGTCGGGAACGCGAGACGAATACCACAACAGCAGCAAGTAGGCCGCACCGCACAACAAGGCAAAAACCCAGCCGGTCATTTCGCCGTGGCCGGTGAGACTTTTTATGCCCTGTACCAGCGGCGGCAGCACCCAAACTAGCGCGCCGAGAATAATAAACACGCTCAGAAAGCCAATCAACTTGGCTTTGCGATCTATTTTATGCACACGCTGCAAGCCTTGCATGCCTGCTTTCACGGCCTCTAAATGCACGATATAAATAAGGGCTATATAGGAAATGACCGCCGGCAGGAAAGCGTGCTTGATAACTTCTATATAAGGTATGCCTACGTATTCGACCATCAGAAAGGCCGCTGCGCCCATGATAGGTGGCATCAATTGTCCGTTAGTGGATGAGGCGACCTCGACCGCCCCTGACTTTTCTGGCGTAAAGCCAACCTTTTTCATCAGCGGTATGGTAAACGTACCAGTGGTTACCACGTTAGCAATTGAAGAGCCCGAGATCATGCCAGTCAGGGCCGACGAAACCACAGCTGCCTTGGCTGGGCCACCACGGAAATGCCCCATAAGAGCAAAAGCCACGCGGATAAAGTAATTCCCCGCCCCAGCTTGTTCCAGCAGGGACCCAAAGAGAACAAAGAGAAAAACCATGGTCGCCGAAACGCCTATGGCCACCCCGAAGACGCCTTCTGTATATAGCCAGTAATGCGAGGCGCCCTTGGCTAAAGACGCCCCCTTGTGCGCTATGATTTCTGGCATATACGGACCAAGGAAGGCGTACAATAAAAACACGCTGGCCACGATCATTAAGGGTGGTCCCAGCGCCCGACGCGTGGCTTCCAGCAACAACACAATGCCGATCACAGCAACGACAACGTCCATGCCAGTGGGGTTGCCAGGTCGTTGGGAAAGCTCATCTGATAAAAAGATCAGATACAAGCAAGCCAGAACGGCGATAGCAGCCAAAACCCAATCCAGAGGCGGTATGTAACTACGCGGAGACGACTTCAGAGCTGGATAGCTCAGGTAGGCAAGAAATATAGCGAACGTCAGGTGAAACTGTTTAACGATACTCTCGTGCATCCACGGGGTGAACTCAAGCACTAATGGAGAGGAGACGTAGAGCTGAAACAGCGACCAGATCATGGCCGTCAGCATGAGGAACTTCGCAACGCCAAGGTGTGTAGGGGCGCGGCCGCCGGTTTCCGACTCCGCGATCATATCCTCCAACTTTTGATTCGTCATGCTATCCGAATCAGAGTTAGAGGTTGGGGCGACCATTGTTTTATCCCAAGTTAAAAACGCACCGCCCAGGGCAAAAAAACTTGGCTTTCGCCCTGGGTGGATTTTTCTATGCGCAAGAGATCAGACTTTTTATTTAATCAAGCCGGCCTCTTTGTAGTATTTGGCAGCGCCGTCGTGCAGCGGAGCCGAAAGGCCATCTCTAACCATTTCCTTTTTCTTGAGAACCGAAAAAGCAGGGTGTAGTTTCTTGAAAGCGTCAAAGTTCTCAAACACCGACTTAACAACGTGATAGACGGTATTGGCACTAGTCCTGGTGGAACTCACGAAGGTAGCACCGACGCCAAAGGTCTTGGTGTCTTTCGGGTTACCGCGGTACATACCACCAGGGATAGTGGCCGCACGGTAGTAATCATTATCCTTGATTAACTTATCAACTGCCGATCCAGTAACATTGACTAGAACCGTGTCACATGAGGTCGTGGCTTCCTTGATAGAGCCGTTGGGATGTCCAACCGTGTACACCATGGCGTCGATCTTGTTATCACACAGCGCTTTGGACTGCTCAGCGGCCTTTAACTCCGAGGCCAAGGCAAAGTCTTTCATCGTCCAGCCCATGGCAGCCATCAAGACTTCCATAGTGCCGCGCTGACCTGAACCAGGGTTACCGACGTTGACCCGCTTGCCCTTAAGGTCTGCGACATTCCTGATGCCGCTATCTTTGCGAGCCACTACGGTGAATGGTTCCGGATGCACTGAAAACACGGCTCGTAAGCCTGAAAACTTGCCAGCATCCTTAAACTTGGAGGTGCCGTGGTAAGCATGGTACTGCCAATCAGACTGAGCCACGCCCATATCCAGCTCACCCTCGCGGATAGTATTAATGTTGTACACCGATCCACCAGTACTCTCGACCGTACAACGTACGCCGTGTGACTTGCGACCTTTGTTCACCAGTCGACATATGGAACCGCCGGTAGGATAGTAAACTCCTGTAACGCCACCGGTACCGATAGTCACGAACTTGGTTTCAGCAGCTTGTGAATCAACAGTCGACAAGGCTAGTACGCCGGTCATTACAGCAAAGACGCCGGTTGCCACTAGTTTACTACTGGGTAAAAGGATCTTTCTCATACCACCTCCTTATAGTGTATTAATGTTGATACTACGGGTAGGTCAATAAATGACAACAAAGGTTCAACAACAAATGCTCAAAGTGTGCATAATCGCCGTTACGATAGGCCAACTCCGCCAGGGAAGCGCTGGTTTAATAGCCGTACTTAAAGCCATTCGGGTAAAAAAGAAGATATCAAACCCACAGGGATTTATAGAGATGCACGGGCGGGTCAGTTTTACAGAACTCGAGCAAAATAGCAAGAAAAAGCTAGCACGTTGTGAGCGGTTGCTTGCACAATTGGGGAAGATCGTTCCCTGATAACATCTTCGGACACAAGAGGATTCGTTATCGTGGCCTAAGGGACGCTGTTTTTATTTCCTGCGCGGGCGAAATCCTGCGTTGCGCGGTGCTCGAAAGCTCGCCTATCTGCATGATATGTCTCCCATTCTGTGCTCCGTGCGCCTTGTCTTTCGTTCCGCTCGCATAATTAATCAGCGTCTCCCTAAAACATACTGATACTTCCCGTCAGTGTTTTGACGTAGCGTTGAATATAATTTGCAAGCGTTCTTTATTGTTGCCTATAACCAGCCACATTGAGCAAACGAGAGCGGCTTGGAGTTGGCGGCGACTATGAAATGATCGAGTAGTTTTACATCAATAAGCGACAGGGCGCTTTGTAGTTCCCGCGTTAGCTCGCGGTCAGCATCAGAAGCCTGCGTGCTGCCTGATGGGTGGTTGTGGGCGAAAATTACCGCGGCGGCGTTGTTTTCCAGAGCTGACTTGACTATCTCACGCGGGTAGACGTGGCTTTCGCGCAAGCTGCCGCGTGCCAGTTCCTCGCTCTCGATCAGGCGATTTTGCGTGTTGAGCCACAGGGCGAGAAAGGTTTCCTGCTTTTGTGTTGCCAGACGTAACTTGAGCCAGTCGCATACTTTTTCTGGTGATCCCAGTGTGTCACCCTGTTTGATGTTTTGCTCCAGGGCTCGGCGGCTGAGTTCAAAAGTGGCTTTCAATTGGGCCGCCTTGGATATGCCAACGCCACGTACGGAGGTAAGCTCGTCCAGGCTGGCTTCTACGAGGCGCGATAGGCAGCCTTCAAAGTGATGCAATAATTCACGCGCCAGATCTACTGCGCTTTTGCCGCTGACGCCAACGCGCAAAAAGATGGCCAGCAATTCGGCGTCGGAAAGCACCGTGGCCCCATGCTGCAAGAGGCGCTCACGCGGTCGTTCGTCTTTTGGCCATTGCCTTATGGTGTTGGCTGCGGCGAGGTTGTTTGTCATTATTATTCCCCTTGTTTTTTTGTTGTTATTGTACGCTATAGCTATCTAACCTGGGCGCTGTGGTGAGACAATATATATGTTTATTTCTTCTCCTCTTTTAGCGATAGCGCCAGTTTGTACATATCGTTTTTGCTGCCGCCGGTGAGTTGCGCGGCTAGTTTGGCGCATTGTTTGACAGGCAGTTTTTGCGCCAGTAGCAACTGCAGCACTCTGTTGGCCTCAGGCCTCTCGCAGCCGCTATCACTGTTGTCAGCCGCAGGTTCAATGATAACGACATGCTCACCCTTTTGCCGCGTTGGGTCAGCTTGCAGCCAGGGTAGCAATGCAATCAGTTGATCCTGGTGTAGCGTTTCGTATAATTTACTTATTTCACGTGCCAGCAAGCCTCTACGCTCACCACCCAGAATCTGTATACAGTCCTCCAGCATGGCGAGCAGGCGATGCGGAGCCTCATAAAAAACCAGGCTGTGCGGCTGGAAAAGCAGCTCTTGCAGGGCGGCGCGTCTAGCACCTTTTTTAGCCGGTAGAAAACCGTAGAACAAAAAATGTGGTGAATGAATTCCGGAAATACTGAGGGCTACAGCAAGGGCGCACGGCCCTGGGATGGGGGTGATTGGAAAGCCTGCCTGCCTGACTTGAGCCACGATCCGCGATCCGGGATCAGATATTGCCGGGGTTCCGGCGTCGCTAATCAAGGCCACGGGTTTGTTTTCCGACAAATAGCCGACAATGCGTCGGGCGGCTAGTTGTTCGTTATGTTGATGGGCTGCGAAAATTATTGCCCTGCTACCACAGTGTTTAAGTAGTGGCGCAGAATGGCGAGTGTCCTCTGCCGCAATGTATGCAACGCTGGCTAATATTCGCTTGGCGCGTGGCGATAGGTCCTCAAGGTTGCCGAGAGGCGTGGCCACCACGTACAATGCGAGAGGAAGTTTTTGATCCATCAGAGTTTTTATGGGGATTATGGGAATGTGTGTTAGATAAACGAGCTGTCTGATAATGCAAATTGTAATGCGAAAGGATAAAGGTAACACGGACGGCGCGCTTGCCGAGAGCATGGCGGCTGACTATCTGCAGCGCCGTGGTTTGACGGTACTGGAAAGAAATTTCCGTGTCAGGGGTGGCGAGATAGACCTGGTCTGTCAGGAGGGCGAAAGCCTCGTTTTTGTTGAGGTACGGTTGCGGCGCAATGTTCGCTTCGGTGGGGGGTTAGAAAGCATTGATAAGCGCAAGCAAGCGAGAATAATTCTTGCCGCAAAACATTATCTGGGCAGGAACGTCGCCAACAATATGGCTTGTCGCTTTGATTGCATTAGCTTAGATCGATTGGATCTAGCCGCGCTTAACTGGGTGCGCAACGCTTTTACTCTTGATCAGGAGTGATGCATGGTCGTCTCCTGTGTTCTGGCCAGACGAACAAAATCTGCTACTGATAGTGACTCGGCGCGCTCGGTGGGGGAAATGGAGTGCGCCAGGAGCTCTTGTGGGCTAAAAAAAGCCTGTAGGGTATTACGCAACATTTTACGCCGTTGCGAGAAGGCGGCGGCCACCAGGCGCGACAGCGTGTCAAATGATACTGGTAGCTCGTCAGCCTCTCTTGCAGTTAACGGTGTCAACCGTAGCACGGCAGAATGTACCTTGGGCTGAGGATGAAACGCATCTGGAGGCACGTCAAGTACGTGTTGGCAAGCGAAGCAATACTGCATCATTACCGAAAGCCGCCCATAAGCTGAACAGTTGGGGGGGGCTACAATGCGCTCAGCTACTTCTTTTTGCAGCATGACGTGTAGGTCGAGCAGATGTGTTGCATATGCGGCAAGATGAAATAACAAGGGTGATGAAATGTTGTAGGGCAGGTTGCCAACTATTCTTAATGGCATGCCAAGGTGGCTGGCTAGCGCAGCAAAGTCGAAATCGAGTACATCGTGCTGAACGATGGTTAATTGCGTGGGAGGGTGGAGTTGCCTCAAACGCTCAATCAGGTCGCGGTCAATTTCCACTGCGTATAAATGCTTCAGGCTGTTTAGCAAAGGTACACTTAGAGCGCCTTGTCCAGGGCCTATCTCAAGCATGGCATCCTCTGGTTGCGGGTCAATGGCGGCGATTATCTGCGCTATAAGCGCCGAATCACGCAAAAAGTGTTGACCAAAACGCTTGCGCGGACGGTGTCCGTGTTTGTGAAAGGACGGGTGCATTGATGTGCTTATTACCTGGATCAGCTTTTCGATTTCGTCGCCTTGTTTATATTCTGTTTGCTCATTAGGTGCGCTTCAGTAATGGCGGCTATCAGGCTATCGGGGCGTGCAAATCCTTTGCCAGCGATATCCAGAGCGGTTCCATGGTCGACTGAGGTGCGAATAAATGGCAATCCCAGCGTGATATTGACGCCCCGGCCAAATGTAGCGTACTTGAATACGGCCAGACCCTGGTCATGATACATAGACAGTATGGCGTCGGTTTTTGCCAATTGCGGCGAGGTAAATAAAGTATCAGCTGGCAATGGCCCTAACAATTGCAAGCCTTCCTGACGTAGCCGATCCAGAGTCGGGATGATGATTTCGATTTCCTCCCGGCCCAGGCTGCCTCCTTCTCCGGCGTGCGGGTTGAGCCCGGCAACCATAATGCGCGGGGCGGTGATGCCGTATTTGCAGCGTAATTCGCTATCAAGTATACGTAGTACTGATTCGACGCGCCGGGTAGTTATTGATGATGCGACTGCCGCTAATGGCAGGTGAGTGGTGACCAGCGCTACTCGCATTATCAGTGATTCTTGATTACTGTTTGCAGAATTATGCACCTGGCCAGCCAGCATCATGACTGGATGCGCGGCACTGCCAAGTTCTGCCAGATATTCAGTATGTCCGCTGAATTGGTAACCTGCCTGGTTGATAATTGCCTTATGGACGGGCGCAGTGACGAGTGCCGAGAACTCGCCTTGCATGCATCCGGTGACGGAGCGTTGCAGTTGTGCGAGTACGTAGTTTGCGTTGCTACTCTCTGGATAGCCGGGCTTGCAATCGGTAGCCAGTGGAAGATGCAAGATATTGAGTGCGTTTGCCTCGTTAATACATGGGTGACCTGGAGTGTAAGCATGTAGCTGCACTTTCAAGCCCAAGTGGTGAGCGCGAGCGGCAAGCATGCGCCGGTCCGTTAGAATGACCAGGGGCGGCAATTGCGTAGCCTGTTTGGCGAGCCGCAGGCAAATTTCCGGACCGATACCGGCAGGCTCGCCACTGCTGATGACCAAAGGCGCGTTTATTGTTCAGATGGCTCCAGGCGGTTTTCGATATAGGTACTGTCTCGCAGTTGTTGCAGCCATGCTTCGTAGCTTTCTTCCATTTTTTGTCTATGCAGTAGCTGGCGAGCATTTTGGCGTCTTCGTTCCTCGGATATTGGCGCCTCGCGGCGCTCAACAACCTTTATCAGGTGCCAGCCAAAGGGTGATTGTACAGGTTGGCTAATGTCGCCAGTTTGCAGAGAGTTCATCGCATGTTCGAATTCCGGCACGGTGTCGCCAGGGTAAACCCACCCCAGGTCTCCTCCTTTTGCGGCCGAGCCGTCTTTTGAGTTGAATCGAGCCAGTTCGGCAAAGTCTTCACCTTGTATGATGCGTTGGCGCAGGACCTGTAGGCGGGAAGCCGCTTCTTCATCGGAAAGCACACTGTCAGTTGTTAATAAAATATGTCTGGCGCGGGTCTGCTGTATAGCTTTGTCAGCGCTGCTGTCGGTGTGGCGCTCGGCGATGAAATGCAATACGTGAAAGCCAGCCTGTGACCGGACCACATCACTTGTCTCTCCGGGTTTAATCTTCTTGATTAATTTTTTGAACAGATTGGGCAGTCTGTCCTGAGTACGCCAACCGAGGTCGCCACCATTCCTGGCGTCGGGAGCATCGGAGAAGGTGATTGCCAGATTCCTGAATTTCTGTCCGATTTTCATGCGCCTGAGCATTTGCTTGGCTCTGAGTTCCTGACGTCTTTTTTCTGACGGGGACATGCCTTCGGTAACACGGATGAGAATATGGGCAACGCGGTATTCCTTGCCTTGACCAATGGCGGATTTCATCGCCAGGTAGCTGTCTACCTCGTTGTCGCTGACCCTGATTCTCACTTCGCGGTTACGCAGCCTTGCTATGGTGATCTCATCGCGCAGCTCCTTGCGGAACTGAACGAACGGTATTCCCTTGGCTTTTATTGAGCGCTTGAAAGCGGCCAGCGATTTCCCTTCCTTTTTAGCGATCCTTTGTATGGCTATTTCAAGTTGTCGGTCACTGACCATAATGCCCGACCGGCGTGCCAGTTGCAATTGCGCTACGTCAAGAATCATGCGCCTCAGGACTTGTTTTTCAATTTCATCCTGTGGAGGTAACTTTCCACTGCTGCTGGATAGATCGCTTTTTAGCGATTTGACCCGAGAGAGCAGATCGGTATAGGTGATAGGTTCATTGTTGACCACGGCGACAATGCGTGCCACTTTGTTGTTACTGCCAGATGTGTTTTCCTTTTGTTGCACGATAAAGGTAGTAGCGGAATCACGAAACAGGTTACGTACTCGAAGGCGAGGTGCGTTTGCGCCTGCTTCCGCTAAATACCTCAGGCCGACCATGCTTGATCCAGTGGTGAAGTTCGCTGGCGTTGCATTACCTTCAACATTGCTGTGCCTGGAAGTGACGTTTTTTTGCCGCTGGTTGCGTCTGGTGCTGGCAACCGGTGAGCTTGCCTTCTTTTTGCTGGCTTTCAGGTTGGCCTGATAGGTCGACATGATCTCTGCTACAGGACGTCCATTAACTGACTCGGCACCAACTATCCTGAAGGCCAGGGCCGGTATGGGCGCTGCCAACAATGCGCATAATATGATGGCTATGCCAGCATGAAGCTTATATCCGGATAGAGCCAGGGCCGGAGCAATATTTTTGTGTGGCCAGGGTGGGCGGCATGGAGAGGAATAATGTAGGGGTTGCATCCGTAGAGCTTAGTTGCTAATGGCTGTAGATCGTTTGGTAATTTACTGGCTGTCTTCAGTGGCGTCGGAATGATCGTCGTCCGGGTAGGGAAGGTTGGTAATTCTGGTATAACCGGGCACGCTGCGGCTTAACAAGCTGAGAGGATTAAAACCGATCGTCGCAAAATCATTTAACTCAAGCTGCACAAAATAAGTTTCAGCAGTTTTACCTCCGACAGACTCAATTCTGTGTGTTACAAGGCGCGTTGCCCAGCAGTATTCGCGGTATTCCAGTCCAAGCAGTGCTTCAATCAGTTTGCCGCTAGTCACGGGCCGGTTTTGTTTGTCCCTGTATCTTCTGTCTTTTAGGGCATAATTATAACGCCCAACTCCGTACAAACCGTGAAATATTGGCCATTGTGCCTTGAAATCTATGTGCTGCAACTGGTTATGTTGCGCACGATAGGTGACGGATACGGCTTTGCCGTGTTCGGGTTGAAAACGTACCCCGAACGAGCTGCGGCGTGTTATTTGCTCTTGCTGGTCGTACCGGATCGCCATGTCAATATAGGTGCGTGGAATTATTGAGCCCGAGAAACTGGCCAGGATATCGGAACTGTCCTTTGTGGGGAAGGTTTCCCCGGGCAAACCGGCGCGTGGAGTACGAAAGTAATAACGTTGTGCAATGGTAGCATTGACACGTCGGGCGCCGTTTTTGTTGTCTATTAGCTTTGAGCTCAGGCTGGCAGTAATATGGTCGGCGTCACCTATACGGTCAGAGCCGGAGTAGCGGTTTTCGGTAAATAGCTGCGCGAAGTTAAAGTCGATTCTGCCGGTGTCGAAAACTGGCAGCTTGCTCTGATCGTAGTGAGGAATGTTGACATAAAACAGGCGCGGCTCTAGCGTATGTGTAAACTCACGCCCAAAGTAGTTGACCGGTCGCTCAAGAAAAACGCCACTGTCTACGCTGAAGATTGGCACCTCTCGGCGTTGAAATTTGGGTACGGACAAGCTTGCCTTGTTACGCTGATTGAGTTCGTATTGGCTAAGGTGTACGCCAATTTTCGGTCTTAGGTAGAAATATGGTTCTTCTATCTCCCAGGTAAGTTGCGGGTAGAAATAGAGCCTCTGTCCCTGAATGCGCGTCGGGTGTTTGAAATGAGTGTATTGTCCGTTAATGTTAAGGGTGAAGCCGAAAAAGTCTGCCTGGCCGCCATTGAAATTGATTCTTGGTTCGAGAAAATAAGGTTTGCTTACCGTAACTTCTGGATCTGGCTGCAGGGTCTGATAATGTTGTATTGTGGCGTCAGCACGCCACCACGAAGCAGGGTTATAGAATAATTGGTAGCGCTTTGGAATTTGTGTTTGCGAGGCGCTGGCCAGGGTATGCGAGAGGTCGGAAAAGTACTGGTGGTCTGATACTTCAGCTACGCTAACTTTGCCGGATAATCCCAGGCCAAGGTTATGTGTATGCTGCCAGGCGTAACGCTGACGAACATTATTGTAGGCAGAGTCATCCAAAAAGTCGTAATTAATTATGCCAGAGTAGTTACGTCCCTTGTAACGTCCCTCGTTATTTAGTTGCAAGCCTCTTTTTGCCAGAAAGCGGGCTGTAATGGTCGCGTCGTAGTTGGGGGCAATGTTCCAGTAATAGGGCTGGAGTAATTCAAGACCTGAGCGGGTGGAGGTGCCCCACGACGGTGTCAGGAAACCACTTACCCGACCATCTTTAAGCGGAAAGAGTAATAAGGGCGTATATAGTATTGGTATGTCTTTGAAATAAATGGCAGCATTGTTACCTTTACCGATATGCAGTTTATGGTCGAAGGTCAGCGTTTCGGCTTTGGCGTACCAATCCAGATCGTTCGGGCGACAGGTGGTATAGGTGGCGTTTTTCAATATGCTATGGTCGTAGTCATGCACTTCTATGTGTTCAGCTTTGCCTCTGGCGCTAAGCTGGCCCTGGTTGAGTGGCGGTAGCTCAAATGCGTCAGTGGTTTTTTGGAAGCGACTATTTTTTGCTGCTGCTGATTTCTCATCGTTGGCGATCTCATAGCTGGCGGATTTTATTTCGCCGCTTTGCTCGTCAGGATGAAACACAACTACGGGAGCTGAGGTGGTGTGACCTGGCTGAACCAGGCGCACATTTCCCTTTGCCTCTGCACGATCATCAAGTGGCCAGTAACGCATCTCGTCTGCTTCGATTAGCAAGTTACCTTTTCTTAGTTTGGCGTTCCCTTCGGCGTGCAATAATTGCTGTTGACGGCCATACAGACGCTGCGCACTGATTTTGGTAGCCGCTTGCCCTTCTGACTGTTTGTTATTGAAAGGAGGAGCGCCAAGACTGACTTGCATGCCGGTCGAGAGAAGCAATAATGCCATTAGCATACAAGTTATGGGATTTTGCCCCTGTCGCAGGCAGATGGAAGGTTTAAAGTACATTAAGCGGTTAAGGATGGTTGGCAACTGGTGGGAGCTTCAAAATGCAGGTGATCCAGGCGCGGTCTGCCGGTTGAGAGGGCTGGTAATGTTCTTTCGTTTTCTGTTAGCCTGCGATTCTAACTCTCCAGAGCGAAGCCTGTCTGCGATTACTATATAATTATCCAGCTCTTATTGGTAAATAAAGCCGTGCAAAACAGCCAGATTTGCCGAAGCAATGTAAAAGAATCACTCAAGGCGCTCGTATATCATTCCTGAATATAGTGTGAATTTCGGTTGGTTATTGCAGGGCTCATAGCAAAGGAAGGGAAGGCAAGCATGTCAATGGCGGATCGTGACGGGTTGATCTGGATGGATGGCAAGATGGTGGAATGGCGTAACGCCACCACGCACGTTCTGACCCATTCGCTGCATTATGGACTCTCGGTATTTGAAGGGTTACGTGCCTATAAAACCAGTCAGGGAACGGCGATTTTTCGCCTGATTGAGCATACTGATCGCCTTTTTGACTCGGCTCATATATATCGTATGCCGATTCCTTATGGCAAGGAAGAACTGATCGAGGCGCAAAAAAAAGTGGTGCGCGCCAACGGTCTGGAGTCGGCTTACGTAAGGCCGATTGCCTACTATGGCTCCGAAAAAATGGGCGTTAGCCCCAAAGGCGCTACCACGCATGTTGTTGTTGCCGCCTGGCCGTGGGGGGCCTATCTTGGTGAAGATGGCCTGGAAAATGGAATTCGCGTTAAAACGTCTTCTTTCGCTCGTCACCATGTCAATGTAACCATGCCGCGTGCCAAGTTTGCAGCCACCTATGCAAATTCTGTTCTGGCCAATATGGAGGCTCTTGACGATGGCTATGACGAGGCTCTGTTGCTCGATGTTGATGGTTTTGTCGCAGAAGGAGCGGGCGAGAATCTGTTTATCATTAAGAACGGTATTATTTATGAACCTGAGCTTGCCTCAGCGTTGGTTGGGATTACGCGAGCTACGGTTATTCAGCTAGCGCAAGAGCATGGTTATACGGTAATTTCCAAGCGCTTGACGCGCGATGATGTGTATATTGCCGATGAGGCCTTTTTTACGGGTACTGCAGCCGAAGTAACACCAATTCGCGAGCTCGATAACCGCCAGATCGGCAGTGGTAAGCGAGGTCCAGTAACCACAGATCTGCAGGCGAGGTTTTTTCAGGTTGTAAATGGCCAGTCGCCGGCTCACGTCTCTTGGCTGAGTTATGTTTGAGGCAGGCTGATTAAGGTACTGATTGTCACGCCCGCCTGGGTTGGCGACGCGGTTCTGGCGCAACCCTTTTTTGCCCGTCTGCACTTATTGCATCCGGGTATCCAACTCGATGTTCTGGCGTCAGCCTGGGTTGCTCCATTATTTCAGCGTATGCAGGAAGTCAGCCAGGTGATAGATAATCCCCTGAAACATGGCGAGTTTAATTTCAGGAAGCGCCGCGAACTGGGACGCCGACTATCCGGGCAGGATTACCAGTACGCTTATGTGATGCCCAATTCGTGGAAATCGGCATTGATTCCCTTTTTTGCGGATATCCCCTTGCGCATTGGCTATACAGGCGAAGCTCGCTTTTGGTTGCTTAATCAGCGCCAACCGGCATACAAGGAGCCTTCTTGCTCCATGGTGCAGCATTTTTGGAGGCTGGCAACTAGCGACGACATGGGTGAGGAAAGTACCGCTGCCATATTACAACCGGTTTTGCAATCATCTTCGCAGCAACAGCAGGTCACCTTACAAGCCATGCAGCTGTCAACAGACCATCCCGTCTATATATTTTGCCCCGGAGCTGAGTATGGAGCAGCCAAGCGTTGGCCAGCTGAGCATTTTGCCGCATTGGCGGTTGAGCTTCTAAATGCCGACGCCAACAGTGTCGTTTGGTTGCTGGGTTCAGAGAAGGATGGCGTCGAAGCAAGACGTATTGTAGCTGCCTTGCCAGCAGGCATTTCGCCGCAGCGATGTTTGGACTTGTGTGGCCAGACGATGTTGACGCAGGCAGTCGACCTGCTGGCAGTGGCAGACCTGGTTGTGTGCAATGATTCGGGTCTGATGCATATAGCTGCGGCTGTAAATACGCCAGTAGTGGCAATTTATGGTTCTTCCTCGCCTGTTTTCACGCCACCTTTGTCAAAGCATGCACAAATTGTTTCATTGCGGCTAGAATGTAGCCCCTGTTTTAAACGTGAATGCCCGCTTGGTACGCTGGCTTGTCTGCAAGAACTGCTTCCAGGCCAGGTGTTGGCAGCCTGCAATGATGCGCTGTTGTCGGGCCAATCTGAAACTGATTAATGAGTTGATAATAACAAGTCTTGTATTGCGGGGTTGAGTTGTGGCCAAGTACCCACCTTCAGCTACTGAACCCGGGGTTATTTATGCATCGCCGGAAGAAGTGGAAAAAGCCTTTTATGAAGCTGTCGAACGGCAGGATATAAATGCCTTGATGAGCCTGTGGTCTAATGACGAGGAAATTGTTTGTATCCACCCGAATGGACAACGGGTCAGCGGCGTAGAAGAAGTACGCAAGAGTTTTGCTCAAGCGATGGAAGACCCGCCTGTCCGCATTGCCAAGAGTCAGCAGGCGCGCTGGGAAGGCGCAGTGATGGCGCTTTACCAAAACATAGAAACCGTGTTGAACAAAGAAACAGGTCAACCTGGGGGAGTGCCGTTATTCGTGTCGCATATTTTTATGCTTGGAGCGCACGGCTGGCGTATGGTTTGCCGGCACTCTACCTCGACAACCACAGGCAAAAAAAGTGCCGGAGTAAAATCACCGCCAGTGCCAAATGGTGCCGGTGACCATACCTTGCATTAGAGATCAATTTGCGTTTTTGTGTGTTGGAGATTGCCAGGAGCAATGGTCGATTTCGCGGCCAGGCAGCGTGGCATTTCGCCCCCAATGTGGATGAGCTATGATCAATTTCCCATTGCTGATGCGCTTCTCCCCCTCACGATATCTGTCGGTGGCTTGGTTTGGCTTATTGTTTTTGGCTGCGTTGGTTATTGCGCTACCAGACTGGTCGCTTTGGTGGAAAGCCTTGATATGGACATTGTTGGGCGTGGTTGCTGTGTCGGGATACATGAATATGCGCCGGGCTCTGTTCCGGGTACGCTGGTTGCGCCTGCACGCCGACGGTAGTTTGCAGATTGGCCACGAAGAGGTTGATAACTTTCTCTTCAGCACTGCTGGAGATGAAATGCCGGACAGCAACAAGCTGAGTGTCGTATTGCCCACGGTTGTGCATCCCTGGGTAACCATATTGCGATGGAAAGATGGGCAGGAACGTCAGTTCAGGTTGCCGGTATTGGCAGATAGTCTTGAGTCAGGCGATTTTCGCCGCCTGCGTGTATGGCTTCGTTGGCGTAGCCGGAGCAGCGAGCCGAATTGACACTGGCTATCTTGACGAACTCGGTCTGGTATAGGTGTAGCGGGTTATAGTAGTTCCCGGGTTTGTACGGCAAGAGCTATTACCAGGTGTCGCGCCGGGCGCGTAAGGCGGCAAATACCGCTACCGGGTTATCTTTATCAACAGACGGTTCCAGCTTGCAGGCAGCGGCAATTACTGCAGGCTGCCGGCAACGCAAAAACGGGTTGGTGGCTTTTTCCAGCTGCAGGGTAGAGGGTAAGCTGGGGTGGCCATTGGCTGTTGTTGTTTCTACAGCTGCCAAGCGCTCGACTATGGCTGTATTGTCTGGCTCTATCGCCTGCGCAAAAGCGAGGTTGTTTTCTGTATATTCGTGCGCACAATAAATGCGCGTATTATCGGGCAGGGCGGCAATTTTTGTTAATGAGTCGAACATTTGCTGTGCCGTGCCCTCAAAAAGACGCCCACATCCGCCACCAAAAAGTGTGTCGCCACAAAACAAGACCTGTTCGGTGCGAACGTAATAAGCCAGGTGTCCACGTGTGTGACCGGCTACGGACAACACCTGCACGTATAAGCTTTCTTCGCCCATGCATTTAAGTTGTATGGTTTCATCGCCGGAAAGCTCTATTGAGCGCCTATTGACAGGCTCCAGGCGTGGAGCATAAATATCAAGCCGCGGATTGTCGCGCAACAGATTCGGCAGGCCGCCTTGATGGTCAGCATGATGGTGGGTAATCAACACAGCTTGTAACTGCAAGCTGTACTCGGTGAGCGCTTTTTGTAGCGGCGCAGCTTCGCCCGGGTCAACAGCCAGAGCGTTGTTAGCATCGTGCATTACCCATATGTAATTATCACGGAAGGCTTTTACCGGAAAGATATTCATAGGCCAGGAGGTAGCATGCTCATCAGGAGTCTACCAGTTCTCGAGGCAGCGGAAAGACAACGCTTTCTGCTTCGCCAACAGGTAGAGGCGGCTCTCTACCACCCATATGACGTAGCCTTTCGATAACATTTTGCACCAGTGCATCAGGCGCCGAGGCTCCGGCTGTTACGCCAACGCAACGTTTGCCAGAGATCCATTCCTGCTCTATAGAGTTGGCTGACTCAATCAGGTAGGCCTCTACACCCTGCTTTTGCGCTACTTCGCGCAAACGGTTGGAATTAGAGCTGTTTGGACTGCCTACTACTATGACCAGGTCGCACTGGCCGGCAAGCTTCTTGACAGCGTCTTGCCGGTTTTGTGTAGCATAGCAAATATCGTCTTTTTTAGGCCCCTTGATACCGGGAAAGCGTACGCGTAGCGCGTTGATTAACCCACTGACATCGTCCACGGACAGCGTTGTTTGCGTTACGTAGGCAAGCTCAACATCTGGTTCAAAATCAAGTTGTTTTATGTCTGCAAAATTCTCTACCAGGCTGACGCCGGGTGCAGAACTGCTACCGCTCTCTACCTGCCCCATTGTGCCTTCAACCTCCGGGTGACCCCTGTGTCCGATCATTATTGTATGACGACGTTGAGCGTGCATGCGTCTGACTTCCAGATGTACCTTGGTGACCAGAGGGCAAGTTGCGTCATAAATCGTTAAGCCACGATGTTCTGCCTCCTTGCGTACCTTGGCCGACACGCCGTGGGCGCTGAAAATTAATGTGCTGGCAGCCGGAACTTCCTCAAGTTTCTCAACAAAAATTGCTCCTTTACTGCGTAAGTCATCGCAAACATAGCGGTTATGCACCACCTCGTGCTTGACATATACCGGCGCGCCACATTTATTAAGAGCTTGTTCGACTATAGCAATAGCCCGCTCCACGCCAGCGCAGAAACCACGTGGATTGGCGAGCATAATCTGGAACGTGGCGACTGTCAGCGGTGGCATTATTTTTCTGATTGCGGCCTAAAGAACGGCAATAATCTTTACATCAAGACGTAATTGTTTGCCTGCCAAAGGGTGGTTAAAGTCAAACAAGGCGCTATCCTGCTCCAACTGGCGTAAAAGGCCGCTAAAGTGCTGACCGTTTTTGTTTTCAAACGGATGCAGCGTGTTTTCTTCCAACGGCCGCCCATCCGGTAATGCGGCAAGAGAAATCCGCTCAACAAATTGCGGCTGGTACTCACCAAAAGCTTCGGATGGCGGCAATATATAACTTCGTTCATCGCCTTCGCGCAAACCCAGCAGACAGGACTCAAGCGGCGGCGCTAATTGTCCTGATCCCATTTGTATCGTGGCTGGAGAAAGGTCAAACGTGCTGACCAGTTCGATATCAGTATTATCCGTCAGCACTTCAGACAAACGATAATGCAAGGTAACATAACTGTCAGCGCCAAGACGGGTCGTAGCAGAAGATTGTGTAGAAAGATTGTCCATAGGGCCAAAGATATATTCTGGCGCAGATACTATGCAGGTTGTGGCTTTTGAAACGAACTGACTAGCAGCAGTATTACACCGATGAAAATTGCTGCGTCGGCTATATTAAAAGCCGGCCAGTGCCAGTTACGCCAGTGGAAATCCAGAAAGTCGACCACCGCACCAATTCGCAAGCGGTCGAACAGGTTTCCCAGTGCTCCGCCCAGGATGAGAGCCAGCGAACAGGATAACAGACGTTCGCGATAATGCCGAACAATCATCACTGCCAGATAAATGCTAACTCCCGATGCCAGCAGGACAAAAAAAACATGTCTCCAGCTTTCCGCACCTGCAAGCAGGCTGAATGCCGCCCCGGTGTTGAATACCAGCACCAGATTAAAAAACGAGGTAATTGAATGCGACTCGCCGTAGGTGAAATTATGCAGCACTACAAATTTGCTGGCCTGATCGAGCAGGACGACCAATAGAGCGCAAGCGAACCAGGGAATGCAGCTACGCTTGTCAGGCATATTGGCGTTGTTCGCCTTTGTCGTACAGATTACAGATGCAACGTGCGCATAGTTCTGGATGATCATCGTTACAACCTGTACTCTCATGGTAGTGCCAGCAACGCGCGCATTTGGCGTCCTGCGAAGCATTAATACGCAGGCTGTTTTGCTCGGCAGTATTGATTGTTACTTGCGCCGAGATAAAGATAAATTTCAGCTCCTCTCCCAAGGTATTTAGTATCTCGTAACGCTCTGGAGTAGCGTTTATGACTACTTCAGCTTGCAGAGATGCTCCAATATTGCCTGCTTCGCGCTCATCCTCCATGGCTTTAACTACCTCGGCGCGAATGCTTCGTATGGTTTCCCACTTATGCATCAGCTCTGTTTCGTCGGGACACTGCGGTAGATTGTGCCAGGTATGTAACATTACCGACTCGTCATCGCCAATTATTGACCATATTTCTTCAGCAGTAAAAGATAGTATTGGCGCCATCAGACGGGTTAGCCCTTGTAGCACATGCCACAGAGCAGATTGGGCACTTTTACGAGCCAGCGAGTTGGCAGATGTTGTGTAGAGTCTATCTTTCAGAATATCAAGCCAGAATCCCCCCAGATCCTCGGAGCAATAGGTTTGTATCGTTGGTACGATGCGGTGGAATTCGTAGCGCTGGTAATCAGCAATGCTGGTTTGTTGCATACGGCGCGTGAAGGCCAAGGCGTATCTGTCGACCTCAAGCCAGTCTTTGACCGGTAACATTTCCGTCGCTGGGTTAAAGTCGCTGGTGTTTGCCAGTAAAAAACGCAAAGTGTTGCGTATGCGGCGGTATACATCAACTACACGCTCCAGAATTTTATGTGAGATTGAAAGTTCACCGGAATATTCAGACGATGCTACCCACAGTCGCAAAATCTCGGCGCCATACTTGCTGGATACTTCTTGCGGCGCCATGACATTGCCACGCGACTTGGACATTTTGTGACCGTTTTCGTCCACCACAAAACCATGCGTTAGCAATGCCTTGTAAGGAGCTTGACCATCTATGGCGCAGCCGCACAACAGAGAACTCTGAAACCAGCCGCGATGCTGGTCTGATCCTTCCAGGTAGAGGTCAGCGGGCCAGTCGTGTGTAGCTTGGTGTGAGCCACGCATGACATGAAAATGTGTCGATCCGGAGTCGAACCATACATCGAGCGTATCAGATAGCTTTTCATAATCGCCCGCTTCGTCGCCAAGTAACTCTTCGGGTTGCAAGGCAAACCAGGATTCGATGCCATTTTTTTCGACGCGTTGGGCTACTTTTTCCAGCAGCTCCTGCGTGTGCGGGTGTAATTTTTGCTCGACTTTGTGTACAAAAAACGGGATCGGCACGCCCCAGTTGCGTTGCCTGGAAATGCACCAGTCAGGTCGTGAGGCGACCATGCCTTCCAGGCGTGCCTGGCCCCATGCTGGATAAAACCGGGTGGACGCTGCCGCCTGTCTGGCTATTTGCCGCAAGGTGAGGGCCTGTGCATCATGTTGGCGTTCCATGCCGATAAACCACTGCGTGGTGGCGCGAAATATGATCGGTGTTTTATGCCTCCAGCAATGCGGATAGCTGTGTTTTATTTTTTCGCTGGCCAGCAAATTCCCGCGGCGTTTGATTTCTGTTAATACCAGATCGTTCGCTTTCCAGACGTTCTGGCCGGCAAGCCCGGTCTCGCCATGTGCTCCCAGTGGCGGCGTTGTAGGCAAAAAGCAGCCATCAGCGCCAACCGGGTTATCGATTGGCAAGTCGTATTGCTGCCCGATATGGTAATCGTCAACGCCATGTGCCGGAGCTGTATGTACCAGGCCAGTACCAGACTCGGTTGTAACGTGCGTTCCACAAATGAGCGGCACCTGGCGATCAAAAAGCGGGTGCTGCAGACACAACCCTTCAAGGGCGCGCCCTTGAGCGACGCCAAGCAGTTCTCCTTCCAGTTGATATCGCGTCAGACAGTCCTGCACCATGTCTGCCTGTAGAACAAGAGCGCCTTGCGACGTCGCCAGCAAGTGATATTCCAGATCCGGATGGACGCAGACAGCTTCGTTGGCCGGTAGCGTCCATGGGGTAGTTGTCCAGATAACAACTCCTGCCCTGGGAGGGGTTGGCAACCCGGAGTCGTTGGCAAAGCGAAACGCGGTTAGCAAGGTTGACCGTTGACCATCGGCTATATTAAAAAAAACGTCAATCGCCAACGATTCTTTGTCTTCGTACTCTACCTCTGCCTCAGCCAGCGCAGACGAGCAATCAAGGCACCAGTTTACCGGTTTCAAACCTTGGTACAGGTATCTTTGTTGCAAGATCTTGCCAAGCGCGCGCAGCTCGTCGGCCTCTGCCTGAAAATCCATCGTCAGGTAAGGGTTGTCCCAGTCACCGAGTACGCCGAGGCGAATAAAATCCTTCTTTTGACGTTCTATTTGTTCGCTGGCATAGGCGCGGCACAACTTGCGTACTTTGTCAGATGGCAACCCTTTACCATGCAGCTTTTCAATCTGGTGTTCGATTGGCAGGCCGTGGCAGTCCCAACCCGGCGTGTAAGGAGCATCATAGCCGTCCAGGGTGCGCGAGCGCGTGATAATATCCTTGAGAATTTTGTTTACTGCGTGGCCGATGTGTATGTCACCGTTGGCGTAAGGTGGCCCATCGTGCAAGACAAAGCGCTCTCGACCGGAGGATGCCTGGCGTATTTTTATGTACAAGTTGTCTTTTTGCCATTTGCCCACCCATTGTGGTTCTCGTTGCGGTAAGTTGCCACGCATCGGGAAGGGCGTGTCGAGCAAATTGAGTGTATGCCTATAATCAGCCATGTTTTGGAATAAAAAATCGCGATTATCGCATAGCTTGTAATTGCGTAATTGCTTTATGTATGCGCAAATGCCAATGGTACAATACGCGCGTCTTTTTCTGCACTTCCGGGTCTCTCGTTGAGCGAAACAGGGCTATGCCGTAGTCCTTGCATGCACAAAAGTACACGGGCCCTCTTGCTTTGGAAACATAATGAACCAAAATTTACCTGAATCAAACACTTCTCAACGTATAGATGACGATGAAATAGATCTGCTTGATATTGCGGACTTCTTTCTCAGCCACTGGAAAAAGTTGCTGCTAGGTTCACTGGTCGGCGCGCTGTTGGGTATGTTCGGCTCTATTTATTTCCTTCCATTCCAGGCAGAGTTGATCCTGGATAATAAGTTGATTCAGGCAGGCGAGCTGTCACAAGGAGCGGGCAGGCGGGCTAGCAAGTTGGTTCAGGCGGGTGGGCTGTCACGGGGTGCAGGCAAGCGGGCATTTGATTATGTGTCCTGGAGGTCTACTTCAATCAGCCTGCCCAATTTAGCGGCACAGATGCTGGCAAAACAAGTTGTGCCAGACAAGCAAGTTGCGGTGTTTGAGAATATGAGTAGTAGAAAATGGTGGGCCAAGAACGTGCAGCCGGTTTACTCTGTAGATATTAAGGAGGCGAAAAAATTGAGGCTTGCCAAGGGCGCCACTGGCGACTCCATTTTATATTTCCAGATTAACGCTACGCACCAAGATAAGCAGCAAGCAATAGACAATTCGCTGGTTGCTGCCAGTTTTATCAAATCTGGCGCCAAATATGTCCAGCTAACTAGTTATTTATCTAGCTTGAGAGGGGAGATATCAGCTTCGGTGTCAGATGCTAATAACTGGATTTCGCGGGATAAAATCGCCCTTGGCTACAAGCAAAAGCGTCTTGCCAGCCTGGAAGCGCTGCGAAACAAGTATCTCTCCGATGAAATGCAGGATGTACAACAAGTTGGAGAAGTCAGAGAGCAAAGCGCAAAATTTTTACCTATCATCACCCAGATTATTGCTATCAACCGCGAGGTTATTGATATACAGGAAGATTTACAAAAATATCATGACGTACTGGCCAACATGGAACAAAAGCGCCTGTTCCTGGAGCAGGCGGAGCAGCTTGTTGATGAAGGCCGGTATGACGGGGAACGTATTTTTGCATCAATGTTTGAACTGCATGAAAAAATGCAACAGGCAATTAGCGAGGGTAATCTCATCCAGGAAGCCGCAATGGATGAGATCGACTCCAGACTGACCAATATCCACACCGGTCTGGCTTTCGGTTTGTCGCAAAGCACTGCTCCGAGAGCAGAAAAAAAAGGTGGCGCCAAGTATGCGGCTATAGGGCTTTTTCTCGGGTTTTTTCTCGTACTGGCATGGGCGCTTGTGCAAAAATTACGCGGGCAACTGGAGGAGAGGCATAAAGGCGAGTCCATTAAAAGCTAGGCCGGGGCTGCCAGGGAATCTGGCAAGGCGGCCGTCGGTTTAACTGACTTCGTCAATCCAAGCTTGCTGAATAGCCTCCAGTATCTTTTCGCCACAGCGATCTGGTTCGTCGTTAAAGTCCGCCAGTTGCAGCACGTGGTTGCGTAGGGACACAAAATTAATACGTAACGGATCCTCTTCTGGATACTTGTCGGCGAGTTCCTCAGCTATTTGTTGTATATCAGTCCATTGCATGGTGAAGTTTGCCTCTTCATGGTTGGTTGATCAGTCTTCGCGCACCATATTTATACTGTAGCGGGGAATCTCGATTGTTAAAGGCGTCTCGCCGACCTCTACCTGGCAAGATAAACGCGAGCAAGGCTCGAGTCCCCAGGCCTTGTCGAGCAGGTCATCCTCCAATTCGTCTGATGGTGTAAGCGAAGCAAACCCTTCGCGAACGATTACATGGCAAGTCGTGCAGGCGCAGCTAAGCTCACACGCGTGCTCGATTTCAATACCATTGTCGAGCAGATTTTCGCAAACGCTCTTACCCGGTTCGGCCTCAATGCTAATTCCGTAAGGGCATATTTCAGGGTGTGGTAAAACTGTAATGCGTGTCATGTCGCGCTTTCTGATAACTCATCCATGTGGCGACCAGAAAGCGCCTGTCGTACTCCTTCGTTCATGCGAAGTTGGGCAAAGCCTTCCGTTGTCTCGTTCAGGACATCCATTGCTTTTGTAATCTGTTGACGATCTTCACTCAGACTGAGGGCAGCAAGCTGTTTCATGGCAGCGCGGATTTTGCTTGCTTCAACACCGCTTAAAAGATGAGAGTCGGCGGCAAGCGCTGCCTCAGTTGCCTCAATCAGCCGTTGCGCATCTACTTGCGCTTCTTTCAAGGCACGACGAAAAGCATCTTCTTTGGCGTGCTCGTGTGAATCTTTTAACATGGCGGCTATCTCGTCATCGCCTATGCCATACGAAGGCTTGACGCTGACATTGGTCTCTACGCCAGAAGTCAGTTCGTGCGCCGTGACGGACAGCAATCCGTCTGCGTCTACCTTAAAGGTGACGCGAACCTTGGCTGCGCCGGCTACCATCGGGGGAATGTTACGTAATTCAAAACGTGCCAGGGAACGACAATCGCTAGCCAGGTCGCGCTCACCTTGTACAACTTGTATGGCCATGGCAGTTTGCCCGTCTTTGAAGGTGGTGAATTCCTGTGCACGGGCGATCGGCAAGGTGGAATTGCGCGGGATGATCCTGTCGACCAACCCTCCCATTGTCTCAACTCCGAGCGAGAGAGGGATAACGTCCAACAGTAACCAGTCTTCTCCAGATCCACGGTTGCCGGCGAGCAGGTTGGCTTGCATTGCCGCTCCCAGCGCGACAACCTTGTCAGGATCCAGATTGGTCAGTGGTTCCTGAGCGAAGAACTCACCAACAATTTTTTGCACTTGCGGCATGCGTGTTGCGCCTCCAACCATTACTACACCGGCGATCTGGGTCTTTTCCAGATGAGCGTCACGCAGGGTTTTATTGACCGCCTGTAAACTTTTATTCACCAGCGTGTGGGTGATTTCGGCAAAAGTTGCGGCATCCAGCGCTCTGTCAATACGGCGGCCATCACTTAGCTCGGTACTGATCTTTGCTTCTGCGTGCGTTGTGAGTAACTCTTTACAGTCACGTGCCAGTAGCATCAAGTGGCGTACATCAGCCGCAGGTAGGCGGGATAGTTTTTCGCGCTCCAGCAACCAGCAATAGATGCGGTGATCAAAGTCGTCACCACCTAGCGCAGAATCACCTCCGGTGGCGATAACCTCAAAAACTCCGTGTGACAGACGCAGGATGGAGATATCAAAAGTTCCCCCTCCCAAATCATAAACTGCATAAATGCCTTCGGCCTGGTTGTCCAGACCGTAAGCAATAGCAGCCGCAGTGGGCTCGTTTAATAGACGCAACACATTGATGCCGGCCAATTCTGCGGCGTCTTTGGTAGCCTGACGCTGGGCGTCGTCAAAGTAGGCCGGGACAGTTATTACTGCGCCAGCAAGTTCGCCGCGTCCACTTGACACGTCTGTGCCAAATGCCGCTTCGGTCCGCTCTTTAAGAACGCGCAGAATTTCCGCCGACACCTCCACCGGGCTTTTCTCACCGGCACGAGTCTGAATTTTTAGCATGCCCGGTGAGTCGATATAATCATAGGGTAAGGCGTCACGCAAGTTGATGTCATGCATGCTACGACCCATAAAGCGTTTGACGGAAGCTATACAGTTCTTCGGGTCGTTGCTTTGCTCCCGCTGTGCTTCGTGACCAACTATTACCGTAGCTTTATGGGTGTAGTAAACCAGAGACGGCAATATGGCTCTGCCATTTTCATCGTGCAATACCACTACATGTCCGTTTTTTACTGCCGCTACCAGTGAGTTGGTCGTCCCCAGGTCGATGCCTACTGCCAGGCGATGCTTATGTGGGGCTGGTGAGTCACCAGGTTCGGCGATTTGAAAAAGAGCCATGTTTTTTGTTTAACTCTGGGACTGGAATTCTTGATCCTCGACTGTAGCTTGCGCTTCAGTTGCTTCCAGGCGCAGTTTGTCTGTGAACATCACGCGGCGCAATAATGCAGCTGCGGCGGAAAAGTCGGTATTGTCGTCCAGCAAGACGGCCAGTTGGGCGTATTCAGTTTGCAATTCATCGTTCAGTTGGTCCTTAAATTGAGCAATTCCAGCTGCGTTTTTGCCGGAGACCAAGCTGGCCAACTTTTCGCGGCGCTCCACTTGTGTCAGCAATAAATCTGGCGGCATTGCTGTGTTGTCCTCAGTACCAATCTTTTCGCCGAACAATTGGAGTAGGTAACTGGCTCTCGTCAGTGGTGACTTTAGGGTTTGATATGCCTCGTTCACCCGCGCTGCCCATTGCATGGACAATCGTTGTTCCGAGCCGCTGGCACCAGCGAAACGGTCAGGGTGGATGACACCTTGCACGGCGCGCCAGGCCGCATCCAGATCATTCATGTCTAATCTGAAACGGCGCGGCAACCCAAACAGACTGAAATGGTCGGAGTTAAAATCCATCCGCGCAGCCAGATCGATACGTGTCTAGTAGCTATACGTTGAACGATTCACCACAGCCACACATGTCCTTGACGTTCGGGTTATTGAACTTAAAGCCTTCGCTCAACCCTTCGCGCGCAAAGTCCAGCACCATGCCTTCCAGGTAGGGCAGGCTTTTAGGGTCTACAAAAACACGCACACCGTAGCTCTCAAACTGCTGGTCCTCTGGCATTGGCTCATCGACGAACTCAAGTTTGTATGCCATGCCTGAACAGCCGCTGGTGCGTACTCCCAGGCGCAGGCCAACACCCTTGCCACGTTTTTGCAGGTGGTTGGCAACGTGGCGCGCAGCTTTTTCGGTCAACGAAATTGTCATTTTCCATCTCCTGCTACTTGCGCTTGTTTTTTACGAAAATCATCCACCGCTGCCTTGATGGCGTCCTCGGCCAGAATGGAGCAGTGAATTTTTACCGGCGGCAATGCGAGTTCTTCCACGATTTCTGTGTTTTTAATGTGCATTGCCTGGTCAAGAGTCTTACCCTTTACCCACTCGGTGACCAGAGAGGACGAGGCAATGGCGGAACCGCAACCATATGTTTTAAACTTGGCGTCTTCGATAACGCCATCTTGCCCCACCTTTATTTGCAACTTCATCACGTCGCCACAGGCGGGTGCGCCAACCATGCCGGTACCAACTTCACTTTCATCTGAACTGAAGGAGCCAACATTGCGCGGGTTTTCGTAGTGATCAAGTACCTTGGTACTGTAACTCATGATTTACTCCTTGCATCTATCAACTATCGGTTAATAATAAAAACAACTTAAATTATCACTAATGTGCTGCCCATTGCACAGTGTTGAGATCTACACCATTTTGCACCATCTCCCACAAGGGTGAAAGCTCACGCAACTTGCCGACCTTTTGGCGCAACAATTGCACAGTGAAATCAATGTCTTCTTTGCTACTAAAGCGGCCGAGGGAAAAACGAATTGAACTATGCGCCAGCTCATCCTGGCGGCCGAGGGCACGCAGAACGTAGGAAGGTTCCAGTGAAGCAGAAGTGCATGCCGAGCCTGAAGAAACAGCGATATCCTTGGTCGCCATCATCAGGGATTCCCCTTCTACGTAGGCAAAACTGAGATTAAGATTGTGCGCCACCCGATGCTGCATATCACCGTTTACGTAAACTGCTTCCAGATCGTCGAGTCCCTCAAGTAGACGGTCGCGTAATTTTACTATGCGCGCAGTTTCGGTTGCCATTTCCAGCCCTGCCAGACGAAAGGCTTCGCCCATGCCGACGATCTGGTGCGTTGGCAAGGTGCCGGAACGAAATCCGCGCTCGTGACCCCCACCGTGAATCTGCGCTTCCAACCGCACGCGTGGCTTGCGTCGAACATATAATGCCCCAATGCCCTTTGGGCCATACACCTTGTGCGCTGAAAAACTCATCAAGTCAACCGGTAGTTTCGACAGGTCTATATCAACCTTGCCAGCCGCCTGGGCAGCGTCAACATGAAAGACAACCCCTTTCTCACGGCACAGCGCGCCAATTTCTGCTATTGGCTGGATAACGCCAATTTCATTGTTTACCAGCATTATGGAGGCGCCGATAGTATCTGGTCGTAGAGCGGCAGAAAAGTCATCCAGATTTACTAAACCGTTTTCCTGCACATTGATATAGCTAACTTCAAAGCCTTGTCGCTCCAGTGAGCGCATGGTGTCCAGAACCGCCTTATGCTCGGTTTTAAGGGTGACCAGGTGCTTGCCGCGTGCGCCGTAAAACTGTGCCGCGCCTTTTATCGCCAGGTTGTTGGATTCGGTGGCTCCAGAAGTCCAGATGATTTCACGCGGGTCGGCGCTAACCAGGGTGGCTACTTCATGGCGGGCTTCTTCTACAGCCTCTTCTGCTGCCCAGCCAAAGCTGTGTGAGCGCGAGGCCGGGTTGCCAAAACTCTGGCATAAATATGGCAGCATCTTGTCCGCCACTCGCGGGTCAACCGGAGTCGTGGCAGCGTAATCCAGATAAATCGGTGTTTGCATATATATTCGCCTAACAGGTTATTGTCTCATTTAAAAATGTATTTACAGATGGCATGGCTGCAAGCTCGGAAATGCACTTTCGCATTGCAGCGATAAAACCATCAATGTCCGTTTTGTCGTTGCCAGCGCCCAGGCTTACCCTCATCGCCCCTGCAAGCAATGCGTTGTCGACTTGCATGGCAGCGAGCACATGTGACCCACCTGTATCAGTGCGTTGACTGGAACAGGCGGCACCACTGGCGAGAGCAAAACCATTGCGATCCAACTTTGTCACCATGGTTTCACCCTCAATGCCGCGGCCTTGCCCTGCAAGGCTGAAATAGCTGGTGTTCGATAAACGCGGCGCTTCGGCGGCGAAAATAACTGCTCCCAGTGCCTGTAGTTGCTCTTCCAGATAATCACGCAGATATATCAGTCTGTTGTTTCTGTCAGATAGTTCCGCCGTCGCCAATTCTGCTGCGACTCCGAAACCGACAATGGCAGCTACATTTTCGGTGCCGGCTCGTAAGGCGCGCTCGTGGCTACCGCCAGAGATCAATGGCTCCAGTTCTACCTTTTTGTCTACGATCAGCGCTGCTGCTCCCTGTGGGCCACCTATTTTGTGGGCGGTAATACTAAGCGCATCAACACCGGCCGCGTTTAGTTGGCGAAAATCAAGCGGAATTTTCCCCAAAGCCTGCACTGCGTCACTGTGTACTTGCGCAGATGGCAAGGATCGTTTGACTTCGCTGGCCAGAGTGGCAATGTCCTGCACAACGCCGCTTTCGTTGTTGGCCAGCATGATAGAAATAATCGCCGGGCTTGTTTGGTTGGCCGCGAGTGTCATGCCTACATCCGGTGCAGCGATTAGGCCATTACCATTAACCGGTATCGTACGTACCTGCCAGCCCTTGCTTGCCAACTGCAGTGCTGGATACAACACAGAATGGTGTTCAGTTGCCCCGACTGCAAGATGTCCTGGTAACAGGCAGGCGGCAGCTCCTTTCAAAAACATGTTATTGGCCTCGCTGCCACCGCTGACAAACAATACCTCCGTTGGGTGGGCGCCAACCGCCGCAGCGATTCGTTGACGTGCCTCATCAATTGCCCGCCGCGCTGCGCGTCCGTATTCGTGCCGGCTAGAAGCGTTGCCAAAACGATCTCCCAGCCACGGCAACATTGCCTCGCGTACGCGCGGGTCAAGCGGCGTAGTAGCATTGTAGTCAAGGTAAGAAGGGGCGCGCATGCGACTGGATCAGTTGCAGTGTGATGGGTGTTCAGTCAGGTGTGGATTGATATACGGCGTGGCTTGTGGCTGGAGCTGTGTGGGCCACTTATATCTTCGTCCAGGCCGAACTTTTTCTGATGGCTGACCAGATCCTCCAGGCTAATAGAGTCAAGGTATTCGGTAATTCTGAGATTGAGGTTTGTCCACAAGTAGTGCGTCATGCACTGATGATCGTCGTGACAGTTGGCAAGCCCACCACACTGGGTAGCGTCTATTGGCTCATCAACAGCCTTGACAATATCGGCCACCGATACAGTTTCCAGATCTCGCGATACCCGGTAACCGCCACCCGGGCCGCGTACGCTGTCTACCAGACCTGAGCGTCGCAGTTTGCCGAATAGTTGCTCCAGGTAGGAGAGCGAAATTAGTTGCCGTTCGCTGATTCCTGCCAAAGCTACTGGACCGACGTCATTGTGAATCGCTACATCAAGCATGGCTGTAACTGCGAAACGTCCCTTGGTTGTCAGGCGCATGATCCCTTCTCCTATATGCTTAAGGAAGTCTCTTATATCCTTTATAACCTGGAAGAAACTTGCTTGCCTTATTGGCAATGGCTGCTAATAGAAAAACAAGAGTAATTTACTCAAGTATAGTTTGCCCAACTAGTTTAGTCAACTATCTTGCCCAGGTATTCCGGGTCAAAATTGTCGTGTGGTTGACTCTCGTCGGCGCATTTAACACCGGAGTTTTCCAGCTCCCGAATCAGAATGGATAAGCGACGGTCAGTCTCTGAGGCGTGATCGAGCAAGCTATGAATGGCCCGCGCTACAGGGTCTTCGCCGTTGTTGCCTAAAGCGTAAGCCGAGAATCCCAATTCTTGCGCCTGTGCTTCACGTGCCCGTGCCTCAGGCGTTTCCTCAGCGCGCTCGTCGCGACGTACGATGACCCGTGCCGGATTTCCAACCACAGTTGTGTTGGCTGGCACTGCACGGGTGACCACGGCGTTGGAGCCGATTTTGGCGTTGTCGCCAATTTCTAGTGGGCCCAATACCTTGGCGCCAGCGCCAACCACTACACCGTTACCCAGCGTTGGATGGCGCTTCTCTTTTTGCCAACTGGCGCCGCCCAGTGTGACACCATGATAAAGAGTTACGTCGTCACCGATTTCAGAGGTTTCACCGATAACTACTCCCATGCCGTGGTCAATGAAAAAGCGTCGGCCAATTCGCGCCCCGGGATGAATTTCGATGCCGGTAAGAAAGCGCGACAGATGCCCAATAAATCGTGCTGGCCACTTCAGACCGTGCTGCCATAGCCAGTGGGAGAGGCGATGTATTAGCACGGCATGTATGCCGGGGTAGCAGGTCAGCAGCTCCCAGGTGTTACGTGCCGCCGGATCGCGTTTGAACACTGATTGAACGTCTTCACGTAGATGTGAAAACATGTCTATAACTCCGTGAACTTTTTCGAGGTTTTTTGCTTTATTTAGATTGCTGAAAAAAGTATAGAATACATGAGTTATTTTGTCGACTTTTGCTCCGATGACGCATAAATGCGATCAATTACTGTGTTGTAACGTAATAACGCAGCAATAAAGCAACTCTTCACAGTCCGCTGCTATAACGCTCATCGCATCGCTTGCCAGGTTAACCCTCATAGCAACACAATATCATATTGTTCGGGTAAATAGCTGGCCTCAGCTTGCAGGGAGACCGGTTTGCCAATAAAGTCGCACAGCATTAATAGCGCCGGCGATTCGTCTTCGTTAAACAGATCGACGACATTTGGCGCTGCCAGCACGCGGTATTCACGTGCATTAAATTGACGCGCTTCACGCAGCACCTCGCGTAAAATCTCGTAGGCAACAGTATGTGAAGTTTTGACGTGCCCTCGTCCCTCGCAAACCGGGCAACCTTCACACAGAACCTGCGTTAGCGATTCGCGTGTGCGTTTGCGGGTTACCTCGACCAGGCCAAGGCTGGAAAAGCCATCGACGGTTATGCGCATGCGGTCGAGACTAACTGCCTTGTTGAACTCATCAAGCACCGCTGACTGGTGCTCCTCATTGTCCATGTCTATAAAGTCGAGGATGATGATGCCTCCCAGGTTGCGTAACCGCAACTGTCTAGCGATAGCTTGTGCTGCTTCAAGATTCGTTTTGAAAACAGTTTCGGCAAAATTTTTTAATCCGACAAAGCCGCCGGTGTTGACGTCTACCGTCGTCATTGCCTCTGTCTGATCAAAAATCAGGTAACCGCCTGATTTTAGGTCAACACGGCGGGAGAGAGCGCGTTGTAGTTCATCTTCAACGCCGTACAGATCAAACAAAGGCCGTTCGCCGTCGTAGTGTTCTAGCAAAGACTTTTCTGCCGGGGTGTATTCGGAGGCAAAAAGCTTCAGTGCGTCATAATTTTCGCGTGAGTCGACCAGTATTTGAACGGTTCCCTGATGTACCAGGTCGCGCAGAACGCGCTGCATCAATGATAAATCGGTATAAAGTACGCTTGGCGTGCTGGCAGTTTTAATTGTCTGCTGAAGATCACGCCAACGTTTGCTCAAGTAAGCAAGATCGGCGCAGAGTGCTTCTTCGCTGGCGCCTTCTGCCACGGTGCGGATGATAAAACCACCATTTTCATCCAGAGCGTTGTTTTCTGACCTGGCTGCCGCCAGAAGATGTTGAACGTGCGATCTTAGCCGCTCACGTTCTGTTTCGTCCTCTATGCGTTGTGAGATCCCGATGTGGGGGGGGTCTTGCGGAAGATAAACCAACATGCGACCGGCCAATGAAATTTGGGTGGACAGGCGCGCACCTTTACTGCCAATAGGATCTTTTACTACCTGTACCAGCAGACTTTGCCCAACGCTGAGCAATTTTTCTATCGGATGGCCTGGTGCTACATTAGCGCCATTGCTACTGAAACTGTTGTTACTTTCTTCATTGTCGAGCGCGGAAGGAGGGATCGGCAGGTTGTTACGCTCGCACCACATGTCGGCGACATGCAAAAAGGCGGAGCGCTCAAGCCCTATATCAATAAAGGCCGATTGCATGCCTGGTAATATTCGCAGCACTTGTCCAAGGTAGATGTTGCCGACGACCCGGCCGACGCTGGCGGCGCGTTCAATGTGCAATTCTTGCACAGTGCCTTGTTGCAAGATAGCCACGCGCGTCTCTTGCGGCGTAAAATTAACCAGGATGCTCTCAGACATGGTACTGCGTTCTCGCTTGGGCATTATACGGGTGGCGCGCGGCAATAGCACCGAGTACCGGATGGCGGGTAATATTCTAACGGTTAATAGGCTTGTCGCAGTTGTTTGTTTGCTTCTGGCAGATAGCGTTATGAACAGGGGAATAGTTTTCAGATTGTGAAGCCAACAGTATCACAAAATGCAATATTGCCGGAGTTGTTGGCTCCGGCGGGTTCTCTCGCCATGCAGCAGGCTGCCTTTGATTTTGGCGCTGACGCAATTTATGCGGGGCAACCGCGCTATAGTCTGCGCGTACGCAACAATGAGTTCAGTACTCTTGCCGCGTTGGCAAGCGGCGTCGAACGGGCGCACGCTGCAGGCAAGAAGTTTTATGTCGTTAGCAACATTTACGCGCACAATGCCAAGGTGGTGACCTGGGTTGAAGATATGTGCCCAATAATTGACATGCAGCCCGACGCCTTGATTGTGTCAGATCCGGGCTTGATTGATCTGGCGCGTCAGCATTTTCCGCAAGTAAACCTTCATCTTTCGGTACAGGCCAACACGGTAAATTGGGCGACGGTGCGCTTTTGGCAAAAAATTGGCGTACAACGCGTTATCCTGTCGCGCGAACTGTCGCTGCAAGAGATTGTCGAAATACGCCAGCAGTGCCCGGATATTGAGCTGGAGGTTTTTGTGCACGGTGCTTTGTGCATTGCCTATTCCGGCCGTTGCCTGCTGTCCGGTTATTTTAACCACCGCGATCCCAATCAGGGTACGTGCACCAACGCTTGCCGCTGGCAGTACCGAGTGCGCGATGAAGATAAGGGGTTCAGCGATACGGGAACAAATGGCTACTCAGGCCACGGCAATTATACGTCTGCCGAGGTAGAGGAAGCAGGCCGTCCAGGTCAATGGATGCCGATTGAGGAGGACGAACACGGTTCTTATGTTCTCAATTCCAAAGACCTGCGAGCTATAGAACACGTGTCGCGTCTGATGGAGATTGGCGTTGATTCGCTCAAGATTGAAGGGCGAACCAAGAGTCCTTATTACGTTGCGCGTACCTGTCAGGCATATCGAAGCGCCATTGACGCCGCGTCACGCGGTGAGGAGTTTGATCCTCAATGGCTGGCGGCGCTTGAGAGTCTATCCAACCGGGGCTACACAGGTGGATTCTATGAGCGCCATCCCGACAGTGATTATCAGAACTACCTGCGTGGCCATTCACTGTCTACGCAAAGCCGTTATGTTGGTTACGCCAGCCACTGGGATCCGGAGCGCCGGCAATTGGTGGTTGAGGTTAAAAACCGCTTTCAGTTAGGCGACCGACTGGAAATAGTGCACCCGCGGGGTAATCGACAAATGGTGTTGCGGCAGATGCAAAATGCTAATGGCGAGGCGGTTAGTTGTGCGCCTGGTAGTCCATACCGAGTCTGGCTTGATTTGCCAGCGGAGTGCGTAGGCGCTTTTATTGCCCGGTTTGAGGGCGTTGACCCGGATATGGCATAACTTTAGGCTGACTTGGAACTGCTCAAACGCTTCGGCAGTGTATCGCGTAGCGTGCATGCAGTGTCAAGCAGCATTTGTTTAGTGCTTTCCCAGTCCAGGCAGGCGTCAGTTACTGACTGGCCGTATTTGAGTTTCTTGCGCTCATTCGGTATTTTCTGGTTGCCAGCTGCGATATTCGATTCGATCATCATGCCGACGATTGACCGATTGCCAGAGCGTATTTGGTTGACCAGGTCCTGCATGACAAGTGGTTGCAACATCGGATTTTTAGCACTGTTGGCGTGCGAGCAATCGACTACTATATTGCTTGTCAGTTTGGCCTTTCTGAGAGCTTCCTCGGCCAGGTTGATAGAGACTGTATCGTAGTTTGGTTTTCCATCTCCGCCGCGAAGCACCAGGTGTCCGTGCGGGTTACCGCGCGTTTTTACTACCGCAACCTTGCCGGTGCTGTTGATGCCGAGAAAATTATGCGGTCGCGCCGCCGACAGGATGGCGTTAACGGCGATGCTCAGGTCGCCATTAGTACCATTTTTAAAGCCTACCGGTGTAGACAGTCCGGAAGAAATTTCCCGATGCGTTTGTGACTCGGTGGTGCGCGCCCCGATAGCGCTCCAGCTTATCAGGTCGCCGAGGTATTGTGGCGAAACCGGGTCCAATACTTCGGTGCCGGTGGGCAAGGATAGTTCGTTGATCTGTAATAAAAATTCACGTGCTTTTTGCATGCCGACTTCTATATGGAAGGAATCGTCGAGGTAGGGGTCGTTGATAAAGCCTTTCCAGCCAACCGTGGTGCGTGGCTTTTCGAAGTACACTCGCATTACCAGGTAGAGGGTGTCTTCCATCTCCCTGGCGAGAGCAGCCAGACGCCGCGCGTAATCGAGCCCGCCTTCCGTATCGTGAATGGAACATGGTCCGACGATAATGAACAGGCGGTGATCGTGGCCTTCGAGGATGTCTCGCAGCACGCGCCTGCCTGAGAGTACTGTTTGCGCTGCTATTTTGCTTACCGGCAATCGTTTTTGGATATCTTCAGGTGATGGCATATCACCAAAGGTGGCGACATTGATGTTTTCAAGTTTTTTCATCGAGTAACTACTATAGGGAATAGAGGGGTAACAAGCAGATGGTGCCTAGTATTTGCGGTAGTGGGAGCCAAATATGCAAAGTTTTATTTTGTCAGGGCGGATAGCATTTCTCTTGTAGCGGCTATTTTTGCCTCCAGGCTGGGCAAATGCCGCTCGAACGAAAGCTTGTCCTGCCCGGAAAGTTTATAGTGTTTATTATGTTGAATCAAATTGATAATTTTCTCTGGCTCTATTGGTTGACGGCGTACAAACTCAGTACCGAAGTGCATGGTGATGCGTTCGCTTGAGGCCTCAATCTTGTCGACGTGTAACGGGCGCAGTAAAACGCGCAGGCGGTGCGTCGCCAGCAGCCCCTCGGCTTGCTCAGGCAAGGGGCCAAAACGATCAACCAGCTCTTCATGCAAGACAGATATCTCGCTAAGCGCTGTACAGTTGGCAAAGCGTTTGTAAAGCACCAGCCGTTGGTGTACGTCCGGGCAATAGGTGTCGGGTAACAAGGCCGGTGTATGCAGCTCGATCTCGATCCCGGCACCTTCACCGACGGCGACTTCATCAGCGTCCGGCATTTTCCCTTCCTTCATGGCTGCGACGGCGCGATTTAGCATTTCTGCGTACATGCTGTAGCCTACTTCATGCATTTCTCCTGATTGTTCATCACCCAGTACTTGCCCGGCGCCGCGTATTTCCATGTCCTGCATGGCGAGAAAGAAGCCAGCTCCAAGTTCTTCGGTGTTGGCTATTGCTTCCAACCTTTGTCGGGCCGCCTTGCTGATGGCTAGTTGGTCGTAGACCATTAGATAGGCATAGGCTTGGTGATGCGAGCGCCCGACCCGTCCGCGTAACTGGTGTAGCTGCGCCAGGCCGAATTTTTCAGCCCGGTTGATGAGTATTGTATTGGCGTGCGGGTTATCGATGCCGGTTTCGATAATTGTTGTGCATAACAACAAGTTGGCGCGCTGAGAGCTGAAATCACGCATCACTCGTTCCAGCTCGCGTTCGTGCATCTGGCCGTGCCCGACGACGATACGTGATTCCGGAAGCAGCTGTTCCAGCTTGCCGCGCATGTATTCAATACTGCTTATTTCGTTGTGTACAAAATAAATTTGTCCGCCACGCTTCAGTTCGCGTAGCACAGCCTCGCGGATCAGGCCGTCAGAGAGCGGGGAGACAAAGGTTTTAATCGAAAGTCTTTTTTGCGGCGCAGTGCTGATAACAGAAAAATCACGCAATCCCTCCATACTCATTGCCAGAGTGCGTGGAATGGGCGTCGCGGTCAGTGTTAGCACGTCTACCTCGGAGCGCAGAGCTTTTAGTTTTTCCTTTTGTCGTACGCCAAAGCGGTGCTCTTCATCAATTACAATCAAGGCAAGGTTGGCAAAACGTACATCCTTTTGCAGCAAGCGGTGCGTGCCGATAACAATGTCTAGTTTGCCTTGTGCTAATTCCTCCTGGACTGTTTTGATTTCCTTCGCCGTTTTGAAGCGAGATAATTCTGCCACCCTGATTGGCCAGTCGGCAAAGCGGTCACTAAAGGTCTGAAAGTGTTGTTCGCACAGCAAGGTAGTTGGGCACAGCACAGCCGCCTGGTGCCCACCAACTACGGCGCAGAATACAGCGCGCAAGGCGACCTCGGTTTTGCCGAAACCAACGTCCCCACATACCAGACGGTCCATTGGCCGGGTGTTTTTTAGGTCGCCGAGTACGGCTTCTATGGCGCTTATCTGATCCGGGGTTTCGACGAATGGAAAAGAGGAGCAAAAGCGCTCGTAATCAGACTCGTTAATATTGAAAGCATGCCCCTGGCGTGCGGCGCGTACGGCGTAAAGCTGCAACAACTCGGCGGCTGTATCGCGAGCCTGCATGGCGGCTTTATTTTTGGCTTTTTCCCATTGCCCACTGCCTAGCTTGTGCAGGGGAGCGTGCTCCAGGTCTGAACCACTGTATCGCCCAACGACTTGCAGTTGCGCTACCGGCACAAATAGCTTGGCGTCGTTGGCGTAGTGTATTTCCAGAAATTCCAGCGTCCCTTCGCCCAGGTCCATGTGTGTCAAACCGCGATAGCGACCAACGCCATGCACTTCGTGTACCACCGGATCGCCCGGAGATAGTTCGGTCAAATCCCGTAACCAGTTGTCAGCGCCCGTTTTTTTACTGTCGCGACGATTACGGCGGGGCCGGTCAAGATATAATTCTGATTCGCTGACCAGTGCTAGTGGCTTGTGATTTTCACGTTGCCAGAGAAAACCGCCATGAAGTGGCGAGACACAAATAACCATCTTTTGCCGCTCACTGCATGATCTCCAGTCTTCTACTGATTTGAGTACAAATCCATGCTCAGTGAGTGTGTGTTGCAAAGTTTCTCTACGTCCGGCTGATTCAGCGGCAACTAGTATTTGTCCGTCAAAAGTGTCAATGAAACTGCGCAAGGCCAGCCAGGGATCGTTGGCTTGACGGTTTACTGCCAGATCAGGCAGGGGGGCGAAATAGTTGGTGGGCGGTTGCCTGTCTTTATTTGTTCCGGCTTGTATCAAATAGCGTCCGCGCGTAGCTAAAGCCTTGAAAAGCTCTTCCTCGCTTAAAAATATATCGCCTGGTTGTAGTACTGGTCTAGTGCGATCACCGTCCAGCATGGCGTAGCGCGCTCGCGCGTCTTGCCAAAAAGCGTTTAGAGGCGCCGCCAAATCACCTTGGGTGGCGATAATTGTTTGTGGTGGCAAAAAGTCAAAAATCGTTGCCAACTGTTCAAAAAATAGCGGTAGATAGTATTCTATGCCGGCTGGGGCGATGCCATTAGAGACGTCTTTGTAGAGGGTCGATTTTGCCGGGTCGCCTTCAAATTGCTCACGAAATCGCTGGCGGAATGTGGTGCGTCCGGCGTCATCGAGCGGGAATTCACGCGCTGGTAATAGACGCAAAGAATCCACTGGATACAAAGTGCGCTGCGTGTCTACGTCGAATGTTTTGATACTTTCGATTTGCTCGTCAAACAAATCAATCCGGTAGGGCAATATTGAGCCCATCGGAAAAAGGTCGACCAAACCACCACGTATGGCATATTCGCCGGGGGATAGCACCTGGCTGACGTGGTTGTAACCGGCCAGAGTTACCTGCGCGCGCAGCTTTTCGCTGTCAAGGTGTTGCCCACGTTGAAAATTGAAACTGTATGACGCCAGATACTGTGGTGGTGGCAAACGGACGATGGCAGTAGTCACCGGCGCCAGCAACAAATCGCACTCGCCTTGCCATGTTTCCCACAATGCCGCCAGACGCTCGGAGACCAGATCATGATGCGGTGAAAAATGGTCGTAAGCCAAGGTTTCCCAATCAGGTAGTAGGCGTACTCGCAGATTGGAGTCGAACCAGGGTATTTCTTCCAGCAGGCGTTGCGCCGTGTTGGCTTCTGCCGTCAACACCACCAGCGTGTGACCGTGATGTTTTGCCGCAAGCTCAGCCAGGCAAGCTGCTTGTGCTGAACCATCGGGGCATATCACTGGCAGGCGTTGACCAGGTTGGGGGGAGGTTTTCGATAATTTCGATGACATTGCCTGCTTGTTATAAGCTGGCGTCAGCAAGCGCTGACACCAGTTGGGTTGGCTTACATGCAGGCATTGCTGCTGGTCAAGCTATAAAAGAATTATGTGCCTTTAACGGGCGGCAAGTGCATTGCTAGCACTTGTTGGCTTTGCCTGGTGCGATATTGCTGCAGCTTTTCTGCCAGCTCCGGTTTGTCTGTTGCCAGCAGGGCGATTACGAACAGCGCAGCGTTGGCAGCGCCGGCTTCTCCGATAGCAAAGGTGGCGACTGGCACCCCTTTCGGCATTTGCACTATTGAGTACAACGAATCCACTCCCGCCAAGGCCTTACTGGGTATAGGTACTCCCAGCACAGGAACTGTTGTCTTTGCGGCTAGCATGCCAGGCAAGTGAGCTGCTCCGCCGGCGCCGGCGATAATAGCGCGTAGCCCACGTGAGGCAGCTTGTTCGGCATAGCTAAATAACAGGTCAGGTGTACGGTGCGCCGATACTACGCGATGCTCGTACGTCACTTCAAATTGGCTCAGAATATTGACAGCAGCCTGCATGACCGGCCAATCGGAGTTAGAACCCATCGCCACTCCAACGCAAGGCGTTTCACGATGCGTGTTGTTGTTTGCTTGTGCTGAGTTCATGTATTGCTCTCTAAACAGCGCTTTAGGACGGGTTTTTGGAGTCGCGGGCCGTTTCTACCATCACCAACGGTTCAACAGGTTTTTTGGTAGCCGTGCTACGACGTGGCTTGCGCCCAAGTTTAACAGGAGCGGGGCTATCAGCTGGCGCTGCCACAGGACTGCTGGTTTGCACCATAACCAGACCACTATTTTCCAACCCGGCGGAAAGCTCGTGAGAGTTGGTTAGGTCGGGTATTTTTTCGCTGCTCCGGGAGGCAGCTGACAAACTGTCTGGCGTTGGGTCGGCGGGATTTGGCTCCTTGGTCGTTAGTACGATTGAATCTGAAGAATTATCGTCTGGTTTGCCGACCACGGTGCTGGGCAATGCTACCTTGCCAAACAGTTGATTGTTTCCGCCAGATATATTGTTTGATGTCGACATATTGTCAGCAACTGTTTCTTTATCGGCAGAGGTGTTGACTATGGGGACGTGACCACTGGCGCCAGCTTTCTCGCTAATGTCGTCGTTTTTATAGCTG
>Ga0209562_1000089_pt1 | contig 46585 bp, 31 predicted proteins | sample WorMetvacBELIZE2_FD_187399 | JGI IMG/M metagenome (GOLD analysis project Ga0209562, IMG submission 187399) | Marine gutless worms symbiont microbial communities from Max Planck institute for Marine Microbiology, Germany - Olavius vacuus BELIZE.2... | ecosystem: Host-associated > Annelida >... | reverse complement strand
TTATTTTTGACATTTATAATTAACAAGCACCGAGACAACTTCACAATAACGACTGTATGTAGAACAGTCTCTGAAAGTTCTTGAATTAACAATATAGATGATGAAGTATAACACCGACAGTCATACGTTTTATAACATACAATATAAAACCGTGAACTAAACAAATCGAGTTGTCAACTTGTAATTTATAACGTCGTGAAGACTTTTAAGATATCGTTCCTTTAGTGCGTTTATGTCTTCTTCCATTGCCGGTAAAGATGTTTTCACGCGAAATACAAACTGGCTACCTTTTATCTCTGCGTCATATCGTCCTTCTATCACCGTTGTTAAATCCGTAACTGATTTTTTCTGTATCATTCGTAATGTATAACACAAGCTGGCAATATGGTAACCGAAATTCAATAACAGTGAGCTGCGAAATGGTCCTTTCTTTTCAACGATTACCTCTTTTTTTTCTTCGTCTATTCTAATCACCGACTCGGCACCGGGTATCTCCATAAGAATCATATGATAAAGGAACGCCCTCCATTCGTAACTGTCGAATACCAGCTGAAATAGGTAAGCCGAATCTGTGTAAGTAACTTCGTATTTCGAAAGTCGTGGATTGACGACACTGCTGACAAATGCTGCGGTATTCGTATCCAGCAGTTTATAAAGAGCGATAAGCTCGGTGCCACCATGTTCTACTTCTTTCTTTGGATTTCGTAAATAAACCGTCGCCAAAAACAGCACTTTATGCGGAGAAGATGCGATATCCAATAAAGCGGCATTTTCAACCGGATATACACCTACTGAGTCCATGTCTTTAGTTTCGCTTGTCGATTTTGAGAGACATATCATGCGCTGTCGTCGCTTTTGGAATGTGTCGCGTTTAATTATTTTCATGATTAGTCTGACTGTTGAATTCTGGTCGGTATCGTACTCGATCGATGACGCGAAAATGTTTGCCTTTCTCTAGCGTCGGTAATAAGCGAAATTTCTTTCTGTTTAGTCGGCATTTCAGTAGCTACCGACAGATATTCACTCACACCACCCGCAGTTTTCCTTTGTTTTGTAACCGGTTCAGTTGCATCTGCACTTTCTCGCGAAGGACGCTGCAATTGCTTACTATGATGTCTCGCGGTCTTCACTCCTTTCACTTTAGCAGTTGTGTCTTCTTGGCGTGAGAATGTCGACTCTTCTTCGTGATCGTCTTGCGATCTAGTAGGCATCTCGATAGACACCGACGTACTCACAGTCTCCACAGGTGAAGTCGGTTCAACTGCAACTCTATCTTGTTGGGAAGTGGAAGGAGATAATGGCGTAGAACTCTGCGCGTACCTCATACTGTCGTTATTTTTCGCTTCTCTCACGACGTTGACTGTTGTGTTCTCTTGGCACGAGAACTTCAACAAAGTTGGTTCTTCTCCAACATCGTCTTGTGTTGTGTACTGAAAAGTCGTGTAACACCAAGAGGGTGCAGTTTTCACTTTAAAGCAATCTATCTGAACAGTGGATAAGTGACCCGATTTGTCTAGTTTTTTGCTCAACGTGTGTGGTCCAACGTTTGGAACAAGGCCTATTTCAATCACTGCAGCTTCTCTGTACACAGATACGTCTCTCGGTACTTTACTGTATGCCCTACATCTGGTAACGGTGCCTTCTAGTACGCTCTGTGCTGTCTCGCCGGCATAACCGAATACAAATGTGGCCGTGTACTCTTGGTCGCTCACCTCGATGCCGTTTACTGTTCTTCTGGCATGCGTCCCCTCGCCAGCTTCCGGTTTGTCGATGAGTGTATCTCCCAATCGGCCACATAAAATTTCGTCCGAAGGTCCAACCACCAAGAAAAGTTTCACAGGTTGATCGTAATTGTTCGGCGACTCCAGCTTGTGGAGATTCGAAATTTTGTGAATTGGAATATTCATCGGGAAACAATGCGTGTCTAAACAGGTGCCTTCTGTCAACACACAAGTCCGAAACTGATCCATTTCGGATATGAAAGATAAGAGCTTTTCGTTCGTTGTCACCAGTCCGTAAGGGCGCAAAATTTCCGTCATTTTTTTCAAGGGACCGTTCTTCATCATAGATTTCGTGGGTTGAAAAAATTTCTCGGCGTCGTTCGTCAGCATCTCGTGTAGACGTTCCGACATTGGCGGAAGACTGAGTTGACGATAGTTGTCTCCGATCAATCTCAATTCATTTAGCGTGGCGTCGAAAGACGCAAAATCAACAAACGTAACATCCACTCCAACTCCACTTACACCGGCGCGATGCATCATTTCTCGGCGCATGACCTCCACATCCATTCCGATAATCTGCATCGCTAAATTACATCTAGTCAACCCCAAGATCATGGGGTTGTTCTCAATGTGGACAGATGCTGCGTTCGGTGCATTTTTCGGTCTATAAAACTTTTCCGCAATGTTTATATATTGAAAACACCTATTCGGGTGTTGTCGTACAAACGGACTGTCAAACATTTCCGTCATGTTTCGCTTAGTGGTGTGGATCAATCTTCTGGCTGCTATAACGCTAACAATCTATTTAACTTTTTACTGGCAAAGAGAAAATGTTAGCCATTACGAAAAAACGCGACCTCGAATATGCGGAATATTTGCTGGCTGCGTGCCAGGACCGGGAGCAAACATGTCTATTGACGAAGTGAAATCGATGTGCCGCACACACGCAGTAACCCGTTGTACGGGCGACAGCCGATGTTGCACAGACTGCAAAGCAGCGAAACACTTCGATATTTCGTTACAACAACCCGAATGGGCCGTAATAAACTTTGTCGACATACACTCCTCTGTTGTAGTCGTAATCGGCGTAGGTATCTCGATATACGTGATCGTGTACGTCATCCTATTAGTTATGAGAAGAGTAGAAAAGAAGACAACGTCAAACGTTAAAAAGTCACAAACAACTAATTATAGATATCGCAAAGCAGCAACAGGAATGTTATTGATGTTTGGATTTTTGTGGCTCATCGCAATAACAACTTACTGCGTATCGTACGTTACATCGTGGTGGCACTCGCTAAAAGATTGCCAGAACAAACTGTTTTCTTTATTGTCGTGGAACATTTTTCTGATATTAGCTTCAGTAGACTACGCCCTCCATTTCGTCCCAACTACAATGTACATACTAGCAACGAGACCTTTATTAAGAACGATGTCTTTCACAGCATTAGTAAACGCTGTCGGAGGTATAGTGCTTCTATGGTGGGTGTTTGTTGGAATTTACCTCGAAGGTGCCTATAGAGGGCGATGGTTAATGGCGTTTTAAAATACGAAACAACAGTGGAGTGCAACATACAAAACAGAAGAGAATAAAAATAGCCACCAATGTCCAGTTAAATGCTAGCGACACAACACATATGCTAGATTCGGCAGATGGTAGCTCTGTTTCTGTGCCAACAAAGATGAAAAATATCAACGATAAAAGAGGCACCGTGTCAATGCCAGCCATAACGTATAACAGTCGTGTGTTGTCATCTTTTTTTTGTTGGTCGTACGTGTGTTTGTATGAATACTCATTATTCAACAGATGACAATTCTTCAAAGACGACATGGCGTTACTTAAAGTATTGGGAAGTACATTGCGGGGAATGTCGGTGCGTAGTTGTCTTTTAGAGTTTCGCGACGCCATCAACGCTCTGATATAATTGAACATATCTATCTTTCGGCCCATTTCGATAGTTGCTTTAATGGCGGAACTAGATTTTCTATTTGGTAAACTTCCGATATTTATGCCGTCTAACCTTGATTTGCGCTGTTCAGCCATGTATTGTCCGCATATTTCTACAAAAACTTCCAGAAATAGTGACGCCCGGAATAAAACAATCCTTGAATCTCGCCTCGCAATATGCTATACTCTGAGTAATTCGTCTGCGGAGCACGTGTTGGAGGTTATGCGATCTCTGATGCGGTAATATGTTTTTCGATGTTGGAAATGCGGAAATATCTGCATGCAGTCTTATGAATAAATCATCCGAACGTGGAGTGGGCTGCATTCAGTTGTTACGTCTCGTGAATCAATTTCTGGCCAAAGAGGTACTAAACTGTTTGAAACGTAAAAACAAATGGGCGCTGAAGTATAAACTGTTGTGCTGGAATGTTTTAACGACCAGAAACTCGTTAAAGTACAGTTACGTACAGTCATAATTATAATATGCGTGTAATCCACACACATTTTTTGACAAAATATTTCGCTCTTCCGTACTTTGCAGTTGTAGCGCTAGCCTACACGGCAAACGTTAGATTGGTAACGATAAAGAAAGCGATGTTAAGCATTGCTGTATTCTAGATCCATCAATTTCTGCTACAGGATGAGCTACTCTAAACAAAACTGCTTGAGTTACAGTGGGAGGTAAAACGCACGCATGCTGGGCCTAAAACGGGAAGCAAACGCCGCGCTGGTACATCCACTCCAATAACCCGCAGACGCTGTCTATCGATATGCGCATATCACACTAACAAACGCGCACACAGTAATCCCGCGGCATTTCGGTTATATATAGTCGCGACCTATAGTACACCTCGTCCATTTTTCAGCTGACATGACGGAACACTTGCAACTCTGCTACCAACTAAGGCCACAACGAGAACAAGAACAACAGAGTGCACATCCAGGTATGACTGTTTGCTGCTCGACACTTCAGTAACACACCTTTAAAACAGTATCGTATTTTATATATCATCTCAGAAAAAAAGAATCTAATGTAAAATTTGTAAATTGAAATCAGATCAATATTATAGTTCCGTTGCAGTATTCTAGAGACAAGCTAACTTAAGAAAATGTCAAACAGTTGCAGACTTATATAAATGTATCGGACAGACTAAAACGAACGTCCAATTTCTGTAACGTTTACCATGTTTTTGCAGTTTCATTGGGTAACTAAACGTACTGATGTGTCTCATTGTGTTTTGTGATTTGGTAGGATCACCTTCTGAGAGTATTTCACTTAACGACTGGTCAGTTTCACAAGTATGCGACTGGTTGTCTTCTATTCATTGCAAGAAAGAGACTGTAGACGTTTTCCGACATGCAAACATAAATGGGTTGTCAGTGGCCAAACTGGACCTACAAGATCTGAAAGAGTTGAAGATCAAGATGGGAGATCGAGATACTATACTTTTTCACCGACAAAAATGGCTTGCATCTACACAAGAACAGACATCTGGTGATAATGATATCAAAAAAGAGAAATTTCTCCATTTGTTGTGTGCTGGGGATGAAGCTCTGCGAGGTGATCGTTATCTTATTCTTGTCTTAAGTGCACCCGACCAGTCCATAACAACGGCGTGGATGGAAGAGAATTTGTCTTTTTTGCGTAATGTTGAGTGGAAGGTGGTGTTTGACTTTGATTCTAAAGGTAGAATTTGTGAATTTTTTCGATACCAGTGTGAAAACAAAATAACCATGCCATATGAATTTGATACAAAATTCATTACCGATGACGAGCACCAGTCATTAGTCGACGATATAAAGAATTCTCTACAACCGTCGTGGATCTTTGCAAATGGCTATGACAGTGATGAACCTCTGTCTATTGTTCAGTGGAAACGACAAAGATTACTAAGCTTTAGAAAAGCTGTCCAGTTCTTTGAATCTCAATTTCCTCCAGGAAGAGCTACTGTCGTTTTCTTTCTCTTATCCAAAGATATTAACATTTTGGTGGATGCTACAGATGAGTTTTTTATGCATTTCGGAGATAACTGGTTATGTGTCGCTGAGTCTAATGATATCGGACGGTCTTTTATAGGAGACTTGCGGAAGCGGCAATGGGTTGAATCACCAGAAGAAAGAACTGTCATAGGACTGTCGTGGGGAGAAGTTAACAAAATGATCGCTAAGACAATGCCTGCTGGAAAACAAACAGTCTGTATGATACCGTCTACGACTGGACCGTTCGTGATTTTGGACCCAAGAATAATCACTGAATTAAACGAAATTGTTGTGCTTGGTTGTAATGAATGTGAAGATGAAATTAAACAACTTGATTATGCACAGAGGCAAAGTCTGATGAGAACAGAAGAAATAAGATTCTGTCGAGGAGGTCCACCTTCGTGGTGGAACTTTTACTTTAAGAATCAGATATGTCGCAGAGATATTCACGAGGTTTTGCACAGAAAGGTCCTCGAGTCGACATCTAATGATGTTGTCGTTGACACAGTGCGCATACTACATCAGCCTGGAGCTGGTGCCACTACTGCAGCAAAACACATTTTATGGGATCTGCGCAGAGAATACAGAGTTGCAGTTGTTCCCAACTGTGGAGATCATTGCTCGTCAGAGAAAATAAGTCGATTGGTAGAACAAATTCTAAAGTTATATCATTACGAACAACGTGAAGATGCGAAACGTAAACCAGTACTTCTCTTTTTAGATAATCCCGCAGAAGAGACAGAATACTGCTTATTCCATAAACTAACGGAAATGGCCAAGAAGATGAGAAGATATGGTGAGCACAGTCAGTTGATTTGTGTGTTTTTGATTTGCGTGCGGTTAACTGAGCCGGTTCATTCAATGCATGTATCTCTATATCACGGCTTGTCAGACCGAGAAAGAAAGTGGTTCCAAAACAAAAACAAGGTTTTACAACAGCAGTCTGGAAAAGATGCCGATCCAAAGTTGATGATTTCATTCAACGTGTTGAAAGAAAATTTTGACAAAGATTTCATACAACACATGGCGCGAGAGCTCGTTGCAAACATAACAGACGAAAGAGAGAGAAAACTCTTGAAGTACATCAGTTTAATCAATGTTTACGATCTTGAATTCCGCCCATTGCCTTTGGCTGCATTTGACTATATTATGATGGCTACATCTTGCGATAAGAAGGAGAATGTAGATCAGCAGCAAAACGTGTTTTGGGAAAACAGATTGAGTGATGGATTACGCATTCTTATGAATGAATCATCAGAACGTGGAGTGGGTTACATTCAGTCGTTACGTCTCGTGAATCCGCTTCTGGCCAAAGAGGTACTAAACTGTCTAAGAGGTAAGAAAGAAATGGACGGTGAAGTAGAAACTGTGTCTGATATTGCGTTGGAATTTTTTAACGGCGAGAAAGTCTATAAAGTACAGTCGTATCCACGTGAAAGACTCATGCATGTCGTGAAAGACGTCCTGAACAAGCGCCGACGCACACCAGAACAAAAGTTTTCGCCAATGATTTTAGATATAATAGAGAACGAGGATAATGGAGCCGAGAACGCGTGTAGAGTTATGGAGGAGGGTTATAATTTCACACAGGATGCATTTGTTGCTCAAACGCTGACTCGTTTATTCATTGAAAGAAAACAGTGGGATCCAGCCTTCAGATTTGCTAAAATTGCCACTAATATCGAACCCAACAATTCTAACTTTTGGGACACATACGGTTGCGTATATGAGATGAAGCTTCTGTTTGAACGTGAAAAGTACACAGGGGATGTGAACTGGGTAGCCGGTGTTGTGCAATTAGGGATGGACGGAATTAGCATATTTCGTCATGTGCAGAACCTGAGTGAAGAGGAACAGTTTCCAAATAAGGCTGGATACTACGGCGAGTTAAGAGTCATTACTAACCTCTTGGAATGTCTCAAATGTTTTGATGAATTTCGGTATCCTGTGTGTTTAAAGCAGTTTTTGACAGAAAACGATTATGTACCTCAGCATGTGTTACCACTGACGGATATGTCTGGTCACAATTACGTGGAAGAAATTAAGAGATTAAAAGAAAACGTTGCATTTGTTCTTCATTACTTGGAAGACGAAACGCTGCAATTTCGAAATACAAAATATGACGATGACAGCTTGGACAAGCTGAAATTAAAGTTCGATGAATACTTTGGCGAAGATAATGATGATCCGCCAGAAGGTTTGTCTGAGCAGAAACAATGCTGCTATCGGCAAAGACGCATATTCAAGCTCGCCAGTAATAACACAAAGGGCATTTTTGAGCTGAGATGGAAAGATAATGGTTTTGACCGACTAATTAAGATTCGAGATATTGTTTTAAAAAACGTTCGTTCCAAAGAGGTTGATGCAATCGACTATATGACAGCCATCAACGTTGATTTAGCATTAACATCATTAATTAGTGCCACACCACAGTCAGAGTTTATTTGCAACTTTGACGATATCTTGCAATGGAGTCTGAAACTCTATAATGGGCGCAAGAAGATGCGTCTGAAATATCTTGAACCGTACTTGTTTCTGACCATGTTCAATTGGCCACGGGAAAATTCTCAACCACTTGTTACGCCTTCTGTTATTAAGACTGCACTTAAAGAGTGGAAGGATACTTACTATGAGAAACATCGTCGACAGCGGGACACCGATAACCCGTACCGGAAGAGGAATGTCACTATGTTCTTACTGGCAAATGGAAATGGTATAGAATCGATTTATACTTCATATAAAGAACGAGGTTTTCTACAAATAAATGACAGAATTGCAATAGATGCTGCAAAAAATCTACAGAGCTTCAAGGGCACATTATGCAGTGGCGGACGTAAAGTAGAGTATTGTTATGAAGGATCGACTTTACACATACAAACATCGTTCCCTTTGGCTCGTGCGATGTGGAACAAGAAAGTTGTGTTTATCATAGGATTCAGTTGGATGGGACCTATAGCATTTGATGTGAAATTGGATTCTACCACATCATCTTCTCCTATGAAACAGTGAGGCTTTTTGTTAAACTACACTTGTCTACACTATTGATTCGGATACTAGAGACACTGTTAGACGACGCGTTGACATTGATGGTTGTCTGCTTATTATGTGCAAAAAGAACCATTTATAGTGTGCTACATAACGAACAATAGAATGGGAATTGTTTGTACGAATTGTCGCTGTTGTCATATATGAGTCGTGTGCTGTTAAGTTGCATGCACTGTGTGAGATTGACTGTCAATGTAATGTGAAATTTAATAGTGAATTAATTTGTTTGTATGTATTAACTCGATTGCGTATGTTCGCTTTTCATATCGTTTGTCACTGCGTGTATAATAAAAACAACAGTTTATTCGATACACGCTTTTTATTCATTTATTCGTTCATTTACTCACTCACATCGTTAAGTCCAATAACCGATTGTAAAACTGCATACAATTTTAGGCACTAAGCATACAGACGTGTAATCTACACACATTTAAACATCTAGTTTTCTTTGCTAAAATATTTCGCGTTTCCGTACTTTGCAGTGTGCCGCTAGCCTACACGGCGAACGTTAGTTTGGCAACGATAAAGAAAGCGATGTTAAGCATTGCTGTATTCTAGCTCCACCAATTTCTGCTACAGGATGTAATACTCTAAATAAAACTGCTTCTTTGGTTTCTTGAGTTACGTTGGGAGGTGACACTAACCGTGTCCACACATAATCGTCTCGTAAAAGGGGATGTAAACGCTGCGCGTCTTTTCTAGACTCTGTCCTCTGGTACATCCGTTCCAATAACCAGCACATGCAGTCTTCATATCGACGCGCGCATACCACACTGACAAACGCCGGGGTGTTTTGCCATATCGAATGTCTGTGGGGAAAAGTGAAATCCTGCGATAGCGCGTACGTCTCAGATAACGGTACAAGGATTTGAGAATTCGTCCATTCTGTATCAACGACGCGCGTGGTATCGAAGCACGGCAGAAAAGGCCACCACGATTCCTCCATGATGAATCTCGCAAGGTTTTCGTCTCCGCCATTATAGTATGACAAAGTACACATGAATGATTGTTTTCTTGTCACGTTCCAGTCTGGTCGTTGTTCAACCACATCTGAAATAAACGGCCAAAAATGAAATCCGCACAACTCGTTCCAACTCACTCTCGCACACAGCTGGCTCGTGACAACTTTGCCAGTGTTTGTATCGATTGCTATCCCCCGTGTGCCATTTGCGCTCGTTAGCATTTCCATTAACATGAGCGATACCGTACATCCCGCGTTGACAGCATTCGTCCACGACGATTTCATTAGAACGTTGGGAGGCGTTGGAAGCACTACTCCGTCGATGTTTATGTCAGGCGTAATTATGATGTCACGGACGATCATGGGTTCGGAATGCGTATGGACGTCTATGGGTATCTCCGTGTATTCGTTTCGCATGCTACCTCGACGTATGGTTTGAAATATATGTCCCACTGCTTCGTCTTTCACTACGCGTCCCTCAGCTTTTACTGTATTTTGTATCACTTCGATACCTAGAGCAAATGTAGCGCCAGAAAGATCTTCGCTAGCAAAAATTACCCATAGTATGTTTGGAGCAAAGCAAAGAACAGATATATGAAATTCTCGAATGGAATCGTCACTAGCTAAAAGCGTCCCTATAGCATGTGCGAATTCAATTACCCAGGTCAAAGAATGTTCGGACACGTGTTGCAACAAGGTTACTTCAGTTCGTTTTGTCGATCTTGGAAACATCATACAATAATCGCATAGATTCCTTATGAAATTAATAATCTGATGTTCACCAAAAGATTCCAAAGTGTCGTTTACGTTGTATGCCCATTCTTGCAATTTGGCTCTAGTGATGCGTTTATTGGTAAATATGTCAGAGAAATAACGAAGCCACGTTGCCTCTTCGATCGTAATCGAAAGCGGATCAAACCCGTGTACAGTTGAGTAAGAATCGTCCACCCACCTGTAAAAAGGGATATGCCTGGTTATTAATCTGTATGAATCTAAAGAGTCTTTGCATAGAACATCACGCAACGAGATAACTACGTCTGGTTTAGAGTTCTTACTTAGCAGATCGTTTTGGTCGCCAACCGCTTTCAAGAACTGATCTGAAAAATCCCCCATGATGTTTACGTTTCGTCACAACAAAACGACAGTGAAATAATATCATTTTAATTGAGTCATGACAGTGTTGAAATTCGTCCAAGCAATACGAACTACGTAAAATCAGCTGTTCACATCTTCGTATCCACGAACTCAGAGTATATTTTCACTGTTGTTAAAAGAAGGACAAAGAAGTTATTTTTCAACTTCGTCTCGGACGTATGCCATACATCTTTCCGGGACTTTATTTGACGGAGAAATTGAGAAAGAAACTAAGGACATAGGCATATTCCTTTGGTGACCCACAGAAAATCACCAATGGACTATTTAAGTGCGGTTGTCCAGCGCAATTCACTTGGTTGCAAACATGCCGCTTAATACGCAACTAGCATTGCAGTTGGTCGAAGCTATTGAACGTATGGGGGACAACTGTACTCTTATAGATGCGAAACAACTGATTAAAAGCGTACGCGATAAAGTTCAACGCTACGATGATCATCCCTTATACCGCGAAGATAACCGATTTGTGTTGGACACGTCTGACTTTCCAGAAATTTACGAACTTTATTTGAGTCTGAGAAGTACCTCGTGGGGACCAAACGAGCTACACATAGAAAAAAGCAAAATGGATTGGCTAGAGCTAGATGTTCTCGAGAAACACATGGCAACGATGATGCTGAGTTTTTTCGCGTCTGCAGATGTGCTTATTGGTGTAAATCTACTGGAAACATTTGCCGGTTACTTCAGGAATCCTTGTGTTCAATTATTTCTAGCTCAACAGGCTCAAAACGAAGGCATTCATCAAATTGTGTACAACGATTTTATTAGAATTCTCATTGCAACCCACGAAGAACAACAGGCCATATTTCAATCGGTTAAAACCATGCCGGGTGTAAAAGAGAAAATGCAATGGGCACAGAATTACCTACTGAACCCAGAAGTATTTATGGGTGAAAAGATCGTGGCCGCTATTGGTATCGAAGGCATATTTTTTGCCTCACCATTTTGCATAATTTTTTGGTTGGGATCACTGAATAAAATGCAGCAGTTACAGCAGGCTAACGAACTGATCAGAAAAGACGAAACGGTGCATACTCGCTTTAATATCGCACTTTGGAAGGTGATGCCCGATCGCTGTTCTGACGATCGCGCCAAAGAAATTATCAGGTCCGCGACTGAAATCGAGTGTTTGTTCGCCGAAAACGCCGTACCAGACGCGCTAGGGCGATCAGATATGAACAAAGAGCTGATGAAGAAACACGTGATGGCTACGGCTAACATATGGACAGAAGAAATGGGGCTTGGGCCGCTGTTTCTGGACGAAAACGAGGAACCGTTGAAGACACCGTTTAGCTTTATGATAGCCAACGAATATGACACTAAAGCGGATTTCTTGCAGATCGAAAATGCTAACTATTTAACGCGACCGGAATTGGGTCAGTGTGAAAACGACTATGGTTTTGACGCCGTATAAAGTGCTCTACACATGCTTCTGAACTGTCGTGGTTTTTACGGTATACATAAATACTGCGCTATCATATCATCGTTACTTGTTACTACGACGCAGGAACATCATGTACGAGGTACTACTGAAAGACCGCCCGACGAGGCTGTTTTTTGATCTAGAATGCGTTGGTGTTACGCCTGTGGTCATAGTAAAAAAAGTAGTCGATCTTCTACAAGATTATACTTATGGATCTAAACTTTTTTCCCTGTACACCTATTTGTCACCCGTTACCTCTTCTGCACAGAAGCACTCATGTCGACTCATTTTTCCACAAGCTGTGTTTGGAAGCATCGATGACGATATGAAAACGTTCGTGTTGGGATTCGTCAAATGGTTGAATGAAAAGAAACAAGGAGCAGGATTGTACTATGAGAAAGCAGTGGAAAACGACGCCATAGAACGTTGCTCGGTGATAAATACAGCGGTGTATTCCGAACACCAAAATATCACCGTTTATGGATATAATACAACGAGCGAAAAACTGGCGTGTTTTAATCCGTGTGTACGGCTAGACGCCAGTCATACTTTTGTTCAACCGTGGTTTCTTTCAGATGTCCAGGGAGATTTTTGTGCGCAGCACATAGAGAGAATTGTTTACAAAAGAGAACAAGAAGATTATTCACGCCCCGAAATAAAAAACAGAAGAGACGGCGCAGAGGAATGTATGGAAATTAAGAAAGAAGATTGTATGGAAACAGAAACAACGTTGAAGTTTTAGAGACGTATTCTAATCAAACTAGTTGATAGTTTGCATTCTGTGTCAATAATTGACTTGTATGAAATCATATATGCATAAGAATACACTTATAGTATATTCTATTTTGTAAATGTTGCATCATAGTGAATGAGTAGTTTCTTCACTTTCTGAAGCCAAGTTGCGACAGCATTACATCAGAAAGACGTTATATAGTTGGGCTCCAGCTCGTTACACAGTGGTATAAACGTGTTAAAGAGAGCGCCACCTTGTAGCGGTAAACAAATTGTTGATAACTTCCGTTTCATTTTTAATTTTTCGGTGAAGCGTGTTAACTTTTAGTATCAAAACACAACGCACATTACTAATTTGAAATTGCATACAAAAGAATGCGCCGGACAACCGCACTCAAATAGCCCATTGACGATTCTCTGCGGGTCTATTTTTCAACGAAAAAGTGTCCTAACAGAACGTATATAAGGTCAGCATTTTGACTATCGTCGTGCGCTCTAATCAGTTCTGTTCATACTTATAGATCTGTGTAACGTATCGCAGCTCCAGCGATCGCTGCCAACAGAGGTACAGTTATTTCGACGTCCGGTGATAAAAGTCTATTAATTGACATACTCTCAAGTACGTCCGATTGTACCAGCAGATAAAGTTGTAATGGAATATGCAAATGTCGAATACGTGAGACCCGACTGGTGGTATCAGCTTGCGAAACCACCAGTTCTTGTGAATATGTGTTCCGAAGAGAAGTGTGACATCAATATTAACGACAATGAAAACGTATCCAGTTTGTCTTATTGGTCGTTGCCTTTTCCTAAGAAAGTATTCACAGAACATAAAGAATTTAATCTGCGCAAAATGTTGTGGAAGTACAAGAATTATATACTGAACGACAGTGAACGTCTCAGTCATCTACCTGGACTATCCGGATTGCGTTTGGGTTATCAGCGCATACAAACCACTCACGGCCATGCACTAGTTCAGCTGTTTGAAGAATTAAAAATAAATCTTGGCGATGTGTATATGTGGCAACATTATTGTGGAACTATGCCAAAAATGCTTCGTCCAGAAGAAATGGAAACGTTGAGACGCTATAACAACGACCGTTATCGTCACTGGCCACAGTATTCAGAAGATGTGTTTCGTACAAAAGACAACCATCGCTACAGACATCCGGATCGAACTCACGTGATGTTGCCTGGATGGAGTCGAGATCGAAGATGGGACCATGCGCCAAAGGGACGTTATGCGTATATTCCTAAAGGAATGCAAAAGATGAATTACGCGCAGTATGTGGACAGTTATATGCGTAGTGCTTACAAATAACAAAATATTATTATTGTTCAGTTTTTGTTACATAAAAATGTAATAACGTGATATCGTATGGCAAGTGTGCGGCCGCGTTGCATGTTGATGATGAACACTAACACAATTCGTTCTGAACTCTGACTGATGTTTTGTAGTTTGTCATTCTTGTACGCTATACTTCGACTTATTGTTATCACACGCGATGCCTGTGAGTTACATAACTGAGAGAATAACAAAACTCTTGAACAAGTGACATTCGCATCTGTTGACGTTAGTCATTGACTAGCACTCCGAGCATTTTACGGCGAGGCCAGATAGGCCTACAATGATTGCTGCACTAGACGCCTACAAAAGCGGGATTAGGCTGTCACAATTTTTGGATAACACTGAGTGGCAATGATCAGCCAGTTTTTCAAATCCACACCTCTTGTTAACTTTGCGACTGTGATATGTGGCAATACCTAGAAGAATAGCGCTTGCTGTATAACGAATAGTCATGAAGACCAATAGACATATCCCAAACATCCCAAAAGCGTCGGATGCATTGCACTTTTCTCGGTACACTGTGTGAATTAGTACTGCTATACCGCTTAGCGTCGCCCACACTATTGCAATAAGCGTCGTACAGACGAATGTGGTCATGAGTTGTTTAGGTAAAATAACTAACTTTTTTTCGCCTTCTATATACGGGTTACTCGCGTCATCCTCGTTTTCATCGTCTTCATCGTGTGAAGATAGAGAAATCGTGTCTTCGCTGTCAAAACTTGTCTCTTCTTCCGATGACGACGACGTCTGTAAAACGTTACTATTTGACCGTTCAGCTATTGCAGGTAGCGTTTTAGATTTTCTTTTCAATAGGCTCATGATGGCCTCGACCGGCAATGCCGCAGGCAGTCGTTTTATGAGAGAGCGAATGAATTCGGCAGCAAAGAAATATGCGAAACGATCTGCAACCAACGAAAATACGATTGCATCACACATCGCCACATTAGAAAACTTGGTGTCAGAATTGCAGCGAAAATATGCAACTGTTGTAAATCAGTCAGCTGTTCTACAGCCGTTGTCGGTGTCGATCGCTCCATCCGAAAACGTCAGCGAAGAAAGCCAAGTTTTGCCACCACAAGGTAACACCAGAGAAGAGATACTAGAAAGTATGACGTGGGAGGAACTAAGTACGACAGCACATGTTTTAGCAGAAAATAAATATCAGTCTCAAATGACTACGTTAGAAAAGATTCAATCTGCTGTTTTATTTCCGCAATTTTTTACCGAAGAAGCAGAAGATTCTAGAGTATTGGACGACGGAGCGTACACACAACTGTTGATAGCGCCTTATTTTATTCACTATAAAAATATGCGATTGGAACTGGTAGAGATCGGTAGAGAGCTACAACAGAAAAGAGATCAGCTGGCAAGAAACTCTACACTACAGGTGGATATAACGACTGCAGTCGTACCCAGCGAATGGATGGCTGATTTCCTATACGTGTTTCATAGAGCCAAGACGGTTGGAACGCAGGGTTACCCAACACCTAGAGAACTTGAAGACGTATTTTATACCACAAAAATCGTGCGTCGTATCACCGAAGGACATAACACAGTATCAACGCAATTGAGAAGCTACGCTTTCGATATCGGTTATCATTGCGTGCGTTTCGCTTCGCTTTTCACAACGCTTCCTTTCAATCCTGTTAATGACCTTAACATGAAACCTACACTTTACACGGACTTTGAGTTACTTGTTCATTTTGCCATGCGCACCGCTAAAAACGATGTAAAGTACGAAGACTTTCTCATTAATCCGTCGTTGTACCTTTCCGGATCAAAATATGCGGTTATGAAAGAGGCCGTGAATCGTGCAGTGCGCGAGATTATATCATCTTTCGAAAAAGGTTTGTACTTCAAGGCAAATAACAATTACGGTGTGGAACTTATGAAGCGTACACAGAGCCCGAGCGGCGACACGTACAGCAAAGAGACGGCCGTTGTACCAGATAACATCATGGTGGGGTTGTGTTTGGACGTGTTGGATAATAGAATACTTTACGAACGCAGAAAAGAGATGGCTGTGTTTGGCGGTCTGAGAAAACTCGAAGCAAGAGACATGCGAGTTGAGTCACCTATCGGCCGACTGTTAAATTTTGACGAACGATCGGTGGCAGAATTCGAAACCATGTACAAAAGACTCGAACCCAGGCGTCCAGAGTTGGTAAATGCACAGCTTTCCGACCGTATAGCGTCGTTTCGGTGCGTCCATCGCGTATATGCTATGCTCGTTTCTGCCGCCGCAACTGTATTTGCCATGAGAGTGTCGACTGACTCGACGTTGCCAGTGAGTTTCGTAATTGATAGGTGTATGAGATATGATCCGGACACCGGGGCCGTCATGTACGCCTCGACTGCTGAGGCGTTTCCCGGCCTGTTATTTTATACGATGTTAGCATCTCCAGCAAAATGGGAGAACTTTGAAAAGATCGACAGCAAAAAAGCTACCGACACGGTGCAGCCGGGTATATCTGACCCGACGTATTTTGCTAACAGACCGGATAGAAGAGCGTTTTTTGATACATTTGGATGCTACGCGTTCAGAGTGGAGAGCATCACCAAAGCTAAAGTGAACACAGTTTTCCCGATCGATGTGAATGCGACGACCGAGGGGATTCGCTGGATGACAAATGTTGATTTGAGCATTATCAGAGCATCTATCCGCAAACAGCTGGCGGAGGCACAGTCGGCTTTTATAAGTTTGTTGGCTTTCAACGCGAATTTACGCAATTCGTCTTTGTGGCTTAAAGACACTAATATACTTGCGTACTTTAAAGACCAAATCGCTAAAGACGGTACATGTAAATATCGTAAGTTGACGTCGTTTCATGAAAATTACGTAGATACGCGCGCCTTTTTCGCCCTACCGGTAATGTACTCTGCCCGCGCCGATTTAATAGACACCTCAAAACTGGGAAAAATTACGACAGAAGAAACGAGTGGACATCGACTAGTAGATATTTTACAACAGATCAATACACAGCCTACAGATGCGGCTAATCGCGAAGAGGATGTGAGTCGTTTTATAATACATTAGTGTTCGTGTGTATGTGTGTACAATAAAGACGCAAATACTACATACTAAACTTATAGTTTTACACACACTTTCTCATGTGGCTTCTATTTTGATAATAGCGTGTCAGCACGGGTAAGAATACTCTAACACACGTCGAAATCCAAGGCGGAAAAGTGTTTTACACCACAAGTCGTCATTATCCCAATGTGTACACGTAATAAAGAGTCGAACGAATGAAAGACGGCTGACGTTCAATTACTTCTCTCCTTCGTGTCGTCGGAATACGCGATAAATTCAGCGATATCTGAATTACTCGGTTGTCCGAGAAGGCTATTTCTTTAGCGTTTGCAGGCCAGATATTCTGTCCTCCGAAATCTTCGAGCATCAAGCAGTATTCTTGTAGGCTGTCTTTGTCTGTGCATTGAGCTGCCGCGAAACCCAGCCATCGTTCCCACGATATGTGTCTAAACTTCACGGCTTGCAGCAACAGCCGTAAACGACGCCATTGTTCCGCAGTAGCTGCGTCCCAATCTGTTTCGCTCAAAACGCTAAATATCGCATCTTCGTCAACGATCCTTCCCGTTACTCCGTAAGCTAAAAGAAAAAGAAACAAAGAACGATCTACATGCGAGTCTTGTCGTAGACTATGCTTAAAAATTTCTACAAGGATTTTTGGTGCCTTTTGAGTGCCGGCGATGAGAAAGGCCGGCCAAAAGTATTGGCCATGAGAGATATTCACGGATAAATCTCGACTAAAGTTGTTGTATAAACACATCGGGCACAATTGTTCAACGTATTCATTGGCTATACGGGGCAGATGAAGAGAAGCAGTTTCTGCGTCGGAATCAAATTCTATACAGTTTAGCTGGGTGCATCCGCAACGAATCAAATCGTCTTCTGTGCTGTAGAAATCCATTATCGGGTTGTTCGGTTTGTCGTTTTCTTTTGACGCCGTTTTTCATTTAGATATACGATTTCTTCGTCACCATCTGTGCTGGAGCTATCCTCATCTGAAGCTGACGTTTTCTTATATAATTTGTAGGTCTCTGTCGAATTATTTGCCGAAGATCGTTTAGCCCGTCTCTCTAGGATCACATGCGTAGCTACGAACAGTGTGAACAACAAAATGAACAAGATGAGAATCGTGATAACGCTGAGCATCGTTATCATCGTGTTTTCCATACGTACCATACGTGGCTCGAAATTTACAATCACAGTTGTGATTAATTTTTCAATTTCCGCGTCACTTACACCAGGCACGTTAATTGACATTGCAGCATATCAGAGAAGAAACAGTAAATTCAAGAAAGTCGAGAATGGCTTTTTTTAGATTCGTTAATAGTTATAATTTTCGTCAGCAATATGCGTGGAAACTGTTTGACTCCGCGAAACAAATACTTCAACAATTTATTACAAATGAAGATGTATATGTAAGAGAAAGAACGCGCCAACTACTCTCCAATACGGAAGATTACGGCATGGTCCTACAATTGGGGCTTACTATGCGGGCTTCACCGTACAACGTTAGCGTCGAAAAACTGACGGAAATATGGCCAGTTTTCGATCATATCTATAGATCGGGATTGCCACAATCACCACTGTGGATGTTTTTTCGGCAATTGTACGAAAAGGTGATTCAAAACTCACCTATGGCTAACCATGTGGTAAAACTTAGAGGGCGAAGCGACCTGCAAGGTTCCATTACAACGCTTCTTGCACTTTTCGTTGACAAACCCGCTGTATATAGAGCATTGGAAGAACACACGAAAAACTCGTACATATTTATCCCGTTTGATCCACTACGTCATGCATACGATTTTGTAACAGTGATTTTACCGATAGCATTAATAGACGATATAGTAATATCGCGCAATTACGACGAAATATTGCGTGGCCTTCGAGCAATAGGGTTGCTTTTTAACCGCGATAACTTCGACGCGTTTTGCGCGGAGTTTTCGAATTTGACAAGTAGTGTTAAAGTCGATGTTTTGGTTCACCCCGGCTACGAGGGGAAGACGGTGACAAATCACGACATAAATAATGTTCTTTTTGCGGCATCAAAAGGTTACGTGAAACAAGACAAAACTAAAAAGTTCGTAACGATGCAACACCCACATACGGTGTCGGCTCTTATAGACGTTTGCAGATTGTTGGGGTTAACAGGTCGCGATCGTGCTTTTTTCTGGTTCGATATATTGTGCGGCTTTTCTGTGCACCCGTCTTTGAGAATTTCTACAAGTAACTCTGAATGTCGGTGGTATGGTATTTCGTGGGCCGTTATCGCTGAACTCAATAACGCTGCCTCCGAGAGAAAACTGGAAATACCGCAGAAAATACCAAACGAAGTCATAATTTGGTTTGATGCCAAAGAAGATGCGAGGCATCTCATGGGCGACGACGTATTTTGTTCTGTTCAAACGAGCGCCACACGAAACAGTCGTAGTTTTCGAGAGATAAACGACCACGAAGAACGGCAATGCAAAATCGATGAACATCGTATCGTGCAGTGGCATGAAACCTTTCGTCGCGTTGTGGCTGCGTCGGATAAGCGTGTTTCATTACAGCTAGTGGAATACGAACCCGATCAGGAGTTCGATGATTTCCTGTTAGTCTCCGTTCAATTACCGATGTCTTCGAATTACCTTGAAGCCTTAGTCACTAATATCGGCATATATGGTTGTTTTCAACACGCACGTTCATTTACCGAAGAAGTAGCCTTGACAACGTTAGCGTGTATTTTTAATAACACCGTGATGTCCTTTATGCCTGATGTCCAGAACTCTACATTGAATTTTCTGCGTGGATTAGAAGACTTCTTATTCGCTGTCACGAATTTTCGATCTCACAATGCCAGCGAATTTTCATTGGATCGTGTGTACGAAGTATATAAGCAATATTGTAAAGAGGATGTCGAAGAATTATTTTCCTTGGCGCTAAAATCGTCTGCCTTTTATCACCTTGACGAACACCAGTACATCGCACTTAAAAACATACCAAGCGGCTTATCGGAAGCTTCTCGCAAATTGGAACGAGCTCTTTCTTCTTTCGCAGACGATAATATGGATAACGCTGTGTTGCAAAGAGCTCTAGATGTATATAGAGACCGACTAGATACGGAAGAAGGAAGTAAAAAAATTGCGTTGGTAAACTCTCTTAAGTATCTGGAAAAAATCGTCATACCTAGAGCCTACAAATATGATAACGTTCACTTAATCGAAACATCAATGCCACTGTTTCTTGCAATAATGATCTAAATTATTATCTTTCTGTTTTGTTTTCTTTCGTATTTACGCATATTTCATATGTCTTTTGTTAAGTTAATAATCATTAATAAACAGTGATGCTTACATTAGTTTTGTGTTGCGTGCTACTATACGCAATAAAATGTGTGGATACTGGAAGTTTCGATGTTTTCTTGAATGCGACGTTGCTACCCGATGACGAACGATTTGATTTGCAACTGGAATGTGCAGCAACTTGGGTTCCACAAACAACACCGATAAACTACGCACATCGTTTTATGTTTCTTAATAATAGAACACCCAATAATATTAAAATTATTGACACTCAGAGAAATGGAAAAGTCAGTTTATCTCACTGTAAAAGGATGTCACGGTTGGCATTTGGGTTCAGAACGTTGTCAACCTGTTCAATATCAAATAGAACATTGACTATTACGGTAAAAATAGAAGGCGCTAAAGAAGAAGATTTGGCCACTTGGACATGCCTTTCATATATTACTGATCCGAATACAAATATTACACAACAAGGCCAAAGTCAGTCGTCTTCGCTGTATAATAATGCTGCTGTTACAGCATTTAGAAATCAACCGTTAGAAATTGGCAACATATCGGTGATACTAGTAAACGTAACTTCGACCGGCAATGTCGTGTTGGGATGTCAAATAGATGGCCTTTCAGCCCCACTGGTTACCCGAAAAAACACACTGCGAGGCATACCGTTAAAAAACATTTATTTTGGTGTCTACCACCATCAGTACGTCGGAGAGTTATACAACAGGAAGTCGTCGGACGAAATTACGAAATGTGACGCTCAACCAAATCCGGCAGTATCGTGTTTTACTCGTTCTGATACAGCTAATACAGTCAACGACTTTGCGTGTGACGAGCATTCGTTTACTCTTCTGGCCGAAGCTTCAATGAGAAACGTTACGACATATGAACCACGAGATACATCACTCTCGTTTGTGTTTAACGCTACCGGGGGTGCGTTTACTGTGATGTTGAATGAATATCTGGTTTTAGAAAGTCTACCCAGATCGACTTCTTGCTACAGCATTGCTGGAAGTCCCACAGAACACATCTGTTTGAGTCAGAAAATAATCGGTTCTCTAACGTGGCAGCTAATGTTTGCGGCCACAAAGTATTTCCGAATGCAGGTAAAACTAGTTACAAGATCGTCGCTGAGGTGTGAAAATGGTGTTGTTTTGGTAGTGCTATCGGCAGATTGTCTTCGAACAAATCGATTGTGTAACGAAGACGCCGGATTTGAAGTAGTCTACCGCAACGAGAGGGTCGAAATACGAGAAGATTATGCGTCTCTTAAATGTGTCGTTGGTTATTATTATTGTTTCGACAGACCGCGTGTAGTTGGTCGAAACGCGCGATTTTATGTCGCACCTGTTGAAAACGTAACAAATTATAACGAAGAATTTGTCACCTCCAACGACGTATTTTCTGATTGTGTCGCTGCTCGAAAGGTAAAAACTGCACGAGATTTTATAACAGGATACGAGAGTGGACTGGTTGAATATACCACGTGGTTCAAATTGACGCCACTTACGTCACCAATCATCAGCTGCCCATGCACGCAGGTTCCACGAACCTGTCCCGCAACGTTTCCTATTGTTGCTACAGTTGTCGCAAAACGCGACGTTGTTAGAAAACACGACAGTGTTGTAGCAAGATGTGCCATATTTGATAGAGCAAGTCCCGTGACTTTTATGTCGAATATTTTACGCGAACCACTTCTATCTGCGATACAAAATGGAACAAAAAATCATACTCGTTCTTTGTCGCTCCTGTTTCCGAAAATCGACCGCGCAAACATTATTTACAACATAATCGGTGAAAACCGCATTTTACTTAGTTGTAGAAGCATGACGCAGAATTACTCTCAGTTATCGTTATCGAAAATCGAGATGAAGTTAATACAGAGAAGCTGGAGCGGGATATATGACGATGACATATATCATGGAAACGGCTTGTTGATAGATCCTGTCTTATTTGCTAGCCGATACGATGCTGTTCAGTGCAGGTGGAAAGATTCGCTTTGGGGTAAACGAGTTAATATAAAACAGGTGCTGGACGCGTATCACGAACTTACATGTCAAGCAAATGAAACCTATCATATCGACATAGAATTGGTTAACGATACGGCAGTGCGTTGCGTGTTGACGCATGCACAAGGTTGTCCAGGAGTAAAAAGTCTGACCTTTGCTAATAGTTCGTGCGTCGGACTGGAATGTAAGTACGATGGTCACGAAGTGTCTTTGACGTTACACGAACAAGACCTAACGGAAAATAACACCGTTTATTATGAGTGTAACGCAATACTTAACACTGTTAACTCGCGGCCACTATCTACGGCCAAGACGTTAAAACAATTGAAAGCGACTGTGGATTGTGGTTTCTCTAATCTCAAACCGGTCATTTTACAACACACTTTCAAATCTGGAGATGTGCAGCTCACATGCAGATATCCTCTTGACATCGGAGATATCAAACATTGTCAGTCTGGAATTAAAAAAGCAGCGATAGAGATCGAAGTCGAAAAACTGGGGACGAAAAACATAGATTCGAAAGATCGGTGGAAAAAAACCGTTTTGTGGATAGACTACACCCTTCAAAATGACGGAACAGCGCACGTGTATGCTAATGGCGAAGAAGTGGAATTCGTACAGTTTTACGGTTTCGTTCTTCCAAATAAACGTGTAATGACGGTTTTTGTCAACACGAAGTTATTTGACAGACTGACGAATTTTGGAGCAGTCGGAGTATCCGTTTACACACACTGTTCTTTTCTTTATGACCATGGTGCGATATATTCTAAAAGAACTGCATTAATTGGCTCTGTAATAAAAGCATACCAACGAGCAAAAAGCAACCGGAAACATTCCATGTTTTTTGATAAAGGCATTATAACTTATCGGCCAATGTTCGATATAGTTGGGAACGAAGAGTATCGCGTTACACTCGTGTTAAAGTTAATTGCAGGATTTCTCAGCATTCTTGTTCTTTTTGTCGTAGTTATGGCAACAGTAAAAGCTCCTCGCTATAAAACGTAAACTTGCACGAGAAACAGTGAATACAAGAACCTAAACCGACTCTTTAATAGTTTTCTTTGAACGCGTGCCGTTTCCAGTTAACCGTTGTTTAGCGTCCTTACATTCTCTCAGAAAACTATTCAGACACTCGTTCGAGTCTAACAGAGTCAATACTGACATGAAGTTGTATATGTCTGAGACGTGAAACAGACAGTGTGGCGAAATTACACCACACGCGCCGCCTATAGCATTATAAGCCAGTCGTGTAAAAACTCCACGAAACACACCACAACGCAATAGCAGTCTGTTGTCGGTGAATGGGACGGAAAGGAAGTTTCCAATGTCCGTTAGTTTACCGCAGTAATGCGCGTGCCGTGGACGAAGCGATTTTCGTATGTAGTCCACGTTTCCTTCGTATTTTAACAGCGATGAAATAGCACGCAAGCTTTGGCATCGCTTCTTATCTTCGTCGTCATACAATAAGAGATCCATAGCCATTTGTTTGTTAAAAGGTATGTTTTCCTCACAGGATCTCTGATAGTGTTGCCATAATTGACGAATGGTATTCTCTGAAACGTAGTTTTTACAGTCGATATAAGTATAATCTTGTAGTACGCTAAAGTCGTTTACTGTGTTATCAAAAAACAGTTCGGAGCGCAGTTTCACTTCAGCGATTTTGTACAGCTTTGTCGTACATAACAGGTACTTTAGTACGATATGCATATTTCTCACACGTCGATATACATCATTATCCCACGTCAGTGGTACAGTAGCACCATCCATTAGTCCGGTTTTGATGCCGCAGATAATAAAAGTCAAAATACTTGCTCTGGACGGGCAGACATTTGCGTTATAAACACTAAGTTCCACCGGTAACGCGTTCGTCAACCCTCCTGGTCGCCAAAGATCGTCTTCCCTGTAAGGCAGAGCAGCAAAAGCGTGATAATCTTCTCGCATGACGGCAACGTGTGCGGCCGACAGATCAAACTGCGTTCCAAGCTGTGTTTGTCGTTCTTGTAAAACTCTATAGGAAGCTAAAAAGTAAGCAATCATGTCTCCTATCATCTGACAAGTGGTATCCGGAGTGTAGTTTTTCAGTCCAAACATTAGACACATGTCTGCCAGTTTTGGATCTCCACATTCTACCGTAAGCTGGTATATAATTCCAGAAATCCTAGTTCTGTCCATTTGAGCACCAAGTTTGTCGAAATTCGGCACGTTTTTCCGTATAAAATCTCGAAGTCCGTCAAGATAGATTGCAACGTAATCAGTCTTGGCTGGAGCTATACAGCAGTTAATATCTTTCTTTATTTTGCCAGCAAGTGTGACAATGTCGAAATCTTCTGTTTTGTAGTTATGTGTTGTAAATGAGAGTCTATATACGAATTGTTCATACGATAGATTCCATTCATTTTCCAACCGTTGCAGATATTGTAGACAACAGGTACAACCTTTTTCAACCAGCAGTGATACTACGTATGACGATGATAACTGTATTATGTTGTAAAATCCACGTTTGTTCAATTCCGCATACCAGTGGTTCCATACGCACGAAGTGACATCTACATTGCACTGCTCACGTCTATACATCAACTTCCATGGATTATATGTTTCTTCCTCGTCCATTTGTATACCAAATGTTTCTTACATACGAAAACGCTATGCTTATATATGCTCTTCGTGTAAGCCTATAACCGTGTTAATTTTATTCGGCTGCGGGACATGTGGCGCGTTTCTCAATACCACCCATAGCGGTTCGTCGTTCTCCGCAAGCCTTTTCTCCAAACGGTAGTCGGAAAACGGCGATTTATCAGCGAGATAACATCGTTCGCTATCGTCTATATTGATAACTGGTGCAAAATAGTCTACTTCCCTCTTTCGACTACCTTGTTCTCCCATATCGGTCTTCATAACACCGATGAAGGTTGTGGCGTTCAACAGGCCTTTGCGATTTTCACTATATGCAACTTCATTAGAAGCGTCCACATAGGAACGTGTCTGTTTTGCTAACAAACAACAGATGCAATAGTCGGGGGTAAGCGGAGAAGTCTTATGTGTTGAATTGAACTGCGAGGCATCGTGTGAACTCAAATCGTCGCTAGTTTCTGGCACTAGTGCGCTCACTACTGCGGATAAGAGTTCTACCAGCGACGACCGATTGACGCTCGCTATGCTCACGCCATGTGTGAGCATTGCAATGACGCACGGACTTAAGGCTATTGGACCAGCCCGTTGAACCTCGGGATATAACATTCTGTAAACGCAGGACAGGCCTTGTGAACACTCACCATTCAATACTGCTTTTAGCCTAATAATCTTCGGAGACGTAAGGTTATAGTCTGCTGGGGGTTCGACCAGAACTTTGAAAATGGGATCGAGTAGTGTTTTACTTCGATTTGGATCTAGTTGAAACGAGAGATCATCCAAACAATAGAAAGTACCCATGTACTGGTACGGTCCAAACCACGGTGGCGCGGTCAACAAGTCGACAGGAATTTTGTCTTCGTCTTCTGCTAAAGCGACTTCTTGGTCCAGTTTATTTAGTATTTCTTCAAAGTAGGTGGTCATTTCGTTGACCGATTGTTCAGAAATTCTTGCCGGGGTGTTTTCGCCTTTTGTCGTCTGCAATACGAAACCACCTGTTTCTCCAGAAAAAAATCTGACGGGTTGGGTTAGATCGGCAGAAGCTAGTGCCGCTCGCAGTAACGTTGCATCGTGTTCCTCCATATCAACGCAAATGAATTTCACAAACAAACGCAACCGCTTTCATTATTACTCGTTAACTACCGAAGGTGAATCCGTTTTAAACTTTTATCACCCAAAGGCGACAGAAAGACGACGTATATGGTCGGCATTGACCGGCGATTCCAATTACGTGCCAGCACAGTATTTACCCACAGTGTCGGCAATAAAAATACATAGCGGACCGGAAATGCCGTGTACAGGAACACCAGCCGTAGTTGGGCAGCTTAACCGTTTATGCGGGTTTATGGTAGATGATGATAAGTTTGCTTTGTTCGACGGTTGCATTGGGTTGGTGCTTGAAAAAGACGATGATAAATATACGGTTGTAAGTACAACTCTACTCGATTTCACCGATCATTGGCACAAAACAGCTACCGGTGTGGTAGGTATGACTAAAGACGGAAGAGTAAAAACTTGGCCTCGAGATGAAGAACCAGTCCTCATGCCGATGGCTTTTCAACATGTGGGTGACGATCACTATCTTCACAACTCTTTGAGAATTTCAACGACTTCGCCATATCAGGCCGAGTTATGGGCGGACTTTGATGAACAGGACACGCACAACGGAAGGTCTCTACTCGTCGACTGGCAGTCAGATCGGTTTACGGTAATGGATGCCACTGCACCGGATCGTAACTTTCGAGTGTATCGAAAGACTGAAAACGATGAAATCGACGAATGGACTTGCGTCGGAAACGAAGACATTAAACCGATGCCGGAATTTACAAAAGATAAAAACCCATATAGCGTGTACATTCAAACGGTCTATCATGTACCGCTCTTCGTAGTCGACAAATTATACCATATTCGAGAGAATTTTGCCCTATGCGTTGGAGCGTCAAGAACAAATCTACACTGTAAAGAGATCTATATTTTACGAAACAACGTCTGGTCACGAGTAAGCGATTGGAACGAGGAATATCTGGAAAGAAGATTTATTCCACCAAACACATTACTTTCGTTTAAATTTCAACCACGTATTGGTTGGGCGGTGACGAGTGTTCGACATATCCGAATATGACAGATTATGAAACAGATATCGCGCATAAACGCGCTGTCAGAGCATTGTACGTCAAATCGGCCCAAAGTCTGATCAAAGAAAATATCACCGAAGCTCGCAATCCACACCTATCGGCCGATCAGGTTTACATCTTAGGGGAATATCGACGAAAGATTGCACAGATAGATAAAGAAATGGCAATTAAAATGCCAACTGAATTGGTTCTGCAACGTTTGGCGTGGGAAGACGAGGCATTTAATGAACGACAGCGTCTTTTGAAAGAAAGTACCCCAATAATGAAAAAGATTGCGCGACAGCGGAAAAAGGTCGCTACTTCAAAAGCATTCGACAAGCACACAGAGCGATATCTCAAGGCTGTGGAAGAGGACGACAACGTACTGTTGTTAGCGGATGAGGTAGTCTCTCAGCCATCCGCGTACACTTCCGCGTATGAAGCAGATCGTTTGCTAGAGGAAGATAATATTGTGGAGGAATTCGTAACCGGTGCTTTAGGACGACCCTCGATGGCTCTTAACAACAAGCTAATTACTGCTATTAAAACACGCAGCGCCATACGCGACGTCCCTATTGAAGACACACAACTGCTTCCTACTGTTCCGATGCATCTTCCTTAGTAGCATGAGGCCTCATTCAGTATCGGTACGGGCCGTGGTTGACGTAATTGTCAACAACTACAAAACAGTCAAGAAACGTCGCCGACGTTCCTTGCCGTGCGTTAGTGGAGGGTCTGTTAAAGAAAGACTTGCTGCCGGAATCGCTATTCATAAGCACATGGATCCGTATAGACGGGTGTCCGTTAACGTCTATAATGAACTAGATGTTCGAGCGCTGAAACTCTTGAATTTAATAAACAAGCTTGAAGATTTACTTGAAAATGGGTCAGTGTGTGAGCTAGAATTAAAAGTGCCGTGGCACACAGTGGTAGATAAAAGCGAATCAGAAGATACAATTTTGTTAACGGGCGTTTTAGATACCGTACACGTTGTCGGCAAAAAATTACTTGTGGTGGAAGAACTGAAGACTCACAATATCGTCACCGGCGACGGACGTCCGGTGTTAGAAAATCGAACCATGCTGTCGCACAAGTACCAGGTGCTTTTGTATTCGCTTCTGTTGCAAAGATTTCTTAACAGTATCAAAACCGGGTGCCCATATTTGAGACGAGCCTATATCGGAGAAGAAACTGTTTTTGACGCGATAAGTGGACACATTCAAAAAATCATGTTACCTTCCCACACTTTAAACGAACTATACGATCGTGCGTATAGTTTGGTGAAGCAAAAGTTTAACAAGATGCGAGTGTCCGCTGTGAAAGTGACACACGTTTCTCAGTCTTTGGCAAAACGAGCTATTTATCTTGACTCGAACGAAGTAATTGCCTACGAAGAATATTACCAGCTGAGGTGGACTTCTCTGAAACGGCAACTAGCTTGCATCGACCCATGGAAAATTATCTCGAGTGTGTCTCGTTCATGATCAGTAGATGGACAGTGGTTGAAAAGGCCGTAAAGAATATGAGTACTGTACACCCGAGTTTTCTGCTGAAAGACAAAACTCGCGAGGGTTTCATTCTCTTTGTGAATAAACTCAAAGAAGAAAAATCTAACTTAATGAGTGACTATCTAAACTACGTAGCTCCGGTTTTTCCGATAGGCAAAGATACCGAATGTGGGATTTGTGTAAGATATAGTCATAGAATCGCGTGGCTGGCCCTCTGTAGACTGATCAGCGCTTTGGAAAATTTACCCGAATCGCCTTCCATCGACGACATACATCTTTACTTTTCGAGACTCTTCATTCCTTCAAATAGAATATACCACCATCCGTCCATGCTCGTAGTAGCTGACTTGATACACGAGACGTTCAACTATTCCGCTTTACTGCATCTCAGAGATTTACCTCCCGCGACGAGCACCAATGTATCCGGATTGACACCTTTACTGTTTACGCGTACGGAAGAAGACGTTTTTTCCGACACTGACCCCGTGAAAGCACCGATTTTCGCGAGGCTAAAGGAAATCAACGAACTGTTGGAGTATGCTGCTATTATCGATAGTTATCCGGTCGTACCTGAAGACATTGCTGGCACGCTTGTGCCGACCCTACAGCGGCGCAGACACGTCGATTTAAGCGTGTTGTCGCCTGGTGTAGATAACAGGAGTTATGTGGACCGGCCGAGAGATCCGAGAGTCTGCGTCGCGTGTAAAGTGGACAACGTTAACATCGGACTTACAGACGTTGAAGAACAAGATACAAAACGCCCATGCCAGTGTGTTCTTGACACCGAAACGTATACGAGTGGTCGGTTTTACGATAAAGCTTACGTGTGTAGGGGTACGGCTATTGTGCGTCTATTGCTTTTAAATAAAACAGTTTTAAAAAGCGGTCTTGGTTGTAACTGTTTGGATCACAATAATGTATTTACAGAACGCTTAAGAATTCTCAAACTTGCTCTTGACGCTGCAAAAATAACTCAATAATGGACGCGATTTTAGCGCTAACCACTATTCCCGACCTCGTACAACAACATAAGGATGAAACAGCATTGGGGTTACCGTGCGGAGTCAGTCAACAAGATAAAGAAACGATGCTTACGTTATGGTTCAACAACATCGGTACGGGTAAAACAGCTAATTTTGGTCAATCAACAGCGGCATTTTCGTTGAGAGCTTATAAACATTTGCGAGATTACCTCACAACACCCGGTAAAAAATGTCTTTACGACGCTCTGGTTGATAGCGAACGATTAAAATCCTTAGGACTGTGTCCGGAATATGTCGGTGCTTTTCTGAAGAAAAAGTACGCAAAAGGCAATACAGAAGAAGTTAGAAACGCAGTTTATATGGCTGTATTTCTTAACACAATAGGAGTATCTGGAAAGGTCGCTTTGGAAACCATCATGTCATTCTATGATGCCGCACACAAAGATACTTCGGCGCTATCTGCGGCTAAAATAAAGGAACAAAATACCGCTGTGACAAATCTTAAACAGTGCGCTGATTACGTCGAAGCAAGTCGCAGTTTAACCACTAATCAGCTAAATGAAATATGCTCCACTTCTCTCAGCGTCCATCTGTCGAAAAAGGAGGTCAGTTCTGTTATTGAAGATAACCGTGAGTTTGTATCGAAAGCGGTTAACGACGTCTTATCTGTTCCAATTTTTTCGGCAGAAACGCTATTGGTAGAAACGTGTTTCCAAATCGTCGAACCCATACACGCTCGTGAAATGTTTGTGAAAGCGGCATCCTCTAGTCTGTCTCCCATACCAGTGTTCACGTCTAATCGAAACCTTGCCACAATGTTGCGCAGTAAGAGAATAGAACTACTTGGTGCGAGACAGCCGACGATGACCGACGAACTCCTCGACATTGTCTTACCTCGTCGTTTTCATCTCAGGGACGGAATGACAACGGCCTTCATAGACGTGTTTTTGGACGTTTTGTTGGGTGCGTCAATGGAGTTTAAGCAAAAGATTCACGATATTGTGTCGTTTGCGAGCATCCGCGGTCTGACGGAGAGCGACGACGTGCTTGAAGTATTGGAGAGACTGAACAGTCAAGTAAAAGAAGCAGAAAAACAAGCGCAGAGTGTATGGGACATTATGTTGCGCGAGTGGAGACGGCAAGAAATCTTTATTATTTGGTTCGAAATGATCAGGCGCGTAGTTCCGTCATTGAGCGATTTGCTCGTCGGATGCGTCGATCGCGCGACACAACTGGCAGAGAAAACTCTGTATTATTTCAGAGGAAACTATTACGTTCGTGTTGGTGAAAAAACCTATAGCTCTCTGTGTTTCAAGCAAGTGGTGGAAATAGTCTGGAAATCAGAATGCCTCGAATAAAATGTAAAGGTATAACTACTCTGATACAGAAGGATCCTAATGCTGGTATAAAATATGATAAAGAAAAAAAATTCTACGCTATACCGCGAACTTTAGCCAATCGTTACGTTAAACAGGCATCTGTACCTCTGTTGCTAGAACATAACAGAAAGTTTACGATAGGTAATGTCGATAACTTTTACATAGAAGAAACGTGCGTAGACGGGGAGAAAAGAGAAGTGTTGGGTGCTGAGTTCACAATTGACAACGGGTCTTTTATCGACGTTCTTCAACACGTGTGCGCGTTTAGATTCAAAGAAATTGCGCCGACCGATTATATTTCTAGTGATGGATTTGTAAAAACGGAAATCGTAAACTCGAACGCAGAGCTAGACCTAACGGCACACGAAGCGATTTTACAACGTCTTCCCGGTCTCAGCCTCGGTCATGATAGTGAAAGTCTCGATATCGTTGAACTCTCTCTGTGCGTCGCCGGTGCTCGACCGGGAACCGTGGTAACACAGGCAGCGTACGAGGTTGAAACCGACGGTAGCGAAGTATCTAAAGAAGAAGAAGATAAAGAAATATACCGAGAATTTTTCGCCGGACTTCACGCCATGTCGAACGGTTTTCGCTGCAAAAAAGTAGAAGCCGATTTAAAGGCTCTCGACATGCCTACAACTTGTTTAGTATATTCTAAAGTTGGTGAAGGCCGTAAAGAAAATGGATCCATTACAGAGGACAAGACGGTCGAGAATCTACCGAGCACAATGGAACAACCGCAGCAACATCATGTGCCATCTAATTTTAGCGAACAGATGCGCGACATGTTAGAGAGCGCATTTAGTCGGTACCTCGGAACGCCGCAAAAACCACCGATTACAACTTCTAACTGGAGCACAAATGTTCTCCCGCAAGGACCGACAAACTATTTCGCGAATGACCGTTATCGATATCATAAACGAAAAAAGCGTTATGTGGCGGATGATTTCGACGACGACGATACTTTCAGTGAGAGCGAAGAGGACGACCGTTCAACCCAAAAACGCGGCAGAAGAACGACCAATAACAAGAAATACCGTCGCCGCGTTGAGACATCGACAACTCAAGATGAATTTCTACAGAAACAGCTGGACGACGTAAAGGAGAAGTTGAAGGTGCTTGTTGATAATATTCCGCGGAAAAATGACGAAACACCCCCGCCGCAAAAACCGTCTCTAACAGATCATTTGGGAGAAATGTTTGACAAGAAGATTAAAAACGCAATTTCCGACATACAACAGACCATACTACAGGTGCCGGTTGCTCAGCAGCCAGAACCGCCAAAATCTACTCAACCTGAAGAAGCGCAAAAGAACACCCCTTCCAAGAATTTTAGTTTGAAAACGGATAACTACACGATTGGTAAAGAGCTTACGAACGCTAAGGAGCATCTCAAAGCCAAACTCGATGACGACTCGTTTATGTTTGGTGACTGATTGGTGATTGCTGTGATTAAACGATCGTCTACGGTTTTCACTCTTTTTGTTTGTTGAAATTTCTTCAGCTGAATAGACGCGAGTCATAACAGTAATGGATAGCGTTGGGTATCCGAGATTCTTATATACAGAGTGTCACGATTGGTTTTTTCACTGGATGGATTATAAACTGAAAAAATGTCCAAATCGAGGTAATTGTGAGATATGTAGTTGTTTACGCGATATTATAGAATTCGGTACGGCACTGTTGATAGAAAGTCTATACGAAATCCACCACAGATTTACGGCCGGTTCGGACGTCGTCAGCATAAACATAGGTCAAATAACGAAAAAGAAGGCAAGACAGATACTTCTGGAAACTCCTCTTGTTGTCAACACGCAACACGTTCTCGAGGTTCGCTTACAAGAATCGCTGGCCCGCGACTTTCCCGGTGTAAAAGTCGAGGGTTTATCCAAATACGCAGGCGCGTATACTCCGATCATGGGCAAGGGTGGAAATTCGTTGTATCACACGCTGTCGGTGCTCTACAAATCGGCTGTTTCTATCGATACGGGAGAAGACAGAGTGAGTGAGATATCTGTCGTAGATTTCTGTCTTCTGTGCTTTCATCTCAACAAGCAATATCTGCTAACACCGAATGCCGTTAGCTTTTTATGGTCCGAGGCTATAAAAATTAATTCTATTACAACGCTTCTTCACGAAGACTGTCATTTCAACATACTCTTCAAGGAGTTGTTTTTGCTCTAAATGGAACCGCGATCTTTAACAGACCTGTTGGGACTGGTGGACAAGCGTATGGTCGGCGTGACGACATCGATTCATAAACCCGAACAGATTTCTCTCATTCAAACATACGAGAATGTATTCGAAGACTACACTAGGCCATCAGAACAAGTTTTCGTCAACGGTATAAACATATATTTTATGAAATCCTTAAAGGAACTGCAATGCATGAGACCAGTGGTGTTTACGTCAGAACATAACGCACAGCCTCGAGTCTTGTTTTCCGACAAACCAATCACGGTTCACCATACCGGACCTGATCGACTGGAAGTCGGTCATCGATTTACGGTAATTCCACCTCTTTGCAATGTTCCTCATGCGGCAAAGTTCAGTAATCGCTATTTGCTCCAAACGGTCGAGTACGACTTATTTACACGACAATTTCGGCAACTGATCGTGTGGTTGCGACTCTTCGGTGAATTCAAACGTCTTATTGCTAACCAAGCGATCACGAGTTCAAGTGAATATTGGAGAAGGCTACATCTTGCTGCAAACGAAAGACTAAGTGGTAACACACTATGGGAAGATCTTTTCGATGCGGTGCAACGCGATCAGAAAATTGAAAACGGAGGACAAACATGTAGGATGATCTTCGATGTTTCGGAACGCTACTGGCACTCTTATATCGGGATGAATGAAGCCGAAACTGCCGCTTTTCAAAAGCCGTTTCTCACCAGTAGACATGTGTACGACGACTTGAGAACGGGATTAGAAGCAACAAACGCGGTCGATACAACAAGTTTTCAGTACCTACAAGAAAACGTTTTGGAAGATAACAACGCAAGTGCAGTGGCATTAACGGAACTAATCAACGACCAGTTAAAAATTCACGATGCGTTACGATATATCAGCACATATGCCGATGTGTTCACCCCAATAGAAGTCGGAAAAATTCAAAGTGCCGCCTCGTCGGTAATCAAACCCGGCGAAAAAATGGATGTGATGCTCTGTCAATCCAGCTGGTAGACTTTGTAAATACACGAAAAAAAACTTGATCGGTCTTTAAAAGCTTACGCAACAAAACGATGTAAGCGTCGCTTAGAGTTTGCTGTTTGCTGCTGTTGTTGCTGAAGACGAAACAAACGATGAATATCGATTGGGTGTTGTATATGAGATTGAGACAAACGATCGAAATAAAGTTTCACACATAATGTTTTTAACATCACATGAGACAGTTTTGGTTCTCGCTCTTAACGTGTAAAAACAATCGCGCGGTTATCGCAGCAGACGCGTTGGTTAGAACGTCACTGAAATTGGTTGTGAAAGCCGTCTTATGTATGTGAAGTTTTGATAGGATCGTCGCGCTCGTTGCGTAAAAGGGGTGTGACTCGGAATCAATTAATTATTTCCCTGTAAAACATTTCCACTAATTTCCAACTTAATTAAGGAGTGACCACCACCGCGACCACGACCGAAACCACATCAGTACCTATAGTAACTAATCCTATTCTGAAAACAACAGAAACAAAACGACGCAGTGCGTTTTTCGCGGGTTTATTTTCTCGCATACCTATCGGTTCAACAATGCCGACAATCAAACGAGCAACGCGACTTCGTTATGGGCCTATGTATTTGACGTAGGCGTCGTTTCGTTGTGTCGATAAGAGTTCTCACTTCTCGCAGACATGTAGACCAGCGTTGTATACACAATTATAAAAAGAATAAAATACACAAGCGATATGCTCGCATATATCAATATCTTCCGAATACTGTTCCGAGAATTGTCACTGTCCGTGCGAAACATCTAGACTGAAGCGTCAATAGAAACAGCGAAGTTGCCAAGGATCCTAGTTTTCACGATATAAATATAAGACCACGAAAACGTAAGAACTACGGAAACGATGGCGCTAGAGACGTGGCGACAGCAGATGACATCGGCTCTAACGAAGGCTCTTGGAATCACCTGTAGTCAATACAGTGGCATTAAGAAGGACCAGGTACAAGCGTTACTGAAATGTGGTGATGTGTTGCAAGCGTACTTCATTCTCACTCAGACCTCACAAAAACTGGCAAATGATACGAAAGCGGATTTTTTTCTGGAAATTAGAAAATTGATTGGTGCCATTGGAAAAAATAACCTTCGTAACGACATGGACGGCATGGAAGTTACTCAGCGCACCGGGACATGGAGGAAAAATCTTCTACTTTTAGTACCGTGGTGGATGGAACCGACTAACTTAGAAGAAACTGTATCGAGAAGATGTATGCTCACAACCGACCCCGAAGACGGTACGGTGAACCAGGCGTCGAAATTCTCTTCTTTTCCTCTCGAAATCGGTACTTACATTCATGAAGCTTTTGGAGAAAGTATTACTGCACAGTGTGCAAAAATGTTCGGTTGGAACACATTGGAATATATCGTGCCCGGGAGGATAGTGCATGCGGGTCTGCCGTGGATCGGTGTGACACCGGACGCAATCTGTGTGGTTGACGAAAGAGCATTTCATTTCATTTCACGTAAACTATTGTTGGGTGAAATCGTGAGCTCGACTGAGCGCGGAGCCGGGGCGCCGTGGATGACTATCGAAATGAAAACAATTCATGGACAGACGATGCGCGAGAATGCGGACGAAAATCCCACGGTACGAGAACAAGAGATTGACCAGTTGTATAGCGTTTACGAAAATGACTACGATCCGGATAAAATGGTCACCAAAGAAGCGGCGCTTAAATTGCTCGTGAAAAAACTAGAACTGGCCGGTTGGATTCCGGAAAACCTGTACGCCGAAGACAATGACTACCTGTTGGAAAAGAACGAAGTAAAGCTGAAGAAGACAGCAAATAGCAAGAAACGTAAAACGTGCGCTTTCTTTAAAAAATCTACAATTCTCTATCCCACGAAACAGTTTAAAAATTTACGCGTGGAAGACGTCGGTGGTGAAGTGTATCCAAATTTGGCAAAGTTGCCGTCAGAGACGCTTCGCGTTACATACGAACCTCCGAAGAAAAAACGTACATGTGTGTGGAATTGTGTCGTGCCTCTGAAGAAAATGGTCACACCCGGAAAAGCCTGTATGATCGTATACGCTATTGGAAAGACCGTGGTCAACGAAATGTTATTTCATTTAATCTGGGAAGAGGCTCCGTTTATGTTAACACTGAACAGTGACCACTTCAATCAAGTTATGGGACAACATGCGACAGCCAGACAGCTTAACGAACAAGTCAAGTCGGTGTTTGCCGTAACGTTCAGATCGCATCGAAGTCCATCTACCAACTTTGGCACAGATCCCATTCAGCTGGCAATCGTTTACGCGTACGATGTGGGCATTCAAGCCGAAGCAGTGGACGCATATAGCGACGTAATATCTCGCGAAATCGCTTTGGCGGCTCAAGGCATCGAAAACAGCGAATCATTGTATACGATGTTGTTGAAAAATACGAGTTTGGCAGACCGATCGAAAACATTATATAGGCGTGCTTCTGTTTTTCAAACGCTTCCCGAACCCAGTACTGACGATGTATTTGATGCATATCGTCAAGCGTTTAACGATTTGTGCGATAAGGATTTGTCTCTATTAGATGAATGGAATGCAGACGATGTTGAATAATAAACTGTGTAGCCTATGTGTTGTGTTGATGTTAATAAGTAGTATTACACATAGAAGCCGCCTCTCGCCATAGTAATAAAGCTCTATGGCTGTGCCGCCACCATTAGGTGATTCTCATTTCGGTCATCAAAATGGCCCCAATCTTCATAAGCTGCCGGTCAATGGAAACGCCGCCTCTCATGTACTTCAGCGGGCTCTTATTAAACGCGTCGGCGATCACATGGTAAGCGATGTCACGGGAAATTATAAGAGCATTTTAGCGGCTAAAGACGTGTGCAATGACGTGATAGCGGTGTTCATCGGCGATGAAAAATCGATTATGTACACTGCAGTGGGACAGGCGTTTAATTTCAGTTACGCGCACACGATGAACGTTAAATCTTTGCGCGATCAGATAATAGTCGTCGTTGTGCGACCGGCTCCCGTTTGCTGCAAGAACGTCAATCCGGAAACGAGTGCGACTTTTTGGATCGAACGATTTTTCGATAAGATCACGCGTCACGCAAAGCTGGACATACCCGGCTCCGTGGTTAATACTATAGAGACGTTGAAGACTAAACTGGCCAGTTTTAATCCTCTCGGCGTGAGCTCAACGACAACCGATCGTATGACTATAGCAGAACGATACGACCAGTTCACGCAAAGTATCATAGACTCACTTAGTCAATGTTTTTCCCCAGCAGCGTTTACGATGAAAGAAGCTATGGAAAAAGGTGTCGTCGATCAGGCAACAATGTGTCTGGTACAACACTCTATACCGTTCGCACTAGCGAACGTAGCAGCTAAATTTGCTACGTCCATTGCAGAAGGAACTACGCCGGGGGACTGGGAAAACAACGCACAGTTACAGAAAAATCTGGCTAGAGAGTATGCAAAGAAGACCTGTGAAACGACCTTTGCACTGGCAAAAAATCCAGAATATTTTTTTCCGGAGCTCATTGAATGCGGGTCAAGTGCCATTACAAAAGTGGCACATCTGCAGAGCAAGGCGATCGTATACGGTTCGGCAGAAGATACGGTATTTGACCTAGGGGGTATTATATTACTAAGTTACCAGGCTTTTCGGTTCGTGACGACTCATCCACTGTGTAAGAACCAACTGCGGAATGGTTATCTGTTGGACAAAAAGCCCGCCTTCTACAAGCCTACGGATTCGTTCATCGAGAATGACCCAACAAAATCTATTGTGATGTTATACGACGACGAAAAGCACGAAAAAGAAAAGGGTGGGGTTATTGAACTAATTAAATCCGTCCGAGAAAAAGGCTCTTTTCCTTCCGATCGCACCAAAGGAGAAGGAGCGTTGAGTTTGTCTGAAATGGGACGCACCATATTGGCCGGCAAAAAGTTAGAAGATGGCGAAGCAAGACGGTCGACGCGGACTAGATACCGCATCGGCGAGTATGAAGTAAAAGAGCAGTGTCAGTTCGTCCTGCACAGAGGAACGGCGTATGTTGTCGACCATACGAGAGAATATATGCCACTGAGAGAACAACCGGACTTTTATGGCCGAACACCGTCGCTCGTTGCGACGAAGAAAAATTTGTTCAGGGTTTCGGTCGGGGATATCGACAAACATCACGAACTTCTACACAGATGGATTGCCAGGGTCTGTTCTTCCGGTGAAAGAGTGTCGGCGGCTGATATAGACGCACATGCGCTTTTTCTGAATAAGCCCGTCACCGCTCACACGCCGGGATTATCGACGCAAAGATTAACGTTTAGTTCTAACGAGCTCAGAACGACTTTCTTGGACCCGGCTCTGTACGACGCTACCCTCCAGGAAAACGCGATGAATTTCAACCTAAAAGCGCTCGCGGAAATAACGGCGAAAGAACTGTTGTTTATGAGAAATATTTTCTCTAACATGTTATCGGTGGCACAGGAGAGTCGCACATTGTTTGAAAACTACTGGTATGATATGAGCGCAACGGGAGATGTTACTGCTAAAGGAAGTCAGGCAAAAAACGCACTAGAAAGCATAGAACTGCATCCGTTTTTTAACGTGCGTACGCGGGAAGATGAGATAACGGGGAAAAAGATTTTCGCGTTGCAGAAAAGGATGTTGTATTTGCAGATACCACTTCTTTGCAATTCAGTTATCAAGTTGAGAGGTTTACAAATGTTGGCCAGGGGAGCACGCGATAACGAAATTTGCCAGCTGAATAACACTTTGATAGAGTTGATGTCCAGTGAAATTAAAGAACAGTATGGTATGAAAGATGACCCTGGTGAAAAATGTTCCAACTTGTCCGATTCTCTGGCGTCTATTTTTAAGAAAGTGTTTGTTCGAGGATCTTTTAGATCGGACGAAGTTAATTTTCTCTTCAGTAAATTCACAACTACAGATAACGATGAGCTGCCCGCCAATTGGTTGATTACCAAATACGTCATCATTCCGGTCATTACCCGCGGTAGAACGGTCTTTGAAAATGGTGACAGAACGTCATTACGTGAGAAACGATTAGAGGAAGACGTAGTAAAAATCCAAACTGTGTCGGAGTTCAAAATGTTCGAACAGGATCGACTGTTTCGTGACGATTACGTAATGAGTGCCAATACCCATTGGATTACGGTGAAAAGCAATTGGCCTCCGATTCTACAGGCTGCCGCACTTTTTATGCAGTACTGTTTGACGACGCCAACTGCACTGTCTGCAACAATACTGGAAAATGTCCACCCCGGTTACGCCGTGGATTTCATCCATCTTGGAACCACCCGTTCTGAGCAGGCTATGTTTACGGTCAGCGGCGCGTACGAAATGATACTGTCTCCGGGTGGGGTGTTCGAAAAGGAAAAAGGCGACGGTTCGATCGAAGTCGCCGTAAAGTGCGACATTCACACAACCAGAAATACGCTGGGTGCCGGCACCGTGCTTGTTCCTTCCGTTTTTCCCAATGTAAACGCAATTCCTGGTGGCGAGAACGCTGCTGGAAGTCCGATCGTTACAAGAGACAACATTACGAGAACAGAGTATGGAACATTGGCACACGTACTAGCCAAGAGTCAAGGATTGAGCGATAAAGACAAAGAAATAATAAAACAACAGCTGGGCGTTAGTACCAGGCACAAGCATGTACATAATTTGCTTATGGGAACCGATCTACCAGACGAATTTGTACCAATAATACGTCCCGTCGCTAAACCGACGGAATGTATTCAGCCGATCATGGGTATAGAAAAGTCGGCTTGTATGCGTCTGTCGGGCTCAAGTAATACCGCTTGGGAACGTTTTTACAGATCGGGTGAAATCACGCAAAACTCGTATGCGAGTAAAATGTGTAGTTTGTATCAAATGAGGTATACCAAAGACAACACGGTGATCGGTAACGATCGAACGTTGCTGCTTCGAAGTTTATGCGTAGTAAAAAATGAGGTCGTGTGTTCTACCACCGCAGCATTGGAGGAGCTTTACGATTTGTCTCATGATGTCGCTGTGCTTATGCCGTCTGAACGAGCTTCCATTACACTTCACTCCGTTCAGAATTTCGACAACGTCAATGGGATGTCTTTCAAACAAGAAGTGAACGACCCCGAAATTACCGGCCGCCCCATATTTGGCCTTTTTGACGTACCTGCCGTAATGGGTTTCACTATACCTTATACTCAATCTACGGACGTCGCGATTTTGGAAGCCACGTCGGCGATGAAGCATCCGCCAGGTGGGTCGACTAAAATCCTGAAAGGTCCTACCGATTACCACATCGTGTCCCCCTTCACAATTCCTCCGCCGAGAAACATCATGGCATGATAGGAACTTTTCGCTGTGTTTTTGAAACTGCTCGTATACAAGACGTCGATATGTGTGTGTGTGTATATAGCTTATACTGCAATAAACTATGCATATTGATCAGTTTTGATTTTTATATATAGATTGATATGCTTAAGTTTCAACACGTTTTTTGCAGTTGGTGGTTATAGGCGCATTTCATGTATGTTGATAAATCACCAAACGCAGTCTTCTGAACTGCCAGGTAAACATCGTCAAAAGTATATCGGGTGTTGGGTCCAATATTTAGTTAAAACGTCAGACATATTACCCACGCTCTCCTAGACCAAACAATGGTGAGTTCGGTGATTTGTGTCCGCGGTCTCTGTGTCATCCTAGTTTCGAAACGGAGAAACGTATCGTGTCGCGTTTTCATAAATAACTGCTTACGTATAACGAATACTGGTGGCACAACGATCATTGGTCGAATTGATCCGCATTAACGATAACGAAATCGTAAAATTTTGAGAAACGAATCGGATGTGTTTAGTTTAAAAGGACACTTGATAGCGACAAATGCATTGTATGTTGGTATGAAAATACCACCTCTGAAGTTACGACGTTCACGGCATATTGTCCTGAGATATGCATATTATAGTTTAAAAAAACATTGACGTGTCTGTTGAGATAAAACTGTACTATTTTGTAGTGAAGTTACTTCAGTAAAGTGTGCGAATTCTGATGGCATTCACACAGTCCAGTGTTTACTGTCCCACACAGAGAACATACACGATGACGCTGATCAACACTGCGTATCAGACAGCAGTTGCCGGTAGTTCTGGTTATCAGTCGCTATACTCAGAAGAGCGCAAAGACTTTTATTTGTTGAGTGTACGCAAGGAAACGTTTATTTTCTATCCAAAATCGAGCATCCCAACTGCAGACCTCGCGGCTGCTGGTTTTTACTACACAGGCGAAGGTTACATTATCAAGTGTTACTGTTGCAAGTTGACCGTTACGCGTCTGAACAATTGTGATGACCCATTCACTGTGCATCAGTCCAGAGCACCCAACTGCCCGTTTGTACGCAAAACCATCAGTCAGGGTAAAGTGCCTATATTAGAATCTGATAAAAAGAAAGATGGAGTTGGTGGCTTGAACTACGATTCATCTTTGCTGATCGGTGAGTATACTGTGCCTACAGTGAGTGATTCTGTTAGTCAGTATATAGCGCTGTAGGGTTTAAAATATACGACGCGGCGTGTTTAGACACAATAATGTTGGCGCTGAATTGCTTTTTTCTAACAACAGGCCTACGAACTTTTACTAGAGTGTTCAGAAGTGAGTATGTGAAGTGAGATTTTGATGATGACTTTTGCATACACATGTATTGTTAACGCATATATTTTAGATAAAGTCAAGCTGAAGAAGGAAAATGAACAACTACGTTTAGAAATAACATGTCGGAAATGTAAAGGAAATCGTGTGCAGTCGTTGTTTCTACCGTGCCGGCATTTGGTCGCCTGTGAAGAATGTGCAAAAGATATGGATGCTTGCATAAAGTGTAATGAGAAAATCTTAGGTACCGTTAGGACATTTATTTGAAAAGTGCTTACAATTCTAACGGAATATTAATTTACTATCTATCATCGCACTTCATTGTCACTGGTTGAAAGCAGCGAGCAAGAATTTAATAAGACACGAAAAAAAAGATGTAGGGAATAAATATCGCGTCGCATGAGTAGGTGGTAGAAGAAACGCTCACGATGTGATAATAGCGCTATGTTTATATGGCTAACAACACACGCAGTGTAAATTATCACATGCGTCATTGTCGGTCGAATCTACTAGGTTCGCTATTTTCGCCACCAAGTGGCCAGCCGAGTGCGACGTAAAATCGCGAGCTTTCTGTCTGGGACAAATTAGTGCGTTTTTTTCTTGCGTTCACCCGTCATTTTTCGCGCAACACGTGGAAGCCTATATAAATGCATGATTCTGCGTTTTAGTTTGTCAGTTACTCGTGTAACGCTGTAGTCATAGGATCAGAAGCTTATTGTTAAAATGGAAAATTTTAAGTTGTTTATAAAAAAACAAGGTGGTTTAGAAGAATTAGACCGCGAATGGGTCACTCGTCTGCTCGACTCTGATGCGGTAGAGAACGGTCCACGAGATTTGATGGCTGTTGAAGATAACGATACCATGCTAACTCTATCGTTTTGTTATGAGACCGGCTTGTACTATGCCATGGGTCGTCTCGATCGTCAAAAAATATATTCATACCGACTTGGCAAATTAGGAAGTATGAAAGAAATTAATCGGAAGTTATCCCAGAGGCGTTTTATGAAAGATAACAACTACAAAGACGTCGAAACGGCTAACAAGATTTTCGTGAAAGCGTTGGATCCTTCAAATGCTGTCGATGAGGACAGGCTGTGGCGTCGCATGAATTGTCTCAATGACCTGTGCTCCGTCTGTGTGAAAGCTAACGGCCGATACGCCTTTTTGTCATACGCAACACCAGCATCAGTACATTACGTGGTCGGATATTTTGAAAATGATACGTATTATGATGTGCAACTGAAGAAAGAACCCCTACGGTTTTATTACGATGAAAACGAATGGGGTCAAGACGTAGAAGATTGGGGAAATGAGGTAAATGAATAAGGTCAAGAAACAGCTGAGTGAACAAGACTTTAAGTATTATGTACGCGCAAAGATTCTATATTCGTTAATTAACTGCTACTTTAGATTCGTTGTTACTATTCTACAGTTTGCATCAATTACTCTTGTGCTAAAAAGAGGACGAAGATATTGTGGATTGAAGCATCTGACCTCGATTTCGCACCTCGTTTTGAAGAAGTGAATGAAATGTCGCTGGACACATACATGTATCCGGAAGCTTTCTTGCCGCTGGTCACTTCGACTTAAGCGTTAGATAAGATGTATTCGTGTTCTCGAAGACTATTATTACAATACTTATGAGTCAGTCAAACATTTTATTATGTGTAAGACATATACATGCATGCGTATTTAGCGAATATATGCACGAATTAAACAACCGTCATATCGCTGCTATTGACAGATTATTCATCCGCTCTATACCCGCGATCGCAAGTAGAAACAAGAAGCTCCACTACCGCGAAGAGCACAGCGCGTCCATCGTCGTTAATTGGTGTACTTTATGACATTTATCGGAGACAAACAGCATATCAACAGCTAATCAGAAACCTACCGAATTCCGCGAAATAACGCAAAATAATGGCAATTACAACGTTCAAGGTCATTCAAGGACACCGATTTTGTTACCAATCGAAAGCCCATATACGACTTCCTATTAGTAACTGACCTTCTATCTTGCACCATTTCCAAGTTACGGCTGAGTATATGCAAAATAATTTTGGCCAGAGATTGTAGGGTGCTACATTTTAACGCCCTCGCTGGGGGTGATTCCCTTTGAATATCGCCATAATTGATATATCGCTAAAAACGAGATTCTTTGGGCTACATTTCACTCGCAGAATCTATCGGTGTATCTTCAACCACTTTTGCGTAATACGGCCCAAAAGCTACCCAATTCGGCGAAATAACGCAAACTAAACGGCCATTACGCCGTTCAAGGTCACCGATTTTGTTACCAATCGAAAACTCATATATGCGACTTCCTATTAGTGATTAATAGTAACTTACCTCCTATCTTGCGCCGTTTCCAAGTTATGGCCGATTATTTGTGGAATTTTCACTATCGATAGAGGGGTGCCTCAATTTAACGCCCCCGCTGGGGATAAACTGCCGGCTAAACTTTACCTCTCCAGAAACTAGCAAGATTGTCCTACCAGATGTTGAAAACCGCACGATCGTATCTTCATTCGTCTGGACACAATACCGGAACGTGACGGACGGACGGACGGACAGACAGAATCCCTCTAGCTAATACAGCGCTCTACATTGCGAGCAATGCCGACGCGCTGTAAAAACACTGACGACGGAGTCCGATAAAAACTCCCTCACAACTCATTCACATAAGTAAGTTGCCTTTATGTGCTTTACATAAAGCCACAGACTAAAACGATACATGCAGAACATACACACAATATATACAACATACGATATAACATAACGAGCAATGCAATGTTAGCATGACAGCTACACCATTTTGAAAAGGCATCGATTAATGAAGCTGTTTTTATGTTGCGAAAACTCGATAGTAGGGAGTTGATAAGGATGCTGTCTCTTGCGTAGCCGATAGGGATGGCAAGCAGAGGTCTTTGGAGGTAAGAGATGATGGAGACAGTGGCCTGGGTGTGTGGTTTGCCGAAAAAGTTTGCGGTCAAATGAATCTATGAGAGCATCTATGTTAGCAGAAGAAATTTAGCTACAGTGGTGACCTTTAAGTGTGATGGAGAAAAGCATAAAAAAGTGTGCAGGTTAAAAAAAGATAACGCCGGAGTTAACACCTAATTATGTTAATTAGTATTCATAATTCAGTTCACCACTTCACAGTTCACGTATCAAGAGAAGTGTCGACCGGCCGAAAACTTGACATTAGCTGTTGTAAATCGTAGATGGAAGATCAGAGTCAATATTATAAATATTGTAATAGTCGTAGAATAGTGCACTGCCTCTAAAATTGTCATTTCGTTTCTTGGTACACACCGATCGTCGGAACCAATCAGAAGACTGGAGTTTCGGTCTAAAACCTAATTAATAGTCATGTTTAGCGCATCTCTACTTTTTGGTTACATCGAATAAAACGGTATGTTTACAAAAATTCTTTCGATAAGAAGAACGTCCCAGAATTTCTGAGTAGACTGATTTATTGCGATTAAATTTCGTTTTGCATATACACAATGAACCATACAAAAACGTGACATTTTATTTTTCACTATAACTTCGGCTAATCTTAACCGATTTTTATAGTTTTTATATCATTTTAATCATGACGAAATTCTACATACGACTGTTGTAAAATTTACCACATCACCTTAATTGTGTGCACACCTAAAAAAACACTTTTCAGTTAAAACGCTATTATTCTTTGTTCATTTACGTTTACAGCAAAAGAGAACAGAAAAAGTCATCAACAGTAGCAATCATAAGTAATGTTCAAAATGTCCGCCTTCAGCGTCGACACGAGCCGACAGACGACGCTTCCACTCGTCGATGGCGCGGTTCACAACAGACTGGTCCTGTTCGCACCACACGGAGATCAGATGCTCGCGCAGCTCCTCCACGTCCTTGACTATGCTGTGGTACACACGCTGCATGCCCTGTCTTGGACATCTCTCTCCAGTTTCGGCTGTGCAAAAATTATTGAAATCTGTTACGATTTGACAGAGTTGCAGTCGAATGTACACTGCTACGTTTTATGAACCGCTGCAAAAATGTAGGTTTTAATTTTTCCAGGTAAGGTGCCCACATAAATCAGGTGATGTGATAAATTTTATTATAGTTGCATGTAGAATTTATTCATGATTAAAATGACATAAAAACTACAAAAATCGATTAAGTTAGCCAAAGTTATAGTCAAAAATAAAATGTCACGATTTTTATGGTTCAGTGTGTAAACAGGCAGTGTACCCGTGCTAGTCATGAATACTAATTAACATAATTAACACCGGAGTTAACACCGGACTTAATCCATTTTATCAAGTGACCCAATGTCTGCACCAAGCAACCCAATTTGAGAATGCCCGCCCAAAACTCGGCCTTCTATTGGCCACCGTTACCAGTAACAGACTTTGGTGTCAACTCGTTAGTTTCAGCAAGTCACGTGACCGACTACATTGTCACCACCCTCTCTGTACTCTGGCACTGGCCCTGGCTCTGGCTCTGGCTCTGGCTCTGATATTAATATTAATATTTATA
>Ga0209562_1000086_pt1 | contig 47089 bp, 43 predicted proteins | sample WorMetvacBELIZE2_FD_187399 | JGI IMG/M metagenome (GOLD analysis project Ga0209562, IMG submission 187399) | Marine gutless worms symbiont microbial communities from Max Planck institute for Marine Microbiology, Germany - Olavius vacuus BELIZE.2... | ecosystem: Host-associated > Annelida >... | reverse complement strand
ATTTTATTAAAGAGTTTGTTAAAAGTCAAAAAAATTATTGGTTAATTGATGAATTAAAACAAAATATTAATCCTAATAATCTACCTCAAAAACGCCTTTATATAAGTTCGGATCAATTTCTCCTAAGAGCAAAAAAGTTTTTGCCTAGTTACCAATACAAAAATTGGTTTAAGTCTTCGACAAAACCCAACAAAATTAAAAAACTACTAGATACTAGATTTACCGATATGGTTAGTGAATGCTCATTAGCCTATAACCTTCATAGAATTATTGGAAAAAATGATCTGTTTATCAGCAATAGTTTAATAATTCGAATATTAGATAAACTTAGCTTTTTAAATAATAATCAAATATTTACCAATCGAGGGGCTTCGGGAATTGATGGAATTTTGGCTAGTGCTATTGGAGTTCAAAAAGCTAGAAAGAAACCTCTATTTGTGATTCTGGGAGATCATTCTTTTCTCTATGAACTCAACTCACTGGTAATTGCCAGAAAAACTAAATGGCCTTTAATAATTTTATTAATTAATAATAATGGCGGAGCAATTTTTGATTTTTTTCCAATTCCTCAAAATTCGAAAGAAAAGTTTTACACTATGCCTCATAATTTAACATTCAAAAAGCTAGCAAATCAGTTTGATATTGAATATGATAATCCTCAAACAATCTCTGAAATAATCAAAAAAACCAAGAGTTTTTTACCAAAAAAGCGTGGGACAATATTAATCGAAATGATATTCCAACCCAAATCTGCATATCGTGAAATTTTTGCGGTGCAAAATATGATTAATAAGCTATAGTAAATTAATAGTATATAACTGTCAATTTTTTATGTTGAAATTATCACAATCGCTTGAGCTAGGGTTTTAGTATGAGAAATTGAGCAGTTGAATTTAGATAGTTTTGTTGGAAATTTTTTTGGTAATTTTGTCGATAACGAACATATCGGAGCACCTAGCTTATCCGGTAAAATCGATAAATCCTGCCAACTAAAGTTCTTACCAATTCCACAGCCTAAGGCTTTGGCAAAAGCTTCTTTAGCTGCAAAACGACCAGCTAAAAACTCAATTTTTCTCGAATTTGATAAATTTTGATAATATTGATATTCGGCAGGAGTTAATATTTTTTTGGCAAATTTATTATTTGCCAAGGTTTTTTTAATTCTGGAGATTTCAACAACATCTATACCTACCCCAAAAATCATTTGTATTTTTTAATTTTGGTATCCATAAGCTCAATTGCTTTTTTCCAACCATATTCAAGCGCATCACAAACTATCGCATGGCCAATATTTAATTCGCTGATTTCCTTAATTTTCAATATATATTTAACATTTGCTAAAGTTAGTCCGTGACCAGCATGAACAGACAATCCATGACTTGCAGCTAATGTGGTACATCGCTGGATTTTAAATAACTCTTTTTGACAAGCATTTTTTTTATTGGCTAAAAAAAGATTAGCAAAATGACCGGTATGAAATTCCACAGCATCTGCTTTAACCGCAATAGCTGCTGCAAGTTGTTGTTGATTCGGATTAATAAAAAGCGAAGTTTTAATTTTTTTTTGTTTGAATCTTTGAATACTTCTGGCGATCTTTTTTATATTTTTACCTACATCAAGTCCGCCTTCAGTAGTTAATTCCTTGCGTTTTTCCGGGACTAAACATACCCAATCGGGTTTAATTTTTATGGCAATTCTTTCTATTTCTTTTTTTAGCGCCATTTCTAAATTCATACATTTGGCAATCTTGCGAATTTTTGGCAGATCTTGATCCTGGATATGTCGACGATCTTCGCGCAAATGTAGAGTAATTTGGCAAGCTCCGGCTTTTTGAGCAATTTTTACAAAATGAACTATATCTGGGTATGGTGTAAGTCGTGCTTGGCGTAAAGTTGCAATGTGATCAATGTTTACTCCTAACCTTACTAAACCTGATTTGGTCATTTAGTAATTTCTACCGGGATCGTAAAATCCTGATTTAACCAAAATACATCTTTAAATATATTGTAGGTAATTATTATTGTTAGAGGTGCATATACAAAAAAACTGATAAATACGACAATAAAAGTTATTGTATAAATTAATATAGTAATTATTTCCGAATCAATAAGACGATCAAGAAAATATGCAATAAGTATAACTAAGGTAAATGTAATGATTATTGAAAGATGTGCAAAGAGGTTAACTAAAACCGGTAATATGTTTTTTAGCACAGCTATACAAAAAGATTTCATAGCCGTAAAAGGCGATAAATTTTGTAACAATATTAAAGGAAAGACATAATAAACCGACCAGAAATAAAAGACAGATAAAATAGCAAATAATAAAGTTAATATTAATTGAATTGAAGCAAATAAATTATCAAATACTTCCTTATTAAGATTTTCTGTATCACCAGTTGACTCCACAACTTTCAGAATATCAGGAATATAAAAAATAAGATAAATCGCAAATGCGATAAGGGGTATCATTAATATCAATAATGCTATGAAATATTTAATTTTAAAAGAGTAAAATAAGTAAACAATATCAAGTTTATTGCCCTTATCAACCTTGTAAGCTGCATAAATAAAACCCGCTAATATTAGAAAATCATATAGAAATGTAAAAAAACCAACAAGAGGAATAATACTTATCGTTATTCTTGTTAAAAACCAAATTATTAAAAACATAATCCACATAAATGGAGACTTGTTATAGATCTCCCATGCAGATATAAACCATTTGATCCCGTTTATTGCCGGGCGTCTTTTTCCATATTTAAAAAACCCATTTAACTGTTGCTGTGGCTTTGGATTTAGATTTTTTTTTTGGGGATCGAATTCGTGAAAATCCGGTTTTTCAGATTCGTTACTCATAGGCTAATAGTTATAAAATAGTTAATTTTTTTCTGCTACGGTGTTAAATCTTAAAACTCCAGGTTTAATTCGAAAAATCATATATAAAGGATCTTCAATTGAAATTTGCGCGTTGATATTTTGATCTTGATATTCTGACAAATAAGGTAAAGTGATTTGGTAAGCATCTTCAGGTAAAGTTAATTTTTGAAATAAGTCTACCTCTTTTTTTTCATCTACTCCACCAATAATTGATAATAAATCGGAACTAATTCTCTGATAAGCTTTAAAAGGATTATTTGCTTCTAATGTATTTATTCTTAATTGGATTTCTTCAATTTGATTTTCACTGGTAGTTAATAGTAAATGAAGTTCAATACCAAGTGAAATTTGCAAACTTTGCAATCGGGGATGAATTTCGTTTGCCTTAAATACTTTATAGTTCTTTGCCTGAAACTCCTCTAAAAATTTAGTCCATACATTTTGGTAAATTGCGGTAGTAAATGTTGAATGCGTTGTTTGTTTTGGATTTTTATTAATCGCGGCGATTGCCGGACTGAATATTGGAGGTTGATAATTCTTTTCAGACATAACCAATTTTTTAGTATCAGTATAACTATTGTCTTTAATAGTAATTGCTGAAATACTATAAGTAAATACTGATACCCCAACAAACAACATCAACCATGCCACCCATTCAGTTAATAATATTGCGGATAATTTTGAGTCCTGCTCTTTACTTTTATTAGATTTCCTAAGTAATTTAGAAATTAACCATTCACAAGTATTTGAAATTTCCTGAGGTATAAATTTATTACGATTATTATTTTCGTCAAAAACCGTAATGCTTAATTTATCATTTTCAGTTCTGATCGATAATTGAGATTGATCCGATGAGATCAAGTCATTTCCGATTCTTTGACTTTTGTTGAATTGTTGATTTAGATTACTGGATGCAAAAGACTCTATCTTTTTTAACGGATTTTGAGAATTGGTATTATTATCAATACTTAGCTTTTCAAAATCCAAAACTTTATTATCTTGTTGCTGTAAGTCTTTGATATCTTTATCAATCATATATCAATTTATAACATAAATTATTCAACTAATTAGAAAAGTAACAGCAAAAATGCTAGTTTTTGTTGTTTTTTTCTTTAAATGATAATAAACCTACTATATCTTGATTAGCAAAGATAATTATATACTAAACCTTGTTGTTTATTTTTTTAAATTTATAAACGAAATACTAAACTTTTTTAGGAGGATGCTAAATCGATTAATAAAAAAAGTTTTTGTTGATATATCAACTTTGGTCTTTAGAAATAAAGATTTGTCTATTTGAAAAAATTATAAAATTGATTAAAAATTAGCAGAAAAAAGAAATAATAATCTTATAAAAGTCGCATATCTCGTGATGCATCTTTTACCGCACTATGAACTTCTAATTTTGTATGACGTTGTTTTAGGGTAAACATTTGGTTTTGTTGAGATTTATTAATTAAAGAATTTAATTTATCACGGACAACAGGATGTATCGCTCGAATTGATGATTCCTCAACATTGATTAACACGGTATCCTCTACTGAAAAAGCTTGAGCGCTTAAATTACTATTAAAGCTATCAATTAATGCAATATTCGCACAATAATCCCCAGATCTTAAAATTTGGATTCTGCCGTCTCCACCGGTGCCATAACTTTGTAAAACACCGTTTAATACAAAAGTATGAACTAGATTATTATTATCTCCTTCAATAAAACTTTTATAGTTATCCTCGGATACTAAATCAGCATTCACTAATTCATTTTTATCAAGCTCTTTTAATGAAATAGATTGCTCATCAGGATCTACAAATTTAGCTATGGAAAAAGCCATTCCGCAACCAACTTTATAAACAAATCCTCCTTGAATTAAATCCCATAACTCACTATCTTCAAAAATCTCCATTGCCGGACATTTCCTTACCCAATCAAAAGCAGTAACTTCATCAATCTTTTCTAAATACTTATTTTTAGGGGTAATTCGATAAATTAATTTCACCATATCAACAATATAATCAATCCATGATTGGTAGCGCTCATCTTGCTTTTTCTTCAAACATTTTTGCACAATTGCCTCTAAACCTTCAGGTAATTGTGAAGTTATAAATTGTGAGACAGGAGGGGGTTCAACAAATAAAATTTTATAAATTAAGTCTTTTTGATTATCAGCTTCAACTATTTTTTTACCGGTTAATAATTCAAAAAAAGTTGCCCCTAATGAATAAATATCGGTTTGTTGGTTTAGGATTTCTTGACGAATTTGTTCGGAAGACATATATGTAGGTGATCCAACTCCGCTAACCGCATCTTTATCCATACCTTTTACCATTGAAGATCCATAATCTGTAATTTTCGGGATTTTTCCTTCAGATAATAAAATATTCGCAGGTTTTACATCACGATGAATTACCCCGATTTCATCCGAATATTGAAAAGCACAACCACATTGAAAAAATATTTTTATTAACTTTCCTAAACTTATAGTTTTCGGTGGATTAATATAATCTTCTAATGAGCCGTAATCGACAAATTCCATGACCATATATTTAGGATCTGAATTAATACCCACACTATATGTTTGCAAGATATTAGGATGATTAATCATTCCCACTAATGCTGCCTCAGTTCGCATCATTTTTTGATTTGAATCATTTAAGTCGGCATCTGAAAAATATTCACTTTTAAAAACTTTTATTGCTACCATAGTCTCGTCAATTAACGATTGACCTAAATATACAGTTGCTGTTGCACCTTCACCTAAAACCTTAATTATTTTCCATTGAAGTATCCGAACTATCTTATTATCGATAATCGCAATTTCAGTTTTCTCGATAGCTTTGTAAATAGCATCGAGAGTTTGAATATCTTTATTTGATGGCATTAAAAATTAGTTATTTATTTTTTACTTTAAAATCCCATTCCCGGAGGTAAAGGGATTCCAGCGGTTGCTGTTGACATTTTATCTTTTTCTAAATTCTGAAGTTTAGTTAGAGCATCATTAATTGCAATTGTAACCATATCTTCCAGTAATGATTTATCGTCAACTACTTGGGAAATCAATATCTGATCAATTTCAATTTTTTTTACAATTTTATCGCCACCTAAGATAACTTTAACTAAACCTGATGAAGCAACACCTTCAACAATCATCGAACGAACCTCTGCTTGTGCCTTCTGCAAATTATCTTGCATAGATTTAGCTTGCTTCATTAATTGACTGATATTTTTCATTTTTTACACCTAAATTTTTAAAATGATAAATTTATTACCTATAAGTTAATTATTACTTATTCTTTTTCTAAAATCATCAATAGTTTTAATTAATCCTTCTTCTAAATTAATTTTTGGATTCCAATTTAGCTTTTCTTTAGCTAAGCTTATGTCTGGCTGCCTTTGTTTAGGATCATCTTCAGGTAAGTCTTGATAAATTATTTTCGAATTACTTTTTGCTAGTTTAATAATCGTTGATGCTAAATGGTTAATCGAAAATTCCTGAGGATTACCAATATTTATTGGTCCAATTAAATCATTCGATGTATTCATCATTGATATCATAGCTTCGATTAGATCATCAACATAACAAAAACTACGGGTTTGTTGTCCATCACCATAAATTGTTATCGGCTTATTATTTAAAGCCTGAACGATAAAATTGCTAACTACCCTGCCATCATCAAAATGCATTTTCGGACCAAAAGTATTAAATATTCTGACTACTTTTATCGATAGTTGATGTTGACGATAATAATCAAAAAATAAGGTTTCAGCACATCTTTTGCCTTCATCATAACAACTGCGAACGCCGACTGGGTTAACCCTTCCCCAATATTCTTCGGTTTGGGGATGAATTTGCGGATCTCCATAAATTTCGCTGGTGGACGCTTGTAAAATTTTAGCTTTTATTCTTTTAGCTAGTCCCAACATATTTATCGCACCATGAACAGATGTTTTGGTGGTTTGAACCGGATCTCGCTGATAATGAATTGGTGATGCCGGGCAAGCCAGATTATAAATTTCATCAACTTCCAAATATAATGGAAAACATACATCATGCCTTAAAAATTCAAATTTTGGATTTGCTAAAAGATGATAAATGTTTGCTTTAGAACCGGTATAAAGATTATCTACACAAATAACCTCATGACCTTGTTTAATTAATCGATCAGATAAATGTGAACCTAGAAATCCTGCTCCACCAGTTACTAAAATAGTTTTCATTATTTAAGGAATAACGATGAGATAAATATTTTGAAAATTCAATTTTCGATGAATTTAATCCAGATTACATTATCATTCTAACATAGTGGCATTACCTTATGAAAAAAGCTCTTATATTAGAAATTTCCGGAATAGTTCAAGGTGTTGGTTTTCGCCCGTTTATTTGGCGTTTAGCAAAAGAACGAAATTTTACCGGTTGGATTCGTAATACCCCCAAAGGAGTTGAAATTTTTGTTGAAGGGGAAGAAAATCAAATTATTAACTGGAAATCGGAAATTCGAAACAGAGCTCCTAATTTATCTATGATTGAAAATATTATAGAAATTCCAGCTACTTTAAATAATTTAAATGATTTTACAATTAAACCAACAATCAAATATACTGATAATGTTATAACGAAATATCAAACCTCTATTGGTGCAGATATTTCGGTTTGTAATGATTGTTTATCTGATTTAATTAATCCGACTAATCGACGATATCGATATCCCTTTATTACTTGCACAAATTGTGGTCCCAGATATACAGTTGCTTATCGACTTCCATATGATCGTATACAAACATCTTTAGCTAACTTTATATTATGCAAAGAGTGTAATAACGAATATAATAACTACACTGATCGACGTTTTCATGCAGAAACTACATGTTGTGAAAAATGCGGACCAAAATTAACTTTAGTTGATGATAAATTAAATGAAATAAAAGGTGACCCGATAAATGAAACATTAAAGTTGATTTTATCGGGAAAAATCGTAGCCATTAAAGGACTCGGGGGATTTCACTTAGTTTGTGATGCTACAAATAAAAGAAGTGTTGAATTGCTTCGTTTACGAAAAAATCGTGAACAAAAACCTTTGGCTTTAATGTTTGCAAATATTAATTCTGCAAAAAAATATGCAAAAATTAATTTGGCTGAACAAAAGTTATTATCAAGTAATCAATCTCCGATAGTGTTGGTATCGAAAAAAAACGGTGTTGATTTATCGGGGATTGCCTCAAAACTTCATCATATTGGAGTAATGCTGCCAACTACTCCAATTCATTGGTTGCTTTTCCATGAATATTGCCAGCGAACCCAAAAACCTGATAACCTTCATTCAAAACCAATAAATTTAGCATTTGTAATGACGAGCGCTAATCCTGGCGGTGAACCAATAGTTATTGAAAATAATGAAGCAATAACCAGACTAATTAAAAATCAGAAAATTGCCGACGCAATACTTTTTCATGATCGCGATATCGTAACCCGTTGTGATGACTCGGTTATAAAAGTTCTAAAACATTTAAAAAATAATAATCACAAATCACTAAATCAATTTATTCGACGAAGTCGCGGCTATACTCCTCAAGCAATTAAATTACCCGAAAAATTTGCAAAATCTCCCTCCACACTAGCTTTAGGGGCTTATTACAAAAATACTATTTGTGTTACTAAAGGAAATCTTGCTTATCTATCACAACATATTGGGACTTTGGATAACCGGGCATCATGTGAATACTTTGAAAACACAATTGATTATTTATTAAATATTTTAGAAATTAAACCGCAAATTATTGCTCATGATCTGCATCCTGATTTTTTTTCAACTCAATATGCTCACTATTTGGCTAATAAATTAAATATCAGGAGAATCAAAGTTCAGCATCATCATGCTCATATTGCCTCAGTTTTAGCTGAGCATCGAATTATTAATAAAAAGCCAATTATTGCCTTGGCAATGGATGGAGTTGGTTTTGGCGAAGATAATATTAACGATAATGAGTCAAGCTCAACCAATATTTGGGGTGGGGAATTATTGCTAATCGAAAAAAATCTTAAAAATATTAAGAGAATTGGCCATTTACAAGAAATATTAATTCCAGGTAGTGATAGCTCAGTGATAAATCCATGGCGAATTGCTGCGGGTATGTTATTTAATTTAAATCTATCTGAAAATATCCCAATATTATTCCCCAAACAAAAAGGTGTAGATACTTTAGTAAATATGTTAAAAAAAAACATAAATTGCCCTTACACAACCAGTGCGGGAAGACTATTTGATGGGGTAGCTGCTCTGTTAAATATCTGTGAAAATACTAGCTTTGAAGGACAAGCACCCATGATATTAGAAGGATATGCGCAAAAATATTTACAAGCAAATTGCGAAATTAATAATACAAACCAACTTTGGGAAATTAAAAAAAATATCCTAAGTTTAAAACTTTATTTGGAACATCTGGTAAATCAAGTAATTAATTCAAAAGTTAACAAGAAAATAATTGATAAATCTTATTTGGCTGCTGAGTTTCATCTTACATTCGCACAGGCATTAATAAGTTGGATTATTTTCAACTGTAAGCAATATCAAACAAAAAAAGTAATTTTATCTGGCGGCTGTATTTTAAATTCGATAATTACCAATAAACTTTTTTATAATCTAGCAAAGGTAGGTATTGAAGTATTAATTAATAATAATGTTCCTCCTAATGATGGCGGAATCTCACTTGGTCAAGCTTATTTATCGCTATTAAAATATAAGAAATAAATAAAATAACTTGATAATCAATAATATATCTTATAATATTCATAAAATTAATTACATTTTCACTACAATATTGTGTATAATAAGTTAAATAAAACAACTATATATTGATACACGAGCAGGTTTCTGTTTTAATTGGCTAATAATTTGTAAATAAATATTTATCAGAAAGTAAGTATGATTGCTAACAAACACAAAGGTTATCATCGCTATTTAAATATTTCTATATATTTATTACTTCTAGTTTTTATTTCCAAAGTCGCCATCAGTCAAAGCTTGGAATTTCCAAAGACAATTGAAACATATATCGGAGGTAATCTCTTATTTGATTTTAATAATGATCAGGAAGATTTTGGCTCTTCTGGAAGATTTCTGGGAAAAAACACTAAAAAAACTAACTCTTTAATGTTGCGTTGGGGTTATCGTGAAGAATCAACCTATGCAATTGAAGTTGGATATATTAATATTCCCAAAACCAATGCGAAATCAACAAATAATTACCAAACTCAGCATTCAATGCAAGGAGCTTTTGCTGACCTCTTTTTATTTTTCCCACTTAGTCCGCAAATTTCAGTCTATGGAAAAATTGGCACTATGTATGGACAAGTTGATTCAACCTTATATATACCTGGAGATAGAACGACTACGGGCTCTGAAAATAAATGGGGATCCTCTACAGGTATCGGTCTTGAATATTTAGTTGATACCGCTTTTGCAATTCGTGGTGGTTGGGAATCAGTTTCAGTTAAAAATTCAAATACCGGTAAATTCACTCATAACAGCATCAATGTTGGTGGTTTAATTTTTTACGAGTAATCTGAATAACTAGTTAATTGGATTCTTGTTGATTTTCTTTTAATAATTCTTTAATCGACAATCTAATCCGTCCTTTTTCATCAGCTTCGATAACTTTTACTGTTACTTCCTGACCTTCAGAAAGCACATCTTCAACCTTATTTACCCGCTCTTTGCTGATTTGCGAGATATGCAACAAACCGTCTCGTCCAGGTAGTAATCCTACAATAGCGCCAAAATCTAGTAATTTAATCACCGATCCGGTATAAATTTGACCTACTTCAATTTCAGCAGTTAATTCAATTATTCTTTTACGAGCTATGTCAGCACCACTTTGACTTGCAGATGCTATAGTTACTACACCATCATCAGTAATATCAATATTAGTACCTGATTCTTCACTTATCGATCTAATTGTTACTCCACCTTTACCAATAATATCTCGAATTTTTTCCGGATTGATCTTCATTTTATACATTCTTGGGGCATATTCAGATATTTCGGATTTTGCCGAATTTATTGCCGTTTTCATCTTTTGTAAAATATGTTGTCGGCCAGAACAAGCTTGTTCAAGGGCAACTCCCATTATTTCAAAAGTAATACCTTGAATTTTGATATCCATTTGCAGTGCGGTAATCCCATTTTCCGTGCCGGCAACTTTAAAATCCATATCTCCAAGATGATCTTCATCTCCTAAAATATCAGTGAGAACCGCAAATTTATTTCCTTCTAAAATTAATCCCATGGCGATTCCCGCTACATGAGTTTTTAATGGCACTCCTGCATCCATCATTGAAAGTGATGCACCACAAACTGATGCCATCGAACTACTTCCATTTGACTCCGTTATTTCAGATACTAACCTAATTGAATATTGAAAGTCTTCTTCTTTAGGTAAAACTCCAATAATGGCGCGTTTTGCCAGCCTTCCATGACCTATTTCCCGTCGTTTTTGGGGACCAATTCTGCCGACTTCGCCAGTTGCATATGGGGGCATGTTGTAATGAAAAATAAAACGATCACGATATTCACCAGTTAGAGCATCTATTATTTGTTCATCTCGACCCGTTCCTAATGTGGTAACAACTAATGCTTGGGTTTCGCCTCTGGTAAATAGTGCTGAACCATGAGTTCTAGGCAAAACCGAACAACGAATATCAATTGGTCGAATACTTCGAGTATCTCTTCCATCAATTCTAGGCTCCCCTGCGAGAATTCGTCCTCTAACTATCTCAGCTTCAAGTTTATGAAAATATTTTGAAATATCGCTTTCAGAAATTTCAAGCTCACGATTAGTAATTTCTAATATTACTTCATTAAAAATTTCACGAATTTTATCCCGACGATGCAATTTATTAACAATCCGATAAGCATCTTCTAATTTGGTTTTTGCAAGTTCGGAAATTAAATCAGTATGTTGATTATTAGTTGGTGTAGGTTGCCACTGCCAAGATGATTTTCCGCCAATTTTTACTAATTCATTAATTGCCGTTATTACTTCTTGAAATTGTTCATGTCCGTATTTAACCGCACCTAGCATAACATCTTCAGATAATTCCCTAGCTTCAGACTCAACCATTAATACTGCACTTTTACTGCCAGCCACTACCAAATCCAGTGAGCTGTCTTTTAGTTCACTAATAGTAGGATTAACCACATATTCATTATTTATATATCCAATTCTAGCTGCCCCCATAGGACCATTAAATGGAATTCCTGATATCGATAAAGCGGCAGAAGCAGCAATCATAGCGGGAATATCCGCGGGAATTTCTGGATTTTGCGACAATACGGTAACAACAATTTGGACTTCGTTATAAAATCCTTCAGAAAATAAAGGTCGTATAGGACGATCAATTAACCGAGAAGTAAGAATTTCATTTTCAGATTGCTTACCTTCTCGTTTAAAAAAGTTGCCGGGAATACGTCCAGCAGCATAAAATTTTTCAATATAATCAACTGCTAACGGAAAAAAATCCTGACCTTCTTTTACCTCTTCAGCTGCGGTAACAGCAGCTAACACTACGGTATCCTCGATATTTACCATAACTGCTCCGTTTGCTTGTCTGGCAATCTCAGCGGTTTCTAAGATAACTTTATTTCGGCCAAACGAAAAAGTATGGCTAATCGGTTTGAGATTATTCATTATTGATTCCAATTATTATTTGTAAAAGATTACCGAATTAATTTAAATTTACGGTAAATATAATCGTTCCCAAAATTGCTTGCTGGGACAATCAAGATGGTATTACTTGCGTAATCCTAAATCTGAAATTAAAGAGCGGTATCGATTTACATCCTGACGATGTAAATAATCAAGTAATTTCCGACGACGATTTACCATAAGGAATAAACCACGACGGGAATGATGATCTTTTTTATTAACTTTAAAATGTTCGGTAAGCGAGCTAATTTTTGCAGTTAAAAGCACAATTTGGACTTCGGGAGAGCCAGTATCGCTATCTTGACGACGATATTTGGTAATTAATTCATTTTTCTGTTCATTTGAGACTGCCATTGCAATTTCCTTAATATTTATTCCTATTTATTTAAGAGCGTGATTATCGCATAGATTTGATAAATTCTAAAAATTTTGTATTGGTAGAAGTCTGCTGGCAATTAAATATTCCTGATCAATAATACCAATTCCGATAAATTTATCATTCTCACTATAAAGTCTAACTTTTTGCATTTTTGCAGCTTGAAATTTATTTTTTTCTATATTAACCTTTTGCCCATTTAATATTTTTTTACAATTTAAATTGGAAAGTTTTATTGGAATTAAATTTTTAGTTAATTGATCAGCCGGTCTTAAATACTTTTTAATTATCTCCTCATTTGAAGTATTTTCAAAATTTTTAAAATTTACTGAATCGACTAAATTAAAATCAGCAAGGCTAATTCTTTCAAGTGTTAAAATATAACCACCACAACCAAGCCGTTCCCCAAGCTCGCGGGCAATTGAGCGAATGTAGGTGCCGCTACCACAATCTATCTTAATAACTATTGACTGTTTTTCAAAATTAATCTTTTCTAGCTGAATTGCATAGATCTTCACTAATTTTGGAGGAATATTAATAAGTTGAAAATTTTCTTTAGTTTTTCTTGGATGACGCATTTTTTGATACAACCGCTGACTGCCAATTCTGATAGCAGAATATGCCGGCGGAATCTGCCAAATTTCTCCGATAAATTCTTGCAGTTGTTGATTGACAAATTCATAATTAAGATATTTGGCAGATAAATAATTTTTAAAGCTTATATCTCCTTCGCTATCATCGGTGGTGCTAGACCAACCAAATTGAATTGTTGCCCGATAGCTTTTATCAGCCTTTTCTAAACCAAAAGCAAAGCGGGTTGCATCATTTATCAGAATTGGCAATAATCCGCTGGCATTAGGATCAAGGGTTCCAATATGACCAAATTTTTGGGCATTTATTTTCCTAGAGATTAAATTACCTGTTTTTCTAGAACTTAAACCGACTGGTTTATTAACTAAAAACCATCCACAAAGATCATTTTCCTTCATTTAGTTGCTATTGGTATATATGTATTAATCTGATTCTAGAAATTTTATATAAACTAATAACTAATATTCAACAATCACCAACAAATTAATATATTTGGGATTTCAAATGTAAGCTATTATAATTTCGCAACTTTAAATATTTTGGGGGTATAGCTCAGCTGGGAGAGCGCTTGCATGGCATGCAAGAGGTCAGCGGTTCGATCCCGCTTACCTCCACAAGATATATTACTTATTTCAATTTGAATAGTATATTTAAAGTGTAAAAAATAGATTTATCTTACATTTCTTCCATTACCTCAATTCCCAAAAGCTCAAGTCCTTGTTTTAAGATCTTGGAAGTAAGTAAGCATATTAGTAAACGACTTTCCCGGGTTACTTTGTCAGCGCTGAGGATCGGACAAGATTCATAAAATCGGGAAAAGATCACCGCTAGATTATATAAATATGAACAAAGATGATGGGGTTCGTTTTTACTAATTACTAATTCAATTACTTCAGGAAATTTTGCTAATGCAATTGATAATTGCCATTGTGAGGTGTTATATCGATCTAAAAATATTGGGGTTTTTAAATCTGTATTATTTTTGTTTTTGCGAAAAATACTTTGAATTCTTGTATAGGCATATTGTAGATAAGGGGCGGTGTTACCTTCAAAAGCCAGCATTTGATTCCAATTAAAAACATAATCGCTTTGGCGTGCTTTGCTTAAATCAGCATATTTTACTGCTCCTAAGCCGATGGTTTTGGCTACATTTCTATACCAGTTTTCGGATTTCGAAGGATTCTTATCTTTGACGATTTGATAAGCTCTTTCTATCGCTTCAGATAACAAGTCAATAAGCTTTATAACCCCGCCATCACGAGTGCGAAGGGGTTTTTTGTTTTCACTTAATACCATACCAAAATCAATATGCTCAAGAGTTATTTCATTTTTAGCATAACCTACTAACTGGGCTAATTTAAATATCTGCTGAAAATGTTGTGACTGGCGCGAATCGACAACATAAAAAATCTTTTTTACATGTAATTTTTGAATGCGATACTTTATTGCTGCAAGATCGGTAGTGCTGTAGAGATATCCACCATCTTTTTTTTGAATAATTACTACTGAGTTTTCTTGTTTACAATCGCTATCTAAACTTGATTGGGAATATTTATCATCAAAAAAAACAACTTTTGCACCTTGATCTTCAACCAATAGCTTTTTTTCAGATAAATCCTGGACAATTTGAGCAAGCTCGTTATTGTAAAATGACTCGCCAAAAGTATGATCAGTAGTTAATTTAACTCCAAGCAGGGTATAAACCTGCAAACAATGTGCTAATGAAATTTCTACAAACTCTGACCATAACTTTTTAATTTCTTGATTGCCCGCTTGCAGTTGAACTACGGCTTTACGAGCACGGTCAGCAAAATCCTCATCGCTATCAAATTTCTTTTTTGCTTGCTGATAAAATAATTCCAGATCATTTAGTAAAAATTCTTTTTTTTTTGAATTGTTAACTTGTTGTTGATCTTGCAAAAAAGCAATTAACATTCCAAATTGAGTTCCCCAATCTCCAACATGATTTACCCGATATAAATCATAATCTAACCATTCGTAAATTCGAGAAAGGGCATCTCCGATGATTGTTGAGCGTAAATGTCCAACATGCATTTCCTTAGCTAAATTTGGTGAAGAATATTCAACAATGATTTTTTTTGATCTTTCGGGAAATGATTCAATTTCCACTCCTAGCTTCTTATCATTTAAGGCATAGCTCAATTTATTTGCTAAAAAATCCGGTTTTAGAAAAATATTAATAAAACCCGGTCCAGCAATTTCTGATTTTTTTGCAATCTCAGATAAATCAATTTTTTTTAATATCTGATAGGCAAGTTCTTTTGGATTTTTATTATGTTTTTTTGCCAACGGCATAATTCCATTTACCTGATAATCACCAAATTCAGGTCTGGTTGAATTTTGAACTATTGGTGGTTCCCCTCCAAAGCCTATTCGATCAAACGCCCGGCTGAATTTTTGCGAAATTAATTTCGAAATCATTTTATCGATAGACTAGAATGGGAATTTTTGAATGAGTTAACACTTTTTGGGTTTCACTACCTAATAAGAATCCGCTGATCCCACCGCGGCCATGGGAGGCCATATATATTAGATCACATTTGTTTTTTTCAGCAGTATTTATTATTTCTTCATAAATATTGCCCCCCTCACTAATTTCTGAGCTATATTTAATTTTATTTTCTTCACATAAGTTTTTAATATATTCCAGATATTCTTTAGCTTGTTTGTTTGCTATTTGAGTAAAATCATCAATAGCTTGATGATCAATCGCCACCGCCTCACCAAAATAAAATAGCGGATAATCCGGTTTTACATATAAACCGGTTATCTTGGCGTTAATTTCTTTGGCAAAAATTACCGCATTTTGCGATGATTTTTGCGATAACTCTGAGCCATCAGTTGGTACCAATAGATGTTTAAACATAATACCTCCAAAATTAAAATTTATATTTTAAGTGACTATTTTTCAAAGGATCGTTTTTTAATACCGGCTAAAAATTGTGGATCAGACCAATCCCAAATCCTTTTATTTGGATTATTAAATACCGGATAGGGTTTATAAAACCATTCAAACCAAGTCTTCGGTTCCCGAGCTCCATGAATATTTATCAGCATACTGGCTAAACAGGTAATTATTAATAATCCATTTTCAATTTTGATTCTGGTTTTTATATTTTTATAATTATTTTGTTTTTGAAAATTATAAAAAGCATTGCAAGCAATAAGGCTTAATAAAATTGTAAAAGGTAGTAAAGGAATAATCAAACGCGGACCATATGAATGCCCTCCCCACCATGTTTGCCATGCACAAGAAATAAATACGATAATTAATATTGGTAATAATGAGCTTTTAACTAAAATTTTTGCAACACATACTTTTCGATATCTGAATAAAAAATAAATAATCATTAACAAATATGATGAATAAATAAACAATCCTCTGGAAGGGCTAAAAGTATGCCCTAGTATTGCTTCGGGAATATATTTAATTTGCATTGCCGGAATATAATAATCTGGAATAAAAGTGCCAAATTGATAAATTGAATATCCAAAAAATATTAATATTCCAATTAATCCGCCTCCAATCAACCAATACAATATTTGTTTCTTTTTAGGATCTTCTGAATAAATTGCATTTAGTCCAACATAAATAACTGAGATAATTCCAATAACCGCATAATTGGGTTTGCAAAAAAATGCTAAAGTCGAAATTATCGCTAAATATATTGGTTGTAGTCTACTTTTACCTATTGCATGTGCTAATAGATGATAAATTGCTAAAAGGGAAATTAATACAGCCCAGGTATCACTCCAAACCCCGCGTGATAAGGTGCTAACTATTTGAGTTCCATATCCGGTTGCAATAGTTAAAATTACTGCCCATGTCGTTGGCAGAATTATTTTAGCTAAAAAGAAAACCTCTACAATAATAAATGCACACAATATTGCCGCAAAGATTTTATGCGCAAGATTTTCATCAGGAAAACTAAAATTTCCATCACGAACAATTTTAATATCTAGTAACTTATTTAATGCTACAACAACCGGAATTGATAAAAATGATGGTAGATTAGGATAACGGTAATAAAGTGGATCTTTGCCATCCCAGTTTGCATTATGTGAATGAATAATTTTGTCGTTTTTTTTGGGAGATAGTTGCCACCACCAATAAAAAAAATTAGGGCGAGGTTTTAAATCTTGATGATTTTGAAAATATGGATCCAACCTAGTGGTTTTATCAAATGCCACAGCATGTGATAGTAATAGCATAAACCTGCCATCGGTAATTTGAGTTACCGGAAAATTAATAAAAAGTATTAGCGAGGCAAGCCAAAGAATTAGACCAATTAAAAAAGTTTGAAAATATTTTTTATCTGATTTGAGTATTAATTTTTCTGATTGGATATTTTTTTGATTGTTATTAATTTTTGAGGAAGGATTTCTATTTACCACAATTTAATAAATCGATCAGTAAGTAATAATTAATTTCTACTTTAGCAAAATCAATGTCCGTATTTTTTATTGTTATAGTATTGCTGAAAAATAGTTAATATATTATTTACAACCCAATACAACACCAGACCCGCAGGGAAAAAGAAAAATATAATGCTAAAGACAATCGGCATGGCCATTAATATTTTTCTTTGAGTAGGATCAGGCGGTGGCGGATTTAGTTTAGTGGTAATAAACATAGATATGGCATATAAAACCGGTAATATATAATAAGGATCAGGTTTTGCTAAATCCTGAATCCAACCAATCCATGGTTGATTTCGCATTTCCACACTACTCAATAATACCCAGTAAAGAGCAATAAAAACAGGAATTTGCACTAATATTGGCAGACATCCTCCTAAGGGATTTACTTTATCAGTTTGATAAAGTTTTATCATTTCTTGTTGTTGGCGTTGCTTATCATCAGCGTAAAGTTCACGGATTCTTTGCATTTTTGGAGTAATCTTACGCATTTTCGCCATAGACTTAAAACTAGCTGCAGATAAAGGGAAAAACAATGTTTTAATTAGCAATGTTAATAAGACAATAGTCCAGCCCCAATTACCCACATATTTATGGATTTTTTTCATAACCCAAAATATCGGTTCGGCAAAAATCGTAAAAAGCCCATAATCAATAACTAATGGTAACCCTTCTGCAATCTCGGCTAATGCATCCTGATCTTGTGGTCCAATATAAATTTGTGCCTGAGTATCTGCATTGGTATTTGGTTGTAAAATTGGTTGCCTAGCTGCTAGTCCCGCTGAAAATAAATTTGAGTTGGGCTCAGGTTGAAAAAAAAGTTCTCTTGGAGTTTTAGTTGGAATAATCCACGCACTTACAAAATAATGTTGAATTAAAGCCACCCAGCCATTATCATCAACAATACGATAATCTTGGGGATCGCTTTTTATGTCATCAAAACTTACTTTATTAAATTCCCGCTCGGTGGTATAGTATGCAGGACCGGTATAGGTATGTAGGCCAAAATAGCCGATTTTGGGTAACTGACCGTTGCGGTTTAGTAAATAATATGCTAAATAATCAAGTGGTTGATTGGTATTATTGAAAACTTCAAAATTTATATCAATAATATATCGATTCCGATAAAAAGTATAAGTTTTAATTACTTCTACCCCATCATCCATTTGCGCCCGAGCTTGAACTGTCCAGCTATCTCCAGAACTAAACACATACTGCTCTTGATCAAAAGTAAATTTGGTATGATGACTAGGTAATTTTATTCCCGGTGTATTCGATACCAGACCGCTTCTAGCCGAATATTGATAATTTCCTTGTTGATTAATTATCACGAATTCACCTTTGTTTTCATTATCTTTGTGTTTTTTAAGGGAAGCATAAACAATGCTGGCACCTTGTTTGGAAATTGCCACTGTGTAAATATCAGTTTCAACATTAATTAAATCTTCTGTTTTGGTGCTAGATATTGCTATTGACTGGTTCAGGGTGTTAGCTATCGGCTTATCCGTAGTATTTGGTTTAGCTTGGTTTAAGTTATTGGAAATTTTGGGCACGCTTACAGACTCAGAAGTAGTTATAGGCTTTTGAGATTGGACAATTTTTGAAGGTGAGGCAATTTCAAGATTTGGGTTGGCCTTTTTAAATTTAAAATCTATCCATTGTTGCCAGAGCATAAACATAGCAAACCCAAAAAATATTAGGTAGATTGTCCTTTGAGATTCCATTTTGAGTGTTTTTTAAAGTGGCGATTATCGCATAAAAATATTATAATCAAAAGTTTGAAACCAATTGGCTATGAATAAAAATAATTCTCCGATTATTGAACTGAAAAATGTAGCTTATAGCTATACCGAAGATCGACCAGTATTAACCGATATGGATTTTATCGCACGAAAAGGTGAGGTTGTAGCTTTAATTGGTCCATCCGGTTGCGGAAAATCTACTACATTAAGATTAATCACCGGGCAGTTGCATCCTGAGCAAGGAGTGGTAAACATTTTTGGTAAAGATATTGCTAATTTTTCTCTCAAAAAACTTTATGAAATGCGAAAAGATTTTGGAATGATGTTTCAATTTGGTGCAGTTTTTACTGATATGACCGTATATGAAAATGTAGCATTTCCGATGCGGGAGCATACTGATTTACCGGAAGTTGCCATAAGGGATTTAGTATTAATGAAGCTCCAAGCTGTTGGTCTGCGAGGCACTCATCAAATGATGCCCTCTGAATTATCCGGTGGAATGGCAAGGAGAGTTGCCTTAGCAAGAGCGATAGCGCTAGATCCCCAAATTATTTTATATGATGAGCCTTTTGCAGGATTAGATCCAATATCAATGCATCGAGCCGCAGAGCTTATTCGTAAACTAAATGATTCATTAAATGCCTGTTCAGTAATCGTAACTCATGATATTGATGAAGCGATGATGATTTCCGATAATCTTTATATTTTATTTGATGGGGTTGAAGTTGCCAAAGGTTCGCCAGAAGATATTCGTAACCACCCAAATGAAATGGTACAGCAATTTTTAAAAGGAAAATCTGATGGCCCACTACAATTCCACTATCCTGCATCACCTTTATATCAAGATTTAAATATTCCCGAAGAAATTTTTAATTAATTTCCCCAAATGAATAATCATCAGATCTTCAACAAAATAACCCGAAAAATTGCAAATTTTGGTCGTTTTGCAGAAGAGGTAATATGCGGTTGGGGACAACTGGCGAGATTGTTTTTTGAAATTATCATCGAATCCGGTAGTTGTCTTAAACGACCTAGACTAATCTTAAATGAAATCTATGCCAGCGGCTTTTTATCGTTAATTATTATTATGGTTTCAGGGCTTTTTATTGGGATGGTATTAGGTTTTCAAGGATACAATACATTAAAAAGATATGGCTCAGAGGCAGTATTAGGCTCACTAGTTGCGCTTTCATTATTACGGGAATTAGGTCCGGTAGTAACAGCACTATTATTTGCCGGAAGAGCCGGTTCTTCGTTAACTGCTGAGATAGGGCAGATGCGTGCAACCGAACAAATAGAAGCGATGGAAGTTATGGCAGTCTCTCCGATTGCTAGAATTGTGGCTCCAAGATTTTGGGGTGGTTTTTTTTCACTTCCTTTGTTAGCAGCAGTTTTCACGGCAATTGGAATTTGGGGCGGAAAATGGGTAGGTGTGGATTTATTGGGAGTGGATTCTAATACTTATTGGTCACAAATGCGTGAATCGGTTGGTAGTGAAGATTTGATGAATGGATTAATTAAAAGTTTAGTTTTTGCAATGTTGGTTACATTAATTTCAGTATATAAGGGTTTCTTTGCCAAACCCACAGTTGAAGGGGTTGCTCGTGCTACTACCCAATCGGTAGTGATTTCTTCATTAACAGTTTTAGGATTTGACTTTATCCTAACTGCATTTATGTTTTAGGAGATAAAAGATGAAAAGATTTTGGATTGATTTTGCGGTGGGAGTATTTGTAATTATTGGAATATTATCACTAATATTTATTGCTTTTCGAGTTGGTAATTTGACAGTTACCAGCTCCCGAGAGAGTTATAACATAACTGCAGAATTTGAAAATATTGGAAGTATCCGAGTCGGTTCGCCGATTAAAAGTGCAGGAATATTAGTCGGATCAGTTAGCCAAGTTGGTCTGGACAATGATAAATATAAAGCCCTATTAACATTAAATTTATTTACTGATTACCAATTCCCAACCGATTCCCAAATAGCAATCTTTACGACCGGGCTTTTAGGTGAACAATATGTGGCAATTTCTCCTGGGATTGAGGAGGAAATGTTAATTGACGGAGATAAAGCCGAATATACTCAAAGTGCAGTAATTATTGAAAAATTAATTGGCCAGGCAATGCTCTCTTTGACTAACCAAGATAAATAAAAATTATTCGATTTTTATTTAAATGCAAACCACTTGTCCCCATTGCTGGACTATCTTTAAAATCAATGCAGATCAAGTTCGCCATAGCAGAGGAATGGTTGTTTGTGGGGTATGTCAAAAAAATTTTAACGCTAGTGAATATTTACTCCCTGAAAAAACTAAAACTTTTAATATTGATAAAATCTCCTCAATTCAAGCGATTAGTCCAACTATCAATAAAAACGATACAACAGCAAATGAGATTACTATAAATCAACCTCCTAATAATACAATCTCTGCAGATAATAGTCAAAAGACCACATCGACTCCTGAATTAATTAAAAGTGTGCTCAAAACAACTTCAGAAAAAAAACGAGCAAAGACTTTTAATATTGATAATACACTAACAAGCAATTTAAAAATGCCGGTTGCATCCTATAAATTTCTGCCGGATCTAAAAGTTTTAATAACTGCCTTTATTATTTTCGTTTTAATAATATTTTTATGGTTACAAATAAGTACAATTATAGATAATATACCTATTACCAATTGTGATGATAAATCTTTATCCTGTTATATAAACTTGATTTTGCGAAATTAGGTTTGGATAAGCCTTATCTGGTGTCATCAATTATATCTACACCTTCTGGCAAGTTTAGAATGAAAAGCTGATCATCAATAGGCTGATTGATTGTTATTTCTGAAAAATTTATTTCAATTTCCCGATCAAGTAAATCTTGAATTTGGATGGCTAATAATCTACTATTTTCAATTTTCAATTTTAATTCCTTGATTTCATCATTTGAAGTTAAATCATTGGATTTGGCAACTAGCCAACCAACATCTTCAAGGGAGTTTTGATCGGATTGTTGTAAAATAAACAGGTTTTCTAATGTGGCTTTACCAAGCAATATATCAGCAGGAATAATACTTTGGGTTCGATTCAAATCTTTGATGATAACTTGATATAGATCAACGTCATATATTTGTGCTAGTTTTTGATTTTTCGAAGAATTAACGGTTATTATTTGTGAAATTTGCTGGTTTTTATTATAGGTCTCCCACCTTAGTTTTTCAGGTAATTTAACACTTACTTTTCCGGTAATTTTCGATTTATTACCTTTTATTGATTGAGTAAAATTTGCTTGATAGGTTTGTGTATTATTGATAAAACTATAAAAATCATCCCAACTATTAGCTTGGGTAAAATTGCTAACCAACCCAAACATGATGATGAAAATTAATATTTTTATTTGAGGCATTGGTAAATAATTCAATTATTTTTCTTAGCAAAATCTTCTAAAAAATCTATTAAAGTCTCAACTCCTGCTATTGGCATTGAATTATATATTGATGCTCGCAATCCTCCTTGTAATCTATGACCCTTTAATTGTTTTAAACCGGATGAATCAGATTCTCGGATAAATTTTTCTTGTAATGATTCATTGCGTAATTTAAAGGTTACATTCATTTTTGATCTAGCCTCCTTTTTAATTGTAGTTTGATAAAAATCGTTGTTATCCAAATAGTCATAAAGTAGCATGGCTTTTTGATTATTTATTTTTTCAATCTCCGCTACCCCGCCAAGGCTTTTTAACCATTTTAAAACCAGATTACAAACATAAATTGCAAAAGTGCAAGGTGTATTAACTAGTGATTTTTGCTCACTAACATTTTGATAATTTAGGGTTCTGGGAATTAGATTACTTTTTTCATGATTTAAATCTAGCCAATCTTTACGAATAATTAAAACAGTTAATCCAGCTACTCCCATATTTTTTTGAGCTCCTGCATATATAGCCCCAAATTTTGTTACATCTATCTTTCTAGATAAAATATCTGATGACATATCACAAGCCAAAGGGATATCAATGCTAGGAATTGTCGGAAATTGAATACCTTGAATAGTCTCATTTGAGCAATAGTGAAGATATTTATATTCAGGATTTATATTCCATTTTGCCGGATTAGGATAATCATAAAAGAAACCATTACAATTTGAATTAGCAACTTCGTCAGGATTCAAATATTTTTTGGCTTCGTTGAAAGCCTTTTGTGACCACATTCCTGATACCACATATCCGGCTTTTTTTCCCCAGGCAATATTCATTGGTAAGCTGGACCAAACTAAAGTTGCTCCCCCTTGCAAAAATATGACTTGATAATTTTCCGGAATCGCTAACAATTGTCTTAGTAAATCTTTCGTTTGATGAATCATCGCTTCAAAATTTTTTTCACGATGGCTTATTTCCACAGCTGATAATCCGCTTTGATTCCAAGAGAACCATTCATTATGAACCTGCTGCATTACTTCAAACGGCAGCATTGCCGGACCTGGACTAAAATTGTAAATTTTCGTCAAGTTTAACCTTCATCATAAACTAATGATGCGGGTCCTACAATTAATGGATCTGTTTGATGGACAACCATTTGATCCTTATTTGGATAAGGTAGCGAATTTAAAACATGTAAAATTGAATTTAGTCGGGCTCTTTTTTTATCATCAGATTTAATTACAGTCCAGCTTGCATCGGCAGTATCGGTGTGAAAAAACATTGTTTCCTTAGCTTTAGTATATTCATCCCATTTGTCTAATGCTACTTGATCAATTGGAGATAATTTCCATTGTTTAAGTGGATCATCAGATCTAGAAATAAATCGCTTTCGTTGCTCTTGTCTTGAAACCGAAAACCAAAGTTTAATTAAATAGATTCCACTTCTAACTAACATTCTTTCAAATTCAGGTACTTGTCGCATAAATTCAAGGTATTCCTGGGGATTGCAAAATCCCATCACATATTCAACCCCCGCTCGGTTATACCAAGAACGATCGAAAAATACAATCTCTCCCGAAGTTGGTAATTGAGAAACATATCTTTGAAAATACCATTGACCAACTTCAATATCACTAGGTTTTTCTAAGGCAACTACCCTCGCGCCCCGAGGATTTAAATGTTGTAGAAATCTTTTAATAGTTCCACCTTTGCCAGCAGCATCTCGACCTTCGAAAACAATAACTACTTTTTGACCGGTTTTTTTAACCCACTTTTGCATTTTTAATAATTCAATGTGTAAGGGAATAACCAAAGTTTGATAATTCTTTTCCGACATTTTTTCGTTATAAGGATAAGCATGATGACGAAAGATATCCCTTAACTGACTTTTAGAAAGTTTTTGAAAATCGCTGCGTTTTAAATTTAATTTTTTCGTCTTTTCAGTAGTTTTCGAAATTTCATTATTTTTTTTAGGTTCTAGAGGTGCATCGGTTGAGCTTTCAATTTTTTCAATATTTTTGGCAATTATCATTTGAGCTTTTTCAGTTTTTTTATTTATTTTCCTTTGCTCCTTCTCACTCTTTTTGTGCTCAATAACTGGTGAAAGAGATTCCAATTCGTGAAATTGAGTATTAGAACTCTTATCTAAATTCTGGATATCTTTTTGGTTATTTTCGATATTTTTATTCAGTTTTGGCTTATTTTCCACCGTTTTGGTTTCAAGATTATTTTGCTCAATTTTGGTTTTACTATTATGTTTTCTAATCATTTCAATTCTCACTAATGTTACTTGCTAATTTTGCAGCAATTCCTAGATATTTTGCCGGGGTTAGCTCAAATAACTTTTTCTTATTCTTAGTAGTTATTTTCAATTTATCAATTAATTGGTGATATGATTTTTGGTTTATTTTTTTTCCACGAACTAAATATTTTACTTGCTCATAAGCATCTTTTTGCCCTTCAACTCGTAAGATGATTTGTACAGCCTCGGTTAAAACTTCCCAATTATTGTTTAAATCATTTGCTAAAGATTTACTATTAATTTCAATTTTAGATAAACCCTTATCAATAGATTTCCATGCTAATACCATATGACCAAAGGCGCTGCCGATATTTCTAAGGACCGTGGAATCCGATAAATCTCGTTGAAATCTAGAAATTGGTAATTTTTGGGCTAAATGTAAAAATACGGCATTTGCTAAACCTAAGTTACCCTCAGCATTTTCAAAATCGATGGGATTAACTTTGTGTGGCATAGTTGAGGAACCGACTTCTTTTTTTATAACTTTTAATTTTAGATAATCATAGGCAATATATCCCCATAGATCACGAACTAAATCAATTCCAATACTATTTATTAAAGAAAGTGAAAAGAATAATTGACAAATTCGGTCATGAGGTTCAATTTGAGTTGTATAAAAATTTTCAGCAAATCCAAAATCATTTATTAGTTGAGTTGAAAGTTTTTGCCAATTTACATTTGGACAAGCAAGTAGATGAGCATTAAAATTTCCAGTTGCTCCATTAATTTTTCCGCTAAGTTTAATAGCTTGTGATTGTTCTAATGCTTTTTGGAGGCGATTAACAAAAACCGCAAGTTCTTTACCAAATGTTGTAGGAGTTGCAGGTTGGCCATGAGTGCGAGCCAACATTGGTTCATTACAATACTTTTTCGCAATTTTTATTAAGCTTTTAACAATCAATAAAATTTGTGGATATAAAATTTGGTCGCAAGCTTTTTTTATCTGCAAATTAATGGCTAAATTGTTAATATCTTCAGAAGTACACCCAAAATGAATTGCTGGGATTGCTTTTTTTAAACAATTAATGTTACTTTCAGCAAACTTTTGAGCTAGCCAATATTCAACAGCTTTGACATCATGATTAAAAATTACTTCAAGGTTTTTAATTTCTTGAGCAGCATTACTATCAAAATTTAATTGCAGCTGATCGATAAAAAATAATGCTTCTCGATTAAGCTTTAAAACTTTGGGAATGCATTGTTTTTTTTCAAGCAGTTTTAACCAAGATAGCTCAACAACTAATCTTTGGTAGATAAGCCCGCTCTCGCTAAAACATTTAGCTACTTCTGTTACAGATTCTTGATAACGTCCATCTATAGGAGATAAACTGTTTATCGACATTTAGACATTACCTTTGGGGTCGGATCCGCATTTTTACATAAGAGCCTGGAGCATCTTCGATTACTTTATACTTTTTACTACCGCCTTTACGGGCATCAACTTTATCTTTAGATGATTTATTTGCCAGCCATTGTTGCCATTCATTCCACCAGGAACCTTCGTAACGATCAGCACTTTCAAGCCATTTTTCCGGAGAATCGGTAAGTTTTTGTGATTTGTTTTTTAGATAAAAATATTTACCAGAAATTGGTGGATTGATAATTCCGGCAATATGACCAGATCCTCCTAAAATAAAATTGGTTTCTCCCGATAAAAGTTTTGCACCTAGATAAGTTCCTTGCCAAGGAGCAATATGATCTTCAATTGTCGAAACAAAGTAAACTGGAGTTTTAATTTTTGAGACATCTATTGGAGTTTTTAATAAACTAATTCCACCGGGGTCTTTAAATTTATTTTCTAAATACATATTTCGTAAATAAAATGAATGCATTTTTGCCGGCATTCTGGTTGAATCGCTATTCCAATACAATAAGTCAAAGGGCATAGGATCTTTACCCAATAAATAATTATTTATTACGAAAGACCAAATCAATTCGTTATCCCGAAGCATATTAAAAATGGTTGCCATGTTTGTGCCTTCAAGATAACCTTTTTTACTCATTTTATATTCAAGTTTGTCTAATTGAGCTTCATCAATGAATACTCCTAGATCTCCAACGATTGAAAAATCAATTAAAGAAGTAAAAAAAGTTGCAGTTTTAACCCGGGTATCTTTATTGGTAGCCATTATCGAAAGCATTGCCGCTTGCAAAGTTCCTCCTATACAATATCCGATGGTATGTATTTGCTTTGATTGTGTAATTTCAGTAACCACATCAATAGCAGTAAAGGTACCTTCTTTTAAGTAATTATCTAATGTTAGATTTGAAAGTTTCTGATCAGGATTTACCCAAGAAGTAACAAATACGGTAAATCCACTATCTACACAATACTTAATGAATGAATTTTTTTCTTGTAAATCAAGAATGTAGTATTTATTTATCCAGGGAGAAATAATTAATATCGGTTCTTGGTAAACTTTCGAAGTAGTTGGAGAATATTGAATAACTTGCATTATTCGATTTTGATAAACAATTTTACCGGGCGACTTAGCAATATTTTTGCCTAATTCAAAGGCTTTCTCATCGGTCATTTTTATTCGTAATAACCCATTGGAATTGTTAAGATCCTTTAGGAGATTTTGCAATCCCTTAACTAAATTATTACCGGAACTATTTATCGTTGCCCTTAATATATCGGGGTTTGTTAATACAAAATTAGAAGGTGAAATTGAATTTACAAAAAGCCGAGAATAAAATAATAGCTTTTTTTGTTCTTCCTCACTAAGCCCCCTACTGTTACCAATAATCCGCATAAATCGATAAGCCAATATTTGATAACTTTGTTTAATAAAATTAAAAACAAATGATTCCTGCCAAGAGGGACTTTTAAATCTACGGTCATTTTCGACTATACCTGGAAGCTTAGATTTAGTATTAAAACCCATCATTCCAAAAAAGGTTTGATTCCATAGTTCATAGTAATCCCACCAAATCTTTATCTGATCGGCTAATAATACATCAGGATTACTAAGCAGACTTTTCGAAAACTTTTGAAAAGTAGACATCATCCCCAATTCATCAGATGGTAAATCTAATCCCTTTTTTGCTTGATTTTTAGCAAACTTTTGAAAAAGATTTCCTGATAACCGAACTACTTCAATCCAGTCTTTTGCTAATTGGCTAGAATTCAAATAATCTTTTTGCTTATTATTTTGCTCAGGTTGTAATTTTGGTTTACTATTTGTTGTATTCATAAATATTCCTAGTTTCTTTATAATCAGTTTATTAATTGTAACTGATTTAAGCTATTTAAATTATCAACCTTTATCGGAGTTGATATTGACTTTTAATAAATTTATTTGCTGTAATCTACATCCAAATTTTAAGTATTTATTTGTGGTTTTATGAAAACAAACGATCATGCTGATTTTGTCAAACATTTAATTAAAACTGGAATAAGAATTTTCGATCCTCAAAGAATTGATTTTCGACCTAAAAATCAAATTAATAATTTTAAAGAAAATTTTATATTTCGCAAAGGGGTTGAAATTGATATTAATTCAATTTTTATTGGTAGAGTAAAAATCGGGAAAAACTCGAAAATTGGCGCTAACTGTATTATTGAAGATTGTGAAATTGATGAAGATATTGAAATTCAACCATTTAGTTATTTAGTAGGAGCCAGAATTAAAAAAGGTGCAAAAATTGGACCTTATGCCCGAATTAGACCGGGAACAATAATTGAAGCTAATGCTCATGTTGGTAATTTTGTCGAAATTAAGAATTCCAAGATCGGAAAGCAATCTAAGGCTAATCATTTGAGTTACTTAGGCGACAGTATTATTGGCCAAAAAGTAAATATTGGAGCCGGCACAATAACTTGTAATTATGATGGAGTAAATAAACATCAAACAATTATAAAAGATGAAGTATTTATCGGCTCAAACAGTCAATTAATTGCCCCAGTAACAATTGGCAAGGGCGCTACTATTGGCGCGGGAACAACATTAAATAAGAATGCTCCTTCGGGAAAACTCACTTTATCAAGAGCTAAACAAGCAACAATTTCAAAATGGCAACGACCCAAAAAAAAATCGTGAAAAAATGAACAATACTTTTTCAAATAATAAAGCCCTTGAAAACGCTCTTGCAACTTTAGAGTTAGAATCAAGAACTTTAAATGATATCTCTCAAAAATTTCACAAAAATCCCAAACAACTTAATATTGCCATCGATAAGATTATCAAGACTGTAGATACCGGAGGTCATCTTATCGTTATTGGTATGGGTAAATCTGGTTATATCGCCCAAAAAATATCAGCAACTTTTGCTAGTACTGGAGTCCCATCATTTTATTTACATCCAGCAGAAGCTTTACATGGTGATCTCGGGAGAATTTCTCGAAAAGATAGTATTTTAATCATATCTTATTCGGGTAAAACTCAAGAGGTTCTGGCATTATTACCTTCAATAAAAAGATATGCCAATAGTTTAATGGTAATTTGTGGTTTTCCCCAATCTCCATTGGCGAAATCTGCTGATATATTTATTAATTCTTCTGTTGCTAAAGAAGCTTGTCCCCATAATTTAGCCCCGACTTCTTCAACTATTGTGCAATTAGCAATTGGGGATGCATTGGCAATAGGTACATTAATTGCTCAAAATTTTAGTGCCAAAGATTTTTTTCAATTTCATCCTGGAGGTTCCTTAGGAAAAAAAATAATTACAATTCGTGATATTATGCATTTCGATAAAGAGTTACCTATAGTTAAATCTGAAGTAGTATTAGCAGAAGCCCTTGAAGAAATTACTAGATGTAAATTAGGAATGACAACTGTAGTAGATAATCAAAAAAAAATTGTCGGGGTCTTTACCGATGGGGATTTACGCAGACTAATTGAAAAACATACATTAAATAACCCAACAATGGAGTTCTCACTAAAAACTAAAATTAAAAAAGTTATGATTAAAAATCCTAAAACTATAGATATAAATAGTTTAGCCGCCGAAGCCCTGTCTATGATGGATAAGTATCGGATTAACCAATTATTAGTAACAGAGAAAGGTAAGTTGAAAGGGGCTATTAATATGCATGATCTCCTAAGGAATAATATTTTATAATTTATGACAACTGCCAATAAAGATTTTGACCAAGCAAAACTAAAAGCCAACACAATTAAACTGATGATATTTGATGTCGATGGGGTTTTAACAGATGGCAGTTTGATTTACAGTGGCAATGGTGAAGAAATAAAGATATTTAATGTTTTAGATGGTTATGGAATAAAACAACTAGTTCAGCATGGAGTAAAAACTGCTGTAATTAGTGGTCGTAGTTCTAAGGCTCTTGATTGCAGAATTAGGGATTTGGATATAAATTATGTTTATACTGATGTTGGTGATGATAAAACTAAGGCATTTAACAATTTGCTACAGAAAACCAAATTATCTTCAAACCATTATGGAATGATGGGAGACGATATTACCGATTTAGCGATTATTGAAAAATGCGGTTTTAGCGCAGCACCAATCAATGCAATTCAACAAGTCCTCAATCAAGTTGATTGGATTAGTAGCAAAAGAGGTGGTAGAGGGGCAGTTCGAGAAGTTTGTGATTTGATAATTTCAAATTAATTAAATTATCTAAAGAAAATGGATTTTGCAAAAAAATATATTCCAAAATATCTACTTGAACTGCGTCTACCAGATTCCTGGTTTATGATGTTATTAACAATTATTTTATTGATTACAACTTTTTCAATAGAAAGATATGTTTCATCGATAAATTTTTGGAAGACCAGTACCATTCAAAAGATTGATTTAAATTTACATGATGTAAATATTTTTGAGTATCAGAATCAAAAGTTAATAACTTTTATTAAAAGCACGGATTTAATTATGTCCAGCAAACATGATTCAAACACTAAAAAAAACAACCAGCTTGACTATGAAAACTGGCAGATTACTAAACCAATTGGGATTACCTATAATGATTTTGGCTCTCAATATTTATTTACAAGTGGTATCGGTTATTATGATCGACTACAAAACCAATTTTCCTTTTCTGATGGGATTGAAATAACTCAGGAGCAAAATCCTTTTCTTCTTAATCTTAATTCACAAAATATTATAAAAGCAAGAAATTTCATTGCAGATAAGGCAATTTATCAGCGAAATTATGAGATGATATATTTAAATGCAGCATCAAATATCTCGGCAGATAATTTTTTCTTTAAATCTAATAAAATCAGTATTGATGTCAAAAAAGATAAAATAACACTTGAAAATGTAGATGGTTTTATTGAACAATAATGGCAAAATTTCAAAATAAATATAGATTCTTGATATTGACATTGATCATTTCAGCTTCTTTATCTGCGGAAACTTTAGAAAATCAAAATAATAAAATATTTATCGAAGCTAATAAAGTTGAAATTATTGAAGATAAAAATTCAACTGAACAATTGCAATCACCAAATAAAATTGTGTTAACTGGTAATGTTGAAATTAAACACCAAGATACAGTATTAAATGCCGATAAAATTATTATTGAAAAAAAAGCTGATGATGAACGAGACTTGATAGCATCAGCCAATAAGAATAATATTGTGATATTTACGCAAAAAACAATAAATCCCAAAACCCGGCAAAATACAACTACCATTTGCAAAGCTAAACAAATTACCTATAACACCAAAACTCGAGATGCTTTACTAAATGGTGAGGCTTATCTGCAAAACGATCAAAACCTAATCCAAGCTGATCAAATCACCTACAATGCAAATAGCGGGGAATATCATGCCGATAAAGGCAAAAGCAAACAAAGAGTAAAAATCGTAATTAGTCCAAATTAATTCAATGAATTTAGCACCATTATCAACTCAATATTTACAAAAGAGTAAAAACTTAGTAAATCTATATGGTCCTATAAATAGCGAGCTTAAATTATTAGAAGAATTCATCCAAACCAAGCTGGAATCAAAAGTCGAACTAATCACTCAAACTTCAAATTATTTATTTGCTGCAGGTGGCAAAAGAGTAAGACCGGTAATTTTATTAGCAATTGCGAAATTGTTAGATGCGAATATTGATACGGCAGTAAAACTTGCAGCAGTAATTGAATTTATCCATAATGCAACTTTGCTCCATGACGATGTTATTGATAAATCAGATACTAGGCGTGGATTACAGTCGATAAATAACTTACATGGGAATAGTGTAAGTGTATTAGTTGGAGATTTTCTATATTCAAGGGCCTTTCAAATTATGTCTGGTTTGAATAATCCTCAAATAAGCCAAATCTTATCTAATGCCACAAATACGATAGCCGAAGGTGAGGTTTTACAGCTTTCATATATTGGTCAACTTGAACTAACTCGAAAACAATATCTTTCAACAATCTTTGGTAAAACTGCAAAATTGTTTGAATGTTCTAGCGAGCTCGGTGCTGTAATCGCTGAAAATTATTCTTCAGAAATCCAAAAAAATGCCGCAAACTTTGGTTTACATTTAGGTTATGCTTTTCAATTAACTGATGATGCACTTGATTATTGCGCTGATCCAAAAAATTCTGGAAAAGTTATTGGCAAGGATCTTCAAGAAGGTAAGATCACCATGCCAATGTTAATTGCAATTGAAAACTCAAAAAATCCTGAAAAACTAAAAGCAGCTATCAAAAATCGTAATAGTGATTCGGTCGATTTTGCCATGGAAGAAATTGTAAATTGTAATGGAATTGAACAAACCATGGAACTTACTCAAAAAGAAATTGATAAAGCTAAAAGTTATTTAAATGAAATACCTTCAAGTTCTAATCCTCAAGTAAAAGATTTATTATTTAATATCTGTGAATTTGTTGGTGATCGCATTTTTTAATGTATCTGCAAACTCATAAATCGTTTCCTAGAGTTTCGGCAAATAAATCGGATATCACTAATAGATTATTTATTGATATCGAATCGACTAAACTTAATCAACAAGATATCAATTCCATTTCTCATGATGCTACAGGCGGTATAATTTTATTTAGCAGAAATTATCAAAATCCTGAGCAGCTAAAAGATCTATGTGCCCAAATTCATAATATTAAATCTGATATTAAAATTGCAGTTGACCAGGAAGGTGGTAGGGTTCAAAGGTTTACTAATAATTTTACAATCATCCCGCCAATGCGAACAATTGGAAAACTTTACCAAAAAGATTCGCAAACCGGAATTAATACTGCATTTCTACTAGCAACAATTCTCGCTGAAGAACTAATCAAAGCAGGTGTAGATTTTACTTTTGCCCCGGTATTGGATATTGATTTTGGCAACAATCAAGCTATTGGAGATCGTGCTTTTAGTCATGAGGTAAATATTGTAATTGAATTAGCCAAAGCATTTGGCTCCGGTCTTGGGCAAATGGGGATGCCAATAATCGGTAAACATTTCCCCGGACATGGATTTGTTAGTGAGGATTCACACACAAATTATCCGATTGATTTACGATCTCTTTGTGAGCTTGAGTCAACCGAAATATATCCTTATAGCCAACATCAACAAATCGGTTTAAATGCGGTAATGATGTCGCATATTACTTATCAAAATCTTGATCAAAATCCTGCAAGTTTTTCGTGCTATTGGATAAATTATTTACGGGAAAAATTAAAATTTAACGGGGCAGTTTTTAGTGACGATCTTTCAATGCAAGCGGTAAAATATCAAAATGATAATTTAGAAACTCGTTGCCAACGGGCACTTAATGCGGGTTGTGATTATTTAATAATATGTAATGATCCACATGGACTAGATAAATATCTAAATAAACTATAGAGATTGTCTAATTTAAGTTTTAATTTAAAATTAAATGCCCGTTGACGATAAATATATACCGCTTATCAACTCCAAACATACTGAAAGATTAATATATATTATTAGAGCTATAATCTAGAGCATATTTAGACAAATTTACAGAGGTTTTTATGAAACTATCTCCAAAACCATTATTTGCGATATTATTAATCTCCACTTTTGCACTTACAAGTTGCGTTTCAGGGAAAGGTGGTAAAGATTATTCCCGAGGTCAAACTAGAGGAGAATCCGCAGTTAGGATGGGAACGATTGTCGATGTTAATCAAACGAAAATTGACGGTACCAGAACTGGAATTGGGGCTGCTGCCGGTGCAGTGGTAGGCGCAATTGCCGGTAAAAAAGATCGCAGGGATTGGAAAGGTGATGTTGGCGGAGCGCTAGCCGGAATTATTGGCGGAGTTATTGGCCAAGGAGTAGAACAATTAGCTACTCAAAGAAAAGGAATAGAATTAATTATCGATTTAGGTGACAATAATTTAACGTCTGTTGTTCAAGAAGATGATGGAACTACTTTCAAAAAAGGGGATCGTGTACGCTTAACAAGTGTAGGTGGTGATACCAGAGTTGTTCCTTTAAATTAAATATTGAAGATATTAATATTTACAAGATAGCTTGAATATTTACTCTAAATAAGTTTTTATTGGAAACATCAATTACTGAGATTATTAAAAAATAATTAGGTAATCATATTACCAACTTGAATTAAAAATATCAAATACTGGTACTGATAAAAATTGGTCCCCCTCCATCTACATTGTCATGATTGTAAGGAGAATTAGGTTTTCATCATGTCTATAATGATAGATTCAGGATTCGGGTTTGTATACAAACTGCGCCCAACAATTGCATGAAAATCTTGTTTAATGTTCTTATATATTTCGTTTAGATTGCCCCCTTGTATTCCAAATCCAGGTGCGTAGAAAACTGGATTGACATTCCATGAAATTAACCAATTGCAGATTTTTTGAATTGAGTTGATGTCATTTCCTGGAACAACAAAATCAGTAATACCACATGATGAAGCTATTTTAAACATGGAATTGAGATTGTCTTCGGTAAAATATCCGCCATTATTTTTATGATATCCCATATGAGTCATCCAACCTCCTACGATAACGTGAAGCTCTGCGTCCAAAGCTTCTGAGATCCATACTTTTTCGGTTTTTGGACCTGCCATTGGAAATAAAATAACTGAATTGATCCCAGCACTTCGACATACTTTGGCGAATTTTTTTCCAGTATCAGGAATATCAGTTCCTGCCTTTTGATGATCATAAATTATTGGTTTATTACTATAAGAGCGAATTAACTTTACAATTTTTTCAATTCCGTGCATTAATGAAAGATAAAATCCAATTTTGAATCCACCAATTTGGGGTAGATGCGCAGTCTTTCCTAAGAAAACTTTTAATTCTTCATATTCCATATCACAGGCAGGAATAATACTATGGTGTTGTGAAATTAGTTTATGTTTCATTTCCCCAATAAAAGTTCAATTGTGATCTAACCAAGTTGCAATCTCTGCTTCAATTAGTCGTTCTCTAGGATTATGCTTTAAATAGTTTTTATAAGCCATTGGTATCAGCTCTGAGGCTTTGATTAGTGATAAATATTTAATATTTAACTTCGCTAGTTGTTGGAAAAAATTCTGATCAGATTTACCATCATCCCGATGAATTAAACTAATAATACCAATGATTTGGCAGTTTGATTTATTTATCTTGTCGATTATATTTAGAACACTTTGCCCAGTTGTTATAACATCTTCAATAATCAAGGTTTTACCTTTGGGAGCATTAATAAAATATCGATTCGACTTATCGCCGTGCTTTTTAGACTTACCTCGACCAATTGCCAAAATATTTGGGTTAGCAATATCTTGCTTATTTAATTGAGACCACAAGAGCTGGGTAATTAGCGCAATAGGAGTAGCACCTTCAGGCACGCCCAAAAAACAATCAGGTTTTAATTTTTGTTTGCGAATCTTAGTTATTATGCTTTGAGCAATTTGGGTCACTGCATTTACATCATTAAATAAATTTCGACAATTGAAATAAAGATGTGATTTTTGTCCAGACTTAAGAAGAATTGGTTTCTTATAAAAATTAATTATATTTAATCCTATTAGAAATTTACAAAGTTTGGTGTTTTGCTGCATTTAATTATTCTTAATTTATTAATTTTATCTGGGATTTATAAACAGTTGCGACAACATTTCCGGGAAATTCGATATTTTCAAAAGGTGACCATTGACATTTAGTTTTTAGGAGTTTTGGGTGAATTTTAATTTTTTGGTGGGGATCGATAATAGTTAAAAATCCCCCTAGCCCTTCCTTTATATAACCATATCCTGAGCGAATTTTAAATCTATTGAGTATATAAGCGGCATTTTTAGATGTAATTTTTTCGATGATATTAGGAGAAACTCCTTGCTTGACTAAAAGCCAAGTAACAAAACTACCATAAGTATCAAGATGGGGAACGCCTGCAGCTCCATTGCTTTTTTCTTCCAAGAGATGGGGAGCATGGTCAGTTGCCAAGAAATCTATTTTTCCGGTTTTTAATAAATCCAATAATCCTAAGCGATCTTCTTTCGTTCTTAGTGGAGGATTCATAATTAATCGTGTTTTATTAGATGAATTAATCATAGTTTCATCAAAATAGAGATGATGAGGTGTAACTTCTGAATAAATATCTACATTTCTTTGTTGGGCTTCAATAATTAGTTCCATTCCTTTTCGGGTTGAAACATGACAAATAATCCCGGTTAGTTTATGCTTTTCAATGAGTTTAATTGCTTTTTGAATCGCTACAATTTCAGCTTCGGGTGGTCGTCTCTTTTCAAAAGTTGCTTGAGATTCCGACATCTTTAATATATCTGGATCTTCACAATGAAAGCTAACCCAATGATTATTAAAATAAGATAGAGTCTCATCCAGTTGCTTATCATTATCAAATCCCTGAGTTCCAGTGGATGGTCCCATATATAATTTATATGGGATATTTTTTGAAATTGGTCGAGAGTTAGGTTTAATGCCTGCATATAGAAATATATCCATTTCAGCTTTTTTAGTTAATTCATTTTTATTCCTATATGTTTTAGAGTTTGTGCAGGGAATGGGATTATTAGGCATATCTCCAAAACAAACAACTCCGCCATTTATTGCAGCAAATCCAGCTGATTTAAAATCTTCTTTATGACAATTTTTTTTAGATTCATCTTCGCGTGCATGAACATGTAAGTCAATAAACCCAGGAAAAATTAATTGGTCGGTAAAACTATAATCAGCCTTGCCAATATTTGGTTCTACTTTTTCAATTTTCGCAGTATTCTGATTGAGGAGTATTTGCATGAACTGCCATTGATGATTTTGATTTAAAATTTTTCCCTCAATAATCATTTTGACTCCAAGGCTTGTGAATGTTAAGATTTTTTAATTTCAAAATTATTAGATTAAGATAGATTTGAATTGAATGATAAATCCTTCAACATACGATTGATTGCAAAAGGACCTTGATATACAAAACCAGTATACATTTGAACAAGATCTGCACCTACTTGCATTTTTAATTTAATATCCGAAGTTGAATCAATCCCTCCAGTTCCAATAATATTTAAAGTTGAAGATAATTTCCTAATATGTTTTATCATCGGATCAACCAGTTTTTGCAAAGGCTTTCCACTTAATCCACCGGACCCTATCTTTTTTAAAATATTTGTTGATGTTTTAAGTTTAGGTAAATTATTTACTGTATTAGCAATTACTACTCCATCTATACTATGATTAAGCGCAACTTCAATCAATGGATCAATCATTGAAGGAACATTTACTGGACTTAGTTTTATTAGTATAGGAATTGATTTAAATAACTGATTTCGAGCTGAGGTAATCTCACCTAATAATTCATTTAAAGAACCGGGTTCCTCAAAAGTTTTTTTTTCTATGGTATTAGGACAGCTAATATTTAGCGTAATATAATCGGCTACTGGTGCTAATTTATTATAGGAATAGAGAATATCAGAGATGGCGTTTTGATCATAAATATTAGGATCATTAGTTTTAGCAATATTAACACCAATGGGAATCTGAGTTTTTCGGTTTTTCAGTTTTTCTGCAATTATGTCTGCACCTTCATTGTTTAATCCCATTCGATTCAAAAGTGCCTTATCTTTAGGAAGTCTAAACAATCTAGGTTGGGGATTTCCTTGACAAGGTTTGGCTGTAACCGAACCCACTTCAATAAATCCAAAACCCAATTTTTCTAGGAAAGTCAACCATTCTGCATTTTTGTCAAAACCTGCTGCAAGCCCAATGGGATTAGCAAATGTTATTCCCATTTTTTTTATCGAAAGATATTTAGAATAATTTTTGAAGTTTTTTAGAAATAAATGATTGGGATTTTTTTGATACCATTTTTGCAGAGTGTTCATAACCTGCAGATGAACTTTTTCCGGATCTTGTGTAAATAGCAAAGCTCGAATAAAAGAATACATTAGCTATTATTGAACCGTCTCACAAAATGGACAAACCAATTTTTCACTTATCAACATGTGGCGAAAACAAATATCCTCCATGTAATTTCCATGAGTTATACAATTGGTATTAATGCAGCTATCCATAGGGATTAGAGGATATTTGTAAGTCCATTTATCAACACGAATACCATCTTTAAATTGTGAAATTCTACAACTTTTGTTTTGGGTATAATTACTAAATAAACCAACAATATTAGTTAATTCTCTAGTCCATCGTTGATTAGTATGAATTTTAATTACATCTTTGATATTGGATTGATTCTGTTTACCCTGAACACCGGTACTCGTAACAATAGTAACATCTGGGAAAAATCGTTTAATGAGTTGACTCATGACTGTGCCACAACCTAAAGGTATGTGATCAATTACATAGCCGTGATTAATTAACGCAGTGGTGTATTTACTGCCAACCCTTTTTTTCTTCGGTGTATGGTTTAAATTTTCCTGATAATACCCCAATTTAAATAAATCTGTGGTAGCAATAATTCCCGGTAAGGTAAATAATTGGTTTTCGATCGCATATAAACACATTGCCATTCGAGTAGGTGTCCCCAGATCTGATTGAACTCCGGAAATATCTAATTCATGGTCCCATAAACTAGGATGAATTTCTTTGTAATACTTATCAATTGGCCGGGCATGCATCACCCTTAATTGATGCGGTGCAACTAGATCTAAACTAATTTGGGGATGATCCTTAGAAAAAAAAGATTCATTTTTCTTTGGATGCGTCTCACCTCTGAGATTATATTGATATCGATTTACATATAAAAAATCAATATTACCGAGCATTTTGGACAATGATTTATATTCATAATATTTTGGCGCTTGATTTAGGGCAAATTTTTGGCGTTGATTTAATTCAGCTCCCGGAAGTGCACAAAAATGCATACGCCAATTGAGTATTTTTGCAGCATCGATATGAGATGACACAACTCGAGATCCTCCTAAATCATTGATATCACCGAAATCAAAATCGGTAATTCGTTTAAAAACATGATTGAGAGTTGCCACGTCTAATAGAAGTTGACTGGGATGGTTATGAAATGAATCCCCCCCATTAAATATTATTGGCAGGACTAAATTTCGGGGAAATTCTTGGAAAGTTTTAGCAAATTCCCGGACTTTTTTTGCATAGGATCGATATGCAGCAATTTGAGCCCACTTGGCAGTTCCTTCTAAATTACTTCTGATTACTATGAAATGAGTACCATCGCCTTGTCCAATATATGTATCAATTGTATGAAAGATTGTCTCCCCTTTACCTAGAGAACTTTCAGAGGCATTACGCATGCCAACGATTCGATTTGTTCCTAATTTTAAAAATGCATCTAGGAAACTGTCGTAAGTTCGGGTACTTTTTTGTGCGAATAAAAGTGCAACTTTTCGGTGAGGAAGAGTGTTTGTATAAAAATTGACATTACCTAAATTTAATTCACGATAAATACTTGATGATAAATCAGCAATTTTTTGAATATAAGGATAAGATAATTCATTTACACAAGTAATATCCCTGATAGGGTGCTGTGCTAATTCAGCCATTAAATTTTAATTTAAAAAAAATATGGGAAATTATTAAATACCAAAAACTGAATCCTCTTATTTTTGGTAGTTTCAACATTTATTCATTTCCCTCTAACTATCTATGTTAGCATTTCTAAAATTGTTTAACTTATTTTAAATTATTATTAATCACTTCTTTTACAAGTTAGAAGTCAAAACTTATTTTTTTTAATTTATTTTGTATATTCAACATCAATAATTTCGTAATTGGCTTTACCTTTGGGAGTTTCCACTAAAATTTCATCTCCTATAGATTTTCCGATAAGAGCTTGTGCAATTGGGGAAGTAACTGAGATTTTTCCGGCCTTTACATCTGCTTCATCTTCACCGACGATCTTGTAAGATATTTCGGTATCATCAGCAAAGTTATCTAAAAAAACCGTTGCCCCAAAAACTACTTTACCTTTAGCATTTAAAACTGTAGGATCAATAATTTCCATTCGGGAAATTTTAGATTCTAACTCGTGAATACGACCTTCAATAAAACCCTGGCGTTCTTTTGCGGCATCATAATCAGCATTTTCTGATAGATCACCATGAGAACGGGCTTCAGCAATTGCATTAATAATAGCCGGACGTTCTTTAGTTTTTAATCGAATTAATTCTTCTCGTAAGAGCTTTGCACCGGCTTCAGTTACTGGATATCTATGCATTGATTTCAAAATTATTTATATATATTTAGGCTTAGGTCAAAAACAAACATTTGACAATATTAGAAAATTGATTATTATTAAGCAAACCGAAATTAAGTAAAAGTATTATAAAACTTAAAGATTTAAAGATAGAAAATTTTATCAAAAATTAATACAGATATATTTAATTGACTTATTGTAGTGAGGTGACTAAATTAATAGCTTAGCTTTTCGACTAATTTTCACAGCATTTATGGCAATTAGTATATGTGTTGGAGTTGCTTATTATATTAGTAAAGATGAAATACATAATCTAGAAATTCGTACTTCGGCTCAAATTTCAGCTACCAAAATTCGAGAAATTCTGACATTAATTAATAGTCTGGACTTTAACCAAAGAGCATTAATTCGCCAGCATTTAAAACGCGATAACATATTTTATATTACTGGAAGAACTAGATTTTATTTTCCCGAAGTTATTCCAATTGTTAAAAGTGAAGATTTACAATTAGGTATATTAGAGGTAATTGATAATTTGGATGATTTCAACATTGTGGCTGCCGGCCAAAGTGCTATTAGTGAATTAAATATTTTCGAAAGTGATATTATCCCAACAGAATTAATTAGCCTAGTAGTTGAACTGTTTGATGGTACATTTGTTTGGATTGGTATCAGCGAAGATAATTTTGTAGCAAAATCACTATTTCCTATAGTTGTCCCAATTTTGTTGATTAGTTTGCCAATTGTAATAATTATTATTCTAACTTTATGGTGGTTGTTGAGGCCTTTAAGACAATTAAGTTCTGCTGCTAAATCTATTGGTAGTTCAATTCATACAATTCCCAAGTTGCCTGAAAGTAAATTATCAGAAATAAAAAATGTCTCAACCGCATTGAAAGAAATGCATAGCAATTTAAAAAAACAATTCGATACTTTAATGGTAACGTTAGGTGCGCTGTCACATGATCTTAGAACCCCTTTACAAAAATTACGACTTCGAGCTGAGTTGATAAAAAATAAATCGGAACGAAATAAAATCCATAAAGATATTGAAGAATTACATAAAAAAGTTGAAGATGGGCTTTTTTATTTACGAATATCTGCAAATGATTCCCACGAAAAAAATATCAAATTGCTATCTCAAAGAATTGATTTAGCAGATAATATTTCTCAATTAGTTGATGGATATCAAAGTAGCACAGATAACATTAAATTTACATTTGATAATTCCCAAATTTGGCAAATTTCGATAAATTGGATATCAATGGCAAGAGCATTGGGGAACTTGATTGATAACGGTCTAATGTATGGTATTAAAGTTGAAATAGCGCTTGAACAAAATAATAATCAAATGATAATTAAAATCCGTGATTTTGGCAAAGGAATTAATAAAAATGAAATTAATCAGGCTTTAACTCCTTTTATTCGCCTAGATAGTTCTCGGTCTAAAAATCAATATAAATCAGATTCTGATCAAATAAGTAGCAGCGGACTTGGGTTATCAATTTCAAAAGCAATTATCGAGCAACAAAAAGGTGAATTAATCCTAACCAATCATCCACATGGAGGACTAATTGCTTCCATTATTCTACCTAAAAATTAAAAATCTAATCCTTGATTTTGTAAATCTTCACGCATGCGGGCGGCAAGTAAAGATAAATCATGGGAATTTATTGAGCTATTAAATCCTTTAAAGAAACGAGCAAAGATTTTTTGATATTCCTTATCTTCTCCCGGTCGTCGATAACTTATCAATAAAGTAACCGGTAATGGTTTAAATGCTGGAAGTGTATTGAATTCGGCTCCGGGTGGTGCACTACTTCCCGGAAGTAGTCTTTTTTTACCTAATCTCCCAAGAAATCGATAAAATGCATCCTCCCGGGGCAAAAAAACTAAATGAGTTGATAATAACTCTTCGCCATGAGTGTGATCATATCCACTCATTAGAGTAGCTCTACCGGAACCATGTAAATATGCCAGCGATTTTTGATCAATAAAAGATACTGACCGATGTTTTTTTGGTTCAGGACTGTGTGGATAAAGTTCATTTGAACGCACAGCTACATCTACCTGCCACCAATTTTTTCTTGGTAATTGCACTCCCGGTAAATAAGTTGTAGTGTAATTGTGTTGTTGCAATATTAATGCTATTGGTTGCTTTTGGCTATTGAGCACCACACAAGCCATAATGTAATTATCCAGTTGATGCCAATCATCCAAAGACCCAACCAACCTTAATAGAGCTGATTTATACCAAGGAATGCCTTTAATGACCCCAGAACTAGCAAAAACTAAATTGTAAGAAAGAAAAGTTAATGTTTTGTCTTGCCATTTTCCATAATCAATTCGTGCATAAAGCGGATAACTTTCGTGTTCTTTAGGAGAAAAACCAACAAAATCAAAACAAACATTAGGATCATCCCGGTGTTTATTTAGAACTTCACTAGTCACATTTTCGCTGATGGTTTGACCATCACAATAATGAAGTCTACCATTTGCTAGGTATTCATCATAGAAATCAATCGGTTTAGTTTGACCGGCTTTAAGAAAGTGTTGAGGTTTATATTGTTCTAATAATGCGCGTTCCATAGTATTAGGTAGTCCAGGGGGAATATTATTGAAATACTCAGTAAATCCCGGAAGCTGGCTAAATCTAACTCCATCACTGGAACAGGATGCACAAAACACAAAAAATATTATGCAATAATTACAAAATCGAAAATTCCTAAATAATTTGTTCGGTGTTGAATCTGACATATCATCAGTTATTCAGGGCAAATATCTATCATAGATTGTTCAATTAGTGCATTATCAACATCAGAATATATCATTGCTTTACCAATTTTTTCCAAAAAGATTAATCGGATATTTCCGGTAATTTTTTTCTTATCATAAGCTATTGCTGCCATCATTTGTCTGACAAAATCAGTTCTTGATAATCCATGCTGCCAACTAGTTGGTAAGTTAAATGTTTGAAGTAATTTTTTAATACTGATGAATTCTTGCTCTGAAATGTTATTAATTATTTGTGAATATCTGGCTGCCATTAAAATCCCGATAGCTATTGCTTCTCCATGTAAGAATTTTTGATATTTGGTGATCGCTTCAATTGCATGACCAAAAGTATGACCAAGATTTAACAATGCTCGTTCACTTTTTTCTGTTTCATCTTTTTCAACTATCTGGGCTTTCATTTGACAACATTTTGAAATCATTTCAGTTATAACTTTTGCATCTAATTGTTTGATTTTTTCGGAATTATCAATAATCCAATAATAAAACTCTCGATCTCCTAATAATCCATATTTGATTACTTCAGCCATCCCGGCGTTAAATTCTCTATTTGGTAAAGTTTTAATAAAATCTAAATCAATTATTACCTGACTTGGCTGATGAAAGGTTCCAATCATGTTTTTACCTAATTTATGGTTCACGGCAGTTTTACCGCCAATAGATGAATCAACCATTGCCAATAAAGTTGTGGGAATTTGAATAATTGCTATTCCACGCTGATAAAGCGAAGCGGCTAATCCACCTAGATCCCCCACTACACCGCCACCTACAGCAAATACTAAACTTTTACGATCTAATTTTACTTTTAAGAATTGCGATAGAATCATCTCAAGAGTCTGCCAATTTTTAAAATCTTCTCCATCAGGAATGACAACTAGATTTTTATTTTTTTCGTTGACATTATTGTCGGAAAAAAATTGATGATATAGTTTATATATAGTATCATTAGTTAGCCAGATAGATTTTGCATACTTTTTGATTTTATTTTTATTTAGAAGAACTAGATTATTCTTAGTAAGAATTGAGCAAAAATGAATATTGTATTCTCGGCCAGCTAAAGCAACATGAATATTTAGACTTTGTTCATTCATAATTTATTAATTAATTACTTTTAGGTGCGATTTTGATAAAACCCAGAAATAATAGAATTAAATCTACTGCTAAACCAAAATTAAATTTAACATCCAATCAAAAATCTACATTTAAAAGATCTATTAACTCTAAAGGCAAACCCAAGAAAGTTACTACCCGAATTGTAGATTTTAACACTGATACCCCCGAAGCTGAAGTAGCGATTATAAACTATCAGTTACCACATAAATTTGGCTCAAAAGTAATTGCAGAATGTAAAAAATTATCAAAGCTAAAAATTGATAAAAAAAATCGTCGAGATCTCCGTAATTTGGCATTTGTTACCATCGATGGTGATGATGCCAAAGATTTTGATGATGCAGTATTTGCTGAAATAATTAAAGATTCCCAACCAAATAAAAAAAATATTACCAATAATTTTAAATGGCGACTTTTTGTTGCAATTGCAGATGTTAGCTTTTTTGTTGAACCTAATACTGCTATTGATAATGAAGCTTATCTACGAGCAACATCGGTTTATTTTCCTAGATTAGTTGTTCCAATGTTACCACCGATATTATCCGAAAATTTATGTTCACTTATTCCCCAAGCTGATCGACCGGTAATGATTTGCGAAATAGAATTAGATCGGCTAGGTGAGATTCATAATTTTAATTTTTACAATGGTTTAATTAAATCGCATTCACGTCTAACTTATAAGCAAGTTGAATCTTTTTTATTTAATAAAAGTAAGTTTACAAAAAATAAAAATTTAACTAATCAAGTTCAAAATAATCTAGTAATTTTAAAAGATATTTATTTTGCACTTAGACACCAAAGGGAGAAACGAGGAGCTTTGGATTTGGATAGTAAGGAATATAAATTTACTTTTAAAAATAAAAAAGTTGATTCAATATATTTAGATGATCGCGGAGAGTCGAATAAATTAATTGAAGAGTGTATGATTGCCGCTAATATTTGCGCTGCTAAATTTTTAGAAAATAAAACCAAAACTCTTTTTCGCGTTCATGAGCCGCCAGAAAAAGAAAAATTATCAAATTTAAAACATCAGTTACGTAGCTTTGGAATTAAAAAAATCAAGAAGCTTGGTAAGGCAACTATCAACTCTAAAATCTTTGCCGAACTTTTAGCTAAGATCAAAACTAATAAATATAGTGAAATGTTACAACATTTAATTTTACGTTCACTAAAAAATGCAATATACACTCCTAATAATCAAGGTCACTTTGGATTAGGTCTGACACATTATGCCCATTTTACTTCACCAATCCGCCGTTATCCTGATCTACTAGTTCATCGGGGAATTAAAAAAATTATAAAAGATCTGGAAAATAAAAAAATCAGTCAAAAAAAGATATCCCGAACAAAAATCCATTTACCTACCGAAAGAAATTGGGTAATTGCAGGTGAGCATTGTAGTTATTGTGAAAAAAGAGCAGATAGTGCCAGTCGAGATGCAAATATGATGCTTAGATGCGAATTAGCGAAAAAGGATTTAGGTGATGCTTTAGCTGCATCAGTTTCCGGTATTACTAAATTTGGAATCTTTGTTCAGTTAGAAAGGTCGTATGCTGATGGATTAGTGCCGATTAAAGCAATTAGTCGATATTATGATGATTACATCGAATTTGATGAAGCTAATAAATGTTTATATTCCCCCAGGAATCGAAAAACTATCAGATTATGTGCAAAAGTAATAGTGCGAATCCATCAAATTGACTCCTGGGACAGGAAAATGGAATTGGAATTAATCAAAATTTATAATAGTTGAAAATATTTGAATTTGATTAATTCCTAGGCAATTTTGTTATCAATAAATTAATTATATTTATACAATTAATGGAACTATCAATAACGCTACAATATTGATAATTTTAATTAGCGGATTTACTGCAGGGCCTGCAGTATCTTTATAAGGATCACCAACAGTATCACCAGTTACTGCAGCTTTGTGGGCTTCAGAGCCTTTACCGCCAAAATTACCATCTTCAATATATTTTTTAGCATTATCCCAAGCGCCACCACCGGTTGTCATTGAGATTGCCACAAATATTCCGGTTATGATAGTTCCCATCAATAAACCACCTAACGCTACCGGACCTAATAGTAACCCTACAATAATTGGAACTAAAACCGGTAAAAGTGAAGGGATAATCATTTCTTTAATTGCTGCAACAGTTAACATTCCGACTGCTCTTGAATAATCTGGTTTTGCGGTGCCTTCCATAATTCCGGCAA
>Ga0209562_1000085_pt1 | contig 47116 bp, 45 predicted proteins | sample WorMetvacBELIZE2_FD_187399 | JGI IMG/M metagenome (GOLD analysis project Ga0209562, IMG submission 187399) | Marine gutless worms symbiont microbial communities from Max Planck institute for Marine Microbiology, Germany - Olavius vacuus BELIZE.2... | ecosystem: Host-associated > Annelida >... | reverse complement strand
ACACACCTTGATATCCAGACTATCAATGGCAGGGCGCAGTTGTTATTGCTGCCTCCCGGTTCGCATAATGCCGCCAACGCGCTGGCTGCAATTGCCTCGGCGCAAAGTATTGGTGTGCCGCTTGAGGTGTGTATTGAAGCTCTTGCTTCCTTTGTCGGTGTGCCTGGCCGCTTACAAACTCGCCGCATGAAGAATGGCGCTTTGCTGCTTGAAGACACCTACAACGCCAATCCTGAGTCATTTCGTGCCGCTATTGATGTGTTATCAGCCACGGCAGGGCAGAAGGTTGTGGTGATGGGTGACATGGCAGAAACCGGGGATGCAGCCGCGCAATATCACGATGAGATCGGTGGTTATGCCAAAAGCCAGGGAGTAGATCGTTTGCTGGCGCTGGGAGATTTGGCGCGCCTGGCGGCGCATAATTTTGGCGAGGGTGGCCAGTCGTTTGATAGCCCGGAGGATATCGCGGCAGCTCTTAGCCGCGAAGTCAGTTCTGAATCAACCGTGCTGGTAAAGGGCTCGCGGTTTATGCGCATGGAGCGTGTCGTAGATGCGCTCGCTGCTGTTGCCGCTGCTCCCGGAAATGTTACTGAGAGTAATTAAAAGGAGAGCGGTAAATGTTACTCATTATTGCAGATTGGTTAGCTCAGGTGACCGGTATAAGCGGGTTTAAGGTGTTTCACTACATAACTTTGCGCAGTGTGCTGGCGGCGATTACCGCTCTGTTAATTTCCTTTCTGGCCGGGCCGATGGTTATACGCTGGCTTAGTGCTAAAAAGGTTGGACAGGCAGTTCGCGAAGATGGACCACAAACACACCTCAGTAAAGGTGGCACTCCGACTATGGGAGGCATGCTTATTCTGGTTGCCATTGTCCTGACCACCCTGCTGTGGGGAGATTTGAGCAACCGATATGTCTGGGTTTTGCTGACCGTTACGCTTGGTTTTGGTCTTGTTGGCCTGTACGATGATTGGAAAAAAGTGGTTAACAATGACCCCAACGGTTTAAAGGCTCGCTGGAAGTTTTTTTGGCAATCGTTGTTTGGGCTAGGCGCCGCCCTTTTTTTAGCTTTCTCGGCCGATGTAGCTGCGCAGACGGAGCTGATTGTTCCATTTTTCAAGAGCATCGCCTACCCATTGGGGGTGTGGGGTTTTGTTGCCTTGAGCTGGTTTGTTATTGTTGGTACCAGCAATGCGGTAAACCTGACCGACGGTCTAGACGGTCTTGCCGTCATGCCATCTGTGTTGGTGGCAGCAGGGCTGGCTATATTTGCCTATGTTGCCGGAAATGTTGTTATGGCGAAATATTTGCTCCTGCCTTATGTGCCAGGAGCGGGTGAGCTGTGTATTGTCCTGGCCGCGCTGGCTGGCTCTGGCCTTGGGTTTCTTTGGTTCAATACCTATCCGGCCGAGGTGTTTATGGGTGACGTTGGCGCCCTGGCTCTTGGTGCGGCTTTGGGAACAGTGGCCATTATTGTGCGTCAGGAGATCGTATTGGCGATCATGGGCGGCGTGTTTGTCGCCGAAACCGTTTCTGTTATGGCGCAGGTATCCTGGTTTAAATATACCCGTCACAAGCACGGTACCGGACAACGCTTCCTGCGCATGGCACCATTGCACCACCATTTCGAACACCGAGGATGGAAAGAGACGCAAGTAGTTGTGCGCTTCTGGATTATCACCATCATCATGGTGTTGATCGGCCTTTCAACCTTGAAGATACGCTGAACTTCACACAGCACGAACGATATGAGCGAGCCAATCAGTTTTAATGGCAAACAAGCGCTGGTGGTTGGGCTGGGCGAAAGCGGCTTTGCCATGGCGCGCTGGTTGCATCGCCAGGGAGCCAGCTTGCGGGTTGTGGATACACGTGACAATCCTCCGGCGGCAGAGGGCTTGCGAATGGAGGTGCCACAAGCAGTAATTGAATGTGGCGCGCAATGGAGAGCAGAGATGTGTGCAGGGATCGATTTTGTTGCCCTGTCGCCTGGGGTTGACTTGTTTGATTTGCCGCCATACTCCTGCCCGGTGTATTCGGAGATTGATCTTTTTTCCTGGGGGGTGCAAAGCCTGGCCGCCGGTAGCAAGATAATTGCAGTTACCGGTAGCAATGGTAAAAGCACAGTTGTGGCATTGACCGCGCACTTGTTACTCTATGCAGGTTATTCTGCCGTCGCTTGTGGCAATATTTCACCCTCTGCTCTAGATGCCCTTATGCAGGCGCAGGACAATGGGCAAATGCCGCAATTCTGGGTACTGGAATTATCAAGCTTTCAACTGGAAAGCACGCACACCTTGGCTGCAGACGCAGCGACTTTGCTGAATGCCAGCCCGGATCACCTGGATCGTCACAGAGGTGATTTTGCCACCTACCTTGCTGCCAAAATGCGCATTTTCAATGGTGCTGGGGCCGTAGTGAGTAACAGGGATGACCAGAATAGCAGTTCTGTACAGAGCGATAGGCAGGTAGAAGTCAGCTTTGGTATTGGCAAGCCACCACGTGTTTCTGATTTTGGCCTGGTGGACGATGCAATATGGCAGGGCGAGCGATGCCTGTTACAGATAGACGAGATACGTTTACAAGGGCTGCATAACGCGATAAATGTTATGGCCGCCCTGGCCTTGTGTTCTGTGTTTGACGTGCGGGCGACTCAGGTTTTACCTGACTTGCGTAACTATAAGGGCCTGCCGCACCGGGTTGAGTGGGTGCGAACATTGGACGAAACAATTTACATCAACGATTCGAAAGGCACCAACGTTGGTGCTGCCATGGCTGCTATTTCCGGTCTGCGCCGTCCTGCAGCGGTTATTCTCGGCGGCGATGGCAAGGGGCAGGATTTTACCCCGCTGGTGCCGGTGCTAACCGAGCACGGCCGAGCTGTGGCGCTGATTGGGCGCGACGCCGGGTTAATAGAGGCTGCTATTGAGCCGTGTGCTTTGCCGTGCAAGCGTTGCGCTGACATGCCCGAGGCAGTGAGCTGGTTGAGGTGTCAGGCCAGACCGGGTGATGCAGTTTTGTTGTCACCAGCGTGTGCGAGTTTTGACATGTACAGGAATTATTGCGCTCGCGGCGAAGCCTTTATCGAAGCCGTGGAAGGCTTGTCAGAGCCTGAGTCTGGAATAGTCGGAAAATAGTCATGAGTGCGGTAAACAATCTGTCGCGTTCGAGTAACCAAACGGCTGAGATCGATCCATTATTGCTTTGGGTTACGCTATTGCTGCTGTCCGTAGGGCTGGTTATGGTTTATTCGTCCTCTATAACCATTGCCGCTGAAGGTAAGCATTTTGGCAACCAGAGTACGTTTTTTCTTGTTCGCCAGATGATATTCCTGAGTATTGGTTGCGTGGCGGCGGCGATAGTATTTATGGTGCCCTCCGGCGACTGGAGGCAGTGGGCAGGCCATCTCTTCATCGTCGGCGTAATCCTGCTGACCCTTGTGCTGATTCCTGGTATAGGTAAGACAGCTAACGGCGCGACGCGCTGGATCGACCTGGGATTGTTTAATCTGCAACCGTCTGAGGCGATGAAGCTGTGCGTCCTGATTTACGCAGCCGATTTCAGTGTGCGCAAGATGCAACTGATGGGAAGTTTGAAGCGCACATTCTGGCCGATGGTGGGCACCACCATGCTACTGGTTGGCGGCTTACTGATTGCCGAACCAGATTTTGGCGCGTTTGTGATTATCGTTTCGATTAGCTTTGGCATTCTCTTTTTCGGCGGCATGAAAACCCGCCCGTTTATTATTTTGCTGTTGTTGTTGTTGGTATCTTTTGCGCTGTTGATCTGGTTTGAGCCGTATCGCCGGGAACGATTGTTTGGCTTTATGGACCCGTGGCAGGATGAGTTTGGCAGGGGTTACCAGCTCAGCCATGCATTGATTGCCTTTGGCAATGGCGAAATCTTCGGCTCCGGCCTCGGCGCCAGCGTCCAAAAACTGTTTTATCTGCCGGAAGCTCACACTGACTTTTTATTGGCTATTGTCGGTGAGGAACTGGGTTTTATTGGCGTAGTTGCCGTTGTTGCCATGTTTGCGCTCTTGGTGTTCCGCATATTCGCTGTCGGTTTGGAAGCGCAGGTGATGGGGAGGGTTTTTCAAGCCCTGGTTGCCATGGGCGCTGCAATCTGGTTTGGCGTTCAAGGATTAATCAATATGCTGGTTAACGTCGGCTTGTTACCTACCAAAGGGCTTACCTTGCCACTTATGAGTTTTGGTGGCTCCAGTTTGGTAATGAACTGCGTGATGATAGGTATTCTGTTGCGCATAGACTGGGAAAATCGACAGATGCGCAAGGGGAAATGCGTATGAGCACGCAGCCTTGCTTGCTGATTATGGCTGGTGGTACAGGCGGCCATATATTTCCAGGACTCGCTGTAGCCAAACATGCTTCGGCCAACGGCTGGCACGTTGTCTGGATGGGTAACCCATCTGGAATGGAAGCGCTTTTGGTAGAGAAAGAGAGCTTGTCATTTGAGGCTGTAAGCTTTTCAGCCCTGCGTGGTAAGGGAGTGGCAAGAGCCATGTATTTGCCTGTTAACCTGTTTAGGGCATGCCGACAGGCCTGGAAGGTGTTGCGTCGTGTCAGGCCGGATGTGGTGCTGGGGATGGGAGGATATACAAGCTTCCCAGGAGCCTTGGTGAGTTTGTTGTTGCGGATTCCACTCGTTATACACGAACAGAACTCGGTGCCCGGACTTAGTAACCGCTGGCTGTCTTTGTTTGCCGGACGTGTATTGTGCGCTTTTCCCAAGGCAATATGGCGTGGAATTTGGGTAGGTAATCCGATACGACAGGAAATCGCCGATATTCCCCCTCCGGCCAAGCGTTATGCCTGTCGTAATGGGGTATTGCGCTTGCTGGTGGTCGGCGGTAGTCAGGGGTCGGCGGCTCTGAATGAAACAATTCCAGCCGGTTTGGCGATGATTTTGGAAGATCTGCGCCCTACGGTGGTGCATCAGGCCGGCGAACAGCATATCGAGCAGTTGTCGCACAAATATCAAGCCTTAAATATATCTGCCATCTGCGAAGCCTTTATTGACGATATTCCGCAACGTTATGCATGGGCCGACTTGGTGATTTGCCGCGCCGGAGCCTCCACTATTGCGGAGTTGACTGCGGCTGGAGTGCCGGCAGTACTGGTCCCTTTTCCTTATGCAGTCGACGACCATCAGACCAGCAACGCACGCTTTATGAGCAAGTCTGGCGCTGCGTTTTTTATGCCGCAATCGCAACTGACACCGGATGCCATAGCATCATTGACCCGCTTAGAGCGTTCGCAACTGCTAAACATGGCAAAAATAGCCAGGAGTCTAGCCAGACCGCAAGCGTCTGCCAGCGTGCTTGAGCATTGCGCCAGCTTGTTGGCTAAACGAGGATCGGCCGATGCTGTAAAAACAGCCGAGCCGGAGCAAGAGCATGAAGCATAAAGTGCAGAACATTCACTTTACAGGCATAGGCGGTTCAGGCATGAGTGGCATAGCCGAGGTGTTGGTCAACCAGGGGTTTACAGTCAGCGGCTCCGATATCAACGAGAATGCGGCAACCCGCCGCCTGCGCGAGAGTGGCGTAAAGGTATACATCGGACACGATTCTAGCCATATGGCCGGGGCGCACGTAGTTGTTGCTTCTACCGCCGTTGCAACGGATAACCCGGAGGTAAGCGCAGCGTTGGAGGCCAACGTGCCAGTGGTGCCGCGAGCGCAAATGCTGGCCGAATTGATGCGTTTCAAGCAAGGAATTGCAATAGCGGGCACGCACGGCAAGACTGGCACCACCAGCCTGACCGCTTCAATTCTGGCTGAAGACGGCATAGATCCTACTTTTGTAATCGGCGGCAGGCTTAACTCAGTCAATAGCAATGCCCGCCTGGGTCAAGGCGACTTCCTGGTAGCCGAAGCCGATGAATCAGATGCTTCATTTTTGTTGCTGTCGCCGATTATTGCTGTGGTTACCAATATTGACGCTGATCATATGGGCACCTACGAGCATGACTTTGCGCGCCTGCAGCAGGCTTTTGTCGACTTTTTACAACGTTTGCCATTTTATGGCTTGGCGGTACTTTGCCTTGATGACCAGCGAGTTCGTGAAATAACTTCACTAATTGGCAAGCCATGGGTAGGTTATGGTTTTGCTGCCGACGCGGCGATTCGCGCAGAAAATGTCCGTACCGATGGGCCTCGCATGAGATTTGACGTGATACGGAAAAATGGCAGCGAAACGCGTTTGCCGGTGACGCTAAATTTGCCTGGCATGCACAATGTGCAAAATTCCCTCGCCGCCATTAGCGTCGCCACCGAACTTCAGGTGAGCGACGATGCAATTGTGCGTGCACTGGCTGAATTCAAAGGCGTTGGGCGACGCTTCCAACAATATGGTGATATTACATTCAACTCTGGCAATTTCACGCTAATAGACGATTATGGTCACCATCCGGTTGAAATAGGCAGCACTGTGGTAGCCGCGCGCGGAGCTTATCCACAAAGACGCTTGCTGCTAGTTTTTCAACCGCACCGCTTTACAAGAACGCGTGACTGTTTTGAGGACTTCGTACGGGTGCTGTCAATGGTAGATGCTCTGTTGCTAACCGAAGTATATGCGGCTGGCGAAAAACCACTTGTCGCCGCTGACGCTCGCAGCCTGGCGCGCGCTCTACGCGTAACTGGCAAGGTGGATCCACAATTTGTTGAAAATGTGGAGGATCTGCCGCAAGCGGTACTGGAAAACGTTGAGTGCGGTGATTTGGTGCTGGTAATGGGTGCCGGAGATATTAGTAGCGTAGCGCCGTCCATTGTTGAGTTGGCGCAAACCAGGTCGACGACTTCATCTGCTGATGTCATATGAAACGAAAAAAAAGTAACGCGAGGCATGTACATGAATGCGCAAACTCACAGTCAGCCTGAAGAGACCGGTGTGCGCCTGCGTGGCAAGTGGCATCAGCGCATGGCGCTTGACCGGCATGTGTCATGGCGTGCCGGTGGAGAGGCGGAGCGTGTATACGTACCGACGGGTATTACAGACTTGGCTGAGATGATTGCACAGTTGCCACCTATAGAACCTTTGTTGTTTGTTGGTCTGGGCAGTAATTTGCTGGTACGCGATGGTGGCTTTGCCGGAACGGTTGTGCTAGTGCACCCTGCGCTTGGTAAAACAAGCCTCGTAGATAAAACCTGTGTTTATGCCGAGGCTGGTGTTGCGTCGCCAAAATTGGCCAGTTTTAGCGCCGGTCAAGGGTTGGCCGGAGTCGAGTTTTTAGCAGGCGTGCCTGGTACGGTGGGAGGCGCCTTGACCATGAATGCTGGTTGTTATGGTGGAGAAACGTGGCAGCTGGTCAAGGCGGTGCAAACGGTTGATCGTAGCGGAACCTTGCGCTGGCGTTCACCGGAAGACTATGAAATTGGCTACCGTCACGTGGCCTTGCTCGATAAATCAACGCAGGGTGGTGGGCAGGAGTGGTTCGTGGCGGCCAGATTCAACTTGTGGCAGGACGAGAGAGCTGCAGTGCGCCAACGCATCAAGGTATGGCTGGAGCAACGCGCCACCAGTCAACCTCTGGAATTGCCAAACGCGGGCTCTGTTTTCAGAAATCCGCCAGACGACTATGCGGCTCGTTTGATCGAGGCGTCCGGTCTTATGGGTAAACAACTCGGAGGCGCGCGGGTTTCAAACAGGCACGCAAATTTCATAGTCAATACTGGCCAAGCCAGTGCCAACGATATAGAAAGCCTGATCTATGAAGTGCAGGCAGTGGTTAAACAACGTTTTGGGGTGTTGTTGGAAACTGAAGTTCGTATCGTGGGAGAGGCAGCATGAATATAGCTGCTATTGACCCTGGTTCCTACGGCAAGGTGGCTGTCTTGTGTGGTGGCTTTTCCGATGAACGGGATATTTCGTTGTTAAGTGGCAAGGCGGTATTGTCGGCGCTGCAAAAGGTAGGCGTTGATGCTGAGCAATTTGACACAGCACGACAACAAATTAGCGAACTGCAAAAATATGCCTGCGCCTTTATCGTCTTGCACGGACGAAAAGGTGAAGACGGCGCCGTGCAAGGAGCTCTGGAGCTTATGGGGATCCCTTATACCGGCTCGGGTGTGTTGGCTTCGTCTTTAAGCATGGATAAATGGCGTAGCAGGTTACTGTGGGAATCGATTGGCTTACCGATGCCAGCCTTTGAGTTGTTGCATGCCGATAGTGACTTCACCGCAATTGAGGCGCGTCTTGGCTTGCCGATTTTTGTCAAACCATGTCGCGAGGGCTCTTCCATTGGTATCAGCAAGGTCAAGCGGCGAGGTGATTTAAGCGAGGCATACACCAAGGCGGCTGCGTGTGATTCGCTGGTAATAGCCGAGGCTGCCATATGCTGGGATGACGACGACCAGGGTATTGGTGGCGAATATACCGTTTCTATACTCAACGATCAGGCGTTGCCTATTGTCAAGATTATTCCTGCAACCGAGTTTTATGACTACGACGCGAAATATTTTCGTGACGATACACGCTACGTACTTTCGCCCGATCTGCCACCCGCGCTGGTGGAGGAGATTAAACGTCAGGCTCTGCAAGCCTACCGTCTGTTGGGCTGTGAGGGCTGGGGGCGGGTTGATTTCCTTATGGATGACAATGGTCGACATTACTGGCTGGAAATGAATACGCTGCCTGGCATGACAAGCCACTCACTGGTGCCGATGGCGGCGGCGGCGGCGGGTATCAGTTTCGAACAGTTGGTGCTGTCAATTTTGCATCATGGCGTGCATAAAGAGGTGAACAATGTGGCATAGCCCATTATGGATGAGTTTACTGGCCAGGTTTTTGTTCACCATCGGCCTGGTGTTGTTGCTCTATTGCGCTTATTTGTTGTTGTTGTATATGCCAATGGCACCAATAAACAAGGTCGATGTGACCATGCCATTGCAACGAGTACCTGCCTCCCGTCTAGCCACAGAGTTGTTGCCTGTCATGCAGGGGAATTTCTTCAGCATGCGGCTGGACTTGATACAGGTTGCGCTAGAAGATGTGCCATGGATAAGAAAGGCCGTTGTGCGCCGCCTATGGCCACAGACGCTGGAGATTCATATAGAAGAACACCAACCGATTGGCCGCTGGCAAGAGCTGGTCGCTGCAGATAACGGGAATGCTGCCGTGCCATCATACGTCAATAGCATTGGTGAGCTATTTATCGCCGATATTGCCAAAAGCGAGGCGGCGCGCCTGCCTTTACTTTCTGGTCCGCCCAACACGGTTGATATTGTCTCGGCACGTTACCTGAAACTGGAGCAAAAACTGAAGCAAATTAGCTTGCGACCAAAGGAGGTGTCGTTGTCGCGGCGACTTTCGTTAAGGGTTGTGCTAGATAACGGTAGCTTGGTCAATTTTGGACGTGAGCGACCAGAGCTGGGTTTCTCCGCCAAGTTGGTTCGTCTTTTGGATACCTACAAGAATATTACGCAGACCCATGGACGTCCAGCGCGTATTGATTTGCGTTATCCCGATGGGTTGGTGGTGGCGTATTGAGGGTAGGAAGATGAGTAAGGAAAACAAGAACATTATCGTTGGGCTTGATATAGGCACCTCAAAAGTAGTGGCACTGGTGGCCGAGTTGATACCGGACGGTGAATTCAAGGTTATTGGCATGGGTTCTCAGGAGTCTATGGGCCTGAAAAAGGGCGTGGTGGTCAATATAAAGCAAACGGTGGAAACAGTTTCGCGGGTGATACAGGAAGTGGAGTTAATGGCTGACTGTAAGGTCAGCAATGTGTACACGGGCATAGCCGGTAGCCATATCAGAGGTTTTAACTCGAAGGGCATGGTGGCGATCAACGATAAGGAGGTTAGTTCTGGCGATGTTGAGAGGGTGATCGAAACGGCCAAGGCTATGCCGCTTTCCGCTGATCAGGAAATTTTGCATATTCTGGCTCAGGAATTCATCATAGACGGCCAGGGGGGCGTTCAGGAACCAATAGGCATGAGCGGTATGCGCCTGGAAGTGCTGGTTCATATCATCACAGGTGCGGTTTCGGCAGCGCAAAACGTGCTCAAGTGCGTACGCCGTTGCGGGCTGGAGGTTGTAGATCTAGTACTGCAGCCACTGGCTTCTAGCTACGCCGTGCTTTCAGAGGACGAAAAAAATTTGGGAGTTTGCCTGGTTGATATTGGAGGAGGCACCACAGATATTGCTGTCTGGACACAAGGCGCTGTTCGGCACGCAGCGGTTATTCCCATCGCTGGCGACCAAATTACCAATGATATAGCCATTGCCTTGCGAACACCGGCGCGTGAAGCAGAAGATATTAAATGCCGTTATGGCAGCGCTAACGCCAACATGGTAGGCAGTGAGGAAGAAATTGATGTGCCCGGCGTAGATGAGCGTCCGAATCGCAAACTAAGACGGCAAACATTGGCCGAGGTGATGCAACCGCGTATAGAAGAATTGTTTGAACTGGTGCACGATGAATTGCAGCGCGCTGGGGTTGCCGAAATATTGTCCTCCGGCATTGTGCTTACCGGTGGGGCGTCCGTTATACCGGGAATGACTCAACTGGGAGAGGAAATTTTTCATATGCCGGTGCGCATCGGGGTTCCCAAGTACGAGGGTAGCCTTGCCGATGTAGTACAGAACCCACGCTTTGCTACTGCCTACGGATTATTGCTGGAAGCGCAACAACAGGTGCGGCGAGGTTTTGTGCGAGTGCGACGCGGAAGAGACGTCAGGCAAATGTTGGGGCGGGTAACTTCTTGGTTGAAAAAGAATTTTTAGATTAGCGTGCATGGGTTAGCGCAGGTAAGACGGCAGATTTTATTTAGGCAAGCTGGCAATGGTTGAGATGTTTTTTTACAAGGAGCTTTATCATGAGTAACTTTGAATTGGTTGAAAACGAAGCGGATAGTATTACCGTAATAAAGGTAATGGGGGTTGGCGGCGCAGGTGGTAATGCCGTAGATCATATGATCAATGGCAATGTACAAGGGGTTGATTTCCTCGTCGCCAATACCGACGCGCAAGCGCTTGGACGTAACAGGGCAACTCAAAAGATAAATCTTGGTAATACCGGTCTTGGTGCAGGAGCCAACCCAGAGGTGGGGTGCAGCGCGGCCATGGCGCAGCGCGAAGATATTCGCGCTGCCTTGTCAGGGGCGCATATGGTCTTTATCACAGCAGGCATGGGTGGCGGTACCGGCACAGGGGCTGCGCCGGTTGTTGCTGAAGTGGCCCGCGAAATGGGGATTCTCAGCGTTGGCGTTGCAACCAAGCCATTCAGCTTTGAGGGTAATAAGCGCGCCAAGCTCGCTGAGGCAGGGATTATTGAGTTCAGCAAGCAGGTTGACTCGCTCATTGTGGTGTTGAATGACAAGTTGATGGATGTGATGGGCGAGGATGCAGCGGTAGAAGATTGCTTTAAGACAGCTGATGACGTGTTAAAAAACGCGGTCGGTGGTATCGCCGAGATCATTACTCAACCTGGGCTGATTAATGTGGACTTCGAAGATGTGCGTACTGTAATGAACGAGCCTGGACGCGCCATGATGGGTTCGGCAATGGCAAGCGGCGCTGATCGCGCCATGATCGCTGCTCAGCAAGCTGTTGCTTCGCCACTACTAGAAGGTGTGGAGCTGTCGGGCGCGCGTGGTGTGCTGGTGAATATCAGCGCAAGCCTCAGCCTGAAAATGCGCGAAGTGAATGAGGTAATGGAGGTTGTTAAATCCTTTGCTGCTTATGACGCGCACATTATTTTTGGCGCTGTTTTTGACGAAACCATGAGTGACGAACTGCGTGTTACTGTTGTAGCGACCGGGTTAGGCAGCGCCGTTACCTGCCGTCAGGATTTAAAACTGATAAGCCAACAAAAGGAAGAGGAAGAGAGCTTGAAGGCGACCGGTACGCATGATGAAAGCGCAGAGCTGACAGATCCAGCGGGAGCTGTCGACTACAGCGAGCTCGACTCCATACCGGCTGTGATCAGAAAGCGTAAAACCACGGCCGAGGCACTGGTCAGCAACGGTGTAAGTCATTACGATATCCCTGCCTTTTTACGCAAGCAGGCCGATTAGTACCCGGACGGATCTTTAACATGGCGAGTGTTGGCCAAGTATGAATTTTAACTTCTTGCCAGCCTGGCCGCCGGCATTAACACCGTTGATGGCCTTCGGTGTCATGCTGATGATTGGTGCTCTTGGTGGTTTTTTTGCCCACCGTCTACGCTGGTTGCCGAGTATCACCGGCTTTTTGCTGGTTGGTTATGTTTGCGGCCCGGACGTTTTTGACCTGTTGCGACGAGATGTTATTTACGAGTCACAGGTTATTGTTGATATAGCGCTTGCCTTGATCCTCTACCGGCTTGGACTGTCGTTAGATTTAAAGGCGCTACGTGAATCACCGAAGCTGGTGATAATCTCGTTGCTGGAGAGCGCAGCAACTTTCTTCCTGGTGGCAACCACTTTGTGGCTGTTTGACATTCCACCCCTGATAGCGGCCCTGGTGGCGGCGATAACCATTTCTTCCTCGCCGGCCGTGTTGTTGCATGTGGCGCACGAGGTTGGCGCCAGGGGTGAGGTGACAGACTCTACGCAAACCTTGGTCGTTTTGAACAACCTGATATCCTTCATGATATTCACGGCGATTCTGCCTTTGCTGCATTTGTCTTCAGGTTCCGACTGGGTGACGATTACCATGCAGCCGCTGTATCCGTTGGCCGGTTCGATAGTCCTCGGCGCACTGATGGCCATGGTTTTGCATCAGGTGGCCGTTTCCACGCGTCATGCGCCACAATATAGACTGGCGCTGGTTATTGGCACGATCATGGTGACCCTGGGTCTGGCTCTGCAACTAAAACTTTCACCATTGCTGGCCCCGCTGATAATCGGCGTGGCGGTCAAAAACATTGAGCGCAAGAATCTGGTGTCAAAACTTGAGTTTGGTCCGTCTTTCGAACTGTTCTTTATTGTGTTGTTTGTTTTTGCCGGCGCCAGCTTGCACCTAGGAGAACTTATCGAATACCTGCCAGCCGTGCTGGCATTGGTTCTGGTGCGTTTTCTGGCGAAAACAGTCTTTGTTTCCTTGCTTACCAAGTTGTATTTCAGTAGCTTGCGTAATGGTATTGCCAGTGGTTTGCTGCTTACTCCCATGGCTGGGCTGGCGATTGGTCTGGTGCATGCATCCGGCACCTTGTTTCCACAATACGCCGCTTTGATATCGGCCATTGTGCTTGGTTCAGTTACAGTTTTTGAGACCATTGGTCCGCCACTTTCCGCCTTCGCCTACCGTTTTGCACGTGAAGCGCACGAATTCTCGGATGACGATAATGCTCAGCCAGTTGATGGCGAAACGCCTGCGTCGGCGGATGGGGCTGCGCAGGTGGAGGTGCTTCTAGTGAATAATGACAATTCTGACAACAAGCAGGCTTGAGCTTGGTAGTCAAGTCTCATACTTAAGCCTTGCGCGGCATTCTAATAGTTTGCTTTGCCGAGGATAACACTTCCTTGAAAAATAAGCGCTGGCTGTGTATCCTTGGCTGGGATATGCGAGCTAATCGCCACGTTGTTAACTTATGGCGCAAGCTTGGCTACAACGGTTTGTTACTAGAGAATCAAGCCTGACGCAGGGAAAGTGAAATGAGTGGATGGTAATGTTTGCTGGTCGCAAGAGATCAAGTGGTTTGATTGGCGTTGACATTAGTTCTTCCGCTGTCAAGATGGTTGAACTCGACGGCAGTGAGGATTCGCCCGGCGTCAAGTCGTATGCAGTACAGAGCCTGCCACAAGGTGCTTATGCAGAAGGTAACATAGCACGGATTGAGGATGTAACCGACGCTGTAGAGAACTGCTTGCGCCGCTGCGCGTCTTCAGCCGGATATGCGGCCGTGGCCTTGCCCGCGACAGCGGTAACTACCAAAAGATTTGTTGTGCCCAGTGGCTTACCAGATGATGAACTCGAAGTGAGGGTTGAAGCAGAAGCTAATCAGCACATACCTTTCCCTCTCGAAGACGTTAACCTTGACTATCAGGTTGTGGCAGAAGGTGATGAAGTCACCGATGTATTGATCATAGCTGCCAAGCGAGAACGCATAGATGACCAAGTAGCCGCAGTGGAAACATGTGGTCTGAAAGTAAAAGTCGTAGACGTTGAGTCATACGCTCTGATCAATACCATGCGCTTGTTTGCCGAAGATTACCCTGCTGGACCGGATTCGGTCGTGGCAATGGTCGATATTGGAGCTAACACTGTCACAGTGAGCATCTTCCAGGGCGAAGGGTTGTTGTACAGCCGTCAGCAACCTGCAGGTGGTAATCAGTTGACCAATGATATTGCCAGTCACTTCGGCATGGAGTTCGAGCAGGCCGAGATTGCCAAACTGGAAGGCAACCTCGGTGATGATTATGTTCCAAATGTCCTGACCCCATTCATGGAAAATATGGGGTTGGAAGTTTCACGTGCCTTGCAGTTCTTTTTCGCTTCAACATCGTTTGGCCGTATAGACCTGATTTTACTGGCAGGCGGCTGTGCCATATTACCTGGCCTGGATGAAGTGATTGGCACCAGGACGCAAATTCCCGCCCAGGTGGCTAATCCGTTCGCGCGAGCGCAGATCGGCAACGGAATCAATGTTTCCAGCCTGAAGGTGGATGCCCCGTCACTGGTAACTGCCTGCGGGCTGGCTCTACGTCGCTTTGATCCATCATGATACGCGTTAATCTGTTGCCCTGGAGGGATGAGCTGCGCAATGAAAGGCGCCAAAGGTTTTATATTGCCTGTGGAGCTGTAGTAGTGTTGTCTGTGCTGGTCGGCTATATTGTATTTGCCTCGATCGAACGCAAGGTGTCGGCGCAGTATGCCGTTAATTCAGTCTTGAGTACAGAGATCAACAAGCTGAATAAAGAGATCAAGGAAATAGCTAGGCTGGAAGAGTTGCTGGGAGTTCTGAAAGGACGTAGCGAACTGATTGAGTCGCTGCAAAAGGAAAGAGGGGAAACTGTGCGTGTGTTAAGTGACCTGGTGCACATTGTGCCCGAAGGAGTCGTGTTGACCGGGCTACAGCAAAAGGGTAAGTCGATAAGTTTGTTGGGGGAGTCGTTGTCAAATGCCAGAGTGTCAACCCTGATGCGTAATGTGGAAGCCTCACAACTACTAGATAACCCTGTGCTGATAGAAACGCGGGTTTCAAAAAGAGAGGCTGGTGATCAACGCTTGCAGACTTTTAATGTCAAGGTTTTGATCAACCGTAACAAAAACGAGCCCATCGATGCAGAAGTCGAGGAAAGGAAATAGTGAAGCTCCCGACTGGTGATCTGAAGCTGCCCAAGGTCGACTTTAATCCGCAGAAGATTGTTGAAGACTTCAAGCAGATGCCTTACCAGGATCCTGGCTTCTGGGGTTTGGCGCCGCGCATCGCCGTGTTGTTGCTGATATTTGTCGTAATATGCGTGCTTGCCTATCTGTTGGTGTGGAGTGGGGAGTTGGACAACCTTGAAGTGGAAAAAGGAGACACGGTATCATTAAAGGAAGAGTACAAGATAAAAAAAGTACAAGCATTGCAAATAAATACCCTGAGGGGGAAGCTTAGAGATTCAGAGCGCAAGCTGGAATCCCTGCTCAAACAATTACCAACCAAGACTGAAATGGAAAGCCTGCTGATTGATATTAACCAGGCAGGCGTCGGGCGAGGCTTGGCTTTCGGTCTTTTCAGACCGTCAAAGGATGTGGCGAGCGGTTTGTATGTTGAGTTGCCGGTAGCAGTTAAACTAACTGGCAAATATCATGATTTTGGAGGTTTCGTTGCCGACATTGCGCGTTTGCCACGTATTGTTACGTTCAATGACATAAATATCTCGTCACCAAAACGCAAAGCCAGAAGTAGCCTTAATAAGTCGTCTGACCTTAATTTCTCCTTCACCATAAAGACGTTTCGTTCCCCCGATGAAGCGGAGGCTATGGCGGCGAGGAAGGCAAAAAAGGCAGCAACCAAAGGAAGGCAGTAGAGCATGCTTACATGGTCAATGCCTGGCTTATCAACCGTATCGCGCTGTGTTCTGTTGAGCCTGTTGCTTTTTATTATCTCAGGGTGTGCCACTGATGAGGCGGACATCTATACTTGGATGCAAAATGCAGTTACTCGAACCCCACCGCCGGTTAAGCCTATTCCGCCCGGAGCACCTTACGTGCCAACCCCATATCTGGCAGCCAATGACCCTGATCCTTTCAGGCAATCGCGGTTATATGGCGACGACGGGGTAAAGGTCGAAATTGTTGCCAAGTTAACCGGTCAGCCTGACTTTAAGGCCAAGGAAGCTAGAAACAACATTCTCGAAAGTTATCCGCTCTCTTCGATTAAAATGGTGGGCTATTTGGTGCTGAACAACAAGGTAATGGCGGCTGTGCAGGTTGAAAACTTTCTCAAACAAGTCAAAGTTGGCGACTATATTGGCACCGATTTTGGCGAGGTAAAGCGTGTGGAAGAGCACCAGATTACAGTTTTGGAAAAGGTCAAGGATGTAAACGGTGAATGGACAGATCGTACTGTTTTTATTCCCATGAAAACTGCTGCCAAGAAATTGCAAGATAACTAAACAGAGTGATAATGCAACAGGGCCAATAATTAACAGACGACATGTCAAGATGAAAATTAAATTTGCTAGATTACTTCTTGTAATGGCGGGCACGCTGGGCATGGCTTCGCAGTTGTTGGCGCAACCGGGTTCGTTTGAGAGCCATCGTTTGCAAGCCTTGAATGTGTCTACCCTGGGCAGCAGCGTTTTGGTGCGTCTGGATATGGATAGGCCACTGCCAGGGGCGCCATCTGGTTTCATCATTGCCGATCCGCCACGAGTCGTAGTGGACCTGGAAAACGTCAGCAACGACTTGGGGCGCAGTGCTCAAAAAGTTGGCCAAGGGGCTCTTAGCAGCATAAATATTGTACAGGCCGGTCGACGTGCCCGTCTGGTATTTAACCTGTCAACTGGCATGAACTATGTTACACGTAGTGATGGCAAGGCGCTCATAGTAACCCTGACGCCGACAACGAGTGTGTCTGCTGGCGGCTCGCATCTATCTAGTTCCAGTTCCAGTCTGGATGGTCACCAGGTTAAACGATCTATCCGTTCAGTCGACTTTCAACGTGACAAAGACGGCAACGGCCGCGTATTGATAGGGTTGAGCGATCCGGGCATCAGCGCAGATGTTAAACAACGGGGCAACAAGTTGATCGCCGATTTTGACAATGCCGCCTTGCTGGAATCCCTGCATAAAACGCTTGACGTTAGCAGCTATGCTACACCGGTATACAAGATAACTACAGTTCCCTATGGGACGGGTACTCGCCTGACAGTCGAACCTGATAATGGCAGCTGGGAGTATACGGCTTACCAGGCTGATAAGCAGTACGTTATTGAGGTCAGAAGAGTTGTTGCTGATCCGCGTCGCTTGACCTTGCGTAGCAAAAAGTTAGGCTATCAGGGCCCCAAAGTAAGCATTAACTTTCAGGATGGCGATGTGCGCGGATTATTGCGCCTTATGGCCGAAGAGCTCGGCTTCAACGTGGTGATAAGTGATACGGTTACGGGCAATATTACACTTGTGCTTAATGATGTGCCTGCTGACCAGGTGCTCGACATAATATTTCAGCAAAGGGGTCTTGACCTGCGTCGTAATGGAGACGTGGTACTCATTGCGCCCCGGCAGGAACTTGCCACCAACGAGCGGCAGTTATACGAGGAGGAACGGCAGCGTGAGCAAGTGGAACCGCTGCACCTGGAAACATTTCAGGTCAATTACCAGAAGGCCGAAGAAATTGCTGCAGTGCTAACCGGTTCAGGAAGAAGTGGGTCGTCATATTCATCATCATCAAGCGCTACCCCCTCCTCCGGGACTCAAGCCAGTCCAGGCTCGCCCTCCCCGTCCTTTGGAAGCGGTGGTGGCCGTGGCGGTGGCAGTGGCGCCAGTATTATCAGTTCACGTGGATCTGTTTCCTCCGACCCACATACTAACCTGCTTTTTGTCAAGGATACCGAAAGTAGTTTACAGGCAGTACGCGAGATGCTGGCGCGCATAGATGTACCGCCTCGCCAGGTTATGATTGAGGCGCGCATTGTTGAAGCAAGGGATGATTTTGCCAAGGCGCTGGGCGTACGAATGGGATATTTTGACAGGGCGTTCGCCCGTACAGGTGAAAGAGTCTATGTGGGAGGGGATCTGGATACAATTACGTACGGCACCCGGCAGCAAACAGATCACACACCAACCTACAACGAAGACGCTCTCAGCGTTAACCTGCCAGGCAATATTCCAAGCGGTGCTAACCTTGGGAGCATTGCCTTCAGCATTTTCAATAAGTCGCTTGTTGAATTTTTAAATCTTGAGTTGACTGCGTTGGAGGCAGACGGTCGTGGAAAGGTGCTTTCCAGTCCGCGTGTTATGACCACCAACCAAAAGGAAGCGATAATCGAGCAGGGGGTGCAGATTCCATACAGTACGACCTCAACTTCTGATGGGGCAACGACAACTTCAGTTACCTTTCAAAACGTGAAGTTGGTGCTCAAGGTAAAACCCTTAATAACGCCGGACAAGAAAGTGCAGCTTGAGATAGAAATAACAAAAGACACTCCGGGCACGCCTACTACTGCCGGGCGTGAAATTGACACAAAGCATATAAAAACCCAAGCCATGGTCGATAACGGTGGCACGATATCGATTGGAGGTATATATACAGACAACCTCACAAACACCGTTAATAAGGTGCCTCTTTTAGGAGATTTACCTTTGATTGGCGCCTTGTTCAGAAACAAGCAGACCATCCATAATAAAAACGAGCTTATTGTTTTTATATCTCCTCGCGTCCTGGAAGACTTTTCGTCTCTGAACTAGTTGCGATGCAGTTTGATGAGGTATCTGGTGAAGCGCCTGTAGGGACGCCAGCGGATGAGACAACGAATATATTCCTTGTAGGAATGATGGGGGCCGGCAAGAGTACCGTTGGACGTAAGCTGGCTAACAGTCTGAGTAAAAATTTTGTTGACGCAGATCAATCAATAGAAGAGCGTACCGGCGTTAGCGTTTCACACATATTTGACATTGAAGGCGAAGCTGGCTTCCGCAAGCGTGAAAGTGCAATCCTGGTTGACTTGTGCGCTTTGGAAAACCACGTCGTAGCTACTGGCGGAGGCGTGGTCATGCAGGACGAAAATCGTAGCCTGCTTCGGCAAAGTGGCTGGGTGGTGTACTTGCACTCGACGCCACAACTGTTATTGGAACGCATGCGCCTCGATCGCAGCCGTCCTTTGTTGCAAGTTGAAGATCGGCTGGGAAAGCTCAATGAGCTTTACGCTGAACGCAATCCTTTGTACTGCCAAACGGCGCATTATGTCATTGACAGTAGCTCTGGTCATGTCAATCGAATAAGCCGCATCTTGCGCGATGGATTTATCAAGGCGTGCCAGAACTAACAGTAGGTTTGGGGGAGCGCGCTTACCCGATACACATCGGTAGTGGGCTTCTATCGCGCAAAGAGCTCTTTGCAGCTACGCTTGCCAACATAAACAAGGCAGTTGTAGTGACCAACAGCACTGTGGCGTCCCATTATCTTACTAGAGTTCAAGCAACGTTGGAACGACTTGGGGTGCAATGTCAAAACATCATCCTGCCGGACGGAGAGGAGTATAAAGACTGGCAAACACTGAACGATATATTTAGTGCTCTGCTGCAGGGGCATTGCGAACGCCATACGCCGCTGATCGCTCTTGGTGGAGGGGTGGTTGGCGACGTTGCAGGCTTTGCAGCCGCGTCTTATCAGCGTGGCATGCCTCTAGTGCAGTTGCCGACGACTCTGCTTGCGCAGGTGGATTCTTCGGTTGGCGGCAAAACTGCTATTAATCACCCACTGGGCAAAAACATGATTGGCGCATTCTATCAACCGCGCCTGGTTGTAGCTGACATTGACACTTTAACTACCTTGCCTGCACGCCAGTTGAGAGCAGGTTTGGCCGAGGTGATTAAGTATGGATTGATACGTGATGCTGATTTTTTTGTCTGGCTGGAAGTGCACGCCGAAGAATTGCTAGCGCAAAAAGCTGAGGTGTTGTGTGAGGCCATTGAGCGTTCATGCCAACATAAAGCTGCCGTGGTCGCAGCCGACGAGCGCGAGAGTGGAGAGCGTGCCTTGTTGAATTTAGGGCACACTTTTGGCCACGCCATTGAAACTGGCGCTGGATATGGTAACTGGTTGCACGGCGAGGCAGTAGCAGCTGGCATAGTAATGGCGGCGCAATTGTCCGCGCAGTCAGGATTGATCGCTCAGTACGACGTAGAGCGGATTAAACAGCTTTTGCGTCGTTGCAAGTTGCCGGTTGAAGGGGCAGCAATGCCACCACAAAGATATCTTGAGCTGATGCGTCATGACAAGAAGGTGCACGCCGGGCGATTGAATCTGGTGTTACTCAGTTCTATTGGCAATGCTGTGGTAAGCAGCTATGCGGATGCAGATGTAAAACAAATTGAGGCAGCGATTATCGCCTGTGGAGGTAGCAAGCTGTAACTGCCGGGGGCAGTGTTGTTGTGTGTGGGGCATGATTAGCTGTAGAAATGCCGACCAAAAAAGCCAGTGAGACGTTACCTCGAGCAGATGTTCTCTGTCAGCAATTATGCTGTGCCAGATCTCTCTGTGCCAGATCTCTTAATGACACCTTGATTTTTCAGTTGGATAGCGCGCCACTAACAAATTTTTTTGATCTGCTCTTGAAATTTGCCATAAGCGGCCTTATTATTAGCACTCGCTTGGGAAGAGTGCTAACAACAAACTAGGGTGACTACCCGACCGTGTGCATGGCGCCCTTCTCTTCTTGTCGGCAGCGCTGTGCTGTTACAAAGGCAAAGTACCACGCCCAGTGACTACTTGCCGATAAAGGCTAAGTGTAGCGATTTTTGTTTGAATTAATAAGTTCCATATTCTGGAGTGTTTGTTTAATTGTATAGAGGAGTTTGATCCATGAAAATTCGTCCCTTGCATGATCGCGTGATCATTGAGCGCGTCGAGGCAGAACGCACTACCGCTTCGGGCATTGTTATTCCTGACTCGGCTGGGGAAAAACCAGACCAGGGCAATGTTTTAGCCATAGGACCTGGTAAACGTGACGACTCTGGCAAACAGGTTGCGCTCGATGTAAAAGTTGGCGACCGCGTGCTGTTTGGTAAATATGCCGGCCAGAGTGTCAAGGTTGAAGGCAAGGAGGTACTGGTGATGCGCGAAGAAGACATCATGGGTGTGATCGAGGGATAACGGTCGAACCCTTTGCATTGTCAATTGCAAGTTGCATTTTGGACAGTTTTTTGTTTTGCAAATCTATCTGAAAGAGGAGAATTCGCATGGCTGCGAAAGAAGTAAAATTTAGTAATCAGGCTCGCACGCATCTGATTGAAGGTGTAAATATCCTGGCGGACGCTGTAAAGGTAACGCTGGGCCCGAAAGGACGCAACGTAGTACTTGATCGTTCTTTTGGCGCACCGACAGTAACCAAGGATGGCGTCTCTGTAGCCAAAGAGATCGAGCTGAAGGATAAATTTGGCAACATGGGTGCGCAAATGCTGAAGGAAGTTGCCTCCAAAACCAGCGATGTAGCTGGTGATGGTACGACAACTGCTACCGTGCTGGCCCAGTCGATTATCCGTGAAGGTATGAAATATGTTACCGCTGGCATGAACCCGATGGACCTGAAGCGCGGTATAGACAAGGCCGTTAGCTCTACCGTTGAAGCGCTGAAAAATCAATCGAAGCCGTGCTCGACATCTAAAGAAATTGCCCAGGTTGGCGCAATTTCTGCCAATGCTGATCCAGACATCGGCCAGATTATTTCTGATGCCATGGACAAGGTAGGCAAGGAAGGTGTCATTACCGTCGAGGATGGTAAAAGCCTGGAAAACGAACTGGATGTTGTTGAAGGCATGCAGTTTGACCGTGGCTATCTGTCACCCTACTTTATTAACAACACAGACAAGCAACAAGTGATATTGGACGACCCATATGTGCTACTCTTTGACAAAAAAATCTCCAATATTCGCGATCTGTTGCCTGTGCTGGAGCAAGTGGCAAAGAACAGCCGGCCACTGTTGATTATTGCCGAGGACGTAGAAGGTGAAGCTCTGGCTACCCTGGTAGTTAACAATATTCGTGGCATACTCAAGGCTTGCGCCGTGAAAGCACCAGGTTTTGGGGATCGCCGCAAGGCCATGCTGGAAGATATTGCCATCCTTACCGGCGGAACGGTGATATCTGAAGAAACGGGCTTAACCCTGGAAAAGGTCGGTATCGAAAGTCTCGGTCAGGCAAAGCGTATTGAAATCGCCAAGGAGAATACAACAGTCATAGACGGCGCAGGTGATACGGACCAAATCGAAGCACGCGTCAAGCAGATTCGCGTACAGATCGATGAGGCAACCTCAGACTACGACCGCGAAAAACTGCAAGAGCGCGTAGCCAAGCTGGCTGGCGGAGTAGCGGTAATTCGTGTTGGCGCGGCGACCGAAGTCGAGATGAAAGAGAAGAAGGCTCGTGTCGAGGACGCCTTGCACGCTACTCGCGCGGCGGTGGAAGAAGGTATAGTCGTTGGTGGTGGTGTAGCTTTGTTGCGCGCCCGTGGGAAGGCTAGTGGTACCAAGGGCGAAAATCATGATCAGGACGCTGGCATCAAGATCGTCGTACGGGCTCTTGAGCAGCCACTGCGCGAGATTGTAGCCAACGCGGGCGATGAGCCATCTGTGGTAGTTAACAAGGTTATTGAAGGCAAGGATAACTATGGCTACAACGCCGCCACAGGTGAGTATGGAGACCTGGTTGATATGGGCGTGCTTGACCCAACCAAGGTGACTCGCACAGCCTTGCAGAACGCTGCCTCAATTGCTGGCCTGATGCTGACGACCGACGCCATGGTCTCTGAACTGCCGGAAGACAAGTCGGCCGGTGGAGTGCCTGGTGGCATGGGTGATATGGGCGGCATGGGTGGAATGGGTGGCATGGGTATGTAAAACCCGCTAATCCCGGTGTATTTCGCCGCAAGCGCCCCGCATGATGCATTCATGACGGGGCGTTTTTTCTTGGGAACTTTATAGATAACTTGCTATCTGGATAAAGACATCGAGTCAGACCGGGCGCATAACTTGCTACACTCACAACATCAGGATATTCCAACTAAATTGAGACGATACAACAAAGGCAAGACATTCCGAATTATTCCTAAAAAACTCTCAACAAATCCCCGCATCGGGGTTGACTTATACACAAAAACCGTGTCCAGAACATGGGGTTGTTTTTTGATATTGATGCAACTCATTGAAACTGGTAGTTTTGTTTCTAATCTATTGATATAAAAGAGGTTATTTTTCATGCCTAGTGTTTTCGCAACCCATTGTTTTAGCTTTGAGAGCAATGAGTTAGAGCATTTTCCAAGAGGCAATCCACAGATTTATCCACAGTTTCTGTGGGTAAGTGCGCCTAGCTGTTTTTCATCAACAGGTTGTCAGCCGAATCGATAGAAAGAGTCTAAGAACTTTTTGCAACTGCGACGCTCTCCCACCAGCTAATAGTGTTATTCTATTATCGACCAGTTACCGCTAGGAGATGCTGTGCATTTGCTCACACCTGGACAACCGGCGCCTCATTTTTGCTTACCAGACGCTTCTATGGAAAGCGTAGATCTGGCTGACTTTAAGGGCAAGAGCAACATCGTACTGTTCTTTTATCCCAAAGACGGTACGCCGTATTGTACGGAAGAGGCAACGGATTTTTCTGATCACGAGGAGGAGTTCGCCGAACACTCTTGCGTGTTGTTGGGAGTCAGTCGCGACGACTGCTTGAGTCATGCTGAATTTTGTGACAGGGCCGGCATCGGCATTCGATTATTATCAGATACTGACGGAAAAGTTTGTCGGCAGTATGGTGTGTGGCATCCGCGCGTACTGGACGGGGTGAAGAAGTTTGTGGTGACTCGCTCGACCTTTGTGATCAATAAAAAAGGGATAATATGTCATGCCCTTTATGAGGTGAACTACAAGGGGCACGCGCGAGAAGTGTTGGATCTTATCAAAGAGCTCAGCTAGTTGTTCAACAGAAAGATGGAACGTTCGGTCACGGCGTAACGTTATCTGGCGTTAGCCTGTCCGGAGTGCCATAACGGAGTTTTTCTATGCAGCAGGCAAGTGGAACGCTGGTAAGCAAGGATCAGGTGGTAACGCTTGATTACAGCGTTGCAGACAGTGATGGAAATGTGCTCGATGAAGGGCGCACGCCGATTTCATATTTACACGGAGGTTACGATGACATTTTTCCGGGCATAGAAGCTGCCCTGGATGGTCATTCGCTACGCGAGACTATAGTAGTTAAGTTACACCCGGAGGAAGCTTTTGGTGATTACGACGCTGACTTGATTCAGGTTGAGCCACTTAGCGCCTTTCCTGCCGATCTGGAAGTGGGCATGCAAGTCGAAGGCATGCTATCACCGAATAACGAAGAAGAAGTAGTGTTATACAGAGTTACTGATATTGCGGACGATAATGTAGTGCTCGATGGCAACCACCCCTTGGCTGGCATGGCGCTGGTTTTTACCTGCACCGTTACAGGCATTCGACCGGCCAGCGTTTCCGAGATTCACAATGGTGGCACCCAGTTAACGGACGACGAGGACGCAATAACGAACGATGTCGGGCAAGCTTGTTGCCATTAGTAAGTGATCAGCAGGCATGCGTGATATACAACCATATAGCGCCTGACGTAGCTTATCACTCCAGATTATTGCATTGATATCCAATCCTGAAGAAACTCTTGAGCTGGCGCGGCACACTCTGCAAATAGAGGCGGATGCGTTAAGCGATTTACGGCAACGATTACAAGAACCAACACATGGGCGTGCCTTTGTTGACGCGGTGGATCTCATGCTCGTTTGTCAAGGGCGCGTTATCGTCAGTGGCATAGGAAAGTCGGGCCACGTCGCCCGCAAGATAGCTTCAACGCTGGCGAGTACAGGCACGCTGGCGTTTTTTGTGCACCCGGCAGAAGCCAGTCACGGCGATTTGGGCATGATTGCTGGCGACGATGTTTTTCTGGCGCTCTCGCACTCAGGAGAATCAGACGAATTGCTGCGAATATTGCCGATTATCAAGCGTCAGGGGGCAAGAGTGATAGCCATGAGCGGCAACCCCAGTTCCGGCCTTGTGCAAAATGCCGACGTATTTCTCGATAGTGGTGTAGCAACAGAGGCCTGTCCACTGAATCTGGCGCCTACTGCCAGTACGACAGCAGCACTTGCACTGGGAGACGCACTGGCAGTTGCGTTGCTCACCGCGCGTGGCTTTGGAGTCGAAGACTTCGCCAGATCACATCCAGGTGGCGCCTTGGGCAGAAATTTGCTGACGCATGTGAGTGACGTTATGCATCATGGCAATGAATTGCCAGTGGTTAACGCTGAAGCTGGCATAAAAGAAGTCCTAGTAAAGATAGGTCGAGGTGGCCTGGGCATGGTTGCTGTGTGTGATTCTGACGGAAAGGCAATTGGCATATTTACCGATGGCGATTTACGCCGCGCCATGGAAAAAGACGTGGACCTGCAAGGAAAGACCATACGCGCCTTGATGAGCAAGGCGCCTTACTGTATTGAAGTTCAGCGCCTGGCGGCTGAAGCGGTAGCGATTATGGACAAGCATCGTATCAACCAATTACTGGTAGTAGATGGTGACAAAAGACTGGTTGGAGCACTAAACATGCATGATTTATTTCGCGCCAAGGTAATCTAATGACAGACGCTTCCGATGCTGCCCGGGTTAAATTGATGGGGTTTGATATTGACGGAGTTATGACAGACGGCAAGCTTTATTACGCTTCCGATGGTTCGGAACTGAAGGCATTCAATGTGCTGGATGGCTTTGGGATCAACATGCTGCTCGAATCAGGCATCGAAGTAGTCATAATCACCGGGCGACAATCGGCAGCGGTCGAGGCGCGAGCCGACAACCTGGGGGTGCGTTATCTATTTCAGGGGGTGAGCGACAAACAAAAAAAGATGGCCGAGCTGATTGCCAGTCTGGCGCTAGGTTGGAGCCAGACCGGTTTTATGGGCGATGACTGGATTGATTTGCCGCTGCTGGTTGCCTGTGGGTTTGCCGCCGCCCCAGCCAGCGCCGACCAGCGAGTACGTGCTACAACTGTAAACCGTGGCGGCCTGGTGTGTAAGGCGACTGGAGGAAACGGGGCTGTGCGTGAAGTCTGCGAGCATATTCTTGATTGTCAGGGGTTACTGCAAAAGTATCTGCAAAAATATCCGTGCAAGCTTTCCGGAGACAACCCATGAACCGCTCCACTGGTGTGTTATTTCCTGTAGTTGTTTTGTCGGTTTTAGCAGTGCTTACATTCTGGCTAGAGCGTATTGCGCACCCGGACGAGACCGAACAGCAAGTGCAAGGGGACGGTTCGCCTGACAGCGTCGTGGAACAAATGAAACTATGGCGATATAACAGTCAGGGGCAACTTGAATACCGTCTGATTAGTCCTAAAATGCTGGACTACAGTAAACAAAAAAGGAGCGTATTACTCAAGCCTACCTTGATTTATTATGAACCTGATGCGCCTGATTTAACCGTGAAGAGCGATACGTCGTTGCTACGTAAGGGTGGCAAGGAAATTTACCTGTTCGGTAACGTTAACATTTGGCGGCCAGCCAGTGTCGCTACCTTGTCTCTCTCACTCAAAACCGAAGAGCTGACCGTGTATACCGAAGAGAAACGCGCCTCTACCTTGAGCTCTGTAAAGCTGTCACGTGGTGACTCATGGATGGAAGGCGTCGGCATGGAGGCAGACCAAGGTATGCAAACCTTCAGTTTGCTATCTAATGTGAGAGGCATAGTTTACAACCCTCGCGTGCCATGACTGCGTCTTCATTCACTACCCTGACCCGTTTTTCACTTGTCTGCCTGTTCGGATCCTTGTTCGTTACGCTGCCGTTGCCAGGGTCGGCAGAACGCGCAGATCGTGACAAGCCAATCCTGGTAGAAGCAAACCAGATAAAAATTGATGACGCCCGCAAAGTGCAAGTCCTGGAGGGAAATGTCGTCATGACCAAAGGCACCTTGCGGATCAGTGCTGACCGCATAGTCATGACCGAGGATGAGTATGGATTCCAACGCGGTGTCGCCTACGGGTCGCCTGGACGTTTGGCGCGTTATAAGCAAAAACAGGACGACAGCGATGCCTGGTCAGAGGGTGAGGCGGTCAGGATTGAATATGACACGCGTAGTGAAATAGCGCAGCTTTTCAAGCGAGCACAACTAAAAAGTGGCGGCAGCGAGGTACGCGGTAACTACATCTGGTATGACTCGATAACCGGCAAATTTGCCGCTAAAGGCAAGAAAACCGCTCAAGCAGACAGCGACAAACCACAGGAGGGTGCTCCAACTACCAAAAAGACAGGCGACACTGATGGCGAAGGGCGAGTGCAAGCTATTATTCAGCCACGTAATCGCCAACAAGCTTCTGATAATAAATAAAATAATTGTATTATTGTTGCAGTGCACAAAAACTTGTTGACATGCGCGCCACTGGGGTTATAATCCTAGTTATGTTGCAGTGCACAACAGACTTTTTATTGGGGCAACATACCATTTTGGCTTTATCGTTTATTTAATTTAAAGGAGTAATTACCATGTTTGAATCACCTGAAGAATTCACTTCTGCAAACAAGGTCGCGGTTGATTCATTGCTATCGTTGGCCAATACGGCGCTGGCTTCTGCCGAGCGTATCGCGGCGCTAAATATGGACACTGCCCGTTCAGCTTTAGAAGATGGCGTTGCTGGTAGCAAAGCAGTCTTGTCCGCCAAGGACCCGCAAGAAGCATTAAGTGCTTCTACTGCAATGGCCCAGCCAGGTATTGAAAAGGCAGTTGCCTACTCTCGGAATGTTTATGAGATCTCTGCGCAAACACAGGCGGAAGTCTCAAAGACGCTGGAAAGCCAGTTTAACTCCTTCCAGGAGCAAGTATCAGATCTAATGAGCAAGACAGCCAAATCGGCTCCAGTTGGTTCAGATGTTGCTGTTGCGGCTGTCAAGTCAGGCATTGCTGCTGCCAACACAGCTTTTGACAATATGAACAAGGCAGCTAAGCAAGTGGCTGAAATGACCGAAGCTAACGTTACGGCTGCAACAGAGGCCACGGCCAAGGCTGTTGGCGCTTCAGCTTCCGCTGGCAAGAAAAAGTAGGCTGAGTTTTCGCTACATCAGGTCGATAATATCGACTGCGTTCGTTCATGATTGGCGGGGAGAGGCGAAAGACGTGATCCTGAGCTGATTCCCACCGATCGTGGCGTAAGCAGAGGAAACCTTGGCGTATCACCTGCCCTGGGATCGCCGGGCCGGGAGTGTGGGGGATTGTCCATATACTTCTTGCGATTGTGCGTGATAAATGGAGAGGGCTGCATTGTTCGAAGAGAACCTATACAGACAATATTACGATTATAATGAAGCACGGTGAATTGAAAGTGCGAGAAGACGACTGAGTGTGTTTCAGGTAAAAAATGTGAAGACACGCAGTGCTGGTATCGCGTATATCCGGGAGGACGCTACTGAGCCCCCGGCAGAATTGGAGTTTTTTCAGAGTTGGCATGCAAGGTTGCAAAAATAAAGATGGCAGGTAGTCATTTCTGACATCATGCGGGCGCGCACTAGTTTTGACGCGTAATATCGCAAACCTCAGCGTCGCCGCGATAGCATGATGCATAGCATGAAGTCATGCGCCACCCGCTGATGGTTTTATAAGAGTCTCGACTGAAAATCACGGTACAAAAAGCGGAGAAGCTGACAAATGCAACACTGGCCGCATAGTATCTGGAGCAAAATAAAAACGCTACTGGGCATGGAAGTGACGGTACGTCAGTCAGTTATTTGGCTAACTGCGGTGTTGTTGATGTTTTTGTGGTTTGGTTTTGCCCTGTGGGCCTACTGGCAATGGAAGGAAACCGCCGTTTCACAGGAACGCCTGATGGAGCGCAACCGGATAGCGGTAGAAATGGAAGTGCGTGGCATATTCAAGACTGCGCAGGTTTTTTTATTGGCCGCGCGCCATTGGATATACAGCCACCCAAACGAACCCCCCCTGCAAAACAGACAGTTCGTAAAAATGGTGCGTCAGTTTCAAGACAACACCAACGGTCGCATTGTTGTTCGACTCATCAACCAGGAAGGCATGAGCCTGATTGTTTCCAGCGGATCGGCTGAAATATCGACTGACGGACGCTATTTGGACTACCTGGGTAACATGTTGCATGGATCGCAAAAAAGCGAGAGCATGTCTGGCAAAGAGAGCTCAAGTAGCGGTGGCGCAGCGAAAGTGTTTATAGGCCAGCCTTACCGTGGTTCTATTACAGGCCGTTGGGGGATTCCAGTCGGGATATTGCTAGAAGGGCAAGTCGGTGACCTGGCGATGGTGCAAGCCAAGGTTGACCTCGAGATTCTGCGAGAAAGGCTGGCAAAGCGCACCTTCAGTGAGTCAGGAGCCATTGTATTGTTAAACAAGCAAGGTGACCTGCTGGCTAACGCGCCCGGGCCAAACTGGCGCCGTGGTAACCCCGTGGGATCTTGGGAAAAACTACAGGCTGCGCTAATGGTTTCAGGGTCCGGCATCCTGCGCAATCAACGCCTTGACCAGCAAGAACTATGGCTGGCCTACGGTGCCACGACCGAGTTTCCTCTGGTCGTTGTGGTAGCCGAAAGCAAGAACAACATTTTTGCCGACTGGTATTCCACCTTATGGGTGGTGCTGGCGCTAATAGTGCTCACTTCACTGGTTGCCGTCTTGTCGGCACGCAGGGCGCTGAATTTACTCGGCGACTTGGAAGAGAGCCGTCATGAACTGGAGCTGATGGCGGTTACAGATAGTCTGACCGGGTTATACAATCGACGCCATTTTAACAAGGTGGCAGAGGCGGAATGGATACGAGCACGGCGTTATAACCGGCCATTCTCCCTGATCATGTTTGATATCGACCTGTTTAAGAATGTAAACGATAAACCCGGCTGGGGACACGCAGCAGGAGATCTTGTGCTGGTCAACATGGCGAGAAGTTGCCACGATGTATTGCGCGATAACGACATGCTTTGCCGTTTGGGAGGCGAAGAGTTTGCCGTGATGGTACCGGAAACCGATATTTATGGAGCGCTATTTCTTGCCGAACGTCTGCGCGAAAGAGTAGAGGTGCTGGTCACCAATTTCAAGGGGAGCGAAATCAAGGTAACTATCAGTTTGGGCGTCGCGCAAAGCATTGCGGCAGAAGACAGCTTTGCTGCCCTGGAAAGGCGGGCAGATAATGCCCTTTATAATGCCAAGAAAAGCGGACGTAACCACGTCAAGCAAGCTGTCGCCAGAAGTGAAGACATGGCGAATGAAAAAGGCCAAATAAATCATGTGGCGTCGGTTACCGCATCCACCCTGGACGGCGCAGACCAGCAACGAAGTGATTGAATTGTCAGTCGATGTTGGCAAAACTGTTCACCGGGCGTCAGATACTCTACCAAGCGCTGGGCTACTCCCTGTTTTTACATATCTTGTTTATGGCGCTGGCTCTACCACATCTGGGGCGGCACCTGCTTTTTTTTAGCTCGCCACGCTTGCATGGGCATATTGTGGCTGGCCAGGACACATCCGAAAGCCCACCGCAGCCAAAGCAAGACAATCCCACCGGTGCGGGGGGCGACAGCTCATTTGAGGAAGCACGACCAGTCACTAAGAGTTCAAACAAGGAGGGGCCGACCAGTCTGCCTCAATCTCCAGAAACAAATGCAACCAGCAAGCTAAATAACAGTCCTCTACCAGCGAACCTTCCTGCCCGTAGTACATCTGCCAGCACGCTGTCGTTGCCGCAACAGATGGCAGAGCTGGATTTGCATAGCATGCGAAATTATCAACATGGCTTGCTGGCCGCCTTGCAACGCTATCGAGCTTATCCGTCGGCAGCGAGAACGCAAGGCATGAGCGGCGTGGTCAGCTTGAGCCTTGAGATAATTCCTGTTGGCGGCCCACGCATTCGAGTGGAAAAAAGTTGCGGTCACCGGTTGCTCGACACCGCTGCGCTCGGGTTTCTACGTCAGGCGGTCGCTGATGTCAGATTGCCACCGGCACTGCATGGGCAGCGCTTTCGCTTGTTGCTGCCGGTAAGTTTTAATCTTGAAGATTGAGCAATCACTGCTCATCTTTCCGGTCAAGCGGCTTCCTGTATAAAGCTGTCAACCTTGGCATAAAGCACCTCTGCAGTCTCGGCTCGCAGGCAGTCATAGCTTGTCGCCTTTATGGAGTGGGTGAGCCAGGCTATTTGTCTTTTGGCGAGTTGTCTGGTAGCGAATATACCCCGTTCGCACAATTCGTTGGCTGGTAATTCTCCCTCAAGGTGTTGCCACGCCTGGCGGTAACCGACGCAACGCATCGAAGGCAGTTCGGCATGCAAACGGTAGCGATCGCGCAAGCCACGCACTTCGCCGACCAATCCCTTATCCAGCATGTTGCGAAAGCGATGCGCTATGCGCTCATGCAGCACCGGGCGTTCACTTGGCAGTAATGACAACTGCAGCACACGGTAAGGCAGTGGCTGTTGTTGACTATTTGCCAGCAAACGAGACATCGGTTGTCCGCTCAGGCGGTACACTTCCAGTGCGCGCTGCAAGCGTTGCTGGTCATTTGGCGAAAGACGGAGCGCAGTTTGCGGGTCAACCCGCGTCAACTCGGCATGCATCGCTGGCCAGCCTCGTTCCTTTGCTTCCTTTTCTATACTGAGGCGCAGCTCGGTATCGGCTGATGGCAGTTCGGCCAAACCTTCGATCAACGCCCTGAAATAAAGCATGGTTCCGCCCACCAACAGTGGAATACGGCCGCTGGCGCAGACTTTAGCCATCTCACGCAGCGCATCACTGTGAAAACTTGCCGCGCTATAGCGCTCTTCCGGCGACAGGATATCAATCAAGCTATGCGGGAAACGGCACAGGGTTTCCCGACTCGGCTTGGCTGAACCAATATCCATGTCGCGATAAATTTGCGCCGAATCAACGCTGACAATTGCAAGTGGCAAGCGCTCAACCAGGCCCAGCGCTAACTCCGTTTTGCCACAGGCCGTTGGACCCATCAGCAAAATGGCTGGCGGCAGAGGCTTGTTCATCTCCAGCGATTGAGTAGATCAGGCAAATGATGTCTCTTGGCTTAGCTTTTTGCCATCTCGCACTGTTTTGAGGATCAAGGGGAAGATTTTTGGCGTGCCTGCTACAACCTCACCGCTTTGCATATACCCCGACTCGCCGCTGACGTCAGAAATCAAACCACCGGCCTCGGTAATTAGCAAAGCACCAGCAGCCATATCCCAGGGAGACAAGCCGAATTCCCAAAAACCATCAAGCCTCCCACTGGCAACATAGGCCAGATCGAGCGATGCTGCGCCCGGGCGCCGAATGCCGGAGGTATGCTGCATTAATTGGCGAAGGATGGCAAGATACTCTTCGGCCCTGGCGAACTCACGGTAGGGGAAGCCGGTGCCAAGCAAGGCTGCACCCAATTTCTGGCAACGCGAGACGCGGATTCTGCGGTCATTCATATAGGCACCGGCACCACGGCTGGCAGTGAACAATTCATTTTTCGCTGGGTCGAAAACCACGCCCTGTTGTAGCTGCCCATCCTTGGCAAGTGCAATGGATACAGCATATTGCGGCAGACCATGAATAAAATTGGTTGTGCCGTCCAGCGGGTCGATAATCCATTGAAAGCCGCCTTTTCGCGTCGGTGCGGCAATACCAGACTCCTCAGCTAAAATGCCGTAACCAGGGTAGGCTTCGCTTAATGTTTCGATAATAGCTGCCTCGGCAGCCCTGTCCACTTCTGTTACGTAATCGTGTTTACTTTTTACTGCAACTTGCAGGCGTTCAATATCCAGAGCAGCGCGGTTAATGATCTGGCCGGCGCGTAGCGCTGCCTTGACTGCGATGTTAAGAGCTGGGTGCATGTCTATTCATGTATGATGAGGAGGAAAAAACGCAACGCGCTGACGACAAGTTGCATTTAGCGGGTTACCGCCTGACGGTACAATCTCCCGGTATCCGAAACGTTAACCATCAATCAGCCGACCAACCATTGTAATGTAATATGCAAACTGCTGCCTTGTTGCCGCGAGTACGCATTGTACTTTGTCGCCCCAGCCACGCTGGTAATATTGGTGCTGTGGCACGAGCGATGAAGAACATGGGCTTTCGTCGTCTTAGCCTGGTTCAACCACGCCGTTGGGATAGTAGCGCACGAAGTGAGGCTACAGCCAGATCCAGCGGCGCGGAAGATTTGCTTGAAGGCGCCCAGGTGAGCGAAGATCTTGATTCTGCATTGAGCCGCAGCATATTTACTGCCGGTGTGTCGGCGCGTAGGCGCGATATTGGCCCACCGTTATATCAGGTTCGGGCAGGAGCCGCCCATCTGTACGACCGCCTTGTGGAGCTGGAGCAATACGTGGCAGGGTGTAGTGCAATGCCTGAAGACGCCAGAGAGCTAATAATACTGTTTGGCAATGAAAGTAGCGGCCTGAGCAACGCGGAGCTGGCTCTTTGCCATGGCCTGATCCAGATTCCATCCGACCCGGATTTTGCCTCACTTAACCTGGCGGCGGCAGTACAGCTAGTATGCTATGAAATACGCATGAGTGCCTTTGCAGGAATCCCCCCGCAGCCGGGGCAGGCGACCCCACAGCTCATGCCTCTCGCCACGCATGCCGAAATGAGAGGTCTGTATGCTCACCTGTTCGATGTCATGGCGCGTAGCCGCTTTTATGACCCCGCCAAACCCAAACGCTTGCCCGATAAACTGCGCCGTCTGCTACAGCGCGCTGCCCCGAGCAGCGAAGAGGTCAACATTCTACGCGGGATACTCTCTGCCGTAGCGCAATTCTTACCGGAACAGGCCGAGCGCGAGACGGATAACGGAGCGCCCTGAGCAGACGCAACTTGCCCTCGAGTCCCAACCCGGGAGCGCCATGGCTCTGCCTGCTTAATTGACCAGTGTAAACGCTGACGCCTTGATTCACAATTTCGCCACAGCTAGCAGTCACGTGGCAAAGCAACGGCCTGAACAATCTCGTTATGCTTATTGGCGAGGAAGAAAATAATATTACCATTGCCTTTGTCAGCTATGTATGGGATCTTAACCTCGAACCCACCTTGCGGTGTGCTGATTTTGAAAGGCCCTTTCCACCAACGTGTCACCTGTGCGTGCTTGAGCGTCGCTCTATTGTTTTCACCTGCTGTTACCTGCGTCTTTTGGGAATCGCTGGTCAAAGCGACGTAGCTGTGCATCTGCGGATCGGTGGCATTTTGCCACTGAAAACGCGCCTGCGAGCCGTCTTTCTTGATAGTCAGCACGACTGGAGCGCTCTGTTCGGCAAGTTCACCAATGCGTTCATTGACGTTTTTATCCCAGAAGCGAAACCTGGCTTCTTTGCCGTTGACAAAGAACTGTGGCGTGTACACTGTAGTACGGTTTATACGCGCCAGCTGCCTTTGCCGCTGCTCAAAAACAGGATTGGCAAAGCGGTCTTTCCAGCCCAGATAATCCCAGTAGGGAACGTGATTGGATATAAATATTGCCTGGTCTGTTTTTAGCCTGCTGGCCTGTTTGCGTAGCCAGTTGTCAGCCGGTGGGCAACTGCTACAACCTTCTGAAGTAAACAACTCCACCAGCGCGACACGGTGTTTGGGCGAAGTCGCATGGCAACGATCGTTAATGTCTGCGCCAAGTGTAGGCAACGCGGCTGCAACAAGGGTGATGGCCAACTGCCAACGCAAGGTAGAAGAAGCAAGCATGTCAAACTCTCCAGGAAAATATTAAAGCATTTTTTTTCCAATGGTCGGCATGACGTTAATATGCTTACATTCAATGTCACAGCTGGTAAAACGACGGTACTAATCTGCCCGCGTAATCTCGCTTCCTTGCGCTCTCTGGTACGCGTGTGGCAATGAACCAGAAGTTTTAAAAAATCAGGAAGCCAGCTTATGGTTGGCCAAAGTTTCCAAAACACGAATTATTGCTGAGTTATCCTGCTCTTGAGCACCAGAAGCAGCACAAGCATTAAACAACTCCTGCACCGAGCAAGTATTAGGCAGAGAGACGCCCAGGCTGCGCGCCGCGTTTAAGGCCAGGCCAAGGTCTTTCTGATGCAGGCTAATGCGAAAACCAGGCTTAAATGCGCGTTTGAGCATGCGTTCGCCGTGCACTTCGAGAACGCGCGACGTAGCAAAACCGCCCATAAGCGCCTCGCGAACTTTTGCCGGCTTGGCACCGGCCTTGGAGGCAAAAACCAGGGCCTCGGCCACTGCTTCGAGATTGAGCGCCACAATAATCTGGTTTGCCATCTTGCAAATTTGCCCATCTCCGTTCTCTCCTACCAGCGTAATGTTGTTGCCCATCAACTGAAAAAGTGGCAACACCCTGGCAAAGGTTTCCTGCTCGCCGCCGACCATGATAGTGAGGCTTGCTGCTTTGGCGCCGACGTCGCCACCTGATACAGGCGCGTCGAGGTATTTGCAGCCCAGCTCTTTGATCTTTAGCGCAAAAGTTTTTGTGGCAAGCGGACAAATTGAGCTCATGTCTACAACAACCTTGTCAGCAGACAGCCCGGCGGCAACACCGTTATCACCAAACAGCACCGACTCTACGTGCGGCGTATCTGGCACCATCAGGATAATCACTTCGGACCTGGTTGCTACTTCCTTGCCGTTCGCACACACATGGGCACCAGCGTCTACTATGATTTGCGGCACATTGCTTCTGGTACAGGCAAACAGGTTGTGTCCACCCCTGATTATGTGCCCGGCCATGGGCGTGCCCATGATGCCCAAACCTATAAAACCTACATCCATGTAGTTTCCCTCGCCTGATATAAACTGCTGATGGCCGGATATTCCGCTGCAATTGTCGTACTTGGCTGGCTATGGTTGTTAGCTCCTATATCATGCCCGTACCTTCGAACGTACTCTTTAACAAGCCTGTATTCACAGCCAATCCAACCATCATAACCCATGAGGTCTATGACCTTAGTAGTGTAGCTTTAATTGACTTTACCGTTCACCGGTTCGCTACTCCCGGAGGAGGGCGTTGCGGCGACGCGACCCGAGCAGACTTGGCGTAAGTACCAAGGCTCAATTGTACGTATGGACTGGCGCGCCTGGAGAGATTCGAACTCCCTACCCCTTGGTTCGTAGCCAAGTACTCTATCCAGATGAGCTACAGGCGCACAGTGGGGGGATTATAGCAGAGTGCATACACTCTGGCACCGCGCTGTTTTGCAGGCGTAAACGACAACGATGCTTTTGTCTTACTGATCGACTGTTTCCAGCCCGATGCCTACGGTACGCCACATGGAAGATTCCTCATCCAGATTGGCCTGCGAGAGTGGATGTGCGCGCAGCCAATCGGCCGGTAGCCGAAGCGTATAGCCGTTTTTACTGGTAGCAAGGCTGAAATGTTGCGGTAATTGGGCGTTACCACGACCACGGTTAAATAAAATAGCAAGCCGTAGCGCCAAAAGCGCGTTCCAGCTTTCGCGTTTCGGCTTTAATTCTGATTTGACGAGTTTTAACACTTTACCACGATGGCCCAAGACCAGCATGGCCAACCTGTCCTGTTCACTTTTTGAAAAGCCGGGCAAATCAGCGTTGGCCAAAATATAGGCGCCGTGTTTGTGATAGCTGGCGTGCGAAACGGCCCAGCCTATCTCATGCACACGCGCTGCCCAGGCGAGAAAGGCGCGCGCAGTGCCATTTACCCCAGCTTCTTCCAACTGGTCGAAGAAAGCTAGCGCCAGTTTCTCGACCCGCGTAGCCTGAGCCTGGCTGACCTGATAGCGCTGCTGGAGCTGCCGGATGCTTTCCTCCCGCGGATCGTTGGCATGCTCAATACGCCCACACAAGTCATAGAGCACCCCCAGCCGCAGGCTACCGTCGGTATAACCCATGCGCTCCAGTTTCAAGGTGTCAAAAATCGCGCTCATTACTGTTAGGCTGCCAGCCAACACAGAACCCCTGTCTTCTACAAGTCCATTTAGCTTGAGCGACTTTTCAGATCCTGCCTTGAGCATGGCGCTCTTTAACGCTGCCATTCCTTCGCGGCTAATGTCCCCACCGACACCGCTTGGGTTGAAACCGTTTTCGTCCAGAATCTCGACCAGTGCCTTTGCCGAACTGGAGGTTGCAATAGCCTCGTCCCAACCGTGGTCGTTAAAGTCATCAAGCAGTGTTTCAATTTCTCGCGCAGCGGCGATTTCTGCCGCGCGAAAGCGTTTTTTCTCGTAGAGTCCATCTTTGAAAAAGGTATCGCTCCACGCAACGCAACCTATACGTAACGAATCCAGCACTAATGGCGTATAACGGCGACCAATAATAAACTCGGTTGAACCGCCGCCAACATCAATGATCAGGCGGCGCAGCGACGATGGGGCCAAGGTATGTGCTGCCCCTTGAAAGATCAGACGCGCCTCCTCCTTGCCAGCGATAATTTCGATCGGGAAGCCAAGCGCCGCCTCAGCATCGGATAAAAATGCTGACTTGTCGTGCGCTACGCGCAACGTATTGGTGGCAACAGCGCGTACATCCTGTGGGCTAAAACCACGCAGCCTTTCGGAAAATCTGGCCAGCGCCCTCAGGGCGCATTTTTGCGAGTCAACTGAAAGAGTTTTATCAGCTTGCAGTCCGCTTTGCAGGTGTACTGATTCCTTAAGACTATCGAGCGGGTAAATTCTCCCACCCTCCACCCGCGCAACCTGTACGCGAAAGCTCTTCGAGCCAAGATCGACCGAGGCAATTTGCGAAGATTCCATATTCAGAGCGCAAGAGATAATAAGCCATTGGCAACGTGTACGGTAATAAACGTATGCTAACGATGCCAGGGTAATTTTAGCATCTAACCTGGTCGACCGTGATGCCTGCATTAGCTCGGTACATTTTGCACACGGGAGGTATAATTTAAAAAAATAAAACTTCAGCTGTTGAACGAAGGCAATTTATTTTAATTTGCACGCGAGACGCAACCAATAATCTAACGGAAGAGTAAAACATGGCGAGACCGGTGAACACGGGAGCCTGTGATTGCTCCACGTAAACAGGAGCAACCTCTGGAGCAAGCTTATCTGGATTTACTGCGGCAATTGCTTGACCACGGCGTCAAACGCGGCGACCGCACCGGCACTGGCACCAGTGCGCTTTTCGGACAAAGCCTGCGCCACGACCTTGGTGTCGGGTTCCCGCTGCTGACGACAAAAAAGGTGCACGTCAAATCGGTTATTCATGAATTGCTCTGGTTTTTGCGTGGCGAGTCCAACATCGCTTCATTACGTGCAAACGGCGTTACTATCTGGGATGAATGGGCGACAGAAAACGGCGAGCTTGGGCCGGTCTATGGGGTGCAATGGCGACACTGGCAAGGTGCCGACGGAAACCGCTACGATCAGGTCAGCAAGCTGGTCGATAGCCTGCGCAATAATCCTGACAGTCGTCGCCATATTATTAATGCCTGGAATGTCGCCGATCTGCCGGACGAGAATCTGAGTCCTCAGGAAAACGTGCGCCGAGGCAAGATGGCTCTACCGCCGTGTCACGTCACTTATCAATTCTGGGTAGCGCAAGGGCGGCTCTCGGCAATGATGACACAACGTTCCGGCGATGTCTTTCTTGGTATCCCCTTCAACATCGCCAGCCTGGCCTTCTTAACCCACATGCTGGCTGCGCAATGCGATTTGCTGCCGGGTGAGATAGTGCATGTTATTGGCGACCTGCACCTATATGACAATCACCAGACGCAGGCACGCCAACAACTCACCCGCACACCACGCAAGCTGCCTCGGCTAGAGCTTGTGCAACGCCCGGAGTCTGTGTTCGATTATCGTATTGATGACTTTCAGCTGCATGATTATGATCCCCACCCGGCAATTACAGCACCAATTGCAGTGTAATGCCAGACGTGCCTTCAACGCCAGATTTAGAAAAGGAAAGGAGAAAACACAATGGAATGCAGCATTCGTTGGCAGGGAGAACCTCGCAACAATGAAGAGGGTAGCAATATGGCCTTTCAGGCCACTACCGGCAGTGGGCATTCACTGTGTATGGATGGCCCACCAGAGCTGGGCGGTGCCAATCTGGGGGCGCGGCCAATGGAGCTTTTGCTGGCTGGCGCTGGTGGTTGCTCAGCGATAGACGTGGTCAAGATTCTGCAAAAAAGCCGTCAGGCGATTAGCGGCTGCGAAGTCAAGCTGCAGGCTGAGCGCGCCGACAGTGAACCCAAGGTGTTCACCCATATCCACCTGCACTACATAGTCAGTGGCCATGCCCTGAAGGAGGAAGCTGTTGAACGCGCCATTACCCTATCAAAAGAAAAATACTGCTCCGCCTCCATAATGCTTGCGAAGACTGCAAAGATCACGCACGACTATGAGCTGGTTGATTTGCCAACTGATAATTAAACCCGGTGGGCGATGGTAGTCATAACCTTGGCGGCTACACGCATTGCCGATTTAACCACTGAGGGTAACTGACGACCGCCAAGGCGCAACGCTGTATGAGCGTGTTTTACCTCGTCCTCCTTCATTTGCTGCAAAATCGCCGACGACTTTGTGTCATGTGGAGCAATGCGCTGCAAGTGACCGTCGAGGTGGCTTTCCACCTGGCGCTCGGTTTCAGCCAGAAAGCCCAGATTCCAGGCGTCGCCAAAACGACCAGCCAGGATGCCAATAGCCAGCGCACCTCCGTACCAAAAAGGGTTCAAGAGGCTTTTTCTACCACCAAGTTGCCGTATGCGCTCTTCCGTCCATGCCAGATGCTCGGTTTCCTCATTGGCGGCCTGCTTAAGCTCGGCTGCTAGGGACGGATCGTGACTGCTCATTGACTGCCCCTGATAAAGCGCCTGCGCGCATACTTCACCGACGTGGTTCACCCGCATCAAGGCCGCAACATGATGACGTTCAGACTCGTCTACCACAGTTTCAGGCATATCTGAACCAGGCGTTTTGCGCTGGCTTCTGGCGCTGGCAAAAACTGTACGCAGCGCCATATCAAATTCACAGATAATACGGTCATGATCTGGCAGCCTGCGTATTTCAGGTAACGAGAAAAGCATGTTATATCTCTGGTAATTTAGTAGCCAACTTCCCGCCATGAACAGTCACTCTCCTGACGACGCTTGGCTGGCGCGTGTAAATATGCCTCGAGCTCACTCAAGGCCTGCTGATAAACCTGGCGCTTGAATTCGATCACGTTTTCCAGCGGAATCCAGTACTTGTGCCAACACCAGGCATCGAACTCAGGGTGTCCGCTAGCGCGCAGGCTTACGTCACAGTCACGCCCGACGAGCCGCAATAAATACCAGATCTGTTTCTGGCCACGGTAACGTCCTCGTTGTTTATCGTAACTGCCGCGTCTTATCCATTTCGTAGGCACATCATAGTGTAGCCAGCTACGGGTGCGACCAAGGATGCGCACGTGTTCTGGATGCAAGCCGGTTTCCTCCAGCAACTCGCGGTACATCGCATTCTGTGGCGACTCGCCGGGGTTGATTCCACCTTGGGGGAATTGCCAGGCGTGCTCCCTTATGCGTCTAGCCCAAAAAACATCATTCTTTGAGTTACAAATGATAATGCCGACATTTGGGCGATAGCCCTTACGATCAAGCATGGAATATCCTCAAATTAAACACTTGTACATTCTTAAAGGCAATTGTCACATACAGGCTTGCCTGATTCAAGTGCGCCCTGTGTTGTGCCTGCTCCTGGCCTTTTAGCCGCCGTAGGGATCGTTTTCACATGCTGTGAATGCAGGCAATTAATGCTCTCAATGATCCCGAGCAGGACGTGAAGGCTGGCAGCGACTCTGATAGACTGCGAGTATCAGCTGGCTGGCCGAAGTTGCAAGTAGTATTATGCTTTAGTTCGCCTGGCGACGTTAATTGCGTTATTTTTTCTTTGTACAGGAATAGTGTCTTATGTCCCTTCAAGTTGATGCATGTGTTGGTCAGCACCAGGGAGATCGCGCCGAACAACAGGACAGGGTGGCGATCTTGCAGCACCCTAGAAAAAAGCAGGTTTTTCTCGCCGTTGTTGCAGATGGCATGGGTGGGCACACTGGCGGCAGGCTGGCCGCCGAGCAGATATTGCATACATCGAGGGGGGCGCTAAGTAACTTTTTGCCTGGTGAAGAGCCGGTCGAACAAATGCTCACCGAATGCATTAACGAGTCGCATATCCTGATCAACGCTATGAGCTTTATCAACGAAAAAAATCCGCATAGCACTTCTACCAGTTTTTACACAGATGGAGAAACTGCCTGGTGGGCACACTGCGGCGACAGCCGCTTGTACCATTTCCACAGAAAAAAATTTGTCGCCCATACCGAAGACCACTCATTGGTCAACCATTTGTTAAAGTCCAACCAGATAAGCGAAGAGGCAGCCTTGAGCCACCCGCAACGTAACGTATTGCTGACTGCGGTCGGGGGTGAACAGGCTCCGCAAATAGATTTGGCAGGCCCTCATAAACTAAGGGCCGGCGATGCTTTCTTGCTTTGCTCGGATGGTTTGTGGGCTTATTTCACACCGGAGGAGATGGGCATGGTAGTGGCTGTGATGAATGCCCGCGATTGCTGCGAAAGCCTGATTGGCCGCGCCAGGGATCTTGGCAATGGTGGCGGGGATAATATTTCGCTTGCTGTATTGAAGTTTTATTGATTAACCGACGGCGCGAGTTGGCGCCGAAAAGAATCCGCGACTGCACGCTGTGTGCCATGCACCGTTTTCAGGTAGCATAAGGCCATGCATACCCATCCTCTGATCCTGCTACTGCTAGGTGCCTCGGTACTGGCGATTATCGTTTTCCGCCGCTGCAATTTGCCACCTATTCTGGGCTACCTGCTGGTAGGAAGCCTGCTTGGCCCGCATGCTCTTAACCTGATGCAAAACAACATGTCGGGCGCTCATACCATTGCAGAGTTCGGCGTCGTGTTCTTGATGTTTTCCATCGGGCTTGAGTTTTCGCTGGCGCGTCTGTACACCATGAAGCGTATAGTCTTCGGACTTGGGGCAGCACAGGTATTGCTAACAGGCGCCTTTTTTATGCTGCTGATGCTGGCGTTCGGCATCGCCTGGCAATATGCGCTAGCGCTCGGGGCCATCATCAGCATGTCATCGACGGCCCTGCTTTCCAAGCTGCTCTCTGAGCGTATGGCACTAGATACGCAACACGGCAAGGAAGTTATAGGAGTATTGCTTTTTCAGGATCTGGCAGTCGTGCCGTTGTTGATCCTGATCCCCGCCCTCGGCGGAGACCAGGAGGGCATTGCACTAGAATTGGCTATCGCAGTACTCAAGGGCGGCGTTTTGCTGGCGGCAATATTGTTCTTTGGTCAAGGGCCAATGAAAAAATGGTTTCATATTGTCGCGCGCGCCAAGTCTTCGGAACTGTTTGTCCTTAACGTACTGCTCATCACATTGGGACTGGCCTTTGCCACTGAACAGGCTGGCCTGTCGTTGGCCTTGGGCGCATTTGTCGCTGGCATGTTGATTTCAGAGACCGAATTTCGCATCCAGGTAGAGGAAGATATCAAACCTTTCCGCGATGTGCTAATGGGCCTGTTCTTCGTCACTATCGGCATGTATCTTGATGTCGGTAGCCTGCTGGAGAATTGGTGGATAGTCCTCGCATTGGTATTGGCAATTCTGCTGGTCAAAGGGTTGATCGTTGGCTTGTTGTCGTACAAGTTTGGCTCTTCTGTCGGTAACGCACTACGCACCGCCTTGTGGTTGTGCGCCAGCGGCGAGTTTGGCTTTGTCCTACTCTCAGAGGCCCGCGGCATGCCGCACGATCTGCATCAAATCATCCTCTCCGCCCTAGTTATTGCCATGCTGGCAGCGCCGATAATAGTGCATTTCAGCGAAAAAATTGTATTACGTTTAGTCGCCAGCGAATGGCTGTTGCGCTCCATGCACCTGACTAATATCGCTGCCCAGTCTATGGATACCAAAGGGCACGCTATTATTTGCGGGTTTGGTCGCAGTGGACAGTATCTGACACGATTTTTAGCCATGGAAGGCATAGAAACCATGGCTCTGGATATGGACTATGACCGTGTGCGCGAGGCCGCCGCTGCTGGTGAAAATGTGGTCTTTGGAGATGCCACCCGCCGTGAAAGCCTGGTCGCCGCAGGATTATCGCGTGCCAGCGTGGTAGTCGTCGCCGTAGCTGAAACGCAGGTTTCACTCAAGGTAATGCACCACGCACATGAAATAAATCCTGGGGTGCCAGTAGTAGTACGTACCTTTGACGAGCGTGACATGGATCGCCTGAGTCAGGCCGGAGCCGCCGAGGTGGTTCCAGAATATCTGGAAGGCAGCTTGATGCTTGCCTCACACGCCCTGGTGCTGGTTGGCGTACCGCTCAAGCGGGTTCTGAAACGGCTGCGAGATATTCGAAGCGAACGCTATCAGTTGTTGCGTGGTTTTTATCGCGGCATGACTGATAGCGACGACAATGACGACCATCTACACCAGGCAAGTCTGCACTCAATTATTCTGAATGATGAAGCCTGGTGCGTTGGCAAAAGTATAGATGAATTGGATCTGGAGCGCTTTGATGTGGAAGTTAACGCTATCAGACGGCGCGGCATTCGCGCCATTTCACCAACTGGAGCCTCCTGTCTGCATAGCGGTGACGTTGTAGTATTATTGGGCGAGCCAGCTTCACTCCTGGAGGCGGAAGAAGTGCTACTAAAAGGCTAGAACAGTCTATGACGCATTCCTGCAACTTGCTGTCGCAACCAGACTGAAATAAACAACAGTCCGGGAGCTACACTGCCGTTGCGAATCGCGCATCGGTAGCGGCTTAGCGAGTCGCGGCCATCCATAATTCAACAAAAATGTGAAGGACGAAGACAATGAAGTCTCATGCACGGGTAGTCGTTATCGGCGGTGGCGTTGTTGGAGTCAGCACGCTGTACCACCTGGTCAAAAAAGGATGGCAGGACGTGGTGCTGCTGGAACGTAGCGAACTGACTGCCGGTTCCACCTGGCACGCTGCAGGGTTGTTGCCTTTGTTTAACATGAGCTACACCGTGGGACAGTTACACAAGTATTCGGTTGACCTTTACAAGCGTTTGCCGGAAGAAACCGGCCAGGAGGTTAGCTTTCATGTCACCGGCAATCTGCGCCTGGCCACTTGCCGCGACCGTATGGATGAGTATCACAAATATTGCGGCACCGCCAACACAATTGGCGTACCGTTTGAAATTATCACCCCGCAAGAGGTTAAAGAACTATGGCCGCTGGTGGAGTTGGGAGACGGCGATACACCAGAGATTATAGGTGCGCTTTATCACCCGCAAGACGGGCATATCGCTCCGGTTGATCTGACGATGGCGCTACGCAAGGGTGCGCGTAACGGTGGTGCCGAGATTTACGAACACACCGAAGTCAGTAACGTGACGCAAAGCGCCTCAGGTGAGTGGAAGTTGACCACTAATCAGGGCGAAATCACTTGTGAACATGTCGTATGCGCCACAGGTAACTATGCCATCCAGACTGGCTGGATGTTTGATGTCAATGTGCCTGCCATACCAGTCGAACATCAATACATTGTTTATGAAGAATCGCCAGAATTGCAAGCCTACCGCGAAGCTGGTGGCGCTGAACTGGCGGTGTTGCGCGAATCAGATGCCTCTTATTATCTGCGTGAGGAGCGCATGGGGTGGATTCTTGGCCCCTACGAAGCAGGCGCACCAGCGCGCTTTGCGGATGGCGTGCCAGACTGGTTCGGCAAGTCACTATTTGAGGGCGATCTGGATCGCATGCTACCGCACATAGAGGCTGCCATGAAGCGAGTGCCATCGCTTGAGACTTGTGGCATCAAGAGCATAATCAATGGACCAATTTCCTACACGCCAGATGGTAGTCCACTTATTGGCCCTGCGGGTGGCAAGCGCAATCTATGGCTAAACGAAGGCCACAGTTTTGGCGTTACAGCAGCTGGTGGAGCCGGCTGGCAATTGGCCGAATGGATTGTCGAGGGCCAACCAGGCATAGACATGTTACCGGTAGATCCACGACGCTTTGGCAAATATGCTGGCCGCCGTTATACAGTGGCAAAAAATGAGGAGTGCTACCGTAACGTATTCACCATCCACTACCCGGACGAAGAGAGAGCCGACGCACGCCCGTCAAAAACCAGTCCTGTTTATCCGCAGCTTGACCGTATGGGTGCGGTATGGGGACAACGTTTCGGCTGGGAGAGACCAAACTGGTTTGCTCCGGATGGCCTAGAGCGTAGGGATATCTGGAGTTTCAGGCGCAGCAACTACTTCGAACATGTGGGCAACGAGTGCCGTGCCGCGCGCGAGCGGGTTGGTTTTCTCGATCTCACGCCATTTACCAAGCACGAAGTCAGCGGGCCAAGCGCGGAAGCCTGGCTTGATTCGCTGGTAGCCAACAAGGTGCCGGGTAAAACTGGACGCATCGGACTATGTCACGCCTTAACACCCAACGGTGGTGTGCGCTCCGAATTCACCATCAGTAAAATATCTGACGAGCATTATTATGTCGTTAGTTCGGGGGCGGCAGAAGCATATGACAGCGACTATTTACAAAAGATGTTGCCAGGCGACGGATCTGTGCGGCTGGATAACGTCACTGCGGCGCGCGCTTGCTTTGTAGTCATTGGTCCTCGTTCCAGAGACTTGCTGGCCAGTTTGACCGACACAGCACTTGATAACGAGCATTTTCCCTGGCTTAGCGGCCAGGTTATTGACGTAGGTTTGGCTACAGATGTTTATGCACTGAGAGTCAACTTTGTCGGCGAACTGGGTTGGGAGCTGCACCTGCCAGTAACACACGCCCATCATGTCTTTCAGGCCATCGTCGACGCCGGGCGCGAGTTTGGTATTGGCATGGTCGGCATGCGTGCCATGGAGTCTATGAGACTGGAAAAATCCTATCGCATGTGGGGCACCGACCTGACGCGCGACTACACTCCACTTGAAGCCGGTCTGCAACGCTTTGTACGTATGAACAAGGCAGGTGGCTTCATTGGTCGCGAGGCGCTGGAGAAACAGGAGAAAGCCGGTTTGCCAAACAACTTTGTTACTCTGGAGGTGCACGACGTTGAAGACGCTGACCCGTGGGGTAACGAGCCGCTATTCAATATGCAGGGTGAAATGATCGGACGAGCCACGGCCGGTGCTTATGGGCATTATGTAGGGAAAAGTCTGGCGCTTGCCTACGTCGAGCCACATTACGCCCAATTAGGTAGCGAGCTGTCGATACTGATTCTGGGCGAAAAGAAAAGGGCTAGCGTTATTGCCGAGTCGGCGCTTGATCCGGACAACGAACGACTGCGTTCCTGAGTATCTGAGTATAATTCCAGGCGCTCATGGCTGGCCTGTATGGTTCGCCGGGTGTTCCTTCTGCTGTCATTGACTACACTGCCAGCAGCGACGCAGATATGGGTGGTCCCGCATTTTGAAGACGAAAATACTAATAAGAAGGTTGCCGCTTTCGGCGCAAATCGGCATTCATGCCTGGGAACAAAACGCACCTCAGCCATTGTTGCTGGACATGGAGTGCGTCCTGCCTGATGACCGAGCTTGTCAGAGCGACCGCATACGAGACACCATTGACTACGATCAACTGGTCGATTGTCTGCGCGCTTTGGCTATGGAACGCCATTACAACCTGGTTGAAGGGCTCGCCGAGTATATTGCCACTACCTTGCGGCAAAAATTTGCTATCCCCTGGTTGACGTTGACACTGATCAAAACCGCGCCGCTTCCGGGCTGTGATGTTGGCGTAACAATTGAACGCGGTGAGTTATAACCTGAGGCAGTTGCAGGGCAGTTCAAGCAAGGGTGATGAGATATTGAATAGTGCCAGCGTGCTATACTTTCCCGCTGCAGTACGCCCTGCTTGTTAGATAATTGCTACCCAAGACTTGAAACCATGCCCGGAAAACATCTGCCGTTCTCTGACAACAAACCAACAATAAGCAGTTCCACATTCATGGCAAGGGCGCGGAGCTACCCATTAGCGGCACTGTTGGTTATTGGCATACTGACCATATATGATGCAGCCCA